>Ga0209099_1000058_pt1 | contig 119503 bp, 99 predicted proteins | sample AD_JPNHW2_MetaG_FD_184430 | JGI IMG/M metagenome (GOLD analysis project Ga0209099, IMG submission 184430) | Active sludge microbial communities of municipal wastewater-treating anaerobic digesters from Japan - AD_JPNHW2_MetaG (SPAdes) (version 2) | ecosystem: Engineered > Bioreactor > Anaerobic...
CGTGACGTTGATGATGGTCGGCAGGGTCATGATCGCGAGCACGATGGCCGCGGAGAGGACCGAGTAGCCCGTGCCGCCGAAGAGGAGGCGCGAGGCCGCCGAGATGACCGCGATGCCGAAGAGGCCATAGATGACCGAGGGAATGCCCGCGAGGAGCTCGACGGCCGACCTGATGATGCGGGAGCTCCGCTTGCCGGAAAGCTCGGCGAGGTAGATGCCCACTGCAAGCCCGACGGGAACGGCTATGAGGAGGGCGAGGCCCGTGACGTAGAAGGAGCCCACGATGAAGGCGAGGATGCCGAAGCGCGGGCTGGCGGCAGTCGGAGCCCAGTCGGCCTTGAAAAGGAAATCCGTGACCTTGACCTTCCCGAAGAGCGGCAGGCCGCTCTGGAAGAGGAAGACGGTTATGAGGATGACGGCCAGCACGGAGACCAGTGCGGCACCGAACAGCAGTCCTTCCATCGTTCTTTCAAAAGCCCTGCGTGCTTTCACGCCTTCTCCTTGTACGGCATCGTCGTCGTCGCTGCAGAAACTAGCCGGATCATGTGAGGGGATGCTGAGTTTATTGTTAGGAGATGGTTAAATTGCCCCTTCGGGCCGCGCCGGACCGGAAGAGATCTAATAGGCGATCCGGGACAGCGCCTCGCCGACCGGACCGCCCCCGAGGAGGTCGATACGCGCGAAGACCGAATCGAGGTTTTCCTTCCTGAGGACATGGCGGATCCAGGGCCTGCCCGCAAGGACTTCGGTCTCGATGGCTTCCCGCTCGAGGTACTCCTTTGACGCGCCTTCCTCTGCCCAGTGGACGAGGCGTATGGAAGCCGAGGCGTCCCGCCCCTTCCCCGAAACCGTCCCGGGGCCTGACTGAGCCTCGGGAAGGACCAGCTCGATGGCGGTGATTCCCCCCTTGCCGGTGGCGCAACCCGGATTGAAGAGGCAGGGAATCACGAAGTCCTTCTCCTCATACAGCCCGCGGGCGAGGCCATTGCGCCTTTCCTTTTTCTTGAGACCGTCGAATTCCCGCCTGAGGGCATCGACGCGCTCCGCGATTTCCCTTCTGCCCTCTTCCTCCGCCCCGGCGTAGTCCCGAAGGAGGCCCTCCAGGGTATAGCGGAGCGAATCGTATTTGGACATTGACTCGAAGAGGGGGCGATGGGTGTGGCCGGCCAGGGTCGCAATGCCTAGTTTTTTCGAGGCCCTGTAGATGCGGTTCTCCGCCTTGAAGCGCTGCCGGGAATCCTTCGAGATCGAGGTGTTGGCGATCTTGAGGGGCTTGGCGAGGTATCGCACGATGAAATCCGAAAGGTAGTTGTACTTGACGAAGAACCGGGAGGCCTGGTGGCCGTGGAAGCAGAACAGCCTGCGTTCGCCATACATGAGGGACAATCCGTGGATAAGCGTATAAGGATAGTCCTTTTCCGCGATAAGGGAGAGGTCATGGTTGCCGACGATCTTGCGCAGGCCCCCTCGCGCGGCAAAGGCGTCGAAGACGGAATAGAGGGGCTGCCAGGCACGCCGGATTGCCGGCAGCTTGAACTTGTGGAGCTCCTCGATATCCCCGGCCAGCACCAGGATCCAGCCTTCCTCGAGGTATCGTTCGCGCAGGATGCCGCGGATCAAGGCCCGGTTCTTCACGAGGTCGTCACGGGATCCCCCGTCGCCCATGTGCAGATCGGACATGATGACGTATTTTGCGCCGGCTTCGAGGGATTCTGCGGGACTGCCTTCCACAAGGCCGGAGAAGGAATCAAGGAACTCCTGGAATCTCATGCATGCCTCCTCGCGAAACCATCCTTGCGGGGATCATCCATCGACCGTCTTAAAACTCCGCGATCCTTTCATGAGAATCCCATGAGGAATGCTTCCACCCCCGATGGCGCGGCCGCATTGGAGATGAGCATGGCCCCTGAGAAAAAAACGCCGCCCTTGGGGGCGGCAGTCGGCCCGGGCGGAGTGGGGTCTGACCCCGAAGGAAAAGCTCCGGCCCTGGCTTGGGGTCAGACCCCAAGCCGAGGAACCGAAGGTCTGGCGAAGCGTTACGCTGGAGCGTGGGGGAACGAAGTCTAGCGAGCGAAGCGAGCGTTAGCAGCGAGTTGCAGGTTCCGGCAGCGGATGCAAAGCCCGGACGCCGGACGAACGTGATGAGGTGGCAACATTCCCACGGGATAGTCACGAGAGATGAACCCGGCATCGGGACTTTGAATGATCGTTGCGCGGCGGGTGGCTGATAAAAAGGCGTCTGACGCTACGCGCCGACGCCTTTTTCTCTGCCAGGCCCCGCACTTCGAAGTCATTCAACAGGTCCGAGGAGGGGCCGGCGTTCGCGTTGATCCGGGAATCAGCGCTCCCCCCTTATTTCTTCGGGAGGGGGATGAAGTCCGCGGCCTTGACGATGGCCTGGCCCTTGGCGGAGAGGACGAAGTCGATGAAGGCCTTTTCCACCGAGCCGGCCACGGGCTGGCCCTTGGTCACGAGGTAGAGGTAGCGGGAACCCGCGTACTTCTTGGCGATGACGTTGGCGACCGTGGGAGCCACGCCGTCGACCATGAGCTCGCGGCCTCCGGCCTTGACGACCTGGTCCGCGAAGGCGATGCCCACGTAGCCGATGGCGCCGGGCGTCGCGGTGACCTTGGCGGCGACCTCGCCATTCTCCTTGGTCACGATGGCGTTCTTCGTGAAGGCCGTAGCCTTGTCGGGGTAGGCGGACTTGAGGAAGATGTCGTAGAAGGACGAGTAGGTGCCGGAAGCCTCGTCACGGTTGACGACGACGATCTTCATATCGGGGCCGCCGACGTCCTTCCAGTTGGTGATCTCGCCGTGGAAGATCCTGGCGAGGTCGGCCTTGCTGATGTTGGCGAGCTTGACGCCCTTGTTGACGACGATGGAGATGCCGTCCATCGCGATGGGGGTGGCGACGGCGCCGGCGGCGAGCTGGTCGGCGTTGAGCTCGGCGGATGAACCTGCGAGGCTGTACTGGCCGGCGAGGAGGGACTTGACGCCGGCGCCGGAGCCGGTGAGCTCGTAGGAGGCCTTGACGCCCGGGTTGTCCTTCATGAACTGCTCGATGGCCTGCTGGGCGATGGGGCCGACGGTGGTGGAGCCTCCCCAGGTAAAGGAGCCGGAAAGCTGGGCCGCGCCCTGGGCAAATGCGCCCGCGGAGAGGGCCACGGCGATGCACGCGGCTATGATCTTCTTCATTCGGTACCTCCGGATGGAAGCTGCGGTATATGGTTCCGATGGAACCTGGGCAGACATTAATTCCCGTGTATGAAGGCTGTGCGAGGCGAGCGTTAGATTTCGGTTAAAGAAGGCCCGCATTACGCCATTTTCCGGGTTGACATCCTGTTATCGAGGAGTAGCATGAATAGGTCGTCAACCGCCCGTAGAGGCGGAATCAACTAACGTTTCCGGGAGCGAATCGGATGAAGAAGTTCTTTGTTCCCCTCCTGGCAGTCCTCCTCTTCGCGGCGGGCTGCGCCAATCCGGTAACGGCGCCGAGCGAGGCCGAGGTCGACGCCGACTTCCAGGCCGTCATCGCCAGCCTCGGCACAGACGGTGCGCCGGCCGCCTTCGCCGCCTACGATGCAAAGTACGGTACGACCCTCAGCAAGGATTTTGCGGCCGAGCTAGCCGGGGTCGGCCCCGGCGCCCGCCTGGGCAAGGGCGATTCCGGCAACGGCACCATACTCCAGCCCGACATGCCCTTCAGCACGGATGGTGCCGTCTATCTTTCCGGCGGCGGGGATTCAACGGTGTCCAAGGTGATAGCCTGGGTTTCGCCCAAGACCTTCCCCGGCGGTTACTTCCACGGCGCCGTCCTCGACCTCGACAAGTTCGACGCGAACAACCTTGAGGCGGAGTCCCTCGAGACCGCGGTCACCAAGGGCGCAGGCTACCAGAGCGCCGCGGACTGGATGCGCGAGGTCAATGCCTGCGTGCTCAAACCGAATTTCGCCGTCGATGCCGCGAAGCTCGATTCGGCCCAGGCCGCCCTGGACTATTACTGCAAGGACTCCAATACCAACATGGAGTACGGCTTCTTCAAGAACTACGTCAACATCTTCAACGTGGTCACGAAGGACGACAACTACACCTGGTACTGTACCAAGGTGGTCTGGCGCATGTGGAAGGCATACGGCAAGGACATCGATTCCAACGACGCCCGCATCGACTTCACGAATTCCGGCCTCTACAGCCTCGTCAAGGCCTACTACACGGCCCTCCATCCCTTCAGTTCCTCGAAGCGGACCGCTGCCATCAACGCCTACATCGCGGATGCGCGGCAGAAGATCGTCCTCGCGGAGGAGATCATGTGCTCGCCGTACTTCACCAAGGTCTACGAGAACATCACCGCGAACTGACAGACTGATGGAAAACTGCTTTTCCCGAACCCCGCGCGGCTTCGGGGCCCGCGGGGGCCCTCGTCCCAGATGGGCGGCGGCCATCGCGATGGCCGCCGCCTTGACCTTGTCAGGCATCGTGGCAACCCCTGCCCGTTGCCAGGGGCTGCCGGGCCTCGGTGCGGGCGACCTCGCGGTTCCCTATGGCGCGGACATCATCGCCCTCGGCGCGGGAGGGCCGCGGCGTATCGGCGCTTGGCCGGGAGACGCGCGGCCCCGTGACGCCGCGGCCTTTGCCGGAGGCTTCGTAGCCTGGGAGCGGAAATCGAAGCTCCTCTATCGCGCATCGCAGGCCGGCCTCATGGCGCTCGGCCGCCTTGACGCAGCCCGCGTCTACCTCTCCTCGGCCTATGCGATTTCCTCCGATGGCATTCTCGAAGCGGGAAAGGGCTTCGGCTTCACTGTCTGGTCCTGGCCAGGCGGCAAGGCAGGCAGTCTGCGGAAGGTCGCGGGCTTCAGCCTCGACTGCTTCGTGGCGGACTGCCTCTTCGTGGGAAAACGTGCCTTCATCGCAGGCGCCGACGCGGCCGACAAGGCGAACAGCCTCTACGAGCTCAACCTCGATACAGGCGCCATCCGCCGGATCGCCATGATGCCGAAGCTCAAGGATTTCGGCCGCCTCGCGAGCGACGGCAAGAGGCTCCTCTTCTATACGAGCGTCTCGGATCCGGCCACTACAGCGTCCGCCGCAAAGGGCGGATCGGCCGCCGTGGGCGGACCGGCAAGCGGTGGCGGCGGCTCGGCGCCCGGAACCTCCCGGCGGACCGCGACAGCCACGTTGTTCGAACTCGGTCCCGGCGGAAGTGCCCTGGCGCCTGTCGCCATTGGCCTCGATCCGGGCATCGATGGAGCCTCGCCCTATGGTTCCGCGTATGCATTGACGGGCACATTCTACGTTCCCTTCGCGACAGGGCAGGGCGCCGGCACAAGGGTATGGTTGTGCGCTTTCGAGTTGCCGGCAAGCCCGGCGGGAGGCGCGGGGCGCGGAGTCGCACAACCTGCCACTATCGTCAAGGCAGTTTCCAGCCACGCCCTTCCCACGGGCATCTACGCGCCGATCGGCGAGGGGGAGGGCCGGTTCTGGGCCTTCGGCTACCTCTATGTCAGGGACCCCAAGGCATTCAGCGTCCTCGGGCTGGGCGGCGCCGCAATCTCCGCGACGGCCCTCCCCCTCGTCCCCTAGGCCTGCGTCGAGAGCAGCCCGGGGATATCCTTCACCGATGCCACTCCCTCCGCCTCCATCCAGGCCTCGATGCCACGCAACGTGCCGAGCGGGATGCGCGGGTCCACGAAGGTGCCCGTGCCCACCTGGACGGCGACGGCCCCGGCAAGGAGGTACTGGAGGGCGTCCTCGGCGCACATGATGCCGCCGAGGCCGATGACCGGTATCGAGACGGTACGCGCTGCCTTGAAGGTGCAGGCGACTCCGACCGGGCGCACCGCGGGACCCGAGAGGCCCCCGGTCCCGCGCGCGAGGAAGGGCCGCTTGCGCCTCACGTCGATGACCATGCCCACGAGGGTGTTGATGCAGGAAACAGCGTCCGCGCCTCCCGCCTCGGCGGCTTTGGCGATGGCGCCGATGTCCGCCACATTGGGCGTGAGCTTCACGATGAGGGCGCGCTTCGTGGCCCCGCGCAGCGCGGCCGTGAGGCGCTCTACCTGGGCGGGATCGGTGCCGAAGGTGAGCCCTCCATGGGCTACGTTGGGGCAGCTCACGTTGATCTCGTAGCCGTCGACGCCGCTGCGGCCGGCGCCGACGTACCGGCCGCCGTTGACTGTGCCAGTCGCGCCCGCTGCCGCGGCCTCCCATGGGCCGGCCGCCTCCTCGATGCGCTCGATGACCTCGAGATAGTCGGCTTCCGACGAGCCGGCCACATTGATGATGACGGCGCAGCGCCGTTTCCGGAGCTCGGGCAGCTTGTCTCGCACGAAGGCCTCGATGCCGGGATTGGCGAGGCCGATGGAATTGAGCATGCCCGAGGGGGTCTCCACGATGCGCGGCACCGGGTTGCCGGGCCGCGGCTCGGGTGTGACCGCTTTGGTGTAGATGGCGCCAAGGGCGTCCACGTCCATGAGCTCCTCGTACTCGGAGCCGTAGCCGAAGGTGCCTGAGGCGGTTCCAACGGGATTGGGGAGGACAAGGGGGCCGATGCGGACGGTGAGGTCGGGTTTCATGCTTTCTCCCAGTCTATGTCGCCGAGCTCGAAGACGGGGCCGTCGGCGCAGGCCCTGAGGAAGCCCTGGCTTGCGCCGCCCACCGCGGCAGGCCGTGGCAGGACGCAGCCCATGCAGGCGCCGACGCCGCAGGCCATCCACTGTTCCGCCGAGAGGCTCGCCTTCCAGCCGCGTCCGGACGCGAGGCGGGCGATGGCCGCGAGCATGGGCGAGGGGCCGCAGGCGTAGATCCTCGCCGCTCCGGATGGCGCGTTGTGCGCCATCCAATCTACCGGGGTACCGTGGAAACCTGCGCTTCCGTCATCGGTGCAGAGGACGAGGCCGGGAGGGAAGGGCAGGTCGGGCACGAGATCGGCCGACCTGAAACCGATGACAAAGGGCGCGGGCGCCAGGCCGGCGCCGACGTTAGTCGCCTGCGCCGCGCCGGGTACCGTGGCGGCTCCGGCCGTGGCCCTGATTTCCTCGAGGCGGCGGGCGAGGTAGAGGACCGGTCCGAGGCCGACGCCGCCCGCGGCGAGGATAGGCGACTCTCCCATCGCGGGCATCGGGAAAGGCTTGCCGAGGGGGCCGAGGACGTCGATCATGGCGCCTGGAAGGAGGTCGGCCAGGAGACGCGTGCCGGGACCGCGGATCTGGTAGATGATGGATACCGAAGGCCCTTCGCCTTGGCCTGCTTCGCAAGATGCGACGGCGAAGGGGCGGCGGAGGAGGGGATCGCTGCCCCTGCCCGGCCGCAGAGTGAGGAAGTGTCCCGGCTCGGGCCTGCCCGCGCCGGGATTCCAGCGCAGGATGAGTTCCTTCCAGTCAGGCGCTATCGTCCTGTTCGACAGGATCCCGGCGTCGAATTGCAGCATCGTGCCTCCTCGCAAGCCCGCGTCCACCCTAGCGGGAGAGACGCGCGCTGTCAATGCGCCGGCACCTGCCTCGCAGGCGAGCTTGTCTCGCAGGCGAGCTTGTCTCGCAGGCGAGCTTGTCTCGCAGGCGAGCTTGTCTCGCCATGGCTAGAGACGCTATCCTCGAGGCCTCATGAACGGCCTCCTCGAGATACTCATCCTCCTAGCCTTCATCGCGGGCGGCTATGTCCTTGCCCGCCTCGGCGCAGCGCCAAAGCCGCGCGTCACGGACCTCCTCCTCAAGGCCGCCCTCTGGGCTCTCCTCCTCGTCATGGGCTACCGCATCGGGAGCGAGCGCAGCCTCGTCGACCGTCTCGGAGAGCTCGGCCTCCTCGCCCTCGCGTCAGCGCTTTTCGCGGTGGCAGGCACCATTCTCGCCCTCTTCCTCGTCGAGCCCCTCATCAGGAAGTTCCGAGCCGGCGCCCGAAGCGGGCATGCCGACGGACGGGACGATGGCGATGGCGCAATGACGCATAACGTGGCGGAGGAAAAGGCGCGCAGTCCTGGCCGCGGCAAGGGGCTTGGGCATTTCAAGGCGCCCCTCCTCCTCCTCGGCCTCGTGGCCGCGGGCTTCGCCGTCGGCCTCGCCCTCCCTCGGCCCTCCTGGCTCGACCTCGACGCGATCTGCGGCTGGGCTCTCAAGGCCCTGCTTTTCTTCATCGGGATGCAGTTCGCCCAGGCGAAGATCTCCCTCAGGGAGAGCCTCCTCGACCCCGCCATCCTCCTCATCCCCCTCGCGACGGCCCTCGGCAGCCTCGCCTCGGGCCTCCTCCTCATGCCTCTCTTCCAGCTCAGGATGGGCGCGGCCCTTTCCCTTCAGGCGGGCTTCGGCTGGTACAGCCTCTCGGGCATACTCATCTCAGGCCTCGGCGATCCAGGCCTTGGCTCCGCTTCATTTCTCTCCAACATGGCGAGGGAGAGCCTCGCCTTCGTCTTGATTCCCTTCCTCGGGGCTTCGGGCAGGCCCTGGCTCGCCATCGGTACGGGAGGAGCGACAGCGATGGATGTGACGCTTCCAATCGTGGAGCAATGCGCCGGTCCCGGATGGGTGCCGGCGAGCTTCACGAGCGGGGCCATCCTCTCCATCCTCGTGCCTGTCCTCGTGCCCGCCCTCTTCGCCCTCTAGCCGGACTGGCACTCGATGCCGCGCTCCCTGCAGAAGCGTCTCACGATGGCCGACTGCGCGCGATACCAGGAGTCGGCATCGGGGAACTGCCTCACGAGGGGGCTGTAGTTCCAGCCCGAGAAATAGATGACGTCGACGAAGGAGACAGCCTCGAGGAGGGGCTCAGGCTCCTGCGCGAAGATGTTGGGCGTGGGCCAGGGCTCGATGTGGACGAGGGTGGTTCTGCCTGCGTCATGGAGGCGCTTCAGGGCTGCAATGCGCTTCGCATAACTTGCAGCTCCGGGCTCCCAACGCTTGCGGAAGCCCTCGTCGAGGGACACGAGGCTGATGCCGTAGACGTTGTCCTCCGGGAAGCGGCTGTCGTCTGCGAGTACGGCGGGCAGCTCGCCCTTCGTGAGGATGGAGCAGGGGATGCCGCGCGCGTTCGCGATGGCGATGAGGGTTTCGCTCATCACGGCCATCTCGGGCTGGCCGTGCATGAAGGGATCCGTGGTGAGGGAGAAGTGGATGCAATCGGGCTTCTCGCGCTTGCGGTCGAGCTCCCGCTCGAGGAGCTCCGCCGAGTTCGCCACGATCTTCGGCTCGCACCAGTCTTCCATGGTCGAGGCGCGGCCGTGGGCCCTCGCCATGGAAAATGCGTAGCAGGGGTAGCGGCAGCCGTGGGAGCAGCCCTGGGCGTGGTTCACGCACCAGAAGCCGAGGCCGCTCCGATAGAGAAGGGTCTTCCTCTCGATACTCTCCATGCTGACTCCTCAGGCCGCCGGGCCGCGGCCGCCGCGGTAAGCGCAGGCGCCACAGGCCGCGCGGCGGTCGCAGTTGATGGGGGCGCGCGGCCGAAGCGGTCGCCGTGGCCGAACGTTGCCGCTACTCGGCGGCCTCGGCCAACCGCCGCTCGACCTCGGCGAGCTTCTCCTCGAGGCGCTGGATCGTGCGCTCGAGCTTCTCTTTCTCGGCCTCGAGGCGCTCGAGGCGATCCTCGCTCGGCTTCGCGGACGAGAAGCGGGCCTTCACCGAGGCCGGGCTTTCGCCCTCCTTAAGGGCGGTCACGGCCTCGGCCCTTGTGCCGGGGTCGGCGATGCCCACGGCCATCCTGATCCCGTCCCAGCCTATCGAGGGCTCGACGCGATAGGCGGAAGCCTTGGCGGCGGCCGTCGCCGTTGTCCGCGGCACGCCGAGGGCGCGGTCGACGTAGTCCTCGAAACGCATCTTGTAGCGCTCGCAGAGGCCCTGGGCTTCGACGAGGAGACGCCCGAACTCGAGCATGACGCGGCCGTTTTCGGAGATGCAGGTTTCCTTGATCTTCCTCGTGAGCTCCACGAATTCCGGCTCGGCGTCGAAGACGTTTCGGTAGTAGCCCTTCTCCTCGGCGGCCACGAGGAGATCGTGGAAAATGTTCCAGAACTCGTTGGTGTGGGCCTTGCCCGAGACGACGAAGCCCTTGCGTTCGGCGTGGAGGTGGTGGGCGTACTCGTGGAGGGCGGTGTAGACGAGCTGGTCGTCGCTCTGGAAATTGCGATTATGGATGATGATCTCGCGGCTGTTGGGCTTGTAGAGGCCGTTCACCACGGCGCTCTCCTTGCCCGAGAAGATGAGGCTGAATTCAGCGCCGGTCGGCGCCGTGTCGAGGAGTATCTCCTTGACTCTGTCCTGGTTCACGCTTTCCCCCGTGCTGTCATGAGGTCAGGGGATTCTAGCGCAGCTTGGCCCGCGAGGGAACGGGGCCGCTCGCCGCCACCCGTCTGCTTCCTTGTCCGCTTTGAGTCTTCAGCGCCGCAGGGCTTCCTCGATGGCCGGCTGGTTGAAGCCGACGATTACGCGGCCGTTCACGTCAATGACAGGCACGCCCATCTGGCCCGACTTCCTGTACATCTCCTCCGCGCGGGAGAGATCGGCCGCCACATTGTACTCGGTGTAAGGAAGCCCTTGGCTCCGGAACCAGTCCTTGGCCATCCGGCAATAGCCGCAGCTCGGGGTCGAATAGATGATGAGGGACATGGAACCTCCCTTGGGCTTTTACGGTCGTGGTTTAATATAGTAAAAAATATATAAAGCGACAACGGGAGGGACAGACCCCGAATGGGCTGAAATCCATTCCATCAGATTCCTTTGTCCTGAAGCAAGCGCCTTGCTGCCGGGCGTTTGCTTCCACATGAGACCTTCACGATGGCTTCCCCTTTCTCGCCGTGACGCGGGCCCTGCGTTGTCGTGGGCATTTCTCGCCTTCCTCGTGCTGATGTCGGGGCTCGCTGCCTGGCCTGCTCCGAGGATTCCCGAAGCCGGCCGGGGGGAGGGGAAAGGCGAGGGGAATTGGCCCTCCCTTCGGGTAGCCGTTTCGGTCGGTAGCGAGGGGAGGGTCTTGTCGACAATGCGGCTCGAGGGCGATCTCGGGTTTTCCGCATTCGGCCTTGACCTGGACAAGGAAGGAGCTGCCCTTCGAGGCGCCTTGAGTCTGGGGCCCCTCCGCTGCGGGCCCGGCTTCCTCGCGGGCCCGGCCTCTTTCTTCTCGTCTCCGCTGTCCCGCTCCTCAACCTCGCTCGCCGGCGCTTCATTCAAGATCGATCCAGGGTTTACCTCCGGTCTTTCCCTCTTGTCCCTGGAGCTCGGTCCTGCGACCGTCTTTGCGCTCTGTCGCAACGGGGGCAAGGGCCTCCTCGCAGCGGCTCCCGGGCTTGCCGCGCCAGAGGCTACGCCGTCGGCTGCCGGTTTTTCCCTCGCGCCACAGCCGATCACCGGAGAGGCTGGATGTGGAAAGGGCATCGTCGCGCACATCGATGCAGGAGGGGGAGAGCTGGCCCTCATCGCCGCGGCATCGCGCTCGGGCCCGGCAGAATCGGGCGGCAGCTGGCGCCTCGATGCAAGGCCTGATCCTGGCGGCTTCGGCCTCGTGACCGGCCTCGCCTACGAGGCGAAGGGCCAGGACTGGCGGTCGGCTTTCGGCCTCGAATACTCGTGGGGCCCCTTGCGCGGGGGCGGAGCCGCGGTGAAGTTCGAAGGCTCCGCGCTCCTTGATCCCTTCAGGCTTTCCGTCATGGCAGGATATGCGGCACCGAATTTCCGGGATTGCATCGGGGAAGGAGAAGACAAGGGCGCGGTCCTTGACCTCGGCTTCGGCCTCCCGCTGTGGAGCGGAACGTCATTCCGGGCTTCGGGCCGCATGGAATGTCCCTCGTTCCTTGCCTCATGGCCCCGCGGTTACGCGTTGTACGACCTTGTCGGACGTTCCGCGACGCTTGCCTTCTGCTCCCGCCTTGGCGGGAACAAGGCAGGTAGCGGCGACCTGCAGCTTCGGTCGGGGCTTTCCTTCGGGCTCGACAGCGAGGGATGCGCGTTCCTGGCACCGGACCTGGCCCTTTCCGGCAGGGCAGGGCCTTCGGTGTGGAACGCAGGGCTTTCCGGACGATGGATGGAGGCGCCCGGGGACGCCGAGGCAACTCCCTCTCTCAAGGCGACCTTCAAGGCCACTACGCCCTCGTCCGCCTCCCTTTCGCTGGTTTCCGGCTATTCCGTTTCGTGGAAGCGGAACTTCAGTCCCACCCTCGATGCGAGCATGGGGCTTTCGACCGTTACCTTCGCCAACGGACGTATTTCGGTCCTTGTGGAATGGCGGAGGATCGGGCTAGGGATACTCGAGGCGGGCGAAGAAAGGCCTGCGCCGGTCTTCAGTCTGCGTTACTGCATGGCGCAATGAAGGATCCGGCGCCCTCCTCCTTCACTTAATCGGACAAAGTCGTTATCCTTTCCGGCGAGAATGACGGCAACCAGAAGGGGGGACCCGATGCGTTTCGAAGCGGAGCGTTGCGCGCTCCTCGGTGTGGACATCCAGAACGACTTCTGCCCGGGCGGCGCCCTTGGAGTGCCCGACGGGGATTCGATCGTCGGCGTCGTCAACCGCCTCACGCGGCGCTTCCGACATGTCGTCCTTACCCAGGACTGGCACCCTGCCGATCACGTCTCCTTCGCCTCGAGCTGGGGCAAGCCGCTCTACGAAGTCGTGGACTCCGGCGGCGTCCAGCAAGTCCTCTGGCCCGACCATTGCGTCCAGGGGACGATCGGCTCGGCCTTCCATCCCGGACTCCGGACGGAAGCGGCTTCGATCATTATCCGCAAAGGGACGAGGAGCGACCTCGATTCCTATTCGGCCCTCTTCGAAAACGACCGGAAGACCCCTACCGGCCTCGAAGGATGGCTACGCAGCGTCGGCGCCACCTCGCTCTGGATCACGGGGCTTGCGACGGACTACTGCGTCTACTACACGGCCCTCGATGCCCTCAGCGCCGGCTTCGAGGTCGTGATCGTCGAGGACGCCGTGCGCGGCGTCGATGTGCCGGCGGGCAACGTGGACCGAGTCGTCACCGAGCTCAAGGGGCTCGGCGTGACCTTCGTCCAGTCGAAGGTCCTCGGCGACTGAAGATCCCAAGGAGACAGCATGCAGAGCGCCCTCTTCACCGATTTCTACGAACTCACCATGGCCCAGGGCTACTGGAAGGCCTCGGACCGGCGCCGTTCGGTCTTCGACATGTTCTTCAGGCGCCAGCCCTTCGGGGGAGGTTATGCGATCCTTTCCGGTGTCGAACCCCTCCTCAGGAGCCTCGAGGACTTCCGCTTCGACAGCGAGGACATAGCCTACCTCTCCTCGCTCGGGATGTTCGAGAAGGGCTTCCTCGACTACCTCGCCGGTTTCCGCTTCCGCGGCAGCGTCTGGGCGATGGCCGAGGGCTCCGTGATCTTCCCGCAGGAGCCCCTCATCCGGATCAACGCCGACCTCATCGAGGCCCAGATCATCGAAGGCCTCGTCCTCAACACCGTCAACTTCCAGAGCCTCGTGGCCACCAAGGCGGCGAGGGTGTGGCGCTCATCGAACTACGGCCATGTCATGGAGTTCGGCCTCAGGCGCGCCCAGGGCCAGGACGGCGCCGATTCCGCGAGCCGCGCCGCATACATCGGCGGTGCGGAGTCCACGTCGAACGCCCTCGCGGGCAAGCGCTACGGCATCCCCGTGGCGGGCACCATGGCCCATTCGTGGGTGATGACATTCCCTTCGGAGCTCGAGGCCTTCGACGCTTACGCCTCCATCTATCCGGACAAGTCGGTCTTCCTCATCGACACCTACGACAGCCTCGATTCGGGCGTCAAGAACGCGATCATCGCGGGAAAGAGGCTCGTGGCCCAGGGACGCCGCTTCGGCGTGCGCCTCGACTCGGGCGACATCGATTACCTCTCCCGCGAGGTGCGCAAGGCCCTCGACGCGGCAGGGCTCAAGAACACCTTCATCGTGGTGTCGAACGAGCTCGATGAGCACATCATCGAGCAGCTCGTCGCGGGCGGCTGCCCCGTGGACTCCTGGGGCGTGGGCACGAACCTCGTCACGGGCGGCAACGAGGCCGCATTCACGGGCGTCTACAAGCTCGGCGCAGTAGAACACGGCAACCGTCTCATGCCCACCATGAAGTTCAGCGACAATCCCGAGAAGTCGACCAATCCGGGCGTGAAGCAGTCCTACCGTCTCTTCGGAGAGCAGGGCGAGGCCCTCGCCGACTACCTTGCCCTCGAGGATGAGGCGCCGCCCGCGTCCGGCTCGAACGTTATCCTCCACCATCCCTCTGGCGACTGGCGCGAGACGACCATAAAGCCCGCCCGCGTCGAGCCCCTCCTGAAAAAGGTGATGGATTCAGGAAGGATCTGCGTCGACCTGCCGCCGCTCTCTGAGGTCCGTGGAGGGCTCCGCGACAGGCTCGCTGCCTTCGACTCGACCTACCTGAGGCTCCTCAACCCGCATGTATACAAGGTCTCGATCTCGACGAAGCTCCGCAAGCTGAAGCTCGGCTTCATCGAGGAGCACGTGAAGGAAGCGAGGTAGTCCGGCCAGGAGAAGCCCGGCTGCGGCTCGTGGCGCCGCGAATTGTGGCGGCATGGCCGCCCCGCGGGCAGCCCGGGCCGCTGGCCTCAGCTTTGCCGCTGCTTCCTCGCCTCCACGACCTGGCGTACCTGGCGGTCGAAGTCCGGGTACTTGGCCCTGAGCTTGTCGAAATCGTCCTTGACGAGCTGGTAGCCCGTGCTGTAGCCCTCGGAGACGACGCTCGCGTTGCGGTGCAGGTTCTCGACGAGGGCGGTCTCTCCGAAGGGCGAACCTGGCCCGAGCCGCGTGATGTCGCTCCCGTCGATGACGATCCTGACCTCGCCGCTCGTGAGGAAGTACATGCAGTCGCCGTATTCTCCCTGGCGGATGATGTATTCCCCGGGGAGGAAGACGCGGGGCTTGAGGAGCTGGACCGACTCGCGGATGAAGAGCTCGTCCGCGCCGCGGAAGATCTCCACGCGGTTGACCACCTCGCGGTTGAGGAACATGAGGATCTCCTGCGAGAGGCTCTTCGGTATGTCGTCGAGGATGCTCGAGGCGGAGACGCCGCGCTGCTTCGTCCACAGGTAGGAGTAGTAGTCGCGGACCCTTTCCTGGAGGTCTCCGGGAATGCGCTGGGCCCTGAGGTAGGCGTTGACCTCGTCAAGGCGGCGCTGGTAGTTGCTCTTCGCCACGTCGAGGTTCGAGATCAGGCTCGACACGTTGGCGATGATGTACGAGAACATGCCCACCCCGAAGAGCTCGACGATGATCGTATAGCCCACCTGGAGGTTGTTCGAGTGGTCTGGCGTGTAGTCGCCGTAACCGATGGTCGCTATGGTCGTCGTGACCCAGTAGACGGCGCGGAGGTAGCGGTCGAAGGATGGTCCCGCCTTCTCTCCCGCGCCTATGAGGATCCAGCCCAGGGCCATGAGGTGGAGGGCCATGAGGAGCCAGTACACGACGGTGATGAGGCGCCGCACCGCGGGAATGATGTGCAGGGACTCCTCGAGCTCGTTGAAGATGCGGCCGGCCTTGAGGAGCTTGATCAGCGTGAGGCTCTGAAGGGCCAGGAAGAGCCGGAGGCTCCCGGGATCGGCCGGTTCCCCGCCGAAGAGGGCGAAGACGACGAGCTCGAAGGGGAAGGCCGCGAGGAAATCGATGGTGAACCAGCCCCTGAGGTAGCCATGGGCGATCTCGGGCCAGGTCTCCAGCCGTATATGGCCGACCTTGACCTTGGTGATGAAGTTCATGCCTATGTCGAGCGCGAGGAGGGCGTTCAGGAAGTAGTAGAGGTAGTCCCCCACGAAGGTCCTGAACACGATCCGATACGTGATGACGAAGACGAAGACCATTATCGAAAGGAGGATGAGGATGTTCCAGGCGGTCCTCAAGGGGTGGTTATGCTCTATCGGTTTCATGACCCTCGCCTTTCATCGACCGGACCGGCTTCATGGCTGTCCCGCCTGATCCTTCCTGTAGAATATCCTGCCCATGTTCGACGTGCCATCGGATGGCCCCCTGAGGGTCCTGCCGTCCATGAGCCTGAAGCGGATATCGATGTCGCCCATCGTCACTTCCAGAAAGGCGCCGTCCCGTTTCCAGGCTACCGCCAAGCCCTCTTCCGGGTAGTCCATCCCGAAGACCAGTCCTGTACCGTCGGCACGAAACTCCATCGCGGAGTAGCGCGAATCGCCCAACGCATCGTATCTGCCGAGGAAGGTATCCGTGGGCGCCTCCTCGACGGGGATATCGAGGGCGCGCGAGAGGAGGAGCGGCTCGTCCCCGAACTCGCGGGGCCGTCCATCCGTGACGTCGTCCACGATCCGAAGCGTTTCCCTGTCCGCGAGCTCGTAGATGGTCTTGACGGTATCTCCCTCCGAAACCAGGTCGATCCAGTGGGGAGTCACCGAGTCGTTGACCGTATAGGAAAACTGGTACTCCTCGTCCGCTTGCCGGATGACGCCCGTCCCGTCGGCCCTGAACTCGATGCAGGCCTTCCCGTCGAGTCCGAGGACAAGCCAGTGACCGACGAGGCCGGATGAGGCGATGTCGGTGGTCTGCGGCTTGCCGGCATTGCCAGGCGATGCCCAGGCCACCGTGGCCGAGAATGCGAGGATGCAGGAAATGGCCAGGATGCCCTTGGCAATTGCGGCAGATCGGCGCACTGTTCCCCCATTTGGCAGATATGCGGCCAAGTATACCTTGGCACTGCCCGGCCTTGCCAGCCATCGTCCCGGAAAGACGCCTGGACCGACCCGGGCCCTCGCGGACGTCTTGCGCTATCCTGTAAGAAGTTGCTAGTCTTGCCCGGATCACGTCCCGACTGGATCCCAAGTCCGGCGCCGGGCGAACCAGAGGAAAGCATGGGAAAATCCCTCGTCATCGTCGAGTCTCCGGCCAAGGCCAAGACCATCAACAAGTACCTCGGCAAGGACTTCATCGTGAAGTCGAGCATTGGCCATATCCGCGACCTGCCAAGCGGCGCGGGGAGCAAGGGCAAGGTCGCCGACGCCAAGGCCAGGGCCGAGGAGGCAGCCAGGACGAGGCGCATGTCCCCGGAAGAGAAGGAGTCCTACCTCCTCAAGCGGGCCGAGGACCAGCTTGTGGCGCGCATGGGCGTCGATCCCGAGCACGGATGGAAGGCCCGCTACGAGATCCTTCCCGGCAAGGAGAAGGTGGCCGAGGAGCTCAGGAAGCTTGCCAGGACCGCCGATGTCGTCTATCTCGCAACGGATCTTGACCGCGAGGGAGAGGCCATAGCCTGGCACCTCTCGGAGGTCATAGGCGGAGATCCCGCCAGGTTTCGCCGCGTCGTCTTCAACGAGATAACCCAGAAGGCCATCAAGGCGGCCTTCGCCGAGCCCGGATCGATCGATATGGACCGGGTGAAGGCCCAGCAGGCGCGCCGCTTCCTCGACCGCGTCGTGGGCTTCATGCTCTCGCCCCTCCTCTGGAAAAAGGTCGCGCGCGGCCTCTCCGCCGGCCGCGTACAGTCCGTGGCAGTGCGCCTCGTGGTCGAGCGCGAGCGGGAGATCCATGCTTTCATCCCCGACGAGTACTGGGAGCTCGAGGCCGATACCGAGACGCCTCGCGGCCTGGCCTTTGTCCTCGGGGTGAGGAAGCGCGGCGAGGAGGCTTTCCGCCCGACGAGCCAGGCCGAGGCCGATGCGGCCGTCAGGGATCTCGGGAAGGCCAAATTCAAGGTCGCGCAACGCGAAGACAGGCCCACGAGGAGCAATCCGCCTGCGCCCTTCATCACTTCGACCCTCCAGCAGGCCGCGAGCACCCGCCTCGGCTTCAGCGTCAAGAAGACCATGGCCATGGCCCAGCGCCTCTACGAGGCCGGCTACATCACCTACATGAGGACGGACTCCACCCACCTCGCAGAGGACGCCGTCGAGGCGGTCAGGGCCTACATCGGTAAGAATTTCGGCGCCGACTACCTACCAGCATCGCCCAACGTCTACGCGAGCAAGGAAGGCGCCCAGGAGGCCCACGAGGCCATCCGGCCGACCAGCGTCGACCTTCCCGCGACGGCCCTCTCCGGCATGGACCGCGACGCCGAACGCCTCTACCAGGTCATCTGGCAGCAGTTCGTGGCCTGCCAGATGGAGGCTGCGCGCTATACGAGCACCCGCATCGAGGTAGAGGCCGGAGAGTACGGTCTTCGTGCCCGCGGCCGCGTGATCCTCTTCGACGGCTTTACCCGCGTCCTGCCCCCGCAGGGCTCGGGCAAGGACGAGGAGGGCGACGGCATCGTCCCCGAGGTCAAGGTCGGAGATATCCTTTCCCTGAAGCAGCTCCGCCCGAGCCAGCATTTCACGAGCCCGCCGCCGCGTTATACGGAAGCGAGCCTCGTCAAGGAGCTCGAGAAGCGGGGCATCGGCCGGCCTTCCACCTACGCGGCCATCATCTCCACGATCCAGGAGCGCGGCTACGTCCGCCTCGAGAAGCGCAGGCTCTACGCCGAGAAGATGGGCGGCGTCGTCACGGACCGCCTCCTCGAGAATTTCGAGGACCTCATGGACTACGGCTTCACCGCCGCCATGGAGGAGCGCCTCGACGAGGTCTCGGAGGCGAGGAGGGGCTGGACCGACGTCCTCGACGAGTTCTACGCGGGCTTCCGGAAGAAACTCACGAAGGCGGAGCGGGCCAAAGGCGGCATGCGCCCGAACGAGCCCGTCGAGATCGCCTTGCCCTGCCCCGTCTGCTCGCGGCCCCTCCAGATCCGTACCGCCTCGACCGGCGTCTTCCTTGGCTGCTCGGGTTATGCGCTTCCGCCCAAGGAGCGCTGCACCAAGACCCTGAACCTCGTGCCCGGCGACGAAATAGCGGAGGACGACGACGAAGCCGAGGTACGCCAGCTGCGGGCACGGCGCCGCTGCCCCAAGTGCGGCACGGCGATGGATTCCTACCTCATCGATGCGAAGCGCAAGCTCCACGTCTGCGGCAACAATCCCGATTGCCCCGGCTACGAGATCGAGGAGGGCGAGTTCAAGCTCAAGGGGTACGAGGGGCCGGTCATCGTCTGCGACAAGTGCGGCAGCGAGATGCAGCTCAAGTCCGGCCGTTTCGGCAAGTACTTCGGCTGCACGAACCCCGACTGCAAGAACACGCGCAAGCTCCTCAGGAACGGCCAGGCCGCCCCTCCCCGGAGCGAGCCGGTGCCCATGCCCGAGCTCCGCTGCGACAAGGTGGACGACTTCTTCCTCCTTCGCGACGGAGCCGCGGGAATCTTCCTCGCCGCAAGCCAGTTCCCCAGGAACCGCGAGACCCGTGCTCCCCTCGTTTCCGAGCTCGTCCCGCACCGCGCGGAGATAGCTCCCAAGTACCGCTACATCCTCGATGCGCCGGCCCAGGATCCGGAAGGCCGGCCGGCCGTCGTCCGCTTCAGCCGCAAGACCCAGGAGCACTACGTGCAGTCCGAGATCGACGGCAAGGCCTCGGGCTGGCGCGCCTTCTATGCGGATGGCTCCTGGCACGAAGATAGGGCCGAGGCATTGGCGGGCAGCCCGACGAGGACCAAATCGGCGAAGGCCAAGGCGACGACTGCAGTGCGCAAGGCCCCGGTGAAGAAATCGGTCGCAAAGAAGCCTGCAGCGAAAACGACCGCCGCCGCGAAGCCCGCAGCCGAGAAGGCAGAGGCGGAGAAGTCGCCAGCCAAGACGGGGGCCAAGAAGCCGGCAAAGGCCAAAGGCACAACGGAGGGCAAGACGAAGACAGCTACCAAGGCCGCGCGAAAAGCCGCGCCGAAGAAGGTACCTGCCAGGAAAACGTCGATCTGAAAGCTGTCGTCTGGATGAAGATCGTGATGATCGGGCAACAAGGAAGTTCCATGCCGCGGGAACATGCATTCGCGTTTTTCCACGGCAGATCCATGTTATAGTCACTACTCCCGCGCGGATTGCCGCGACAGGCGAACGGCGCAAAGACGGAAGGTCCGATGCGGCTGTTGAGCCCTTGCGTCCGGATCCGGCGGGATGCGAACCACAATTTCCGGAGGTATTCTCGATGGGTCTCCTGTACCAGGCCACGAGCTTCTCAGGCTGGGCCATATGGCTCTTCATCCTCTTCGCCCTCATGGCCTTCAACGAGCTCGGTCGCAGCACCAAATGGGGCGGCCTCTTCCTCTTCCTCGTCGTGCCCCTCGTGCTGACCATCTTCGTCTGGCCGACCACCGCGGCGCCTGGCAACGAGTACGGCACCGGCACCTGGTTCAACTGGGTGAAGACCTACTCGGCCCTCGCGGGCTGCCTCGGCTTCATGGCCATCCGCTATATCCCCGGCCTCGACAAGAAGAAGTGGGCCCTCGCTTTCCCGCCCCTGATCCTCGCCCTCAACATCCTCGAGGCCTGCATCAGGGACTTCCAGTGCTTCTCCTACGCGGCCTGGACGGGGGCGCGCATCGACAACCTCTGGGTGATGTCCGGCCCCTGGAACATCATGAACGGCATCGCAGGCCTCCTCAACATCGTCACCATCTGCGGCTGGACCGGCATCTTCGTGTCGAAGGAAAGATCGAAGGACATGATGTGGCCCGACATGATCTGGCCCTGGATCATCTCCTACGACCTCTGGAACTTCGCCTACACCTACAACTGCATCGCGGACCACTCCTTCTACTGCGGCCTCGCGCTGCTGCTCTCCTGCACCATCCCCGCCTTCTTTATCAAGAAGGGCATGTGGCTGCAGCACCGGGCCCAGACCCTCGGCCTCTGGATCATGTTCGTCATGACCATCCCGTCCTTCGCCGACCGCATCGCCCCGGTCCCGACCACGCACAACCCCGTAGCCTTCTTCGTCGTGAGCGCCCTTGCCCTCGCGTCGAACCTGGCGCTGGCCATCTACCAGTTCGGCATCGTGCGCCGGAAGAAGCTCAACGTCCTCAAGGACGAGATCTATGCGGACACGAAGGCCTATGCGAGGGTGATAGCGGAGAACCGCTAGATCAAGACCGCGGGGTCTGTCCCCGGGCATAAGGCTGTCCAGAAAAGAAGCGCCCCCGGTCCTGGCCGGGGGCGTTTGCATTATGCGTAACCTCCCGGCCGAGACGATGTGTCGGCTGGGTTGCAAGGAGGTCTGTCCCCATAGACTCCGGTAGCTGTAGTTCCCCTGGCGGAGCTTCAAGTGGTGTGCATCTGTTGTTTACGAGAAGGCGGCTTTGGAAAGATGGGGACCGGGGAAGGCAACCTTTCATCCGCAAAAAGTTACCTTCCCCGGCCAGACCTCGGAAACTCGAGGGACAGACCTCGGGCGGCGAATTATCAGCCCGCAGCAGGCGCTTTGGCTGGTGTGTCGCCCGCGAGGTTTCTGACCCATCGCTCCTTGCGGAGCCACCAGTCTGCTACCAGTGCCTTGCCGATATCGGAGAGCTTGGCGACGCCATAGAGCAGGACAGGCCCCCACACGGTAAAGCGGGCGATGATGATGGCCGCAGGTATGAAGATAACGTACGTGACGCCGACGTCGACCCAGACGCCCATGGCGGTGTCTCCCCCTGCCCTGGAGACGGCAAACTGGCCGTTGAGGAGGCACCATAGCGGGAGGTAGGCGGCGATCACGAAGACGAGACCGCGCGTGACCGTCCTGGCCTCGGATGATAGGTTGCCGAAGACGAGGGGAATCGCCGCAACCGAGAGTGCCGCAGCCGCTGCTGCGAACAGGCCGAAGATGACGGCGCCCGACATGATCCACTTCGCCTTGGTCCTGCCCTCGTCGAGCCTGCCGGCGCCGAGGGTCGAGCCCACGATGACGGCTGTCGCCGTCTGGATGGCCGGGAAAACGAGGAAGATAAGGTTGGCGATGGTCCAGCCCGCGGCCATGCCCGCGACGGTCTCCGCGCCCCCGCGGCCGTTGTAGAGGGCGGTGATGACGGTCTCGGAGACGACCCAGGCCGTCTCCGAGAAGAGCATCATGCCGGAGCGCGAAAGGATGGCACCGAAGAACTTGCGGTTGACGGCGAGCAGGCGGCGCGGCGCGACGGCGAAGGCGGGCTTGCGCTTCGCGATCATGAAGGCAAAGGCCGCCATCTCGATGACGCGGGCCAGGTCTGTCGCGAGGCTCGCGCCTTCCACCTCGAGGCGGGGCATGCCGAGGTTGCCATAGATGAAGACCCAGTTGAAGAAGGTGCAGATAGCCGCAGCGCTCGTGGAGACGAGGAGGGGCACCTTGGTCACGCCCGTGTCGCGGAAGGAGGTCGACATCGAAGAAGAGAGGGCTATAGGGAGGAAACTCGGCGCTACCGCGCGCATGAAGCGCGCGCCTTCGCGCACTATCTCGTCGCCTTGGGCATTGCCGCCGAGCATGAGGCGGATTAGGGCCTCGGGGAAGGCGAGGCAGATGAAGGTGTGGAGGAGAGAGAAGGCTGTAGCCATGACGAGCTTGAAGCGGAAGGCCTGACGCATGCCCTCCTCGTCATGCGCACCCCGGTGCTGGGAAAGGTAGATTCCTCCCGCCATGCAGACCGTGTTGACGATCACCATGTAGATGAAGTTGATCTGGTTGGCCACGTTGACCGCCGCCATCTTCGCGTCGCCGAGGCCGGCCACCATGAAGTTGTCCACGAGCGAGATGAGCCCGGTGACGAGGTTCTGGAGCATGACGGGCACGACGATCGCCAGGGCCTCGCGATAGAAGGGCGCGGGGCCGAAGAGTCGTGCGGAGTTGGCGTTTTGCGGCATCATTCTTTTTTAGCGTCTATGTCGAGCGATGTTCAAGTATCCATGGCCTTGCGTCTCCCTCCGCCGAGCTTTTTCCAGATGATGATCTTGGCGAGCGCGGCGAAGCCAAGGAGGGCCGTCCAGAACGCCACCGGCGGGAGCGGGGCGGATATCGCGGGCTCTGTCCCCGGCGCTGTTGCGGTGGCTGCCGGGAAATACTCGTCCGAAGGGGGGAGTACCGGGAGGAGTCCGTATTCGTCCTTCACGAACAGGAATCGGCCCTTCTTGATGATGCCCCGCAGGGGGGGGGACTGGGCCGCCCTTCCCTTGTCGGGCTCGGCTCGGTCGAGGTCTGTCCCCGTTCTCGTATTCAGCGGTGCCACCAGGAAAGCGGGCGGCATGACAGCCACAAGGACGCCATCATAGGCGAGGGGCAGATCCGAATTCGCCAGGGCTGTAGGGCCCAGTTCGAAGAACCAGTCTGGCCTTTCCAACGAGCCTCGGGGTCTGTCCCCAGCCTTGTTGTCGCCGGGGCTTTTGGCTTCCGCCAGGATCGGTCTGCCCCCCGTCAGGGCCGGAGGCAGGTAATCCATCCCATCTTGCCCAAGGATTCTCGTTTCGATGACCAAAGCTCCGGGGTTCTTGGCGGCTCTGTCCCTCGCGGAGGCATCAAGTATGCGCGATTCCGCGTCGTCCCCGCTTCCGAGGTCGATGAAGATCAGTGAAGGACGAGGAGCATTTTCTACGAGGGGGAAAACCGACATCATCGCTTCGGAAAAGGGTCCCGAGGCAAGGCCGGCGCGCCTTGCCTCGACAAGGCGGAATGCGAAGTCGAGGGGGCCTTCGCCCGAGGGGCCGATCGCGGTCGCCCGATAGATGCCTGGCCGGGAGATGCGGAAAGTCCATCCAAATTCGCGAGAATCGATTTGGTACGTCCCGGCGTCGACCCTTGCGAAGATGCCATGAGCATCGTCCCAGCGCTCGAGAAAGATCGAGGAGGGGGGAAGGCTCTGGACGAAGGCCGCGAGCCAGTTTCCCTTTTCGCGATCGAAACGGATCGATGAGGGCCAGGCCGAAAAAACGGTTTCCGTGCCGGAAGCCGGCATGAGGGAGCCGTCGACACCGCGCTCACCCGGGGTCTGTCCCCCCAGTCTGACCGTTTCAATGCCCCTGATCTCGGGGGAGAGCCCGTCGGTAAGGAAGATTATCTTTTCGTATCCCTTCTCGCTCAGCCGCGAGAGGGCGTCGTAGTCGACACCAAGGAAGGAGAGACTTTCGACGATGCGGGTAACCGCAACGTCGCCGCTTGCGCCGCGAACCAGGGAATCAAGGCGGACGAGCCGGGTCTGTCCCCGGCGGGGATCGAAGGAAAGCGCGAAGACCTCAGATCCCTTCTTATGATCGACCGATCCGGCGTCAGCTCTGTCCCCCGCCTTGTCGAGCCAGGCGACGGCAAGGTCCAGCGGCCTGCTTCCATTGCGTCCGAGGAGCATGGAAGCCGAGCAATCGACCACGATCGCTTCCTTCCCCGACTTGAAGGGAAAGCCCGCCGGCAGGCCCAGTTCTCCGGCTATCGCCATGGCCAGGATGAAGGCGATGAATGCATCGATGAGTATGTCGTAGTAGGTCCTGAAGGAACGGAAGAGGAAGGCGGCAGGTCCGGAGCGATTGGCCGCTTCGACAAGATAGTGGGAGTATTCGAGCTTCCTCGAGAAGCGGAGATTGAGGAAGAGCAGGGCGAAGACAGGTAGAAGGAGGGCCAGGAAGATGGCGAGGACGCTAGCCATAGAGGGCCTCGAGGAAATCCCAGTAGAGCGCTTCCATGTCCGTTCCGGGCGTAGCTGTCCGGTAGAACGCGCCGCGCTTCGCTGCCTCGCCGAGGAGGCCATCGAGCTCTCGTTCCCGTTCGCGATAGGCGATCTCAGTCGGGCCGTCCCAGGGAAGGCGCATCCTCTTCCCTGTCTCGGGATCCCTGATATCGAGTTCGAGCGCCGCGGCGAAGAAATCGTCGATGGGTCTGTAGAGCCTGATAAAGGAGTTCCTCGAAAAAGGCGACGCGACTGGCTTGAATCCAGCGTCGAAGAAGTCCGAAACGACGACGAGACGGCGGTAGCGGCTCGAGGCCCTCGCATAGGCGATGGCTGAACCGATGTCGGTTCCTCCGCCCGTGGCGTGCGGTGGACGCTCAGGGCTTTCTTCCGCCTCTGTCTCCGCGAAGAAGGCTTCGACTGGCCGCATGGCGATTCCGCCGCGCGGCCGTTCGAGGCGGCCGAGGGGCCTATCCGCAAAGGCCACGACGCTCGTGGGGAGGCCCAGAGCCCCGAGGATCCAGGAGAGGGTCGCCCCGATTTTTCGCACTTCGATGTCGCCCCATGCCCCTGCTGTCGCTCCCTTGCCCGCTTCGAGGGAGCCGATGACCGCCATCGATGCCGAAAGATCCACGAGGATGACGGCGCCCTCCCGCTCCTCCTCGTAATATTCCTTGACGTAGAGCCGGCCGCTTCTCGCCGCGAGGCGCCAGTCGATGCGTCGGGGATCGTCTGCTGCCTGGTATTCGCGGATGCTCTTGAGGTCGAAGGAGGATCCTGACCTCCTGAACATGGGGTCGCGCGCCTGGCTTGTCCGCGGTGGCCGACTCCGCTTCCTGCCGAGAAAGGCCCTGACGAGCGACGGGGCTTCGGGAGCGATGAGCGCCCGGCCCTGCGCTGCGTTTTCCGTCCCGGTCACGCGGCTCCCCTGTACTCGCGGCGCACGGCGGAGAGCACGGAGGCGAGCACGGTGTGCGTGTCCACGCCATCGGCTTCGGCCTCGAAATTCAGGATGACGCGGTGGTTGGCCACATCGAAGAAGAGGGTCTCGGCATCCTCGAAGGACACGTTGGGCCTGCCGTCCACGACGGCGCGGGCCCGGGCCGCCTTGAGGAGGCCGAGCGCGCAACGCGGCGAGGCGCCGTAGCGGACGTACTTCGTCACGCCTTCGACCCCCGAATGCTCGGGCTGCGTCTGCGTGACGAGACGAACGATGAAGTTCTCTACCTCGTCGGGTATGACCACGCCGGAAGCCGCGCGGCGGTAGGCCGCGATGGCCGACATCGTCGCATCGCGGCCCGCGGGCTTGCCGAGCCCTTCGCGCCTCGAGGCCTCGAGGATCTCCTTGAGGACTGCGAAATCCGGCGTCATGAAGAACAGGCGCATGAGAAAGCGGTCTACCTGTGCCTCGGGAAGGGGGTAGGTGCCTTCGAGCTCGATGGGGTTCTGGGTCGCCATCACGAAGAAGGGGGAGGGGAGGTCCATCGTCTCGCCGAGGAAGGTTATGCGCTTCTCTTCCATTGCCTCCAGGAAGGCGGATTGCGTTTTTGGGGTGGCGCGGTTGATCTCGTCGCCAAGGACGACGTTCGCGAAGATGGGACCCGGGTAGAAGCGCCAGGACTTCGCTCCTCCCGAGCCATCGCCTGATTCCCTGCCGCCCTGGTCGGTGAACATGCTGGACCCGATGATATCGAGGGGCATGAGGTCCGGAGTGAGCTGGACCCTGCGGAAGTCGAGCCCGAAGAACTCCGCCCAGGTCTTTGCGAGCCTCGTCTTTCCCAGGCCCGGCGCCCCTTCGAGGAGGACGTTGCCCTCGCAGAGGAAGGAGAGGAAGAGGCGCTCGACGATCTCGTGGCAGCCGACAATCCGCGATTCGACGTAGCCGCGATACGACTGGGCGAAATCGGCGACGAAGGCAAGGTCCCTTCCGAGCTCATCGGTCCCGTAGGATCCGGGGTCATTCTGGTCCATAGAGGAAGCCTCCGACAATCACGCGATGTGCGAAATGGTATCCAAGGGCGGCCATCGCCGCCAGGTTCGCGAAGAGCGCTCCAAGGATGGCTGATCTCCATGCAAGTCCCGCCTCGTCTGCAGATCCCTCGAGGGTCTGGATGGGTCCGTTCGCCGCCAGGTTGAAGGCAAGATGCCAGGCGACTGCGACGGCAAGCAGGCAAGCCGCCCTCGCCGCCATGGCAATGACGGCTTGCGGCCTCGGCGCGGCTCCTTCGGGCCTGCCTGCCGCGACCTTACGGCCCATCCGTACGAGGAGCCAGACCGCTTCCGCCTCGGCGAGGGCCGAAACGAGGTGGACGGGCTCGGACCAGACGAGGCGGAGGAAGATGCCGCCTCCGGGAAACGCGGCGTAGTATGCAAGATTCTCTGCCGTTGCGAAAACCACGATTGCCGCGAGGCCCCAGATGAGTCCTTCGACCTCTTGAGGCAGGCTCGGGACAGGCTTCCTGCGGCGGGGACAGACCTTCGGGGCAAGGATGGCGAAACCGAGCAGAAGCGCGAACTTGCAGGCTTCCTCGAGAAAGACAGCCGCCACGAGGTCTGTCCCCATGGTTTGTTCGACCCATGCCACGAGGAAGTAAAGGAGAATCCCCGCTCCCAGCGCCGTCGCCGCATTGCGGATGCTGACGGTGCCGCTCATGAGCCCTTTTTCGTCCTGCCGCTTCACTTGATTGCCTCGCCGAGTTTTTTCCAGCGGAGTTTGAGCATGGTCGAATAGGAATCCTCATGGGGAGCCAGCGGCGCATCCATGGCAAAGCTGCCGAAGAAACGTCGCTGGTAATTCCTGAGATCAGCCATATCGATTGATTCTCCCGCAGTGACGTCTTTCCCTCCGCGTTCGGTGAGAGCCTGGAAGAGCCTCGCCCGATAATCGACGAGGGGACTGGGCGGAAGGCCGGTATCGCTTCCCTCATAGCCCTGTCCCCTGGCGTTTCTGCCCTTGGCTTTGGAGCCAGTATCGCCGGACTGCGGCTCGCCATCGGCTCCGCTGCTGCCTTCGGCGCTTTCGCCTTTCTGCGTCGCCCTGTTCCTGTCCTGCGTTTCCCCTCCTGTGCCGGAAGCGGGGGCTGCTCCCCCATCGGCCATTTCGAGCCTTTCTTCCCGGGTCTGGGCGAGGCTATCAAGCGCAGCCTGGATCTCTTCCTGCGAAATTGCCGCGCTGCCTCCGGCAGGAAGGTTTTCCTTCCTTGCCGCTGTCCGGCTTTCGTCGCTTGCGTTCTTCGATTCTTCCATCGTGCCCATGGGACGGAGGGCTCCCGAGTCGACTGCCCCGAGACCCGAGCCTGTTGCCGATTCCTGCGGGCGGTAGGCGATGGCCGGCCTGTGGAGGACGACGAGCGCCATTAGCTCGAGTACTGCGAGACCGGCCATGGCCGCAAGCCAGAATTTGCCCATGCCCTTGAACAAGCGGCGCCGCGCGACAGCCTTGAAGGGTATGGCCTCGTCGATGGCTCTTGCCCTGTCCGCGATGAGGCCGTAGGCCGGACCTTCTCCGGGGGACAGGGCCGCCTCGATGGTCGTTCCTTCGTCGAGGTTTCTCAACATGCTCGTGAGCGATGACTCGTTGACTGCCGTGAAGAAAAACGCGGGAGCAAGCGAAAGAAGGCTTAGTCCGAGGGCTGTCGTGGCCCACCAGGGTGGAGAGAGGGCAATGAAGGCGGCATTCCCTATGCTCCATACGATGGAGGCGAGTGCCGCCCACAGGGACAGACCCTTTAGCCCCTCGGCGAGGGCCTCGCCACATAGCCGCCTCTCGAGTCGGGGGAAGAGGGGCATTCGTCCAGCGCCGGCTTTCACCTCCTTCTCCTTGTCGCGGCATAACGCGTGATGAAGGCAAGAAGGAGTCCCAATGTCCCGGCTATCGAGGGAATGGCCGGCTGTCGGCTGGGATCGGAGGAGTCAGCGGTGATCATCCATGCGAGGGACAGAGCCACTCCGGCCAGGACGGCGCAAAAGCCGAGGGCCAGGGCAAAGCCCCTGTACCGGGGAAAGACGAGGTCTTCGAGGGAAACGAGGCCGGCCGCCAATGCCGTCATCGATGCCAGCAGGATCAGGCATGATCCGACGTCGAGCGAGGTGCCCTGCAGACAGGCGTATGCCGCAAACGGCAGGCATTCCGCCATCCATGCGGCTTCCCTGGCGCCGCGTTCCCCGGAGAAAAAGGCGGCGAGGCGGCCATACGAAAGACAGGCGCTTGCCAGAAGGACCGGAGGCAAGGCAGCGAGGGCTTGCGGGCCGATGAGCGCTATCGCCGCGAGCAGGGGAAGGAGGGCGGCCATGTGCAGCACGGCCGAAAAGGCCATGGACCGGCTTCCAGCCTTTCCTCCTGGGTCCTGTCCCGGCTTCGGCGACACGGGCTGGATATTCATTCGTCCTGCCATGCCATCCATCCCGTCGTCCAGCGTTCGAAATGCAGCCCAAGGCCGCCGCTTCGGGAGAACACGGCCGGAGGTGAGGAGAAGACGAAGCTTCCTTCGCGTATTTCCATGACCGACAGGGGAATGCCGCCCTTCCCCGGCGTCGAAACCGCCAGGAACGAGAGGTTGCCCGGATCAGATGTCAAATAACGCATGACTGGCCCTCCGTCCGAAGCGCCGGAATCGAGGACGAGTTCGCCGCTATGGGATATGGAGCCCTCGCCCCGGGACTGGGGCAGCTCGGCGATGATGATACGCGGTTCCCGCGGAAGTACGATGACGACGGCCGCCGTCGCCAGCACGGAAAGGCCGAGTGTCAGGGCCAACGACGCCCTGGGCGGCATCCGGCGCCTCATCGCGGTCAGCCCGGAGGCTGCCACGATGAAGACCGCCAGGACCGCGAGGACTCCGGTCGGCGGATCAAGACAGAAGCATGCGGCCGCGATCTGCGAGGCCGCGTCGGAGAGATCCGATGCGTCGAGCCTGAATGCCGCAGGCATCTTCGCCTGCCTGGGCGAAGAAAAAGGCAGGGGCAGATCCCTGAGTGCCGCACGCCGGGCGAGCTCCGCATCGTCGGGCACGGCATTCGCGAGGGCAAGGGAAGCAATATCGAGGGACAGGCTTTGCCTGCCGCTTCCCGTATCCGCCTCTATCTCGATGCCCTTCAATGTTTCGTCGACGTAGAAGACGAGGTCTGCCGCCTCGGTCCAGGCTTCGTTCCGCCCTTCGTAGAGGAGCCTTCTTCCCCCATTCCAGTCCGTGCCGATGGCCTCGACATGGCCACGGATGCCCGCTTCGCATTCAAGCCGTGCATGGGTGAAACGGTAGGGTTCGAATGACCCGCCCGACAGACGGAGGCCCGCCCCGGAAGTCCCGGTCTCGATCGGCATGAGCGCAAGGGGAAGTGCCCCTGCAAAGGCAAGTGCCATGGCGAGCGAGACAATGGTCTTCCTTGGTGGCGCACAACGCATCATCTTCGTATCCTCAGGACCAGCGTGGTCGCGATGGAGCAAAAGAAGAACAGGAAGAGCCAGGCAGCCCTGCAGCCGAAACGCCTGAAGGTCAATGGCCTGTAACCGGACGCCGCTTCCACGTCAGCGGCCTCGAGGCCCGCAAGATCGTCATTCGAGGCGATCGAGAAGGACGCTATGCCCGATCCCCTGTCGATGATCGAAGCCGCATAGAGTCCCTTTGCCGGAGGGACGATCCTGGCCTCCCAGTCCCCCTCGCCGCGTCGCTCGAAGTCCGCCTCGACGGGGACATGGCCAGGAGCGGTAAGGAGAAGGGACGGCCTCACGAGGGAATCGCTCCGGAGCCCGACATGGACGCCCCGTCGGCCTTCGAAGAGGGAGACCTCGAGCGGCTTCTCGGAAAAGAGCGCATCAAGCCTGTCCTTGAAGATGCCGGCCGCCAGCGGTTTCGAGAAGAAGCCCTCGGTGTAGGTCCCATGGAGATCGCTCGCGAAGAGGAGCGCCGCGCGGTTCCTTCTCTCCATCGAGGCGAGGAGCGGATCGCCTACCGCGTCGGTCAGGACGACCGTAGCGCCTGCCGCCGCCGAGTAGAGCGCCATGCCGTCGACGGTCGCGACTTCCTCGCCGTTCAGGGCGAGGACGGTAGTCCTGGCCTGGATGAAGGGCGGGCGTGCCTCGTTTTTCCGGTCCTCGAAGAGGAGGGACGGCACCTCCTCGGGGCCCGAGACCCTGTAGAAGCGTCCTCCCGTGCCGATCGCGAGCTCCTCGAGGAGTGCCCTGTTGAGGTCTGTCCCCACTCCCATCGTGGATATCGTCACCCCTTCGCGCCTTGCCCGCGCAGCCAGGGCCCTGAAGTCGGCGGGCCTCGTCACGCCATCGGTCACGATGACGGCATGCTTTTCTTCGAGGGGAACCTGCGCCAGCCTGTCCAGGCCTGCCGCGAGGGCTGTCGCGAGGTCTGTCCCCCCCGTTGCCGGTATGGGGTCGATCACGGGAGCGGCTACGACGCTCGCGTTGGGAGCGAAATCGTAGACCCACTGTCGTTCGTCGGAAAAAAGGAGCATTCCTACCCGGTCGGTCGGCTTGAGCTCCCGAAGCAGCTCGAGACCCGTTACCTTGGCCAGCGAGAGCTTGTCCCCGAACATGGAGCCCGAGGTGTCGATGAGGACGAGGAGTGCGAGGTCAGGCAGTTCCTTGAGGCTTTTCGGCAGGAGGGATACAGGGAGCAAAGCCTCGATTTCGGGATTGTCTCCCTTCTTTCCGAAATCGGGCGAATCGGCTGCGAAGAGGAAGGAGCCAGTGCCTCGTTTGGCGACCGAAAGGAGATTGCCGAGGAGTTTCCCCTGTATCTTGGCCAAGGGAAGCCCGTCGAATACGATGAGTTCATAGGCATGGAGGTCGAGGTTCGCAGCTTCGTCGAGCGTGGCCCGCCTCGAAGGATATACCGACTCTATCCATGAGGTCTGTCCCTCGCGATCCGAGACGACGAGGACCCGTGGCGCTTCATCCATATCGGCGGCGAGGCCATAGACCGCCGTTCTGGCCGTGGTACGATCGCCCTGCATGGATACCGCGATTCCGGCAGAGAGGTTCTTCTTCGTTTCGTCGAGGCGCAGGACGAGGTCCCGTGGGAGGTCCATCCCGGTTCCCCTCCAGAGCTCCGCGCCTTTGCCTGTCGTTCCATTGGCCGAATCCGCTGCGGTAACGCGTATTTCCCTGGCAGCCCTCGCCTCGGGCGCAAAGAGCAATTCGAAGGCGATCCGGTCCTCCTTCGGCCTGAGTCGGGACGATATCGACAACAAGGGAAAATCACCGCGAGTGACGTCCGATAGCTCTGTCCCCCTGTCGTTCTCCGCGGCGTTTCCCGGGTCTTCCCTTGCGTCAAGAAAAAGGGGAACGCCCTGTTCGCGGGCTGCGGCGTCAAGTTCGGCTATCTCCTCGGCGCAGAGCGTTCCTGTAAAAACCACCCTTGCCTTCCGCCATCGCGGCAATCCCCTTGCAAGATCGGATACGATAGGGCCGATAAGGGCGCGCGCGGGGAGTCGGGAAGCCGCTTCCTGAAAGGCCGATGCGGGGGCTGATCGGGAAGGCAGAGGCACGAGGCCGTCCTCGGTGACCGCGAAGGCTTCAAACGCCTTGCCAGTCGCCGCCTTGAGCCCCTCGGCGCCTGCAGATGCGGCGAGGGCCAGATAACGGCGTTCAGGGAGGATGCTCCGGGGCATAAAGAAGGGCAGATCGGCCAGATATGCCGCGAGCATGAGGAAGGGGAGCAAAAGGAGGGCATATTCCGCGATGTCCCACTTGTGTCGTGCCATTGCTCAGCCTATTCTATACGCAGGATTGCGTGACAGCAACGGTGAATACGCGGGGGTTCCATGGATACATCGGTGGCGAAGGCCTTCGTCTCTTCGGCCCAGACTACTTTCAGGGATATGTTCGGCATGACTGCCGAGCCGCAAGCTCCCTCGGAGCTGACTCCGAACGATGACCATGGATGGGATATCACGGGTCTCGTCGGCCTTGCCGGCCAGGGCCAGGGAGTCGTGGCCATCCGCCTGACGCATGATCTTCTCGGTAAGCTCCTCGCCGGTTCCGGCGTGGTGGCGAACACCGACGCCGAGCGGCGTGAGCTCGAAGGCGGTCTCGTCGGCGAGCTCTGCAACATCATCGCAGGTCATGCGACTTCCGCCCTCAGCACCGTAAGCCTCGAGATTGCGCCGCCGGTCATAATACGCGGCCCCAACCACAAGATCGGTTGGCCGGCCATCGCCCCTGTTATCCGGCTCCCCTTCGGCCTGCCTTCGGGACAGTTCGAGCTCGACCTCTGCATCAAGCTTTGATCTCCATACACTGAAGCATCTCGCCGGAAGGCCCCTCCGCGTATCCCCCATCATGGGTATCTATGCGGAGAGTGGCCTTTCAGTGTATAGTCTGGCCGCTGGTCAGTAGAGAACAGGTCTGTCCCCCGAACTTCCTTCCTCCGATACAGCACATCACGCCACTTCCAGGAAACCGATGAACGAAACGAATTTCGATACGCTCGGGCTCGAGCCCGCCATACTCAGGGCCCTATCGGAGAAGGGTTACGAGAAACCCACTCCCATCCAGGCTGCGGCCATACCGAGCCTCCTCGAGGGCCGCGACCTCCTTGGCTGCGCGCAGACCGGCACCGGGAAAACGGCGGCCTTCGCCCTCCCGATAATCCAGCTCCTCTCCGGCAAGCCGGCAAAGATCCTTCCCAAATCCGTCCGCGTCCTCGTTGTCGCGCCAACGCGGGAGCTGGCCGCCCAGATCGACGAGAGCTTCGCAGATTACGCGAAACACAAACAGCTCTCCCGCGCCTGCATCTTCGGAGGCGTCGGCAAGAGCCCCCAGGAGAAGGCCCTCGTGCGGGGCGTCGACGTCCTCACCGCGACTCCCGGCCGACTCCTCGATCTCCACGGCGAAGGCAAGCTCAGGCTCGACACCGTAGAGATCGTCGTCCTCGACGAGGCCGACCGCATGCTCGACATGGGCTTCATCCGGGATGTACGGCGCATTGTGGCTCTCCTCCCGAAGGAGCGCCAGACCCTCCTCTTTTCCGCAACCATGCCGCCTTCGATCGCCGAGCTTGCCTCGACCATACTGCGCAAGCCCGTGCGGATCGACATCTCTCCCGAATCGCCGACGGTGGAGCTCATCGACCAGAGCGTCATCTATGCCGAGAAGAACGACAAGCGTCACCTCCTTGCAGCCATCATCGATGCAGCCCAGATCAACCGCGCCCTCGTCTTCACCCGGACCAAGCACGGGGCCGACCGCCTCGTACGCTCGCTCGAGAAGGCCGGGATCTCGTCAGCCGCGATACACGCGAACAAGAGCCAGAACAACCGGACAAGGGCCCTGGAAAGCTTCCGCAGCGGGAAGACCAGGATCCTCGTCGCCACCGACCTCGCGGCGCGAGGAATCGATGTCGACGGCATCACTCATGTCTTCAATTTCGAGCTTCCCAACGAGCCCGAGACCTATGTCCACCGCATCGGCCGGACTGCGCGCGCAGGAGCCGACGGCATAGCCATCGCCTTCTGCGACAACGAGGAGAAGCCCCTCCTCAGGGACATCGAACGGCTCATCGGCAAGAAGATCCCCACGGCCTCCGGCCCCCACATTGATGAGGCGTACAAGGCCGCCGCCATCGCGCGGGCCGCGGAGGCAATGAATCCTCCGGAGCCCGAAAGGCGCGGAAGGTCCGTCCGTGCTCGTCCTATCGGGTCTGTCCCCGGCGCGGTTTCGGGCCATGCAGACGGGAAAAACAATGACAGAAATGCAGTTCGTCATGGAGTAGGACAAAAGGATGGCTCAACCAGGAAACAGCCGGGGAATGCCAAGACCGCTCCTGGCAGAGAGGGATCTGCACCTGGCAATGGAGCCAAACGTGGCAAGCCTGGACAAGGACAGCCTGGACAGGGACAGACCTCGAATGAGCGCAGGCATGACAGGGTTGCGGCAAAGAAGGTCCGACAGACCCCCAAAACGGTTTCCTGCGGGACCTCGCATGTCGATGGCCAGGTGCCTTCCCGAGGATCCCACCCCGCAGTCCATGCCTCTGCCGACGAACACGGTCCTTCCCGCAGCCATACGTCCGATATGGGTATCAGGGAAACGGATCGACATTCCCATGCCGATTCCATCCGTAACGCCATCAGGGACATAGCGCGGGGCGAAGACGGGATCCTCCGCCCTGAACAGGGAGAGGCCCGGCTACGCACTGGGGTTTCCCCTGAAGCGGGGCAGAACAAGCATGTCCACCATCATGTCCCGGGCAAGACAGGATCGGCCAAGCGCTGATATCGCTTGGCAACAAGATTGACCGGGGAACAGGGGGGACAGACCCGAGGGGGAGACATGTTTTTCCCCTAGGGCCCATCGTTTTTTCCCTGGTGTCCATTATCTCAGGACTCGAAGTTCCGTATTGTCTCTGCCGGCCATGATTTTACGGGCAGAAGCGCTTTACCTTGCGGATCTCCGAATATGTCATCTGGGGTGCAATTTACCTGGGGTGCAATTCTTTCCGATTGCCTGCACCTCGGGTTTTGTTGTAGTTTTTCACAAGCATGCGGTACCTCCTGATCGCCAATCCCGTGTCGGGCATCGGCCTCGCCAAGGCCCAGATAGCCAGTGTCGAAGCTTTTTTCCGGAAGCATGGCCAGCTGATCGACGTACGGCTTACCGGCGCTGCCGGTGACGCTGAACGCCTCGCCAGAGAGGGAGTGAAACTCGGATACGATGTCATCATCGCCGGCGGTGGCGATGGCACGATAAACGAGGTCCTCAATGGCATGACCGGCAGTTCCACGAAGCTGGCCGTCATTCCCTGGGGGACCGGCAACGTTTTCGCCACTGAGATGCGCTTCCCTCGCCGCATCAACGCCATTTGCCGCATGATCCTCCAGGGACAGTCCGAACCCCTCGATGCAGGCCTCTATGGTGGGCGGCGCTTTCTTCTCATGGTGGGCGCAGGTTTCGATGCCTACTCGCTCAAGCAGCTCGAGGGACAGGGCCTGAAGCGGAGGCTCGGCGTTGTCGCCTACGCGGTGGCCGGCATCAGGGCCTTCACGCGGTATCGCTTCCCGCAGATACGTATCGATTTCGAGGACGGGAGAAGCGACTCCGGCAGCTTTGTACTAGTCTCGAATACGAGTCGCTACGGCGATTTCTTTTCCTTCACTCCCGATGCGAGCCCCCTCGACGGCCTTCTTGACGTCTTCGTCTTCCGGGAAACGGGGCGCTTCAGCACCATCATCCTCGTCCTCAGGTATCTCCTTCGTTTCATCGCCGACCCGAATCTTGCAGCTCCTCCCCTCGGTCTCCAGCGTTCGCGCATCTACAGGACGAAGGGGCTCAGACTCAGTTCCGCCAAGCCCGTTTTCACCCAGGTCGATGGCGAGCTGGACCGAGGTCTTCCCCTCGATATCGCCATTGAGCCGGCAGCCATCGAGCTTATCCTGCCCAAGCGGAGCGTCAAGCGTTTCCGGAGACGCCAGCGCTCCGCCGGCCAGCGAAGGGGCTGACTCGTTCCTTCTCCATGAGTACAATGACGCCAAGACTCATTCATGTAGCTGGGATAAAAACACGCGCCGGTAGGTAGTCCGGCGGGGGCTTCCGGGCTCTCAGTAACCAGCGCTTATCGATCCCGCCTTCGCGGAAGCGACATGCGCCGTCCGTTCCCTTGCGGGCATAGTCATGCCCGGAGGGACAGGATGCGCGCCGTATTCACCGTGTATTTCGAGGGACCTTTCTGGGTCGGCGTTCTCGAGAGCGAGGACGAAGGAACCATTACCGTGGCCCGGCATGTTTTTGGCGCCGAGCCCGGCAATGCGGAACTCCTTGACTTCATGCTCAGCGGCTTCCACAGGATGCCGCGGCATGGATCCGTCATGCCGCAGACGGACGGCGCGCGAGACCGTCCGCGCAATCCGAAGCGCCTCCTTCGCGAAGCGCGCCGCGATGCCGTAAAGTCTCCTACGACGAAGGCCCAGGCCGCCCTTGCCGCTTCCCGCGAGTCGCTGAAGACCGAGTCGAAGATCCTGCGCCGCGAAGCCCGCGAGAACGAGGAGTCCCGGCGCTTTCTCCTCCATGCCGGGAAGCGGAAGGAGAAACACCGGGGACATTGATGGGCTTGCCCGGTCTCTCAGGGCTACGGCAGATCGAGGAGAATTCCACCGGGGCTGGGCTCTCGAAGCGCAGGACCTCGTGGGTGACCGGATGCTCGAGCAGGAGGAGTACCGCATGGAGGCAAACCCGGCCAACGGGGTCTGTCCTGGCTCCATAGCGGAGGTCGCCCGCGATCGGATAACCTTCCGCAGCGAGCTGGGCGCGGATCTGGTGCTTGCGTCCGGTCTCGAGTCCGAGCTCGAGGCGGCTATAGCCATTCCCCCGGGCAAGGACCCGGTAGTCCGTGACTGCCTTGAGCGCCCCCTTCTCGCCGGGCCGCGCCACCCGCATCCTCGAGGTCCCTGAGGGGGCAAGCCAGGATTCGATCCGGCCTTCGTCCTCCTCGAGTTCTCCTTCTACGATGGCCTCATAGCGGCGTTCCCGTGCCAGCCTGTCCCAGTCCGACATCAGCGTAGCCTTGACCTTGCCGGAAACCGCGAAGACGAGGACGCCTGAGCTCTCTCGATCGAGCCGATGGACGACAGCGGCGCGGCCCTTGGGATTGCGGCGCCTGATATGCTCCGTCACGATGTCGTAGAGGGAGGTTGCGCGGCTTCCTTCCGGCGCTATGACTGGAAGTCCCGCCGGTTTGTCGACGGCGATGATCCAGTCATCCTCGTAGATGAACGCAACATGGCCACGGGCGCCTTTCGACTTGTCCTGCGTCCTGGCCGATGATCCGCTGTCGCGCGCCTTGGCTGATGGCCTCGATGTGCGTTGGGCATGGGAAGGGCCATGCGTTTCCATAGGTCCGCCGTCGCGGGGATGTCCCGGCGCTCCTGCCGGAATCGGCCGGCTCTTCCTTCGGGTACTCATGGCATTACTATAACGATTGGAAGGGCTCGGGAACAGGCATACATGCCCGCAGACACCAGTACCATCGTGAAGGATCAAGAAAGGAATCGATCCTTGCAAGGCAGCAGCAGCACCGAATGCTCGGGGAAAAGGAGGCGGGCGTACCCGGCTGATTCGGAGAGCACGTCACGGCATCCGGTTCGAACATGCCTGAGTCCGCCCCACATCCATTTGCGCCTGTCATCAACCTGGCCGGCGCTTACCGGATTGTCGTCGATATAGCCGAAGATCAACATGAACTCCCTGAGGCTGCGGATGATCCGCGAGAAGAACCGCTCCCCCCAGATATGTCCGGATGTCCCGCATCGCCTGTTATAGGCCATCGCGAAGACCCCCAATATCCATTGCATGATCGACGAAAGGCATTCGCCCCTTCCAGGGCGGATGATCATGTGGACGTGGTTGCCCATAATACAGAAGTTCTCCACCTGGAAATCGAATTTCTTCTTAGCGCGCTTTACCACATCGAGAAAGAGCTCCTTGATGCGGCCATCCGCCAGGATCATTTCCTTGTTGTTGGCCCGGGCCGAGACATGGTAGCAGGCGCCTTCCCGGAGCTCGCGTCGCTTTCTCATGCTCGTATAACGTCGAGGCCCGACCACCCCGATTGAAGTCGGGATCGCCGGCTGATATCCAGACGAGGCATAATGGTCCAGCCGTTCATGAGAGATCTTAGGTTAGGCAAAACGGATCATTGTGGCACGGATCGAGCCTAAGGGTTCTGAATAGACCGGGTCTGTCCCTCGGAAAGGGCCGCCAGGCGTCTCGCTGAAAATCCGTTTCATGGATTGTTCCCCTCTGGATACTGTACTGTTACAATTGCTCCATGAAGAAGAAAGCGGCGGTCTTGGGAATATCGATTTTGTCGTTGGTCCTAGCTCTTTGCATTTTCGTCATTTACTGGCCAACCGGAAAAAAGGAGATGCCGCCGGACGGCTATACGGCTCTTCGTGATGACGTCTTGGCACGCCGATATTGCCCTGTTTTCGAGTCTCCTTCTTCTTTCGGCCCGATTGTGGCCATATACTATCGGGCCGCCAGGGATGGAGCGGGCAACCTGCATGTCGCGTACCACCCCGTTTGGAAGAGGGAACTCAACAATAGCTCCGGTTTGGGGCCTTTCCTTTCGAGGGCGATCTATACCGGGGGGCTGTCCCTCCAGCGGGCAATGTTCGGCAAAGGCGATGTGGAATCAATCGGAGTGACGATCGACCAGGTCGGGGAGATAGCTGGCCTCGAGTATGAAACGGCAAAGGATTATGACCCTGAAGCCTTTTCGGTGAAGCATCTTCCCGTCAAGGAAGAGGGCCAGGTCAGCCTTCCGTTGCGTTTCAGGATCGTGAGCTGGAACCATCTTTTCATCCGGATCGGGAGTGAAGCCGCTTCAGCCATCCTCGCAGGGACTGCAGGGACAGGGGCCGCCAGGGAGCCTGAAGCATACGAGGTTTTCGCAGCGGAAGGCTCCGTCGTACCCGATGTGAGGGCTGTCCCCTTCAGGTATTTCTCGGAAAGGCTATGGTCCGAATATGCCATGTGGAAGAACCCCGAAACCATCCTGCGCAAGGATCGCGCCCATTTTGTCTGGGAGAGGGGTACCGTGCGTTGATGTCCGGTCAACGAGCGGCCGTATGTGCTCGATCTCGAAGGAAATAGCTCCGAGGTCGTCCGTGATCCGCCCTGTGACGATGAGCGGTAGCGTTTCACCGAGCAAATTTGCGTAACGCCTGTAGACTTCAGGAAAGAGAACAGCTTCGGTAATGGCAGTCTCATCCTCGAGGCTTACGAAAGCCATATCCTCTCCTCCGCTGGTAAGGACTTCCTTCCTGGTTATCGGAATACAGACTATGACCGCTTCTGAACCGAGGTATTCATGCAGGTCCATTACGAAGACCCTTTTGATGGCAGTCACTTGCCCTTGCCACAGGGCGAGCGGATGAATATCCCGTAGGAAGCCGAGGGTTCTGTATTCCGCCTCGAGGATTTTCTGTCTGGCTTTCTTTTCCGATTCCGACCGCTTGTCTTCGCTACCATCTCGGGTCTGTCCCCCGGAGTACTTGGCTTCTTTGCCTCTGTAGGCTGTTCCCTTTATCAGCTTACTCATAGGCTCGGGCTCTTTATCTTGTCGCGAAAACCATGTCGCGTTGGATATGCCTGTGTCCTTATGCGCTATTTCGACCGGCTCCTGTGTCCCGAAGAGTCCTGATCTGCCGCTCGTTTTTTCCTGTCGCATGGCACAAAGGAGGATCTGGGCCTGGATTGGGCGCGACAGGCCGCCAGCGACTGAGTCAAGGGCGCCGGCTTCCACGAGACTCAGGATCTGAGCCTCGTGAAGGCATGTCACCGGCTTCCCATCATCGCGGGTCTGTCCCTGTCGGATCTGTCCCGGCTCATTCTTCATGGCAAGCATACCGATCGGTCCGGGGCGGGCCAGGTTCGATGCTCTGTACTCCGAATTCATCCTTTCGACGAACGATGCAAGATTAGGGAAACGGCCATTCTTCCTCCGTTCTTCCACGATGTCTTCTGCTACCTGGCATCCGAGTCCCGAAATGGCCATCAGACCGATGACCAAGGCGCTCCGTCTTGCCGCGGGTCTGTCCCTGTCGCTTGTATCCGTGCTGTCCCTTTCCGCTGGAACCGCGCGGTATTTCCACTCGCTCTCGTTTACGTCGGGACCCCTGACCGGTATGCCCATCCGCCGCGCCTCGCTTACGTACGCGCTGGCCGTATAGAAGCCTCCGCCATTCGACAGGACTGCCGCCATGAATTCTGCGGGATAGTGGCAACGCAGCCAGGCGGACTGGAAGGAAACGACGGCGTAGGAGGCGGAATGGGGTTTACAGAAGGAGTACCCCGAAAAGGATTCCATCATGTTCCAGACCTCTGCGGCCGTCGATTCTTCGACGCCGTTTTGCGCGCAGCCCGAAAAGAACCTTTCACGGAATTCCGCGAGCTTTGCGGCCTTGTTCTTCTTGGCGAGGATCTTGCGCAGCGCGTCGGCACTGCATTCGTCGAAACCGGCAAGCGCGATGGCCGCTTTTGAGACATCCTCCTGGTAGCAGAGGACGCCGTAGGTCTCGCTGAAGATGCCGGCCAGGCGGGGATGGAGGGGCTCCCATGGTTCGTGCCGGTAGCAGCGTTTGATAAACTGCGTGATGTACTTGTTGGCCGCAGGCCTGATGATGGAGGAATGGATGACGATGTGCTCGTAATCGCCGGCTCCGGCCTTTTTCTGGAGCTGGCGCATCGCGGGTGACTCGATGTAGAAGACGCCCATCGTATCTCCGGACGCGAGCATCCGCTCCGTTTCCGGGTCGGAGAGGGTGAGCCGTTCGAATTCCGCGCCTTCTTCTACCCTGACTCCTTCCTCTTCCAGGTTAGCCAGGGCATCCCGGATGACGGCGAGGGAGCGGTTCCCGAGGAGGTCGATCTTGACGAGGCCGGCAGCCTCGGTCCCGTCCTTCTCCCACTGGATGAGCGGATAGCCTTCAGCCGAAGTTTCCACCGGTACAAAGCGACGGATCGGTCCCGGAGCGATCACGAGGCCGCCGCAATGCATGGAGAGGCCGCAGGGGAGTCCTTCGATCGATGCGGCAGCAGCGAGAATCTCCTTCCAAACCGGTTTCGCTTCCCAGATGTCACGTTGCCCGAGCTCGAATACCGCCTTGGCGCAGGCCGCAATCTCCCCGTCTGCCATGCCCCATGCCTTCGCCGCTTCACGGAGCGCCGAGCGTGGCTTGAAGCTGAGGTGGTTCGCGACACGGGCAGCTCTGTCCCCCCGGGAATCCATCGAGCGACCAAAGCGTTCGATGGCCCTGTGGATGATGTCGTCCCTCTCATCCCAGGCAAAGTCGATGTCGATGTCTGGCGGATCCGGCCTGCTGTCGTTCAGAAAACGTTCGAAATACAGGTGGTGGCGGATGGGATCGACATTGGTGATGCCGAGGCTGTAGGCCACCGCGCTCGCCGCGCCTGATCCCCGCCCGCAGATCCGCTTTGTGAAGCCTGCGATTTCCGCCACGACGAGGAAGTAGTCCGCAAAGTTCTTGCGGTTGATGATGTCGAGCTCGTATTCGAGTCGGTCGATGACTGCGTCATTGAGCTCGCCCCAGCGTTTTTCGGCGCCCTCGAAGGTGAGACGCCGGAGCAGGGCCTTCGAGCCGGCACCGTCTGTCGTATAGGACGGGAAGACAAAGCCATCGAAAATCGAGCTGAACCGGCATTCATCCGCGATACGTTCCGTGGCCGCGAGGGCTTCCGGCCATGAGGCGAAAAGGGCGGCAGCTTCCCCTGGACCGAAGAGCACCGATTCCGGATCATCGATAAGCGAAGGATCGAGCTTTCCCAGGGTCGTGTTCATTCCGATGGCCCTGAGAAGGCGGTGGATCTGCCAGTCTTCCCGCATGATGAAGGCCGCGTCTCCGAGCGCGAGAAGGGACAGACCCAGATTCCGGGCAGCGGCGACAGCCCCGACCCTGCGCGGCGAGACCGCGGCATAGAGGTCTGTCCCCCGTCCGGCCAGAGCGAAAAGCAGGGTGGGGGAATAGGTCGTATAGACGAGGCCCCTGGAAAGGCGGACCAGCTCTTCGGTGAGGTCGGGGGGGCCTTCTCCGGGACGATCTCGCGCGGGTCTGTCCCCCTCCCCATCGGCCCTTCCTGCGCACGGATGCGTCCCTCTGCCCATCTTGGCCATGTCGCCGCCTCCGCATGCATCGCTCGCCGCGGGCAGGCCCGGCCCCGCCTTCTCCGCCTTCCTGGCCGAAATGAGCTCGCAGAGGTTGCCAAAGCCTTCCCTGTCCTTGACGAGGATTACGATGTTCCCCTGCTTTGTGGTGAGCTCTGTCCCTATGATGGGCCTCAGGCCTGCGGCTCCCGCTGCTTCGATGAAATCGTGGACGCCGTAGAGGTTATCCCTGTCGGTCAGGGCCATGCTTTCGAAGCCGAGTTCCCTTGCCCGGCGGACGAGATCCCCGATCCGGCAGGGCCCCGAGTGGAAGGTATAGGCCGAGCGGACCTGGAGGTGGCTAAACATCGTGCCAGGCCTCGCCAGCCAGGGCCGCACATCGCGTCACGGCCTTCAGGCCGAAGCGCTCGCGGGCCGCATCCACCGCCGCCTGGAGCCGGTCGAGCCGTGCCGACCCGTTGCACGACTCCCGGTTGCGGAAGGCTTCGCGGCACGCCGGATCCGGCACGAAGAGGTCGAGCTGGAGGCTTGCGGGCTCGAGGGCGCCGAATGCCAGCGCGAGCGAGGCCACCCTGACCCTCCGGCCATGGGCCCGGGAGAGGGCCATGCGCGCCGCGGCGAGGAGCTCGTCGTCCAGGGCGACGGGCCGCGGCAGGCGGGAGGCGCCCCGGCCCGCGACGTTGTCGGAATAGCCGAGCTCCACCGCGACGACCCTGCATTGGAGGCGCGAGCGACGCAGCTCGAGGCCGCAGCCCTCGACGAGGGTAACGAGGGCTGCGAGGATCGAGGCCTCATCGAGGACATCGTTGTCGAAACGAAGCCGCGAGGCAATGCTCCGCCTCGTCAGGTCCCCTTGCTCGACCTTGCTTCCATCAATGCCGAGGGCACTCTCGCGGAGCTCCGGTCCGCGTCGTCCGAAGAGACCCGTGATCTCTGCATCGGAAAAGGCCGCCAGTTCCCCGATTTCGCAGATGCCCGTGGCAGAGAGGATCCTCCCGATCGAGGGGCCGACTCCCGGCAGGAACCTGACGTCCTGGTGCCTCAGGAAGGCCTCCTCGTCGCCTTCCCTCACGGCCACGAAGCCGTCGGGCCTGAGGCTGCGCGTCCCGACCTTGGCCACAAGCTTGTTGCCGGCGAGCGCGGTGGTGGCGTCGAGGCCGACTCCCTCGGATATTTCCCTCCGTATGTGTACCGCTTGGTCGATGTATGCGCCAAAGAGTCGGCTGGTGCCGTGCAGGTCGAGGAAAAAATGTCCTCCGCCCGAGTTTTCCAGCAGTGGCGCATACCGCGCGCAGATGGCCTCCATCTCCCGGTTCGCACGGCTGTATGCATCGGGCGAAGGACGCACGAGGCAAAGGCCCGGCAGCCGGCGTTCAGCCTCGGCTATGGTCATGCCGGGAGCCACACCTTCCCTCAGGGCAATGCGCGAGACATCGAGTATCCTTCCCCGGGCCGCTCCGGGAATGCCCACTGCGAAAGGCAGTCCCCTGAGGTCTGGATCCCGAAGGACCTCGACCGCTGCCATGAAGCTCACCACGTTGAGGTGGATGATCGATGCTCCGGGGCTCATCGCAGGAGTTCCTTTCCGCGAAGCATTTCCTTCAGCGTCCCGGCGTTCTGCGGGGCTTGCCCCTTCCAGTGGTTGTTGAAGTAGACCAGTATCCGGCTCACCTTGGGCGTCATCGCCTCGATGCGTTCCACCCAGGCGCGGAGCTCAGCATCGTTGTAGCAGTAGTCATAGCGGGTGGCCGCATCCGAGCCCCACCAGGTCTCGCCGTTTCGGCCATGGAGCCGGACATAGGCGAGGGGCGAGGTGACGAGGTCGACGGAGGGGGGAAGTCCCGGGATATCGGGGACGTCGACGGAGGCAAGGGTCACGCCGCGATCGCGGAGCGCGTCGAAAACGCGGTTGTTGTACCAGTCACCATTGCGGAACTCCACGACCTTGGGGAGGTCTACGGCCTCTTTGAGGAGGGCATCGAGGTAGCGCCTGCGGTCGGGCTCGTAGTGGAAGGAGGAGGGGAACTGGAAAAGGACGGCTCCAAGCCTTCCCCTGGCGACAAGGGGCCTCAGGGCTTCCCTGAATTCCGCCAGGGAAGATCGCCAGGATGCCGGGTCGATCTCGTGCGTGAGAAACTGATTGGCTTTCAGGGAAAAGAGACAGCCTGAGCCAGACCTGTCAAGAAAAGCCTCGAGCTGGCGGGCTTCCGGCATCCGGTAATAGGAGAAGTTGAGCTCTACCGTGTCGAAGCGCTCGGCATAGTAGGCAAGGTAGGATTTTCGACCGAGATCAGGAGGGTAGAAGAGCCCCTTCCATTCCGGATAATCGAATCCCGATGTTCCGATACGTATTTCGCAATCCATGTGACCAGCCTCGAGGTAATACTACTATACAAAAATGTAGTATCGCAAGGGTCGCCTTCCCTGGAACAACAGGCTTTGCTGGTGGCGTCGCTCCTTGCATGAACCCACCGATGGGCCTTAAGGCTTCCGTCCGGACCTCTTGGCCGGGTCTGTCCCCCTCATTTTCGTCTATCGCAGTCGAATGGGTCGCATTTACCCACTGACATGCGAAAAGTGGGATGCGGAATCTGCAACCCCAGGTTCGGCACCGGCTGCCAAGTCTGACTGCTAAGGTCTGTCCCCGTGGTCCTTGTGCCGTTCTGGCAGCTTTGGCTCGGGGGCCGGCCTGTCCTCCATAAGGCGGTCGAGGAGGCGGTCGGGCTCGTTTTCGACAATGAGATCTTCGAGATGGACAGGTTTGAGAAAGCCCTCACTGGAAACCTTTCCGAGGAAATCGAGGAGGGGGCCATAGAAGCCAGCCACTTCGAGGAGGCCGACGGGCTTTGCGTGGTAGCCGATCTGCCGCCAGGCCCATACTTCGAAAAGTTCCTCGAGGGTCCCGATCCCGCCCGGCATGGCGACGAAGGCGTCGGCGGCTTCCGCCATCCGTGCCTTCCTTTCATGCATATCCCGGGCGATGACGAGTTCGGTGAGCTCTACATGGTCGACGAGTTCAAAGAGCTTTCGGGGTATTACCCCAGTGACCTTGCCGCCTTCCTCGAGCGCAGCCCTTGCGAGGATGCCCATCGTGCCGATGTTGCCGCCCCCATAGACGAGTTTGAGCCCCCGCCTGGCAATCGCGCTGCCCATGGCCATGGCCGCCTCGGCATATTCAGGTCTTGCACCATTGCTCGAGCCACAGAAGACGCACACAGAAGTGATCATGGCGAAAGTATAGCCGCGCGTATGGAAGGGGAGCAATGAAGAACGGGGACAGACCCGGCAATCCGACCCGGCAATCCCGTCGATGCCTCCTTCCCCGGGGAAGGGACCATGATCCAGGGTCGCTTTACTCTGTTTCCCATAACGGTATAATGGATCATGGTTCGCGCGTCCGGATCCCTCCGAGGCTGAAGGCAGTTTTCGGTTTCAATCTGGATCGAACGGAATCGTCGCCGATGAAAGGGTTCAAGACCATGCGAAACGAGAATCTCATCAAATCGCTCGAGGGTAATATCAGCCTCCTGTTTGCCTTCGTCGGCTCGATCCGGAACGAGTCGATCATGAAGAGGAAGGAAGAGAACGCCCTCTCGATCTACGACCATATCTGCCATCTATCGATCATCCAGCCCCTGTTCTTCGATCGCCTCGAGGCCTTCCTGAAGGAGGAAAGCCCGGTGATCTCCCTCGCATCCCTGCGGAAGATCGACCTCGTGCATGGCAACGAGCAATCCATCATGACCCTCATGCGGACCTATGAAAGCTGGCGCCTCAGACAGGTCGAGCTTGTCAGGTCGACCGACGGAAAGCTCTGGGACCGGATGGCGGCCAACAAGGAGCTGTCCGGCTATTCCTTCGAAAGCCTCGTGAAGGATATCCTTCTCAATGATATCTTCCACATCAACCAGATAGAGGAGTTGCAGGCCATCAGCGGGATGGGGCAGATGTCCTGACAGGACGTTGGTGCTTTGCGCCATCCTTCCTCCCGCGTCGCATCGCTGCCTTTCGCGTCCCGCGGATTCCGGCATTGTATCGTATAGACAATTCTTTAGCCGGTTCCGTCCCTTGCGCGAGCACTTTATTCGATTCAATAATGCCGTCCCTAAAGGACGGATCGCATGATAGAGACAGAACGGCTCCTTGTCCGCGAATTCCGGGTCGCGGACGCGAGGGATCTATATGAATACCTGTCGGACGAAACCACATATCGTTTCGAGCCGGGCAGGCCCATCGGCCAGAACGAGGCGCTCGCGCTTGCAGAAGAGCGATCGAAGGGCAGCAGTTTCCTTGCCGTCGAGCTCAAGGCCGAGGGCCGTATGATCGGCCATCTCTACTGGTCACGCGAGGAGCCAACCGAGTTCCTCGCCTGGGAGATCGGCTACATTTTCAACCGGAAGTACCATGGCAAGGGCTATTGCACCGAGGCGGTCAAGGCTCTCATCGACGACCGCATTACCCGGCCTGAAGTCCACAGGATCAATGCCTATTGCAGTCCCGAGAACATCGCCTCCTGGCGGGTCCTCGAGAAGGCCGGCATGAAGCGGGAAGGATATTTTCGCAAAAAGGGCTTCTTCCGGAGGGATGGCAATGGCATGCCGCTCTGGTTCGATTGCTACGCCTACGGCATCCTGGCGGGCGAATGAGAGTCCTCTATCGAGGTCTGTCCCCCGATGATCGCGATGCCGTCCTTGCCCTTGTCCTGGAGGCATACCGTAGGGAAAGGGCAAGGACCGCGATCTTGCCGCCCATCGATCCGGGATGCCTCCTCAAGCCCATCGAAAGCCTCATACGAGCCGGAAACGGCGTGGCCGCGGTCGGGGACAGAGCTCTCCTCGGTTTCATGGCCGCGGTCAGGGTCCCTGGCATGTTCGGGGCTGTGGATGGTGCCTACTGCCCCCTCTTCGGCCATGGGATGGCCGAGGGCGTCGATGGCAGGGTCTGGCAGGAACTTTATGGCCGGACCGCGGATCTCTGGACCCGGCAAGGGATGTACACCCACGCCATTACCATATTCGCCGGCGACGCGGGCCTGAGGGACAGGCTGGTTTGCAATGGTTTCGGGATGAGGTGCGCCGATGCCATCAGGGAAGCGGGTACGATCGAACGACCTCGATCCGATGGATCCATCCGCATCCTCGAATCTGAGCCCTGCCTTTACGAGTGCGCGGCGGAAATCCACCGGAAGCACAACGAGTATTACAGGCAGTCCCCGATGTTCATGCCCAATGCCGACGAGGATCCGGTCCAGGAACAGGGCGAATGGAACTCGGGCGACAGCCAGCATGAATGGCTTGCATTCAGGGGCGAAAGGCCGATAGGCCTCATGCGGCTCGGGCCGCAGGGCGAGAACTTCGTTTCCCGCTTGCCTTCGGTCATGAACATCAAGGGCGCCTATGTCGTCGAGGATGAACGCGCAAGCGGCGTCGCGACGTTGCTCCTCGCCACGCTCGATTCCTGGGTCAAGGGTCGTGGCTATCCGCTCCTTGGCGTCGATTACGAAACCGTGAATCCCCTTGGCAGCAGGTACTGGGAAAGGTATTTTGTTCCCTATACCTACTCGCTGGTGCGAAGGATCGACGAAAGGATAGTGGTCTATCGCTGATCCCGGCAGACGTCCTTCGGCGCCCATGACGGAGCGAATGATGGAAGTAGCCATCCTGTTTTTCAGCGGCACTGGCAATACAAGATGGGCTGCTGGCTTCCTGGCAGAACGGCTCGAGGCCAATGGACATCGAGTGCGCATCCATGATCTCGAGGAGGAGCTGCCTTCGGGCCTTGAAAACTGTGACCTCATCGTCCTGGCCCACCCGATCTATGGAGCCAACCTGCCCCGTCTTGTCGCGGATGCCGCCAGGAACCCCGGGTTTCCCTCGGGCTTGCCCCTGGATGTCCTCGCCACCTTCGGTTACGTCAATGCGCTTGGCTATTTCCGCGAAAGCAGAGCCCTCGGCCTGCCCATCCATTCCTGCTACAACCTCAGGATGTTCAACGATGTGACCACGCCTTCGGTACGGGGCCGGATCCTCTCGGTACGCGATCGCCTCGTGCGCCGCCCCGCGATCGAGGCTTCCCTCGACGCGATCGCGAAATCGATGGCGAGCGGGAAGCGGAAGGTGCAGGGCCTCGGTCCCTACCTCCTTCCGGGGCTGGCCATCGGAAGGCTGAGCAGGGACAGGCTCCGCGACAACTGGAAGTCCCTCTCGGTGGATCCCGGGCGCTGCACGCATTGCCTGCGTTGTGCGAAATCATGTCCTGCGGCCTCGATAGAAGTATCCGGAACCGGCTTCCGCTTCCTTGAAACATGCACGGCCTGCATGCGATGCTATAACTCCTGCCCGGTACAGGCCATCCTCATCGACGGGACGTATGCCGATCCATCGGCCTTTCCCCGCTACCACGGCCCTTGGGCCGAGTGAGGAGACTGGCTCGCGGCGCCGCAAGGAGGAAGCGATGACGAAGAGGGATATACGCAGGAACATCAAGGAGATCGGCAACCTCGCCAACTCCCTCCTCGGCCTCCTCGGCCCGGCCTTCACCGGCACCGAGAAGGGCCACATCGAGACCGATATCGCCGGGGCCGCGACCATCGCGGGCCTCCTCGTGCTGCGCGCCGCCGTCCCCGGTCTCGATGGCATGGAGCCAGGTTCGGTCGTCCTGTCGGATGTCCACGAAGGGCAGGCTGAACTCCTTGCCTTCATGAAGGGAATTTCCTTCAGCATGGGCCTCGAGCCGAGGAAGGGATGGGACGGCGAAGTCCCCGAGGAGCACAGGCCCCTCTTCGCCACTCCCGAACTGGGGCTGAAGCTCGAGGGGCCATTCCGGGAATGCTGTGCGCGATCGTCCCTCGATGCGGCCTTCTATCCCTATGCCGCGGCCATGGCTGCCATGAAGCTCGTGTCGGCCGGCAACCACATGAAGCTCCTCGACCAGCGCATCGGGAAGGCCATTGCCTGCGAAGCCCTGGCCGCGGGGAGCAAGACCGTGCCGGCTCGCCCGGAAGCCTTGTCCATGCCATGATTGCCCGACGCGGCCCCTCGTCGCCGCGTCAGGCAGACGCCTGAGGAAAGGAGCCCCCATGACGCTCGACATCGATGCAGGTGCAATGGAGCACATCCGCGGCAAGGGCGGAATTTGCTCGATCACGCAGGAACATGTGGATACCTGTTTCGAGCCCCTGCCGCATGTCGTGATCGGGTATTCGGCGCCCGAACGCACGAAGCGCTACGATGTGCATGAGCACGAAGACATCGTGCTCTATGTCGACCGCAGCATGTTCTTCAAGGGATCCGTGGTCCGCGTCCGCCTCGGGCGCTTCCTCTTCCTGCGCTGGCTGGAGCTCCCGACCCACACCCTCTTCGCCAGCAGCGACTGACCTTGGTTCGCGCGCCGCGCTTCCGGGCCGGCCCGGAACGCCGGATGAAAGGGCCGCCCGAGGGCGGCCCTTGTCGTAGCCGGACGAAGGCTCAGACATCCTGGTCGATGACGGCCTCGCGCAGCGACTTCTCGGCGAGCTCGCGCTCGACGGCGAGCATCTCGGACGATTCACGCTTCGAGTTCCAGACCGACCAGCCGATCGCGATGAGCGACACCACCACGACGATTGACGCGACGATCCAGCCGCCTGCCACGCTCTGGGGTGTCTTCATGAAGCCGAATTTCATGACGAGGACGAGGGTGAGGAGGCTCACCATGTTCATGACCTTGATGAGGGGATTGATGGCGGGACCCGCCGTGTCCTTGAGGGGATCGCCCACCGTGTCTCCCGTGACCGAGGCCTTGTGCGCCTCGGAGCCCTTGCCGCCGTAGAGGCCGTCCTCGATCGCCTTCTTCGCGTTGTCCCAGGCCCCGCCGGCGTTGGCCATGAAGACCGCAAGGAGCTGTCCCGTGAGTATGGCTCCCGCGAGGAAACCGCCGAGGCTGTAGGGGCCGAGGAGGAAGCCCACGAGTATGGGCGAGAGGATGGCGAGGAAGGCCGGGCCGATGAGCTCGCCCTGGGCCGTCTTCGTACAGATGTCGACCACGCGGCCGTAGTCGGGCTTCTTCCGGCCGGCCCAGATGGCCTTGTCCTTGAACTGCTCGCGGCACTCGCGGACGATGAGGTAGGCCGCGCGGCCCACGGCGCGGATGAGCATGGAGCTGAAGAGGAAGGGGACGGAGCCGCCGATGAGGAGGCCGATGATGACCTCGGGCTTGGCCACCGAGAGCATGCCGGCGATGCGGTCGTAGAGGCCGAGGTCCATCTGGCCTATCCTGTCCTCGCTGCCCATCGCGATGACCGCGATGAAGGAGGCAAAGAGGGAAACCGCGGCTATGACCGCGGAGCCGATCGCGATGCCCTTGGTCTCCGCCTTCGTCGTGTTGCCGACCGCGTCGAGGTCCGCGAGGATCTGGCGCGCCCTCTTGTAGCTGCCGGGGCATTCCTTCTCCATCTCCGTCCTGTCGTAGCCCATCTCGCCTATGCCGTTCGCGTTGTCCGCCACCGGTCCGAAGACGTCCATCGAGATCGTGTTGCCCGTCAGGGTGAGCATGCCGATGCCCGTCATGGCCACGCCGTAGGCGATGAAGAGCGGGTTCGAGCCCGCGTAGACGAGGACGGAAAGGGCGATGGCCGCGGCTATGATGATGACGTTGACGACGGTCGACTCGTAGCCGATGGCGAAGCCCTGGATGATGTTCGTCGCATGTCCCGTCTGGCAGGACTTCGTGAGGCTCTTCACGGGCGGATGGCTCGTATGCGTGTAGTAGCTCGTGGCCTTGTTGAGGACAATGGCGAGCACCACGCCAATGAGGCAGGTGATTGCCGGCCTCAGGTCGAGGTCCGGCGAGAGGCCGAAGTTCGCCCACCAGGGGAGGGCCTGCCCCGCGGCGGCGGGGCTGCGGAGATAGAAGAAGCCGAGGAGCATGAAACCGACGATGGAGATGGCCGAGCCGATCCAGAAACCCCGGTGAACATTGTGGAGGGCCACGTCGGAGGTATCGTCGGCCTTGGCGCGTACGGTGTACGTGGAGATGATGGAGCCGAGCACGCCGATGCCGCGGACGAGGAGGGGGAACATGACGCCGATGTGGCCGAAGGTGGCGAGTCCGAGGATCATGGCCGCCACGATGGTGACCTCATAGGACTCGAAGATGTCGGCCGCCATCCCGGCGCAGTCGCCCACGTTGTCTCCCACGTTGTCCGCTATCGTCGCCGCGTTGCGCGGGTCGTCCTCGGGAATGTCCTTCTCGATCTTGCCCACGAGGTCGGCGCCCACATCCGCTGCCTTCGTGTAGATGCCGCCGCCCACGCGCATGAAGAGGGCGAGGAGGGTGCCGCCGAAGCCGAAGCCGAGGAGGGCCTCGTAGGCCTGCTCGCCGAAACACATGAAGATCAGGGTGCCGCCGAGGAGGCCGAGGCCGTCGGTCAGCATGCCCGTGATCGTGCCGGTGCGGTAGCCGAGCTGGAGGGCGCCGCCGTAGCTCGTGCGCGCCGCAGCCGCCACGCGGAGGTTGCCCTGGGTCGCGAGGCGCATGCCCACGAAGCCGACGAGCCAGCTGAAGGTCGCGCCGACGAGGAAGGCTCCGGCTCGCCCGAAGTGGAACCAGGGATTGGGGCTCGAGGCGGTGAAGTAGAGGAGGATGGCGAGGATGACCATGAGGGGTGCTATCCTCCGGAACTGCGCGCCGAGGTAGGCGTTGGCTCCCTCCCGCACCGCGGTAGCCACTTCCTGCATTTTTGCCGTTCCCTTGTCCGCCTTGCGCACCTGGCCTACGAGGAGGAGGGCATAGAGCAGGCCCGCGAGCGCTATGCCGAGGACCACGAAAAGGCCGATCCTCTCGACGTCCGTGAAACGGGAGTCGGTCATGAAGGAGAATGGCCTGAATTGTTCCGTTACTGATGATGCTGCGCCGGCGACCGATTGGGCGCCGATGATGGCCACGAAAACCGTGAGCCCGACGAGGATCGCGAGCGAAGCCGCAAGCTTCCTGCGCGAACCCTTCTTCACCCAGCCCCTGAGATAGTTCGTCATGAAGCACCCCTTGGGAAGTCGGGATAGGAATCCATTCCCGTCAAGCGGGAATCCGGGAACCTCATGAAGATCGTCGCTGCAGCGGTATTTCTCCCGGACTACGATACCTTAAGGCCGGTCTTCCTTGCCGTCAAGGAAAACCCTTGACGGGATGCATCGATTACGCCGCGGTGAACGGGCGTTCATCCCGCGATCTTGACAATCCATCAGCATTGTTTGCATAGTCATCCATGTTCCAAGGAGGCACAACCTGGCCAAGTTGCCCGATCGCGGAGATGCGGACGCCATCCTCTATTCGACCATGCGAGCCGTCTATCATTTCGAGCGGACGCTCTATGCCCGTTTCGGACTGGGCTATCAGGAGCTCTGCCTCCTCCAGCTTCTCAGGCGGAAGAGCGGGATCCACGTGAGCGAAGCCGCGCGGGTCCTGGAGATTCCCCTCTTCTCGGCCACGCGGCTCGTCCAGCGGCTCGAAGCCGATGGATACGTCGTCAAGCGCCAGGATGCCGATGACGGACGGGCCATCCTCCTCTCCCTCTCGCCCAGGGGGCGCAGGCTCATCCGCAGGATAGAAGATGACAACTATGAATTGATAATGGCGAATGCGGCCGCCTTTTCCGGAAAGGAGCTCGATGCCCTCGTTCTCGTCGCGGGGAAGATGGGGCGCCTGCTTGGGGTCGAGGGGAGCGCTTCCGAAGGGCTCGACCAGCCCCGCTAGATGGCGCCAGGCCGCCTTGCTTCCTGGATATTCTTGCGTTTGCCCTGCATATTGATGAAACAGGCCATGATGCCGGAAGCGGCCGACGGAACGTCCCGCCTCCGGCGTCGATGACGCTTCTCAGCGGTCGTATTCCCCGTATTCGCAACCCCCGAGCTCTCCGTCAAAGGTGTCGACTTCCTCCCATCCCGAACCCGAGCGCTTGTAGAGCGTCAGGTATCCCGCTGCGTAGCCGCCGTTCCACAGCGAGTTGTGGCGCTTCTCGCCGTCGGGATTCTCGTAGTTGACGTTGAGCATGGTCTTCCGGGGGCAGGAGAAGTGGATCTCGATCTTCTCCCGGGGAGTCCAGGCCTCGATGTTCCACTCGACCTTCTCGTCGGTCACCGGACAGTCGAAGCGCTGTTTCGAGCCCGTCCAGAATTTGGAGAAATTGAATTCATGGAGCTCTCCCTCGTGCCTGAAGGCGACGAGGAGGCGCCGCGGAAGCGAGACTCCGAGGACGACGGGCTGCGCTCCGCCCACGTCGAGGCTCGTGAGGGGAAGTCGCTTGCCCGTCTTCCTGCTCGTGAAGTTGTTGCAGTTGAGCCAGACCCAGGGGCTCGTATAGTCGCCGCCCCAGTTCTTGTCCTGGTAGCCCGCAGAAGTGTCCGGCTCGACCCGGTAATCCTCGCCATTGAAGGTTATGCGGCCTTCATAACGCGTCAGCATTCCCGCCGCATGCCAGTACATCTGGAAGGCATTGATCGAGCGGAAGAAGGCGTTCGTCCCGAAGCCCACGCAGTAAGGAAGGACCTTCTCGGCCTTGAGGTCCCAGCTCATCGCGCCCGCGTCGGACATGTATTCGGGATGGGCCCTGGCTTCCTCGGGGCTCAGGGAGACGGAGCCGACGAGGCGGGTCTCGGTGACGGTATTCTTCCCGATCCTCGCGTCGAGCTTCGACCTGTCGGCCTCGAACTCGGCGATGGGGTAGAAGTTGTGGATCTGCGCCTGCCTGCCTTCGCCCCACCGGCCGGCCTTGACCATTGCGTACGAGGGCTTGATGCCCCTTTCCCTGTTGGCGGGCAACTGGCCGGGAATGGCCTCTTCGCCGCCGAGCGCGGGATTCACCACGTAGTACTCGATGAAGAAGGGCTGCTTCTCGCCCGTCTTCGCATTGACGCCGACGAGGGAGTGCCACCACCAGTCGTAGCCGCGGCGGGCCAGGGCGCCCTTGAGCATGTAGCCGTTCCGCTTGTCCATGTCGCCTCCTTGGAGGGAAGGAAAGGGGTTAGCCGGGGCCCAGGTCTGGCTGCCGGGCGCCGCCCCAGGACGGCGCGGCCGGGACGCCGCGACCAGGACCGCTGGCTCCGATGGAAAGGATAGCATGCATGCTTGCAGTATGCAAATAAATAGCATACCCTTGAGGAACTTGGGCGGAGGCTTCCGGCCCTGCCTGACGAAGGAGGGGACATGGCAACCGTGGTGATCGAGAGACTGCCCGATGGCGGATACGCGGAGGATTGCGCCGCCCTTCCCCGTGATTACGGGACGTCTTCCTGGGACGAACGGCCGGAGGTGTCGGCGATCCGCCATGCCGTCTTTTCGGCCCTGGACCGCCTCGAGTCGTCCGCGCGTCCGGGCGGAACCCTTGCGGGCAGGCTTTCCGGCCGCCATGTCCTCGTCAAGCCCAACCTCGTCACGGTCTGGCACGACATGGGACTCGTGAAGAGGAGCTACCCGGAGTCCACGGATCCCCGGGTGCTCGACGCGGTCGTCCTCTGGCTTTCCTCCCGCGTATCGAAGATCACCATCGTCGAGTCCTCGGGCCGGGGAAATCCGACCCGCGTCGGCTTCCGGGTATCGGGCATCGACAGGCTGGCTCGCCATCGGGGCTGCGGCCTCGTTGCCCTGGACGAGACGCCCGTGGACCGCTACATCCTCCCCAAGGCGAGCGTCCAGCGCGAAATCCTCGTGCCGAAGATCTTCTCGGAGGTGGTGAGGGGCGAGGCCGCCTACGTTTCCGTGCCCAAGCTCAAGACCAACCTCTATACGGGCGTCACCCTCGGCTTCAAGAACGCGATGGGCGTCATACCCTACAACCTGAGGCAGCGCAACCACCACTACGACATTGACCGCAAGCTCGTGGAGATGCTCTGGCTTTTCCGGCCAGACCTCGTCCTCATCGACGGCGTGGTCGGCGGGGAAGGGGAGTGCCCGGCTCCCGTCGACCCCGTCGACTCGCGCGTCATCATCGCGGGCGACCAGCCCGTGGAGACCGACCGCGTCGCCACGCGCGTCATGGGCTTCGACCCGGCATCCATCAGGCTCATGAGGATAGCGGACGAGCTCGGCTTCGGGGACAAGGACGGCACGGTCATCCTCGGCGACGAGCCCCGTATACCTTTCCGGCCCGCCGATGCCTCGCTCATCTCCGATCGATGCCGCACAACCTGTCCAAAGGTCAGGGTTCTCATGGGCATCGACCGGGTCCCTCTCGAAGGCGCCGGCAACGGATCGGTGACCCAGGTTACGCCCGGGTACATACGGGCGATGGAAGAGTCCTGCAGGGGCGGTTGCGTCGCCACGACACGCTTCGCCTTCTCCATGATGGAATACGAAGGCGTGGCGCCGAGGCGGGACGTCGTCATGGTGCTGGGGCGCGGGGTCGAATCCGGAGGTACGAGGAGATGGTACGATGCCGACGGCCGGGGCTATGACGCCGCGCAGATATCCGCCCTGCCGGGGCGCAAGATGGCGATAGGAACCTGCGCCAAGCCCCTCCTGCCCGTAGCGACACGGTATGTCGCCGGCTGCATGCCCATGCCCAACGCCCCCCACATGATCCTCCATGAGCTCGGCGGCACGCCCTGCCGGGTCATGTCCCTGAGGAACCGCAACCTTTTGCCCGCGCTCGGCGGTGTCCTCGGGCAGCGCCTGGCCCGTCGCCGCCTCATCGAGGCTGGGAAGCGTCTCGACGTGCCCCTCGGCCTCGAGGAAGGCAGGACCGAGGTCCGTCCCCTCAGCCCCGAGGAATCCAGCCGCGACTGGATCGAGTGGCCCCTTCCGCCCCTTGGCGCCGATGAGGCCCAGCGCCTCCTCGATTTCGAGGACGACGCGGCCCTTGCGGGATTCCGCGGCATCCTCGTCTTCCGGGTGAAGGAGAAGCTGCTCTGGCGGCTCAAGGCCCTTGTCACCCTGCTTGTCACCCTCGCCCCCCTGGCACTGTCCCTTGCATCGATCATCGCGGGGAAGCCCTTGCTCGGGCTTTCCTGGCCCCTTTGGCTTGGCGTCTTCGGCCTGATCGAAGTCCTGCATTGCTGCGAGATTCCCGCCGCACGTAGGGCGGCCTGGCACGCACGCGAACGCAAGGGCCAGGTCTGGACGGGCAGGGATACGGTCAAGGCCGTCGTCGGCGCCCTTCTTGTCGGCTATCCCTCCTGGGTTCCGAAGAAATTCGGGGTCTTCGATTAGGAGAAAAGCGGTTCAGGTCCGGATCGGCTCTCGTCGCTGCGCTTGCCCGGCCTTGGATCCGAGCCTGGGGACCGGGCACGGGGACAGACCTGCAATGTGAAGACCTGCCATATGCATAAAAAAACCGTTCCGGGCTCCCCGGAACGGTTTTAATCGAGGTTTTTTCCCTTACTTCTTCCGCGTCGCGGCCTGTACTGCGGAACTGATCGCGCTGTCCATGTCTGCGAGGGTCTTCTGGGCGGCGCCGGCCTTTTCCACGGCGACAAGGTAATCGCCCTTGGCGAGGGCCGCCTCGGCATCGGCAAGGGCCTTCTTGGCTCCTTCGATCTCCGCGGTCCGGGCCGCCTTGTCGATGCCGGCCCTGGCTACACGGGCGGCTGAGGCAAGGAGTTTCTGCGTTTCGGGGATGGCCTTCTTTACCGCAGCGATGAGGTCCTCGGCCTGGCTCTTGGCTTTTTCCTTGTTGGTCTGGGCCTCGGCGACGGTGGCGTCCGCGGCGGCGGTAGCTTCGGACGCAAGGGCCTTGGCCTTGTCGTAGTGGTGGTTCTTGGCTTCGGTGCGCATCTGGTCGATGAGGGAGCGTGCGCGCTGGAGGGAATCGGGGGCGTAGGCCACGACATCGGCCGAATTCTCGAGGTTCGCGACCGCGGTTTCAGCCGCATCCATCTCCGCCTTGGGCGGCTTGGCGCAGGCGGCAAGGGCGATGATGAAGATCACCGGCAGGAGCCGAAGGTAACGCTTCATGACAGGTTGTCTCCTTTTCTATCCGCAGCACTGAGCCGCGCAGGTCATTTCATCCGCCCTTAAGCCAAGCGGATGGCATACTTACAGTATAGCGAACCAAGGGAACTTATTCGACATCCCGGCAAAAAAAGGCTTGCTAAAGGGTCCCGTGTTCCGTATATCCTTCTGCCATGAGCAGGAAACCGTCCAGGAAAGGCCTCGCCGTCGCCATCATCGTATCCTTTTCCCTGGGAACGTTGGCCGTATTTGCCTCGTTTTCGAAGCCCCTGGACGGACTCGGCTCGAAAATCTATGACCTTGTCTCGGGCCTGGCCAACCGTCTTCAGGCTCCCGGAGATTTCGTCGTAATCTCGCCGTCGTTAGAAAACGACAAGCCCCGCAGCGCCGAAGAGGCCTTGGGCATCCTTCGCCTCCTAGACGAATTCAGGGTCAAGGAAGTCGCCCTGGAGAGTTCGACCTACGATGGAGGCCGGGAGCTCGAGGATCTGGCTGCGCTGCGTACTGGCATCCCCCCTCTCGTCGACAAGGAGACCGGCAATCTCGAGCGCAACATCCGTTCCCTTTTCGATGCCATCAGGGCGGGCACCATTCCCCCCGGCGAACTGGGGAAGTATGTCGACAGCCTCGTGGCGATAGCTGACAGGGGAGGAGAACGCATCAAGGAAGCCGTAGGGCCGGAGGGCAATCCTGTCCTCGCCGCCCTCGAACGACAGAAAACTTCGCTTGGTATCGATGGAACGGCCTTTCATGATATGGAACCCGATCAGGATGGCGTCCTTCGATGGATACCTGTCATTAGGCAGGAAGACGGACAGACCATTCCCCGGGCCGACCTTTCTGCCCTCATATTGAGCCTTGGCAATCCCTCGCTTGAGAGGACTCCTGGCACCCTCCTTCTCCGCGGCGCCAAGCTTCCGGGCGGCCGCGAAAGGACTCTTGTCATTCCCGTGGACAAGGCCGGGCGTGCCCTCGTTCCCTGGCCCAAAACCGGTTCTGACGGCCGCCCGCGAGGTCTGTCCCTCGATTATCTCCTTGCCTTCAATTCCGAAGAGGAGGAATTCGTCTCCGTCCTGCAGACCATGGATTCAGGCGGCCTCCTCGGAGGAGACGGCTCGGCCCTTTTAAGCAAGTATGGGCACGCGGCCCTCCTGGCCGAAAGCGCGGCCGCTGGCACGAAGGCCGATCGAGAGGAATGGAGGGACGCGAGGGAGGAGTTCTTCACCGCAGCGCTCGCGTATTTCCAGGAGGGGCACGAGGCCGGCTTGGTGGCAGCCGTGGAAGTCATGAGGAATATGCCCGGCAAGACAGATGAGGAGCTCAGCCGCCTCGATGCGCGCATTGGAGAGATCCAGCGTGCCTATGCCGAAGCAAAAAGGATCATTGAGGATCTCGCCGACAAGCGGGTTTCGCTGAAGCAGGGACTGGGCGGAAGCTTCGTTTTTTTGTCCCTCACGCGTAACGGGACCCGGGATTCCAGGGCAATGCTTGATTGCCAGGGAGTTGCCACGGATCCTGCCTTTGCCGCAGCGGTTTTCTCGGCGGCGGTACTTTCCCGGAACATTCCCGGGATCGCGCCTCGGGGCATCGTCCTTGCCTTGGCTTTGTTCCTCACCCTCTCGGTCAGCTTGCTGACCCTTGCTGCCTTTTCCGGAGGCCGCGCCATGAAGTCATCGGGCATCGTCCTTGGAACAGGCCTCGGCGCAATGCTTGTCGGTCTTGCTCTGTCCCTGTCGGGCCTGTTTTTTTTCAAGCTCTACTTGCCCCCTCTGCCGCTTCTCCTGGGCCCCCTCTGCGCTGCCCTTTTGGCTGCGGCCTTCCTCCGTTCCTCCGGAGCCGGGACGCGGGGCAGCAGGCAGAAGGTATCGGTCGCGGCCTTCAAGGCGGTGGGACTCGTTCGCGAGGCTGACAGCTTCGAGCCCACCAGGTCCTGCGACCTCCTCGTTTCCTTCGAGGACAAGATCGGTGAGATCGTCGCGGCTATGGGGGGCGTCGTCGCGGTGTCTGATGGCCCCTTCATACTGGTTTTTTTCGCTGAAAGGAAAGGTCTGTCCCCGGCCGCAGGCCGCGCGCTCAAGGCCGCTCTGGCCGCAAGCTCCCTCCGTTGGGAGGGGGGGGACGTCAGTGTCGGTCTGGATTCGGGCGACTGCCTCATTGTGAGGAAGTCTTCGCCGTCTTGGCGGAGGCAGGTCAGGGGCCTTGTCGGCCCGGCTGCGGACCTTGCCCAGCGTCTTTCGGATCTCTGCGGCCATTTCGGTACCCATGTCCTTGCTACCGAGGCCGCCCTTGCACATTCCGGCTCCGAGGTCAGCCGGCGAGCTCTTGGCGAGCTCCGTGTCGAGGCGACGGGCCGCAAGGCCGAGCTTTACGCCCTGGATCCCGGAAAGGCCGGGCGCGGCGAGGGTCAGACCTGAAGAAGGGCCAATAGCCTCGCGGATGGCGGCGAACGTCGTACGGGGACAGACCCGCAGCAGGCAAGCCTCGGCTACTTCCCTGCACTCCCTTGTGCGGGCGAAGCCATGGTCCCGAGCCTGGCGACGCTCTTTTCAAGAGCCTTGAACCTCACGACGATGGAGCCTCCGATGGCTTGGTAGGCGCGGAAGCGCTCGCCGTCGTCGACGAATGCCGGCTCGGGCTCGCCCGGGAAGGTTGCGCCGCGGAGCTGGAGCCATCTGAGGGAAGGATCCCTCAGGCTGGTCTTCGGTTTTGCGGGATCGAAGAGAATGATCGACTCATGGACGCCCCGTTCGTCGAGGGGGGACTCATCGGTCGATTGCAGGTAGCGGATCCGTCCCTTCGCGAGGTCTATCGACTGGATGACGCATGAATGGAGGAAGCTTCCGTCCTCGCCTCGGAAGAGAAGAATGTCGCCGGGAAGGAGGTTGGCGATCTCGTCATTGACCGCCCTCGTCCGGCCGCTCTTCGGATCATAGTACCAGGTCCCGACATAGAGGGAAGGCTTCTTTCCCCTGGGCAGGCCCGCATCGCGCCCGAGCAGCCTGTCGAGGTCGACGTGGTCCGCGGCCGCTATGGCCTTGAGCACATGCCAGACGAAGCCCGAGCAGTCTATGCCCAGCCTGCCCACGCAATAGAGGTAATTATAAACATCCGGGGGCTCGGCTCCCTGGCCCGTCACATGCACGACGGGTCGGTAGGGAAGGCCGGGGTAGAGGCCCGAGAGCATCCTCTCGATGGCGAAGCGGTCGGTGCTCGTCGACCAGGTCTTCGTGGGGAGGTCGAAGGACACGAGTTTCTCGCGGCCATCGGAAAGCGCCCCGAGGTAGGACGCGAAGTCGGGCGAGGCGAGTATGCCCCCGATGGCATCCCATAGCTCGGCGGGGCTGGCCTTGCCTCCGCCTACGACGGCCAGGTCGGTTTCCGTGAGCTCCGAGCGCTCGCTGTTTTCGGCGAAGGGAAGCCTCAGGGTGAGTATGTTGCCGTCGATGACGAAGGTGCGGAAGCATTCCCGGTACGCTTTCTCGATGACGGACTCGACGCCGTTTCCCCATTCGGCGGTCACATCCGAGAATGCCGCAAGGCCGGGATCTGCGGCTGGCGAGGCCGAAGGCGCCGCGAAGGCCCGTGGAGTGGCCAGGACGAAGGCTGCGACAAGGACCATGGCAAGGAGCACGGCCGGGAAGAGGAGGCGGGGCAGTCCAGGGTGTCGCAGTTTCCGCATCGGCCCACTTTATCCCATGGTACCCTTCACGGCAAGCGCGACGCTTCAGGGATTCTTGATCGCGAGGATCTTCAGGGGGACGTGGCCAGTGTTGCGTATGCCATGCGAGATGTCCCTCGGGCCGACGACGAGGGCTCCAGGCTGTACGACGGCCTCTTCCTCTCCCACCGTGAAGACCGCCTCGCCCTCGAGGACGAAGAACTCCATGTCCATGGACGCCGAGTGCGGCATGATCGCGCGCCCGGGATTGATCGTCATGTGGATGACGACAGCGTGCGGAGAGGAATACAGGCGCGTGCCTGTCATGTCCTCGTCGCTCATCACGATCGTGCCGTCCTCCACCCTGGTGATTTCCATCCTTGCCTCCTGGACCTTCCTCAAGTATTGCATATCGGCGGGGAACCTGCCTTCCATAGCGCGCCGGATCCCGCGCAAATCGCTTCCCGGGCTGCCCCAAACAAGCTACGCACGTCGATTCGCGATTCGTCATGCAGGACATTTGAATTTGTCGCTCCGCCGACATATCCTTGGTGGTAAGCCACAGTGAATACACTCGATCCGGCAGCGGCTTGATCATAGATCATTGAATAAAGCCGAGGTCATCGATGTATCCTGTAAAAAACCGCTTTTCGATGGGCTTTTCTGCTGCAATAGCCGCTTCTCGCCTGGTTTCCTGCCGTGAGGGTGGCAGCCCCCTGCGATCCATGGGAATCGCCGGCAAGATCCTTGCGGGCTTCATGACTCCTTTCGGTCGCGCTTGCCGCGGCTCTCAATGTAACCGGAACAATCGCCGTCCTTGCGTCCCTCGCGTTTCCCCTGGCTGCTCCACATCATTGCCAAGGCCCCTGATCCTTGAGGAAATTCCGCTTGGCGCGCAGACGGAGGGAGGAAAAGGTGCGAGCAGCCATTGATGCGAAGCCTGCTGTCCTCATCGTCGACGACTCGCCCGAGAACATCGCCATCATCAGCTCCCTCCTCAAGGAAACCTACCGGGTCAAGGCCGCAACCTCGGGCGAGCTTGCGCTTGCGCTCGTTTCAGGAGCCAACCCTCCCGACCTTGTCCTTCTCGACATCGTGATGCCGGGCATGGACGGTTACGAAGCCTGTCGACGGATGAAGGCGGATCCTGCCTCTGCCGATATCCCGATCATATTCCTCACGGCACGATCCGAGGCGCTTGACGAGGAAATGGGTCTCGGGCTCGGAGCCATCGACTACATCACGAAGCCGATCAGCCCTCCGATCATGATGGCGAGGATCCGGACCCATCTCCGCCTGAAAAACGTCAGCGATTTCCTCAAGGACAAGAACGCCTATCTCGAGAGCGAGGTGGCCAGGCGGACGGAGGAGATCGGGATGGTCCAGGACGCGACGATGATCGCCCTCGGCTCGCTCGCGGAAACGAGGGACAACGAGACGGGAAACCACATACGACGGACGCAGTGCTACATCAAGGCCCTCGCCGAAAAACTGGCCGACCATCCACGGTTCAGGAAACAACTCAGTACCGAGAATATCCATCTGCTCTACAAATCGGCTCCCCTGCATGATATCGGGAAGGTCGGCATACCTGACACGATCCTCCGGAAGGCGGGAAAGCTCGACGAGAAGGAATTCGAGATCATGAAGCGCCATACGGTCCTGGGGCGGGATGCCATCTTCGCCGCCGAGAAGCGCCTCGATTCGCCGAATACCTTCCTCGCCATGGCGAGGGAACTAGCGTGGTCGCACCACGAGCGCTGGGACGGCAAGGGCTATCCCCGCGGCCTCTCCGGCGACGAAATACCGCTTCCCGGCAGGCTCATGGCGATCCCTGACGTCTACGACGCCCTCATCAGCAAGCGGGTCTACAAGAAGGCCTACACGCATGAAGAGGCGGTCGACTTCATCAAGGCCGGAGATGGAAGACAGTTCGATCCTGACATCCTGGAGGCCTTCCTGGAAATCTCCGAAACCTTCAGGGACATCGCGAGCGGCCTCGAGGATGCCGAAGAGGCGGAAGTCCTGACAAACCGGATGGACTGACTCAATCCTCCCATGGCTCATTCTGCCGAATCGCGCGAAGGCTGGAGCCTGAGCGCCTTGACGTCACGGGCGGGGGATTCGCTGAACATGCGCCGGTACTCGCGGCTGAACTGCGAAGGGCTTTCATAGCCCACCCGGAAGGCGGCGTTGGCCGCGTCGAGTCCCTCTGCCAGCATGATCCTGCGGGCTTCCTGCAGCCGGAGCCATTTCTGGTACTGGAGGGGGCTCATGGAGGTCAGCGACCTGAAGTAGTGGTGGAAGCTCGAGGTGCTCATCCTGCAGATCTTCGCGAGGTCGTCGACCTTGAAGGGCCGGTCGAAGTTCTTCATGAGCCAGCCTATGGCCCTCGAGATCTGGTAGCCCTGGCTCCCCGATGTCCCGATGTGATAGAGGAGGGGACCTTGCTCGCTCGTGAGCAGCCGATAGGTTATCTCCCTTTCGATCAAGGGGCCCAGGACGGGGATGCTCGCCGGTTCGTCGAGGAGGTCGATGAGCCTCAGGAAGGCGCTGATGAGGGGCAGGGACAGCTCGCTCACGGTCATCGCCTGTTGTGCGACGTCCTCGCGCCGGAGCGCGACGGAATCATCGGCGATGAGCTGGGAGATGGCGCGTTGGTCGAGCCGGAGCTTGACGCCGAGATAGGGCTTCGTCCTGCTCGCCTTCGTTATCTCGGCCACGATGGGCAGGTCGAGCGCGGTGACGAGGAAGTGGTTCGCGTCGTACTCGAAGCGCTGGTCCCCGAGGAATACCCGTTTCGCGCCCTGGGCAATCAGGCAAACGCTCGGTTCCTGCATGTACCGTACGGGCTCCGTCGGCCCTTCCCTGCGGATGAAGGATAGCGATGGGATGGCGGTCCTGAAGTCCCCGCATCCGGGAGCATGCCGCTCCAGCCTGTCCAGCAGCCCTCTCTTGAGGATTTCCATCTCGCCGGGTGACGGTGCCCCGGGCTCTGCGTCGCGTTTCATCCCTTCCTCTCCCTGCCGGGAAGTATAGCGTCGGGAGAGGGCACATGAAAGCCGGGGCCTCCCGGTTTCTGGACTATCAGGCAATAAACAAACAGGAATCGTATTCGACTCCCTGGTTTGCCGTCGGTATCATATAGTGCAGAATCGGAAACCAAGGCGGGGCCGTCACAAGGCGGCGCCGCAAGGAGCGGCATGTGCAGGATCAGGAAGTCTTCGTCGATGTCTTTCCCCGGGGCCAGGTACTTTCGAGCCCCGACTTCAAGGGAAGGACCTGGCTCGAAATGCTCGTCGAAGAACCGGTATTCGATTGCGCGATCGGCAACGTCACCTTCGGGCCTGGAGCGAGGAACAGCTGGCATCGCCATCCTGGCGGGCAGATCCTCCTCGTGACGCAAGGCAGCGGCTTGTACCAGGAGCGGGGCAAGCCCGCCCGGCACCTTTCGATGGGCGATGTCGTGAAGATCCTGCCCGATGTCGAGCATTGGCATGGCGCCGCTCCCGAAAGCTCTTTCTCGCATGTTTCCATAACCACGAACTCCGCCCGCGGAGGAGCCCTGTGGCTCGATCCGGTCAGCGATCGCGAATATGATGAGGCGGCAAGGTAATCCAGGATGAAGCACTACGAAAACATGGCATTTGACGAGGAGCGGGCCCTCTATGGAATCCGCGATGCTGACATCATCCATTGCTCCTTCGAGGGACCTGCCGACGGCGAGTCGGCCCTCAAGGAAAGCCGCGACATCCGCGTCAGGGATTCACGCTTCCTCCTGCGGTATCCGCTCTGGCACGTGGATGGAGGCACGTTGCGCGATTGCAGCATGGCCGATACCTGCCGGGCGGCCCTCTGGTACGACAGCGACATCACTCTGGAGAATTGCTCCCTCGGAGGGATCAAGGCCCTCCGCGAGTGCGATCGCATGACCTTGAGGGGCTGCACCGTGGACTCCGCGGAGTTCGGCTGGTTCTGCCGGGGAGTCTCCCTCGATGACTGTTCGATCAAGTCTGAGTACCTCTTCCTCCGGAGCCATGACCTCGATATCCGCAAGCTTGTCCTGAAGGGCAAGTATTCCTTCCAGTACGTCGAGAACATGACCATACGGGATTCAGAGCTCGACACCAAGGATGCGTTCTGGCATTCGACGAACGTCACGGTCTCCGACAGCACGATCCGCGGCGAGTATCTCGGCTGGTACTCGGAGAACCTCAGGCTCCTGCGTTGCAGGATCATCGGCACCCAGCCCCTCTGCTACGCGAAGGGCCTCGTGCTGGAGGGCTGCGAGATGGTCGATTGCGACCTCTCTTTTGAACGGAGCGATGTGCAGGCTGAAGTCCGGGGACACATCGACAGCGTCAAGAATCCGTCGAGCGGCTCGATTACTGCCGATGCCATCGGGAGCATCATCCTCGATGGGCAGGGGGACGCGGACGCCCGGTGCGTCATCAGCGAACGATTGAAGGAAGGGACCCCCGCGGTCGCCTGGTGAAGAGGGACTCAGCAGGTGCGCCAGGCGCTTGAGGATGACGGCTCTCGCCCAGCACGATGACATTCATTGCCGGGATGTACGACAACGCGACGACCAGGGCCTTCCTTTCCATGCTACCCATGACGGTCGCCATGTCCGAGCTGAACGGGCGGGAGAAATTCTGCAAGCTTCAGCGGGCCCTTCCCGCGGCGTCGACGGAAAAGCCTGCGACGATCGAAGCAGGAGAGATCATGTGCTGGTCTTCGGACAGCCTTGTCCTTTTCTATCGAAGCTTCGCGAATTCCTGCGGAGGCTACGTGAGACTGGGCAGGATACTTGACGGTGCGGGACTCGAAGGCGCTCTCGGAACGGGTGAGGTCCCGGTCACGTTTTCGCCTGAATGAAGGCATTGCCTTACGGTTGGAAGTTAGCCGGCACCCATGCAGGTTCTGCGCCCGTTTGGGCGCCGGCCATCGTCCCTACTTCACCACGACAAGTTCGTACGTGCGGCTCCCGAGGCCGATCTTCTCGGCATGCTCGAGGCAGGTCCGCCATTCGGATTCCGGAGAGGAGTTGCTGAAGTGGTCATGGCGATCCACGAAACCCGGCTTCGCGATGTTCCGCGCGAGCTGGCCGCCGGCCAGTGGGCTCGCGGCGAGGCAGGCGTCGACGCAGGCCTGGTCAAGGGCGAGGGGATCGAAGGAGGCGAACATGCCGAGGTTGGGCAGTATGGGCACGTCGTTCTCGCCATGGCAGTCGCAGTTGGGCGACACGTCGACGATGAGCGATATATGGAACTGCGGCCTGCCATCGACGACGGCCTTGGCGTACTCGGCCATCTTCCTGTTGAGCATTTCGTTCGCGGCATAATCGTTGAAGGCTATAGCGTCGAAATTGCAGGCCCCGAGGCATCGGCCGCAGCCGACACAATGCCCCTCGTCGACCTTCATCTTCCTTGCCTTCTCGTCGAATACGAGGCCGCCGTTGGCGCACTCCCTCTGGCACCTGCGGCAGCCGCGGCAACGATCGGCGTCGATATGGGGCTTGCCGCCCGAATGCTGCTCGCTTTTGCCGGCCCGCGAACCGCAGCCCATGCCGATGTTCTTGATCGCGCCGCCGAAGCCGGTCATCTCATGGCCCTTGAAGTGGGTGAGGCTGATGAAGACGTCGGCGTCCATGATGGCCCTTCCGATCCTGGCTTCCTTGACGTATTCGCCTCCCATGACGGGGACGGCGATGTCATCGGTGCCCTTGAGCCCGTCCCCGATGATGACGGGACAGCCGACGCTGAGCGGCGTGAAGCCGTTTTCCCAGGCGCATTCGAGGTGCTCGATGGCGTTCTTGCGGCTGCCGGGGTACATGGTGTTGCAGTCGGTCAGGAAGGGTTTGCCTCCGAGGTCCTTGACGACGTCTGCGACAGCCTTCGCATAGTTGGGCCGGAGATAACTCAGGTTCCCGAGCTCTCCGAAATGGAGCTTGATCGCTACGAACTTGCCATCCATATCGATGCCCTGTATACCCGCAGCCTTCAACAGCTTCTTGAGCTTCGCCGGCAGTCCATCTCCGAAGGCGATTGTATGAAAGTCCGTGAAATATACCTTCGCTTTATCCATCGATTCCTCCTACAGGCAGGCGCTCCGCCAAGGGCATGCCGCCTGCGTTCCCGAATATACGGCCAATGGCCCGAATGCGAAAGGCTCCCATGGCACCCGGCAATCGGCCTTCCGCGCCTGATAGCGCCGCATGGTAGCACATCGGGAATGGCGAGAGAGGCCTGTTTCTCCGTTCTTATTGCCTGATAGTCCAAGGGATTGTCTCCGCGCCTCTCGCAGAGGACGCTGCGAGCCTCGCGTCCTGCCCTGCCGCTCGCCGATCTTCGTGCTCAAATGATCACGCGCAGATCGGTCGGCGCTCCGGGTTCAACTCCCGCCAGAAGAAAACAAAAAACCTCCCGGTTGGGAGGTTTTTTGTTTTGGAGGTGGCGGGAGTTGACCGTCCAAGCCTCGCCATCCTGGCTCGGCTTTTCGGGCCGGGGAAAGCGCTCTCGCGCCCATCCATGGGCGCTCGCGCCCTCGTCTTCCTCATCGAATCGGAAGACGAGGGAGCGCTTTCCCGTTCAACTCCCGCCAGAAGAAAACAAAAAACCTCCCGGTTGGGAGGTTTTTTGTTTTGGAGGTGGCGGGAGTTGAACCCGCGTCCCCGAACGCGAACCGTAGACATCTACAGGTTTATCCGTCCTTTCAATTTGTCGGGGAAGGGGCGGCGGAACGGCGCGCTTTCCTCCCCGTATTCCGGGTTGTGTCCCCCCGCCGGTCCGGACCACGGCAGGAGCAAGCCTCGGTTTGTTATGGGCCTCGCGGCCGCTCAAGGCGGCGCAACCGCGGGCCCATCGCTATCGGTGCTTACGCAGCGAGAGCGAGGGTGCCGTTATCGTTGGCACGTAAAAGGTTGCCGAATCAGGAGGTCGGCGTCTCCACCTGCAGCCTGCGATCCTGACCGAACGGGTCGAGACCGGTGCACCCCCTTTAGGGCGCATGACCGATCGACGGATCGTCTTGCTATGAAGAATATACCAGCCGGGAGGCTTCGGGTCAATGCAGGCTTGGGGCCGGCCCCCTGCTATGCAATTTCCTTTGCATTTTCCGCTCTTGTAATCAAAAATAAGACACGAGGGTCTCTTTTAGGCAGGAGGTCTTGGGGTGAACGAGCGAGCGGAACTCAGCTGCGATCTTGTCCGGGAGCTTTGGGCGAAGACCTACAACGCGGAGGGACGCCCCGACTGGTCCCACCTCTTCCCGTATTACCATCCCGACATCCTGTTCCGCGATACGATCCAGGAAATCCGTGGCATCGAGGAATTCCAGGCGATGTGCGGCCGCCTCGCTGCCCGCAGCAAGAGCCTCCGCATGAAGGTCCGCTCCGTTGTCAAGGAAGGAAACCTGATCTTCCTCGAGTGGGAAATGATCCTGGCTTTCGGGAAGTATCCGGATTCTTCGGTCTACGGCTGTACCCGCCTCTCTCTCCATGACGACGGCCGGATCATCGAGCAGCGCGACTACTATGACCTCTGGGGCGACATCTTCGACAACATTCCGCGCTTTGGGCCGGCCTATCGCCGTTTCATGAGGCGCAAATTCGGCTAGGCGAAGGGTGGGGAGGGCAGACATGAAAGGGTTCAAGTACCTGAAGCAATACCGTTGGTCCGACATGGCCGAGATGCTCCGCAACGGCAAGGCCGTCCAGAGGAGGAGCGAAGCCTCGCTATCGGGAAAGCTCGCCGTCATCACCGGCGCCACCTCGGGCGTGGGCCTGGCGGTCGCCCGCCGCTTCGCGCAGTCGGGCGCCAATCTCGTCCTCGTCTGCAGGGACAGATCCAAGGCCGAAGTCCTTGCGGCAAGCCTCGGCTCGGGAATGGACATAAAGGCCGGCGTTGTCGTCGCGGATTTTTCCGATCTAGCCTCGGTGAGGAGGGCGGCCGAGGAACTCGCCTCGTCCTATCCCTCGATCGATATCCTCGTCAACAACGCCGGGACCTTTTCCACGACGAGGAAACTGACCGCCGAGGGGCGAGAGCTCGTTTTCTGCGTCGATCATCTCGCTTCCTTTCTTCTCACCGTCAAGCTCCTCCCGACCCTGCTCGCGAGGCCACGGGCGCGGATCCTCCAGGTCAATTCCCAGGGGCACCGCTTCGGCGGCCTCGACCCGGATGACCTCGACTGGACGAGACGACGCCTGAGCTATTCCGGCTTCCGCAGCTACGGAGCCGCGAAGACCGCGCAACTCCTCACCGTCTGGGAGCTCGCCGACCGCCTGCGCGGAACGGGCGTCACCATCAACGCCGTCCATCCCGGCGCCGTGCGCTCGCATATCGGCGAGGACAATGGCCCCCTCTACCGCTGGTACTCGCGGGTCCTCGTCCAGCCCGGCCTCGCCGATCCCGCCGAGGCCGGCGAGGCCATCCATTGGCTCGCCGCAGATCCCTCCCTCGAAGGGGTGAGCGGCCGCTACTTCGACCTCACCATGCCCGAGAAGCCCGCCCCCCATGCCCTCGACCGCGAGCTCGGCCGCGCCATCCTCGACTCGAGCCTCGCGTTATGCGGACTTCTCCCCTCCGGCCTTCCGGAGCCCGATCACGGCCACGGGCCGACCAAGGAGATGAGCGATGCCTGAAACAACGAATACCTACGATTGCGTCGTCATCGGTGCCGGCATGGCCGGCCTTTCCGCCGCCGCCTTCATCGCCAAGGCAGGCCGCTCCGTCCTCCTCCTCGAGCGCAACCCGGAGGTCGGCGGCCTCGTCGGCACCATCGACCGCGGAGGCTTCCGCTTCGACACGGGACTCCGGGCCATCGAGGATGCCGGCATCGTGAAACCCCTCCTTTCGAGCCTCGGCCTCTCACTCGACTTCCTGCCCTCGCCGGTCTCGGTCGGCATCGAGGACCGGGTGATCCGCCTCTCCCCGAACGAGGACGAGAGCCTCGAGGACTACCGCCTCCTGCTCGCTGGCCTCTATCCCGGGAGCGTGCGAGACGTCGACAGGATCGTGGAAAAGCTCCGCGAGGTGATGGGCTTCATGTCGGTCCTCTACGGTATCGAGAATCCCGGCTTCCACGACCTCGTCCATGACCGCGAGTACATCATCAGGACCCTCCTTCCCTGGACCCTGAAGTTCCTCGGGACTGCCCGCCAGATAGCCCGCATGAACGTCCCGGTCGAGGGCTACCTCGATCGCCTGACCTCCAACCAGTCCCTCAAGGACATCATCGGCCAGCACTTCTTCCGTGCGACTCCGGCCTTCTTCGCCTTGAGCTACTTCAGTCTCTACCTCGATTACCTGTATCCGAGAGGCGGAACGGGCGAGCTTGGCCGAGCCCTCGAAGCTTTCCTCGTGGCGAAGGGCGCGGCGATACGCACCGCGAGCCAGGTCACCGCCGTGCTGCCCGCCTCCCGGCGCGTCCGCATCGCAGGCGGAGCCGATTTCGGCTATCGCCACCTCATCTGGGCCTGCGACCAGAAGCTCCTCTACTCGAGTCTGGACGAGGAGGATCTCGTCCTCATCCCCGGCCGCGCGGGAAGGAGAGCAAGGCGGGAAATTGCCAGGAGGCGTGCCCTCATCGCGGAAAAGCGGGGCGGCGACTCGGTCTTCAGCCTCTTCCTCTCGGTCGACAGCCCGCCTGAAGCCTTCGCCGCGGTCTCGAGCGGCCATCTTTTCTTCACGCCCGACCGGCGCGGCCTCGGCGGTCTCCACACGGCGGGCAGGGACGGTCTCCTTGCGACCTATCCTGATTTCGCACAACCTGAAGCCAGGGCCGCGGCGCTGGCCTGGATCGGACGCTACCTGGACCTCACGACCTACGAGATCTCGATACCCGTCCTGCGCGATCCCTCGATGGCGCCCCCAGGGAAGACGGGCCTCATCGTGAGCTGCCTCTTCGATTGCGAGGTATGCAGGTTGGCCGACCGAGCAGGCTGGCATGGGGAGCTCAAGGACTTCGTGGCCGACCGGATGGTGGCCATCCTCGAGAAGAGCCTCTATCCGGGCCTTTCCTCGAAGGTCATCGATCGATTGACGGCGACTCCCCTTTCCCTCGAACACCGCACAGGGAACACGGACGGAGCGCTCACGGGCTGGTCCTTCCTGAGCCATCCCATGCCCGCCGAGTTCAGGACCGCGCGCGTGGCCCGTTCCGTCGTCACGCCCATCCCGGGACTGAGCCAGGCCGGCATGTGGACCTTCAGTCCCTCGGGCATGCCGATCTCGGCCCTGACCGGGAAGCTCGCGGCCGACCGGGCGCTCGAGGAGCTCGGGAAAGCGCCCTGACCGGCGGCCGCGACGGCGGCCGACCGGAGAACGCGGCCTGGCTGCCGTCCATTCGCGGGCCGGAGGGCCCGGTCGGGGCGCAAGCTATATCAGGGCATGAGCCGGCGGATGACGGCTTCGCAGTCTGCCTTGTCCATGATCCGCGGGACCGGGTAGAGGGGGTTCCCTTCCCTGAGGGCGCGCGCCACGAGGATGGGGATGTCCTTCTCCTGGATCTGGGGGATCTTGTCGGGTATGCCCATCTTCCTGTTGAGGCCCTTCACCGCCTCTATGAAGGCGAGGGCCTTGTCGGCTTCGGACTGGCCGGCCTTGCCAATGCCGGCGATGTCGGCGAGCTTCGCGAGGGGACTGTAGGCGGTTTCGCCGAAGTACTCGAGGACATAGGGCAGGATGACGGCGTTGGCGAGTCCATGGGGAATGCCATAGAGTCCGCCCAGGTTATGCGCTATCGCATGGACGTAGCCGACGTAGGCGCGCGTGAACGCGATGCCCGCATAGTATGAGGCGAGGAGCATGTTGGCCCTCGCCTCGAGGTCCTTGCCGTTCGCGTAGGCCTTCTCGACGTTGCCGAAGATGAGCTTCGTGGCTTTCTCGGCCATCTCCCTGGCCTTCTTCGTGTTGCTGCGGCCGATGTAGGCCTCGACGGCGTGGGTCAGGGCGTCCATGCCCGTCGTCGAGGTGATGGCGGGCGGAAGGCCCACCGTGAGCTCCGGGTCGAGGACCGCATAGGGCGGAATGAGCTTCGGGTCGTTGATCGCGTACTTCTCGTGGGTGGACGGATCGGTCACGACGGCGGCTATCGTCGTCTCGGAGCCCGTCCCGGCCGTCGTCGGCACGGCGAAGAGCGTGACCGGCCGCCGCGTCACCTTGAGGAGGCCGCGGAGCTTCTGGACTGTCTTGCGGGGATTGCTGACCCTCGCCCCCGTGGCCTTGGCGCAGTCCATCGAGGAGCCGCCGCCGAAGGCGACGATCGCCTGGCAACCGTTTGCCTTGTAGAGCCCGAGGGCCTCCTCGATGTTGGGTATGGTCGGGTTTGCCTGGACGCCGTCGAAGAGCGTGTATTTCACGCCCGCGGCATCGAGGCCCGCGAAGAGGCCGTCGAGGAGATGGAAGCCCATGAGGCCCTTGTCGGTGACGACAAGGACGTTGTCGATGCCCTTGGCCTTGATGAAGGCGGGGAGCCTCTTCACGCTGCCCGGCCCCTCGAGGAGCTCGGGAGAGGAGAAGTCGAGGAAGTTGGTAGCCACCCTCATGACTGCCTGGTAGGTCCTGCACCAGATGCGGTTCACCATGGACATGGAATCCTCCTTCGCTGCTAGACGTGATGCGTATGACTAGACGTTGTGCGATCCTGTTTGGTTGCGGCCCTTCCCCGCAAGTGCCCGTAGCCCGATCCCCTCCGCGAGTATCCTCGCGATCCTCCGTTCCTGGACGCCCTCCGGCCTTGACGACACCTTCTTCTGGAGGATGAGGCCGTCTATCGCCGCGATGACGAGGCGCGAGACATCCTTGAGGTCCCGCGGGGCGACACCCAGCCTCCGGAGCTGGGCCTCGGAGAGCGAGAGCCATTCGCCGTAGCTTGAGTCCATGCGCTTGCGGATCGCCTCCGAGCCCTCGAAAACCTCGTGCATGATGTGGAGATGGAGGGAGGACCGCGTGTCGTCGGCGAGGATTTCCGAGAAAAGCCTCTCGAGCAGGGCCGAAAGGGCCATATCGGCGCGCGATTCGGCCAGGGCCACGAATTTCCCCGTCAGGGCCTTCATGTGGCCTTCCGCTATGTCGAGTATCAGCTCTTCCTTGGAACGGTAGTGGTAGTAGAGGGTCCCTCTCGAGATGCCGGCGGCTTTCGCGATTTCCGCGAGCGAGGAGTCCTTGATTCCCTTTTTCGCCATGAGGCGCTCGGCTGCGGCAAGGATGACCTCCCTGCTGTCGGCATCGGGATTGACTGCCGCCATTGGCTCTAGCCTTTCTCGGCGCGGCGGGCATCGCCGCGATGAGGCCTGGCGCCCCCATGAGGCCTTGTGGATCGCTGCCGCGCGGCAAGGGCCGCTAGCGATGTGCGAACCCGTATGCCCCGCGGCGTGAGCTCGATCCATCGGGGCGCCGCTATCGGCCTTCCCATGGCGAGGAGGAGCTTTGCCGCTTCCATGACGAGGAGCGAGGCCGCCGACCAGACGACGGGGCAGAGCTGGGGCGGTCGCGCTTCGCTTCCTTCCCCTCGGTCGCCGGAGCCCCGCCCCCGCATGAAGGCGGAGAGTTCCGGGACGAGGGCGCCTCGCGACCGGCGGGCAATCGCCCTGGCCAGGGCCGGCCTGCGGAGGCCTATCTCGCAGGCGTAACCTTCCTCGTCGTCCTGTCGCCGGAAGCCGAAGAGACTTGCGGGCAGGGGGCCTCCCGGGAGGAAGAGCCCCACGGCGGCCCACATGCCTATGGGAAGGGCCGCGCCCGCTGGCTTTCCCGCCTCGAGGGCCTGGTCGAGGAGGGCAAGGCTGAAAGCATAATCATCGGCCGCGGCCACCACGAAATCCGCCTCCGCGATCTCGCGGGCGAATCCATCGGCTTTCCTTTTTTCCGCGATGACCGACACCGAAGGCGGGGGCTCGAGCCTGCGGAGCCCGGTTGCAAGGGTTTCCGCCTTGCGCCTCCCCAGCGTGTCGGCATAGCAGGCGATCTGGCGGTTCATGTTGCTTGCGGCGTAGCTGTCGAAATCGGCCAACGTGATCGAGGTGGCCCCGAGCCTGCCGAATTCATGGGCGACCGTGCCTCCGATGCCGCCTGAACCCACGACGAGGATGCGCGAGCCCTCGAGCCTGAAGGACGGGGCCGCGATGGCCGGGCCTCCGGCTTCCTCCGGCGTCCCGCCGCGCGCATCCCTCATGCGGCCGATCCGTCCGCGACCGATATGCCGAGGCGCGAGAGGAGGCGAGGCGTCGGCCTGCCCTCGGCGTCGTAGCCCTTCTTGCGGTAGTAGGCCTTCACCAGGGGCTCGATGGGCACGACGCTCCTGTCCGGGTGCTTCGTCTCCGCCTCGGTGAGGAAGCGGCCGGGGAGGGTGTCGTCGGCCTTCGTGATGCCCATGAGGACGTTCATGTGGCGCTCGAGGACGTGGACCCGCCTGCCGGCCGTGAGGAAGTCACGCTGGGACATCCTGCGGCCCGTGATGGCGCCGACGAGTCCCGCGAGGGGGCGCCAGTCGAGGACGAGTTGTGCTACATCCGGCATCAGGGTCATCGCCATTTTTAGCAGGGGCTTCGGCGTGTATTTCGCGATGGGCGGCTCGAGGACGTAGCCGAAGGCCGAGAACTGGCAGGTCTGGGTCGAGTTGATGGCGTCGAAGAGATCCTCGAAGAAGGCCACCCAGCTCGCCTTGGACATCTTCGTATAGGGCGGGAGGAAGCCGAACATCGCCTCGAGCGCGATGGGGTAGGCGTTGAGATGGCAGCCGCCGCGATTGGCGACCGCGTAGTTCAGGCCCTGTCCCCAGCCTGCGCGCGGATCGTAGGCGGCCATCTCGAGACCCTTCACCTGGGCCGCGAATTCGAGGCCTCCGTATTTCTGCGCGAGGCGCCTGCTGCCCTCGGCGAGCTCGTCGCCCTCGCCGCGGCGATGGGCGATATCGTCGAGGATGGCGGGGATGTTGTCCGTCTTCCCGAAGGCGAGGGCGCTCGGCCTAAGGCCCTTCTCGGCCGCCTCCATGGCCCAGCTCGCCGTGCAGCCGCAGGAGATGGTGTCGAGGCCGAGGTCTCCCATGATGTCGTTCCATTCGCCCACGAGGTCCGGGTCGAAGTTCATGATGTTGCCGCCCCAGAGCCCTATCGTCTCGTATTCGGGGATGTGGCGGACCTTGCCGTCGGGATACTTGCCCTTGTGGCCGCAGAGGACCGTGCAGGGCGTGCAGGCCGCGTGGATAGTGTGGTAGCGCTCGGCCATGGCCTCTCCCGAGAGGGCCCGGCAACGCTCGTCCGTGCGGTCGCGGTAGTTATGCACGGGCGCGTAGCCCGCCACGACGCCGGGGTTGACGCCGTAGTTCGTCCCGTAGGCACGGTAGGCGAGGATGAAGGAGTTGCGGTTCATGTACTTGCGAGCCGTAGCGTTGTGCCTGTCGTAGGCGACGCGGTCCGCGGGCTCGATGGCATAGGATCGCCCCGTGGCCACGATGGCCTTGAGGTTCTTTGCGCCCATAACCGCGCCCATGCCTCCCCTCCCGAGGTACCTGTTGCCTGAGCGGATGTTCGCATAAAGGACGCGGTTCTCTCCTGCCGGGCCGATGACGAGGGCTCCCTGCCGCGGATTGTCTACGAGGCGCTTCTGGGCCTCCTCGGTTCCGAGGCCCCAGACTTCGCCCGCCTCCTCGAAACGCACGCCCTCCTCGTCGATGCGGAGGACGAGGGGCACGTTGGCCGCTCCCGAAACGAGGACGCCGTCCCATCCTGCCGTCTTGCAGGCCATGCCGAAGGGCCCGCCGCAGGAGGAGCCGATCATGATGCCGGTGAGGGGAGACTTCGTTACGCCGGCGAACCTTGCCGAACAGGGCGCGCCGGAGCCAATGAAGGTGCCCATCATGAAGGCGAGGATGTTGTCCGGGCCGAGCGGATCGAGGTCCCTGAGCTCCGCGCCTTTGCGCGTCCGGTCGTAGATGAGCTTGAGCCCGAGGCCCTTGCCGCCTATGTAGTCTCGCAGGTCCTCCTCGGAAGGGGAGAAGACCGAGAAGCTGCGCTTCGATAGATCGATGTCGAGATAGCGCTTCGATTCTCCGACGATGGTCTTCATCGCGTCACCTCCTTCGCGGCCGGGTCTGGCGCGCCGCCCGAGCCGCCCGAGCCGCCCGCCGTCTGGGGCGCTGGCGCCTCGAGCCTGATGCAGGACATGGGACAGTAGAAGGCGCAGTAGCCGCAGGAAACGCAGGCCTCGGGCGCGGCGAGGAAGGGCCAGGTCTCGAGGCCGCCGTCCTTCCCGTCCCGGAGGCGTATGCAGGAGACCGGACATCTGGCCTCGCAGGCTCCGCAGGCGATGCAGCGCGAGAGATCGAAGACCGGCTTGTGCCATTCCGCCTTCGGGAGTTTCGGAATCGCGACGCCATGGTCGTCCATGACCGCAGACCTGGGGCAGATCCTTCCGCAGGCGCCGCATTCGATGCAGCGCAGGGCCTCGATGCGGTGCTGCGAACCGCGTTCGCCCTCGATGGCCCTGACGGGGCAGACCCGCGTGCAGGCGGTGCAGCCGATGCATCCTGTCGAGATGCTGTAAGCCATCTTCGAACCTCCCCCGGGAATCGCATACTGTCGGTCGTTCGACCGACTGACAGCACGTCTTTGAAGAGGGGCCCTTGGACAGGGCCCCCGGTCCGGCAATTACTACGTGGAGGATTATGTATGGGGATCAGCCGGTGCGCAAGTGGAAAAACGAGCGAAAGCTCATTCCTTCGCCGCGCTGAAATCCGAGGTCCTCGAGATGGAGCCCAGCCGGGGAAAGAGGTGCCTGAGCGCTTCGTAGGATTCGCGGTAGATGGCGAAGAGCCCGTCATAGAGGCCCGTGAGTTCGGCGCGGGGTTCGAAGCGGGAGCCGAGCCTCACGAGGGCTTCCGCCGCCTCGGCCATGCCGGCAAAGCGGCCGAGGGCCGCGAACCCCATGCAGGCGCCGCCGAGGAGCTCGGCCTCGCCGAAGCGCGGCACGACGATGGGTCGACCCGTGATGTCCGCCTTGATCTGGTTCCAGGCCGCGCTGGAGCCCGGCTTGCCGGTGACGCGGAGCTCCTCGACCGGGGCTCCGGCGCTTTGCATGACCTCGATGATGTCGCGCATCGCGAAGGCCGTGGCCTCGAGGACTGCGCGGGCCATCTCGGGCCGGCCATGGGCGAGGCTGAGGCCGATGAAGGCGCCGCGGGCCTCCGTGTCCCAGATCGGCGCCCTCTCTCCCGCGAGGTAGGGCAGGAAGACAAGGCCGCCTGCCCCGGGGGCGGAGCCCGCCGCGAGGTCGATGAGCTCGTCGTAGGGGCGATCGGAAAGGCCCGAGGCGTTCCGGAACCATTCCAGGGCTCCGCCCGATGTCGAGACGGCTCCGGAGATGTTGGCGTGGGGCCTCACCACATGGGGCATGGAGAGGAGCCTCGGGTCCCGGACGGGATGGGCGGAACAGAGGTTGATGCCCTCCGAGGTGCCGGCGCGGTCACAGGCGCGGCCGGGACGGGTTGTCGCGGTACCGACGATGGCAGCAAGGAAATCGGGGCCACCAGCTACGACGGGGATGCCCGCGGGAATCGCGGCCGCCTCCATGGCAGCAGCGCCTGTCTTTCCCGCGGGTCTGCCCGGCTCGACGAAGCGCGGAAATTTCGCCGCGTCCATGCCGAGGGACTCTATCCATTCATTCCGCCAATAGAGGGGCTCGTAGCCTTCACCAGCGAAGACGGTGACCGATTCGCCCGACAGCTGCCTGATGACATACTCCGGGCAGGCGAGGAAGGCTTCGGTCTTCGCGTAGATGGCCGGCCGGTGCCGGGCGAACCAGAGGGCCTTGGGCAGGTAGAAGCTCGCGTCGATGCGTTCTCCCGAGATCGCACTCGCCTCGGCCGCTTCGGGAGCGGGCCGCCTGTCCATCCAGGTGAGGGCGGGATGGAGGGCCGAGCCGTCGGCGTCGACGGGGATGAGGGTGGGACCGTTGCCGCTCACGACGATGCACTCCGGCATGATCCGTCCCGCGAGGAGGATGGAATCCACGGTCTTCACCGCGGCCATCCAGCAGGCCGGATCCGCTGTATGCGCTATCGGGTCGTCCACGCCGGCGGCCGGGAGCTCGGCTGACGCGGTCGCGAGGCATTCGCCCCGCTGGTCGAAAATGCCCCCCTTGACGCGGGAGGTGCCAATGTCGAGTGAGAGTATCATGGTGCCTCTTGCCTGATCGATTATAACGCAGGAGTCTCGGGCCCGTCGCGGTCCCCGAGATTCCGGAGCTCGCAGGTCCCGCCGTAAGGACAACTTGGGCATTGCGAACCGGGACATTCGAAGAAGTTGCCGACGGAGGAGAGCTGGTCTATGTGCCACCTGATCTCGTCTATCCGCGAAGATATCTCCGCGCGCTCGGCCTCGAGCGCCGTTATCCGCTCCCGGTATTTTTCGATAAGGCGGTTCCGGCAGCTTGCTCCGCTCCGGTCCTCTTCGGCCAGATCGAAAAATTCCTTTATTTCGCCCAAAGTGAGCCCATAGGACTTGAGTTGCTCTATGCGCTTGAGGTATACGATATTATTTTCGGGGTATCGGCGGTGAACGCCTTCTTCTCGATCTGCGGCCTTGAGAAGGCCGAGCTCTTCGTAGTAGCGGAGTGTCCGGACCGTGAGACCGAACATCCCCGCCAGGTCGCCGATCTTGTAGGTTCTGTCCGACATGCCGGTTCGCTTCGCGCCTGCGGCGTTATCTCCGTTGCCCCGAAGCTTACGTTAGCTGCGCGTTTACGTCAAGTGATTTTTACGCAGCATGCAAAGGGAGGTTCTCATGATTTCCGGAAAGACCCGTGCCGCCTTCGCGGCAATCCTTGCCGTCGCGTTCGCGGCGACCTTCGCCTCCTGCGCGCCCAAGGGCGGCAAGGCCGCCGGTCAGGCGGACAGGAAGCCGGCGAACGTCGTCGTCTTCATTCCCGGCGTACGCGCAGGCAACGCGATATACGACACCATGGCCACCGGCGTCGAGCGCGCGGTGGCGGAAGTCCCCGGCGCGACGGTCAAGGTCTTCGAGGCGGGCTTCAACCAGGCCGAGTGGGAGGAGAAGCTCACGAGCCTCGTCGCGACGGGGATGTACGACCTCGTCGTGACCTCGAATCCCTCCATGCCGGAGCTCTGCGCCAAGGTCGGCGCAAGTTATCCGAAACAGCTCTTCCTCGCCCTCGACGGCTACCTCCCGGCAAAGACAGGGATCCACACCGTCCTCTACAACCAGACCGAACAGGGCTATCTCGCTGGTTACCTCGCCGGACTCGTGACCACGGGCTCAATGAAGGGCTCGAACAAGGCTCTCAGGGTAGGCATGGTGATCGGCCAGCACTATCCCGTCATGGACAAGGTAATCGTACCGGGCTTCGAGGCGGGGCTCAGGGCGGTGAACCCCGGCATCACCGTAGACCTCCGCGTCGTAGGAGACTGGTTCGACGCCTCCAAGGGAGAAGCCCTCGCACGGGACGAGATAGCGGCCGGAGCCGATGTAGTCCTGCCTATCTGCGGCGGGGCCGCACAGGGTGTCTACAAGGCCGCCCGCGACGCGGGCGCTTATGCCGTCGTCTTCGATGACAACCAGTACGCGCAGGCCCCTGGTACCATCCTCGGTTGTTTCGTCCTCAGGCAGGAAGAACTCGCGTACACCAAGACCAAGGCAGCCCTCGATGGCAGCCTTGCCTGGGGAAGCGCGGAGATCGTGGGGATGAAGGACGGCTACGTAGGCTTCCTCGACGAGGCGCCCGAATACCTCGCCGCCGTCCCCGAGGGCATACGGTCGAAGATGGCCGAAGTTTCCGCGAACCTCAAGTCAGGGAAGCTCGTCCTCGAAGTACCCGTCTCGGAATTCTGAAAGGAAGCGCAGACGATGCCCGCTCTCCTCATGGAGGGAATCTGCAAACGCTACCTGACGAGCGGCGCGCGCGCCAATGACGGCGCGACGCTCGAGGTCAGGGACAGGGAGATCCATGCCCTCGTGGGGGAGAACGGCGCAGGCAAGACGACGCTCATGAAGATCCTCTACGGCCTCGAGCGGCCCGATGCCGGGCGCATCCTCCTCGATGGAAGGACAGTAGCCATCCCGAATCCGGCCGCAGCGGCCCTCTGCGGCATCGGCATGGTCTCGCAGCATGCGGAAGTCGTGGGCGAATTCACGGTAGCCCAGAACGTGAGCCTCTGCGCGGAGCCGCGCCGCTTTGCCTTCTTCTATGACCGGAAGGCGGCGGAGCGCGAGGTCGGCAGGCTCGCGGCGGAGAACGGCTTCAGCCTCGATCCAGCGGCTCCGGCCTCCGCACTCTCTGCGGCCGAGATCCAGGAGCTCGAGATATTGAAGCTCCTGTGGCGGAGGGCGAGCCTCCTCATCCTCGACGAGCCCACGAGTCTCCTCGCCGACCATGAGGTCGAGGGCCTGTTCGCAGGCCTGAAAAGGCTCAGGGCCGCGGGAAAGACGATCATCCTCATCACCCACAAGGCCGCGGAGGTCAAGCGGATCGCCGACGCCGTCACGGTCATGAGGGCCGGCAGGACCTTCATCAGGCTTTCCGCCGCCGACCTCGCCGAGGCCGATCTTGCGGGCCTCATGATGGGATCGCATGACGCGATGGGCGAAGCCGATGGAGGCGGTGCGCCGGTGGCGGCAATCTCGATGGCTGACGGGGCTCATGTCCGACAGGCGGCCGCCGCGGGCCCGGCGGTCTTCGAGATGAAGGGCGTCACGGTCGCAAGGAAGCGGCGCGCTCGGCCTTCGATCGACGATCTCAGCCTGACGGTACGCTCGGGCGAGATCGTCGGTGTCTGCGGCCTGGCGGGAAACGGGCTTGCCGAGGTCGAGGATCTCGCCGCGGGCATAGTGAAGCCGTCGCGGGGCAGCGTCCTTCTCTCGGGAAGGCCTATGCCGCGCAGGAGGGAAGGGGGGAGGGGCTATGTCCCCACCGACAGGCTCTGGCGAGGCTCTTCGCTCTATTCCTCGGTAAGCGAGAACCTTGCGGCCCTGGACCGGCATTCCTTCTTTCCCCGCGGCTTCGAGGATCGAAAGGCCGTAGCGCACTTCGCGATCGAATCCATCGGATGCTACTCCATCGCGGGCAGCCCCACCCAGCGCCTTGGAACGCTCTCGGGAGGAAATATCCAGAAGGTCATCCTCGCGCGCGAGCTTGCGGAACCGAAGCGCGTCCGCATGGCCAAAGCGCGCCGGGATCACGTCGTCGCGAAGCCTGCCCGCGACGCCTGCGCCGTCGATCAGTCCCCGCCTTTCCTCCTCTTCTGCAACCCGGTGCAGGGGCTCGACATGGCTTCTTCCTCCTTTGTACACAGCCGTCTCGTCGAGGAGCGCGACCGAGGCTCGGCCATCCTCCTCCTCTCATCGAACCTCGACGAGATCCTGGAACTGGCCGACCGGATCATCGTGATGCATCGCGGCAGCGCCGTTCTCGAAGTCAGGAACGGCCCTCTTGTGGAACGCTCCGCCATCGATGACGCGATGCTCGGAATGACGTCCACGGGGGCAGGGCGATGAACGAAACCAGACGTACGGAGCTTAAGGGCCGAGCCCTCTCGCTCGGCCTGGCGCTGGGAGGAGCCTTTGCCGTTACTGTCATCCTCCTCTGGCTCCTGAGCTCCTCCTTCAGCGACGCCTTCAGGCTCTTTTTCGCCGCGCCGTTCTCCAATGCGTATTACCTCGGCAACATGCTGGCGGAGGTCGGAATCCTCGTCCTCGCCGGCCTCGGCGCCGGGGTGGCCTTCGGATCGCGCAACTTCAACCTGGGTGGCGAGGGCCAGGTCTACCTGGGGGCCGTCGTGACAGCCGCAATCTGCCTCGCCCTGCCTTCCGGAAATCCTGTCCTCGTACCATTGCTCGCCGCCGTTTCGAGCGTCCTGGCCGGCGCCTTCCTGGGCTGGCTCTCGGGGCAGCTCAGGCTCTCGCTCGGAGTGGACGAGCTCATATCCTCCTTCCTGGTATCCGCCGCCGTCGTGTATTTCTGCGACTTCATCGTGACAGGCCCCCTGCAGGACGCGTCGAGCAACTTCCAGGCCACTGGCCTGATACCCGAGGCCTTCCGTTTCGCACGTATCATGCCGCCTTCCAGCCTCTCGATGGCGGTCGTGCCCGTCATTGCGATCCTTGTCCTCATGGCCATCCTCCTCGCGCGCACGCGTTTCGGCTTCGAGCTCTCCCTCATGGGCAAGAACGCCGAGTTCGCGCGCTATGTCGGCATCGACCAGGGCTTCTATCGGACGGCGCCCATGGCCATCTCCGGCGCCCTCTACGGCCTCGCGGGATCCTTCCTCGTCCTCGGAAGCTACTACCGCGTCATGAAGGGCTTCTCCGCGGGAATCGGCTGGACCGGAATCGCGGTCGCGCTGGTGGCGGGCAACGCGCCCCTCGCCGTGTTCCCTGCGGCCCTTCTTTTCGGCTACCTCGATGCGGGAGCCAAGGCTGTGATGGTCGGCGCCGACGTAACCCAGGAGATCGTGAGCGTCGTACAGGCCGCGGTCTTCCTCTTCATCACGGCCCGCTTCGCCGACCGCTTCCTCGCGGGACGGAAGGAGAAACGATGAACGACATCGCTGCCCTCGCGGGTGACGCCCTGGGGCTCATGACGCCGATCCTCTTCGCGGCGCTCGGCGGCCTCCTTTCCGAGCTATCTGGCATGCTGAACATCGCCCTCGAGGGACTCATCGGCGTCGGAGCCTTCGGCGCGGCGGTAGCGGCCATCCGGACGGGCAGCCTTGCGGCCGGAGTCATGGTCGGAGCGGCGACCGGCGCCGTCGTGGCCTGGGGCTTTGGAGCGGCGACCATAAGGCTCAGGGCCAACGGCTTCGTGACCGGCCTCGCCGTCAACCTTCTCGCCGCGGGAATCACCGTGTCGGTTTCGGCCCGTCTCTTCCACACCAAAGGAGTGATCAAGGTCGCTGCCGGGGCTCTGCCCGTCCTCCCCCTTGATGCGGCAGGACAGCCTTCCCTGCTCGGCAGGATATTCCTGGGACATGACGCCCTTGCCTATGCAAGCTGGCTGGCCGTACCTCTCGTCTGGCTTCTTGTCGCGCGTACCCCTTTCGGAATGCGGCTGCGGGCGGCCGGCTCGAATCCCCGGGCCCTCGTGACGCTTGGCAAGAAGCCTGAACGCTACAAGCTCGTCGCCATCATCCTCTCCGGATTGGCCTGCGGACTGGCGGGAGCCTCGCTCAGCCTCGGACTCGGGGCCTACGTGCCGAATGCGACGGCCGGAAGAGGATGGATTGCCCTCGTAGCGGTCTATCTGGGCGGACGTAATCCCGCAGGCGTCCTCGCGGCCAGTTTCGTCTTCGCCCTCGCGAGCAGCCTCGCGAACTACGCGCAGGGCTTCCTGACCGTGCCGGCGGACTTCATCCTGGCGCTCCCGTATATCATAACCCTTGCCGCCCTGGTATTCGCTGCGGTTGCGAAGAAACTGAAGGCGACGCGTTGAGCGGTTGCATCAGCAAAGCTCGGGCGGCGACGTTTCGGAAGGCGTTTGGCGCGCGGCCGGCCTGTCTAGACCGGCGTGCCGGAAGCCCTCTCGATGATCCCCCCTCCGAGCACGAGTCCCTCGCCGTCATAGAGGACGAGTGACTGGCCCGGCGCGATGGCGCGTTGCGCGACCTCGAAATCGGCGCGGGCGCGGCCGCCCCCGCCGAGGGCCACGGTACAGGCTGCGGGCCGGTGGTTCTGCCGGATCCGCCCGAAGCCGGCGACCTTGCCTGTTTCGCCCATCGCAGGGTCCTGCAGGCGGAAGCCGGAAAGCTCCAGTCTTTCCGCAAAGAGCCCGTCGTTCCTGCCGAGGACGACGCGGTTCGTGTCGGGCTCGAGCCTGAGGACGTAGAAGGGCTCGGGCCCGGTCGAGATGCCGAGGCCGCGCCGCTGGCCGACGGTGTAGTAGGGAAGGCCGCGGTGGCGCCCCAGGACCTTGCCCGCTTCGTCCACGAAGTCGCCCGGCTCTGGCGGCCGGTCCGAGAAGAGGGGCGCGATGTCGCCGCCCGCGATGAAGTCCTGGCTCTCGGGCTTGTCCGCCGCCTCGAGGCCGAGGGCATGCGCCTTGGCCCGCACCTCGGTCTTGGTGAGGTCTCCGAGTGGGAATAGGATGGTCGCAAGGCGCTCCGAGTCGAGGCTATAGAGGAAGTAGCTCTGGTCCTTGGCCTCGAAGGCGGCCCGACGGAGGAAGCGTACGCCGTCGCGAAGGGCGATGCGGACATAGTGTCCCGTCGCGAAGAAATCGAAGTCGAGGCCGCTCCGCCTCGCCTCGCTCACGAGGAAGCCGAATTTGAGCTCGCGGTTGCAGACGACGCAGGGATTCGGAGTCCGGCCGGCGAGGTATTCGTTGCGGAAGTAGTCTACGACGCGGGCTTCATAGAGCTCCGCGAGGTCCACGACGCGGTACTCGATGCCGAGCTGCCGGGCGAGGCGTTCGCTCGCCGCGATATCCTCGTCTTCGCCGGGGCCATAGCAGGCATGCTTGAGCCCTTCGGCTACGGCGAGCCTTCCGCTCCAGATTTTCATCGTGAGGCCTAGGACCTCGTAGCCTGCCTCGAGGAGGAGGGCCGTGGCCACGGCCGAATCCACGCCGCCTGAAAGCCCTACGGCAACCCTGCGCTTCCTGTCCATATCGGCAATCTAGCATGGGGCAGCCCGCCGGGAATAGCGAGGTTCCGAAGAATGACGGGCGGCGGGCTTTGCGTTCCTCCGGCGCTGTGATATATTCATGGAATCCGTCCATCAAGGGCATATCGCATGGAGAGATCATGAAATATGGACGACTAGCCCTCGTCGCCTACATCTTTTCCCTTTCGCTTTCGATAGTCGCAGCAGAATCGATACCGAGCCTGGACAGTTTCCTTGGCCATACCTTTCCCGACAATACGGATATCCGCAAGAAATACTGGACCAACCTGATAACGGCCCCAAAGGAACAGGTCTGGGCTTTCTCCGAGAAGATACTCTCTTCCCAGGCCGGCCAGGTCAGGGTGCGCAGCATCAAGCGGACGGGAGACTTCCTCGTCCAGTTCGACAATTCCCAGACGAGCGCTTTCTCGGGCTATTCCCAGGGTTCCTACGTGATCCAGCGCGATTCCAAGACCGGCTATATCCTGCAGGCCAAGATTTTCCTTTCGGATGATCCCGGCTGCTATGTCCGCCTTTATCCCCAGGCCGAGGGTACTCGCGCCGATGTCGTCATGTACGGCGCGGTCCTCAAGAAGGGACTCGTCATCTCGGGCCTGATCTACTACATCCTCGCCGAACCTTTTTCGTCGATCGTGTCCCAGACGCGCCGCTCCTTCGACTGGGAACGGGTTTTCGGAATCGGGGAAAGAAGCAAAGCCCAGGGGCTTGCCCTCGACCTCAGGGCCGTATATGCAACTCCCCCGACTACGACGGCCTTGGCCTCTGCCCCTGCATTTCCGGCTTTCGTGGCGGGGAGCCAATCGAAGTCATCGGATCAGACGCAGGCTCCCGCAGCCACGCCTGCCAGCCTCGTGTCGCTTGTCTGCAAATCAGCCAGCGTTGACGCCTTGTCCGCGGCCCTGGCCGCGCGCGGGATGACCTGCGCGGAACTCCCGGACAACGGTGTGGCTTCGATGCCGACGATATCGGCACTGGCTCTGGCCGACGACAGCGATCCCCTCGTTCCCTCGCTCCCGTACAGGACCTTCCCGAGATATGAAGCTGGAAAGGGCCTGCCTCTGGGCGCCGTCCGCGCCGCCATCTTCCTCGATGCCCTCGTTTCTCCGGATTCGGCCTATGCCGTGATGGGAGATACCTTCCGCTTCCTCGCGGCGCCGTCCTTCGACGAGGCGGGCAATTTCCGTTTCTGTTATTTCGTGGAAGGACAGGAAATCGGCTGGAGCGATGTCCTGTCCATGAAGGACCACAATATCCGGATAGTGCGCATATCCCTCGATGACTGATCGGAAGGGACTTCCGTTGCGCGGTTTGATGGAACGGGCCTGAGCGCGGTCATCTCTAGCCTTGCCACATTCCAGACCCCCTGTTATACTTTGCCCACTAACCCTTTCCATGGAGTTCCCTGCATGAGCGATCTCTTCATTGGGTTCACGTCCGTGACCTGGCAACAGTTTGTCATGTATGCCATCGGTCTTGTCCTTATCTGGCTTGCGATCAAGAAGGAATATGAGCCGATGCTCCTCCTGCCCATCGGGTTCGGGGCCATCCTCATCAATCTCCCGCTGTCGATCGCCGGTATCCCGACCGTGCCGGGCTACGAGAACGGTTTCCTGCAGATCCTCTATGAGGCGGGCATCAGGACCGAGCTCTTCCCCCTCCTCATCTTCATCGCTGTCGGTGCGATGATCGATTTCGGTCCCCTCTTCAAGAATCCCGTCATGATCTTCTTCGGAGCGGCGGCCCAGTTCGGCATCTTTGCCACGATGATCGTTGCGACCCTCCTCGGCTTCAACCTCAAGGAGGCGGCGAGCATCGGCATCATCGGCGCGGCCGACGGCCCGACGAGCATCTTCGTGTCGAGCCTCTTCGCGCCGAACCTGCTGGGACCGATATCGGTGGCGGCATATTCGTACATGTCCCTCGTGCCCCTCATCCAGCCGCCGGTCATCAAGGCCCTGACCACGAAGAAGGAGCGCAGGATCCACATGGTCTACCATGAATCCAACGCGCCCAAGTGGCTCAAGGTCCTCTTCCCGATAATCGTCACCATGATCGCCGGCTTCGTTGCCCCGATCTCCGTGCCCCTCATCGGATCGCTCATGTTCGGCAACCTCATCCGTGAAGCCGGCTGCCTCGAGCGCCTCTCCCAGGCCGCCCAGAACGAGCTTGCGAACATCGTGACCCTCCTCCTCGGCATCACGATCGGCGCGAGCATGGTGGCGAGCAACTTCCTCACCTGGAAGACCCTCATGATCATGGGCATGGGCCTCGTGGCTTTCGTCTTCGACACGGCGGGCGGTGTCCTCTTCGCCAAGTTCGTCAACCTCTTCCTTCCCAGGGACAAGAAGATCAATCCGATGATCGGCGCTTGCGGCATCTCCGCCTTCCCGATGTCGGGCCGCATCGTCCAGAAGATGGCCAACGACGAGGAGAAGGGCAACATCATCCTCATGCACGCCATCGGCTCCAACGTCTCGGGCCAGCTCGGCTCGGTCATCGCGGGCGGCATGGTCCTCGCCCTCGTCCCGCTTCTCGTGAAATAAGGAGAGCCAGCCATGGATATGCTGATTTACGATCTCCAGCAGAGCAGCACCACCGTCCAGGCGCTTGCCGTCACGGTGGGCGGCCTCGTCGGGGTCTTCGTCACCCTCGCGGCCTTCTACCTTGTCATGGTCATTGCCAACAAGGCAGGCGGCAGGAAGGCCAAGGCGAAGGCCGAATAACGCGCTTTCATGACGCGTCATGAAGGCGCGTCGGCAATATGAAAAGGCCGCCGGGGCTTCCCTGGCGGCCTTTCCTCGTTCCGATCCCTTGTCGTCCAGCGTGGTCTATGCCGTAGGGCCGGCCGCGCGACGCGCCATCGGCTGCCCTACGCCACTGCGCCCGCCTAGAGCGCCTTCACCCTCCGCGCGAGCTCGCGGCCCCGCTCGTAGAGTTCGGATAACGTGTCCTCGCCCGGGCCGCCCGCCCACTCGAGGGATTCGACCGGTGTCCACTTGAGGGGAGCCGACATCTCCTCGTACTCCTTCTTCGCGCCTCCCACCCAGCCGTAGCTCCCGATGCGGAGGGACTGGCGGTTCCAGATGTGCTTGCGCTCGAAGAGGGAGAGGACGTGGGCCATGGGCGGGAACATCTTGTACTCGTAGGTGGGCATGGCGATGACGATGCCCGCGCTCTTGTATGCGTCGGCCAGGATCCAGGAGGCGTCCTCATCGGGTACGCGATGGATGCTGTAGGGCAGGCCTTCCTCCTCGATGCCGGCGATGACCGCGTCGAGGCCCTTCTTCGTATTGCCATACATCGAACCCCAGACGATGCAGATCTCCTTCTCCTGGGGGCCGTCGAGATAGGCGGCATACCTGAGATAGCGGTCGATGATCACCTTGGGCTCTCTGCGCCAGACGATGCCGTGGCTCGGCGCGACGACCCTGATGTCGAGGCCGGCGAGCTTCTGGGCGGCGCGCTTCACGAAGAGGCCGAAGCTCGCCACGATGTTCGCATAGTAGCGGAGCGACTCGGCCTCGAAGAAATCGTGCTCCTCGGGCTCGAACTGGTCATCGAAGATGCGGTCGCCGAGGGAACCGTAGCTGCCGAAGGCGTCGCAGGAGAAGAGGGTGCCCGAGGCTGGTTCCCAGGTCATCATGGTCTCGGGCCAGTGGACGTTGGGCGTCTCCTCGAAGTGGAGGACGAGCCCCGCGCCGAGATCGATGCTGTCACCGGACTTCACCGCGAGAAGGCCGTCCTCGATCTTGTAGAAGGAGCGCACGAGCTCGATGCCCTTCTGGGTGGCCACGATCTCCACGTCGGGATTGGCGGCCTTGAACTCCGCAAGCCAGCCCGTGTGGTCGGGCTCGAGGTGGTTGAGGACGAGATAGTCGATATCGCCGAAGGCCACGCCGATGGACTTGAGCTCTTCTTCGAGGATGGCAGGGGCGTCCACCCAATCTCGTACGAGGTCGATGAGGGCCACCTTCTCGCCCTTTACGACATAGGAATTAAGGGATACGCCGTCGGGTATGGGCCAGATGCCCTCGAACAGGTCGTCGCTCTCGATGTCTACATGGAGGGCATGGATCTTGTCGGTGATGGGATAGGCTTTCATGGCATTGTGCTCCGATCCGTGTAAAGATGGGGGCGAAGAAGCGCCGCTTCCTCAACTATAGCGCGGGAGGACCGGAGCAGGCAACTCTTCTTGTAACTGCCTTGCGGTCCTTGTTTCCTCCCGACGCCACGCCCCGCTTCGGCAGCCGCTACCACAAGCCGTTTTCCACCTCTCCCTGCCGTGTCTTCCGTGTTCTCTCTTCTTCCCGGCTAGCCTAGTCAGGAAGACCAGACACGGAATACACGGAAATGGAGGACACGGAAAAGCGCGGAACGAGAAGGAAGATGATCCTTTGTTCCCGCAGGTATTCCGTGCCCTCCTTGTTTCGGCCCTGCTAGAAGCTGCCTGAGCCCAGGGTGAAGGTCAGGGAGACGGCGGTACCGGGCTCTGTGGCTGCGTGCCGGAAGTCGGGTCCCATGAGGATGTATTCATCTCCCGCTTCTCCCAGGGTGAAGATGGCGGAGAGCTTCACGCTCATGTAGTCCGAGAAACTATATGCGACATAGGGCGAGACGAAGGCCGAGAGGTCCGAGAGATCGGCTATCGCGTAGACTCCTGCGGAGAGGTCCTCCGTGAAGAGTTTCGACTTCGAGATCGAGGCGCCGGCGTACCAGGCGTTGAGTTTCATCCTGTCGGCCTGGTCCAGATGGCCCAATGCGTAATAGTACGCGTAGGCTTCCTGTGCGGTGACTCCCGTCTGTCCCTCGCCGTTGTAGAGGACCTGGGCCATGATCGTCAGGTTGGCGTTCGAGTCGGTGTAGTAGCCGCCCAGGGTGCCCGAGAAGTAGAAACGATCCGGGTCCTGGGTGGCCGTCCAGAGCATCGGATTCGAGCTGCCCTTCGTATCGATGAAGTAGCGCTCGCTGCCGTACTTGAGGACGCCCTCGCCGAAGAAGTTGAAGTCGCCCGTGCCCGTCGTAACCATGAGGAGGCCCCGGGGGTAGTCATTGTAGGCATAGAAGCCGCCTATCGCGATCTCGGTGTTGCCGACGTTGACCTCGGCCTTGGCGGCTACCCTGAGGTTGCCGAAGGCCGTGTAGTCGGTCGAGGGCAGCCCTGCGTAGAAGTAGACATTGGCCATGGTGAGGGGAATGGGGATCATGGCCTTGAAAGCGAGGGGACCCTCGCGCTCGGCGCCCGTATCCGAGTAATCCACGACGCTCATGGCGAAGATGTCGTCAGCCGGCTGGAAAAAGCCCTTTGAGACTCCCCAGGCTATGGGCTGCTTGCCGAAGCTCATGAAGACGGAATTCCAGAGGCTGAACTTCGCATAGGCCGCCCAGACCGAGATATTTGGGATGTCAGCATTTTTTCGGCTCTCATCGATGTATAGCGTAAGAGGGTCATCTATCTTGCCACTCGCCACGGTAGTCGTCGTGGAGAAGGGGTAGCTCATCCTGAAGTCGAGGTTGACGCCGAAGTCCTCGGCAGGCTTGGCGGTGAGGGTCACCTTGGCGGAGAGGCCGGGCGAGAGGTAGTGGTCATCCACGGTGCCGAGGCCCGCGTTCCAGGGGTCGAGCCAGACAGCCGAGCCGCCGAGGCTTCCCGAGATGGAACCGCCGACTTTGACCTGGTCGTACTTGAGGAAGGAGGCCTGGGGAGCTTCCGCCGCAGGCGCGGCCTCGGTCACTTCCTCGGCGCCGAAGAGCGCGTCGTCGGAAGCGCCGGAGCCGGCCTGGTCCTGGGCCCAGACGCCGGTCGAGACCGCGAGACCAATGGCAATGGCCATCGCGGTCCTGCCCGTCCCACGGGTTGTGCGAAACTGTTTTCCGATGTGCATGCCGTTCTCCTTGCCCTGTCCTAGCGGGCACGCTCGAGGAAGGCCTTGGTGAAGACCTGGTCATCGAGCTTGCCGACCGAGACGTCCGAGATCGTGAGGACCGACTGCTCGCCCTTGTTGAGCTCGTCCACGATCTTGATCCTTGCGGGGATGAGGCGTCCGCCCGCGTTGATGTAGTTGGGAAGGTAGTAGACCGTCCTCATGAGGCGCTCCGACACGGAGTAGTCCTCCTCCTTGAGGGGGATGGGCTTGTCCTTGCGGATCGTGAGTCGGATGTGGCGGTAGGAGACCTCGTCGTTCTTGGCCTTGAGGTCGAGGATCCAGACGTCGAAGGCGCCGAGCTTGCCCGAGGCGGTCGAGATGATGTCGTAGTCGTCGGCGAAGGTGTACTTCTTGAGGTCGGAATTCTTGGCCTCGGAGTTCTGGATGTTCTCCTTCATCGTCGAGTGCGAGAAGTTGCCCGATTCCGGGTCGTAGAACCAGACATTGTCATCGATCTTGAGGTAACCCTGTCCCTTCTGCTTGTCCGGCTTCTGGATGAGGAGGACGAACTGGTCGTGGGCGTCGCGCCGGAAGATCTTGACCTCGATGAGGGAGGGGTTCTCCCCGGGCTTCTCCGAGACGATTGAGTAGGTGGCCGAGTAGTCCTGGCTGCCGAAGCTGCCAATCTCGTCCACGGCCTTGAGCATGGCCTTGAAGTCCTGTGCTCCCGCCGCGAGCGTTGCCACGGCAACGAAGGCGGCCGCCAGGATGGCTATTCTAGTCCGTTTCATCGGTGCATTCTCCTTGTCACTTGGTCGTGCGAAGGGCCACGGCCGGGTCGAGCTTCGCCGCGTTCCGCGCGGGTATATAGGCCGCGATGAGGGTCAGTACGGCAACGATGCCGATATCGAGGGCCGTCCTCCAGAACTCGAGCCTGAAGGTGAGGTGGCCGTTCTTGAGGATGATGAAGATGGGCGTGTCCATGCCGAAGTTGACGAGGGAGAGTATGCCCATCGCCACGCCCGCGAGGACGAGCCCAGCCACCGCGCCGCCCAGGGCTATGAAGAGGGCCTCGAAGAGGAAGAGGTTCCTCACCTCGCCGCGCTGCATGCCCATGGACCGCATCGTGCCGATCTCCTTGATGCGCTCGAACATGATGATCCTGAAGGTGTTCGTGATGCCGACCATGATGATCACGAAGAGGACGATGAGGATGATGAGGCTCACGGTGTTGAGCACGTTGACGATCTGCTGGACTTGGGAGAGGAAATCGTTGAGGGTGAGGACCCGGTACTTGATGCCGGTCCAGGTCTCCTTCTTGGTCTGCTCCATCATGGCCCGGATCGGGTTCGCTTCTGCGGTCTTGTCCCTGCTGAAGACCGGGACCTTGTCCTTCAATGCGTCGTACAACGCGTTTCCGTACTGGTCCATGCCGTCGAGGGAAGGGAGGTAGAAGCCCACCGTCTGGTACTCGTCCGGAGAGAGGGCCAGAAGCTCGTTGACGTAGTCCTTGTTGGCGTAGCCCGACATGTTGCCGATGATGCCCGAATCGTAGGTGATGCCCGCGACCGAGAATTCGCCGACGTTCTGCTGGCCCGTGTAGGTCCTGAGCTGGACGAGGATGCGGTCGCCCGCCTCGACGCCAAGGCGCTTGGCGATGGGTTCGGAGATGATGACGCCCTGCCGGTCCTGCATTCCCTCGAGGCCGCCCGACTTGAAGACGAGGCGGTCGGGGAGGAAGGTCTCGCTCGCGAAATCGACACCCGAGATGGCGAGCTGTGCGCTGCGTCCCTCGTTGCGGAGGGTGGCCTCGAAGCTCGACCTCTTGGTGATGTACTTGGCCGGGATCTTGGCGGCGACGGCGGCGTCCATGATGGCCTTGTCGTCGCGGACTATCGAGACCTCGCGTCCCGAGGCCGTTTTTTCCACGCCCTCCACGAAGACATGGCCCGCCTCGAGGTTGGCGAAATTCTCGCTCACGTTCTGGACGAAGGCCGCGGCGAAGCCGTTGATGACGGTGACTATCAGGATGCCGAAGGCCACTGCACTCGCGAGGAGTATGCTGCGTTTTTTCTGGCGGGTGAGGTTCCTCAGCGCCAGCTTGATGCTGTTCATGCCCGGCCTCCTATTCGGTCTGCATGGCCCGGACGGGCTCGATCTTGAGCGCCAGCGACACCGGGTAGATATGGGCCAGGATGGCGACGACGATCACGAGCACGAGGCTCGAGATGATGGAGCCGATGCTCGCCGAGGCGTGGAGGATCTTGCCCGCGAAAAGTATCTGGAGGAAGGCGTTGCCCGCCTCGATGTGGGCCAGGTTGAGGATGCCGATGATGCCCACGCCGAGGACCGTGCCGATCGCCCCGAAGACCACGGCTATCGTGAGGGTCTCCACGAGGAACATCTTCCTCACGAAGCCCCGCTGGGCTCCGAGTGCGCGCATCGTGCCGATCTCGCCCGTCCTCTCGATGACGGAGATGACGAGGGTGTTCGTCATGATGATGATGGCCACGATGGAGACTATGATGATGGCGATATTGAAGATGATGCGCACGACGTCGATGCTCTGCGAGAAGGGGCCCGCGGCCATCTTCCAGCCGCCCGCCTGGGCGTCGATGCCTTCGGTCGCGAACCACTGGTTGAGCTCCGCGACGACCCTGGGAGCCTGCGAGGGGTGCTTGAGCTTCACGAGGATGAATTGCCAGGCGCCCGTATCCGCTACCGACTGGGCGACGGGGGCGGCAGGCGCGGCCGCGACCGGCTCCGCGGGTCTGGACGGTGCCGTGGACGAGGTCTCCACGACCTCCCCGCCGCCGAACATCTCGTCTTCGCTGCTCTGAGCGAGGAGGGCCTTCTGGCTTTCGCTGACCGGCGTGTCCGCATCGTTCCCGAGGGTAAGGCCCTGGAGGATGCGGGCCGTGTTGACATCGACGTAGGTGATGAAGTCGGAAGCCTCGCTGCCGTTCTTGTATTCGACGAGGCCGACGATGGGCACGCTGCGGATCTTGAAGCCCATGCTGCCCATGCCGGTGAGCATGATCCTGTCGCCGACCTTGAGCTCCTGCTTGAGCTGCTTGTTGACCCGCTCGAGGGCGCCCTTCGTGATGACGATGCCCTCTTCGCCGGGCTCGAGGAAGTGGCCGTCGACGATCTTCGCCTGGTCGAAGATTCGGCGATATTCGCCGGGTTCGATGCCGAAGAGGAGGGCGAAGGTCTGATCGTCCGAGTTCGCTATCGTGGCCATGCCGAAGCCGGTGATCTGGCTGGCCTTGTCCTCGACCTGGGGCATGGAAGAGAGCTTCTCGACAATGCGGTCATAATAGGGGAGGGTCGGCGTGGTCTCCTGGCCTCCTGCGGCCTGGACTCCGAAGAGGCTCACGGTGCCGTTCGTGGCCTTGCCGGAGATGAAGACGTCGCCCGTGAAATTGGCCGTGAAGCCTTCCTTCACGCCGCGCTCGGCGGTGTCCATGAAGGCGTTGCCCACGATGAGGATGACGACCCCCAGGGCGAGGAGGGTCCCGATTATCAGGGTCTTGGATCGGTGCTCCAGGAGGTTCCTGAAGGCGATGCGTATGAGTACGGGCATCGCGGGCTAGGCCCTCCCGCCTTCGCCGGTGCCGTCGGCAGCGCCGCCGGCTCCGGCTCCGACGAGGACGTCCTCGCCCTTGCGGATGTTCTCGGTCACGAGGCCGTCCTGGAGGCGGACGACGTGGTCGGCGATGTTGACGATCTTGGCGTCGTGGGTGGAGAAGATGAAGGTCGTCTGCATCTCGCGGTTGATCTTCTTCATGAGCTCGAGGATCTGCTCGCCCGTCTTGGAGTCGAGGTTGGCCGTGGGCTCGTCGGCGAGGACGATGTGCGGCTTCGTCACGAGGGCGCGGGCGATAGCCACGCGCTGGCGCTGGCCGCCGGAAAGCTCGTTCGAGCGGTGGTCGCGCCACTGGGTGAGGCCGACCTCCTCGATAAGGTAGTCGATCCACTCGTCCTTCTCGGACTTGCCCATCCGGGACTTGCCGAGGAGAAGGGGGAATTCGACGTTTTCGCGGACATCGAGGACGGGTATGAGGTTGAAGGACTGGAAGATGAAGCCGAGGGTATCGTGCCTGAGCGTGGTCAGGGCCCTGTCTGAGAGCTCCTTGGTCGGTTGACCGTTGATGATGACCGTGCCCTGGGTGGGCCGGTCGACGCATCCGATCATGTTGAGGATGGTCGTCTTTCCCGAGCCGGAGGGCCCCGCGATGGAGATGAAGTCTCCCTTCTCGATGCTGAAGGAAACGCCCTTCACCGCTTCGACCTCGACCTTGCCGAGGGGATAGACCTTGTGGACATCCTGCAATTCGACGATTACCATGGTAGCTCCTTGCCGTTTCCGCGCGCGCTTCGGGCTTTCTCGGGCCTGTGGCGCCGTTCTGCCTGTTGGCGATCCGGCGCCATCCCCTTCCGGCCCTCCCGGACCTGACCGGCCAGGGCGGGGACGGCGCGCCGATTATCTGTCCACAAAGATACAGACACTGAAGGCCGAGCATCAAGGACGGGAAGGGAAAAGCCGTCCTTATCCGGGAAAATTCATCCTCCGTTCATCCGGGGGGCATGGAGGCGTCCATCCGCGGAGCATATACTCGGGCCATGGACGAAAGCAGGGCTTCCCAGGCTGCCGGAACGCTGGTCTCTACTTCCATCCTCATCGTGGAGGATGACAGGGAGATCGCGGAGCTTGTCGCTGCCTACCTCGAGCGGGAGGGGGCGCATGTCGATATCGCGCCTTCCGAGGAAGAAGCCGAGGGTCTGTCCCTGAACCTCCCGTATGACCTCGTCCTCCTTGACCTTGGCCTTCCCGGCGCCGACGGTTTCGCCTTCCTGAGGCATTTCCGGGAGGGAAGCCTCGCCCCCGTGATCATCGTTTCGGCGCGCGAATCGGACGAGGACAAGGTCGCGGGCCTTGGCCTCGGCGCTGACGACTTTGTTTCCAAGCCCTTCTCGCCCCGCGTCCTCGTCGCCCGCGTAATGGCCCAGCTCAGGCGCGCTTCGCTAACGGGTCAGCACCCGGACCGCCTTGCCTTCGGCCCCTATGTCCTCGATTTCCGGGCCAAGGTGCTCGAGAAGGAAGGCGGGCGGGTGGCCCTGAGCCGGCGCGAATATGAGGTCCTGGCCTTTCTTGCCCGCCACGAGGGACAGACCTTCCCTGCCCAGGAGCTCTACGCCTCGGTCTGGCGCCTCGAGCACGGCGATCTTTCCACGGTAGCCGTCCACGTCCAGCGGCTGAGGCGGAAAATAGAGGATGATCCCCAGTCTCCCCGCTGGCTCCAGACCCTGGCCGGTATGGGCTACCGCTTCACAGGGGGACAGACCTCATGAAATGCCTGAAAGGCCTCCTGCCGCGGCGCCGGGGCATCGGCCTCCGCAGCCTCCTCACGGCCCTCGTCTTCGGAGCCATCATCCTGCCCGCGACCCTCGGCTCACTCGTCGTGAGCCTCCTCTCGAGCGGCATCGACGAGCATCCAAGCATCCGCTTTTCGGCCGTACGGCGCGAGCTTGGCAGGGCTGTGGAACCGGATGGCAAGGGCGGCCTCAGGGCCCGTTCGGATTACAAGGCGCCCGAGTGGCTCATCCTCATCGTCACCGACCGCAATGACAGGATCGTCTATTCCGATGTGAAGAGCCTTTCGGCAGGGGAAGACATCGACAAGGTCCTCTCCCTCCTCGGCCAGAGCCGCTTCGGCGCGCCCTCATCGCTCAAGGTCAAGGGCAAGGAACCCACCTGCGTCTATGTCGAGACGGTAGAGCTCGGCGGCGAGATCCTGGGCTCCTATTATGCCCTCGTCTGGCCCGTGGACCTGCGCTCGCTCTCGAAGACCCGCAATCCCTACACCTTCCTCTTCGTCCTCGCCTGCTTCGCCCTCGCAGCCACCCTCGGCGCGGCGGGCGTCTCCGCCATGCTCGCCCGCTCGGTCATGAAGCTCGAGAGGGCCGCAATACTCATCGCCTCGGGCGACCTCGAGACGCGGGTGCAGCTCGGCGGCATCAGGGAGATAGCCTCCCTCGCCGAGACCATGGACACGATGCGGAAGACCCTCCGCGAGGACCGCGACCGTCGTGCCCGGTTCCTCGCCGCGGTATCGCATGACCTGCGCACGCCCCTCACCTCGATCGGCGGCTACCTCGAGGCGGTCGAGGACGGCCTTGCCTCGGACCCCGGAACCCTTTCGCGCTACGTGTCCATCATGCAGGACAAGACCGCCGTCCTCGAGGAAAGGATCCAGGGACTCATCGAATTCGCCCGCATGGAGACGGGCGAGTGGCGCCTTGGTTTCAGGCCCCTCTGGCTCGGGCCCTTCCTCGAGCGCCGCGCGCGGGAGTTCGCCGAGGAGGCCAAGCTCCGTGGCCTCGATTTCCACTCCGATATCTCCGGGGCAGGCGACCTTTCCCTCCCGGCCGACGAGGCCCTCCTCTGCCGGGCCTTCGAGAACCTCGTCTCGAACGCCTTCAAGCATTCTCCGCCGGGCGGCACCGTCTGCTTCTCCGCGGGAAGGAAGGACGATGCGTCGCCTTCCGCCCTCCTCGTCGATATCGACGACGAGGGAGGCGGGATCCCTCCTCCCGAACGCGAACTCGTCTTCGAGCCCTTCTACCGCGGAAATGGCGCCGCGGCCCAGGGGAACGGCCTCGGCCTCTACATCGCGAGGTCGGTGATACGCAGCCATGGCTGGGATATCGAAGTGGGCGACTCGCCTTCGGGCGGCGCCCGCTTCACGATACGCATACCGGAGCGGGCGAATGATTAAAGCGCATAACGCGAAACCGGGAACGAAGGCCAAAGGAATCCGGCATGCGGGTCGTCCCTCGCCCTCGATCGCCATGGCCCTTCTCCTCGTCCTCGCTTTTCCTTCCTTTGCCGAGCCGGGCTTCGGCGATCTTTGGGCCTCCAAGGCAAGGGAGTATCCGGACGCCGCGGCCTTCGCGCGTCCCATGCCGTGGCAGGTGGGTCAGTATGTCGTCTATGGCAGCACGGAAAAGGGCGAGAGGAAGGCCGTCTTCCGCACACTGATAGCGGGGCACGAAGGCGCTACCTGGACGGTCGAGGTTTGGAGCCTCGATGCTAAAGGAAAGGAATCGGCGATACAGATCCTCCTCGCGGGTTACGAAGGCGTCTATGCGACGGGAGACACGGCATCGCTTCAGATCCTGGGATTCCGGAGCCGGGACAAGTCGGGGAAGGTCACTGAAGTGGATGGCAAGCGCATCGGTCCCCTGGCAGGAGTCGCGAAATCGTATATCGCGATGATGCTCGGCCTCGAGGCCCCCTCTTCGCTCGTGGCGGGGACACCCATGGTCGTTCCCGCTGGCCGCTTCGAGACGACGGACTATGGGAGAGGAAGCTTGCCCGCCATGGGCCGGAGCGGCGATTTCTCGGGCTGGTACAGCGCCCTCGTCCCCATAAACGGAGCCATCAGGACCGAAAGCGAGGGGGGAAAGAACGTTACTGTCCTCCTCGCCTTCGGTTTCGATGGCGTACCGCGGATGTGATCAGTCCTTGTCGCTTCCAGAGACGGAGAGGGCAGCTATCGCGAGCGAGGGCGACCGGAAGGCGTCCGACAGGTCGTCGCGGAGGTCGGAGCCCGTGGCCTCTATGCCCGCGATGAGATCGTAGAAGTTGCCCGATACCGTGAAGTTCCGCAAGGCGCCCGCCTTCTTTCCGGCCTCGACGGCGAAGCCCCTGGCGGAGCAGGAGAAGTCGCCCGAGACGGGATTCAGGCCTGCATGGAGGCCCTGGACGTCCGTGATGAGGATGCCCGTGCCGATGCCTGAAAGCAGCGCATCGAGGTTGTCCCTGCCCGCGGGCACGAAGGCATTGAAGAGGCCGGCCGACACGTTCGAGGCCGTTCCGCCCCGCCTGCCCCTGCCGTTGGGCCTCGCTCCCTCGCGCCGCGCCGAGTAGAGGGTGTAGAGGGGCTCGACGAAAACGCCTTCGCGGAAGATCTCGAGCCTCCCCGCCGGGACGCCTTCGTCGTCGAAGGCCGCATGACGAAGGGGGGACAGGCCTGGATCATCGATGACCGTGAAGAGCATTGACCCGACCTTCTGTCCGCGTTTCCCCGCGAGCCGGCTCTTGCCCTTCTGGATGGCTTCAGCGGAGACCGAGCCCATGAAGGCGCCGAGGAGGGAAGAGGCCGCGTCGTTCTTGATCACGGCGCGGTAGGTTCCGCTCGGGGGCTCGGTCGCGTGGAGCTTTTCGATGGCGTCTTCCACCGCCTTCGCGGCGACCCGTTCGTGATCGAGCCCCGCGAAACCGGACGCCTCCTCGCCATAGGAGCCGGTTTCGGTCGAGTCGCCATCGGTTGCGATGACATAGGCGTAGAGGTAGCAGACGCGGTGCCGCTCGGCCTTGAGCATGCCCCGGGCGTTGGCAATGGCGCGGACGGAATCGAACTCGCCGTAGCCAACGGTCGGCACGTTGACTATGCGCCGGTCGAGCGCATAGCAGCGCTTCTCGGTCGCAAGGGCTAGCTCTTTCTTGACCGGTGTCGCCACGGAATCGTTGCTCCAGGCCGAGTCGAGGCCAACACGTTGGCCCTCGCCGCCCTCATAGAGGGCGTTGCCCTCGTCGGTGTCCATGAAGGTCGCGGCCGACCTGGCGGCTTCAGCGGCCTTTGCAAGGCTCTCGCCGTCGATGCGCTCCGTGAAGGCCGCCCCCATCCTTTTCTCCTCGACGACGCGGACAGCCGCCGCGCCCGAGCGCGAATCGGTGAAGGAGTCGATGGCGCCCTTGCAGGCGCTCATGCTGAGCTCGCGGGTCTCGGCATAGTAGACTTCCCGCGCCGTACCGGAGGCCGCGGCACCGTCGGCCGCTGCGCCTTCGATACCTGCGGTCCCTGCGCCGGCCTTGCGGGCGGCCTCGCCGAGCAGTTCAAGCGTACTGTTATTCATGTTCCTGCCTCCTATGCCCTGCCGCCGACCACGAGGCCGCGGACGAGGATGGCGGGCTGGCCAACGTTCGTCGGGATGGACCCGGACGAGGAACCGCACATGCCCGCGGCGACATCGAGGTCGTCGGCGACCGCCTCTATGCCCATGAGGATCTCGCTTCCCTTCCCGATGAGGGAGGCGCCCTTCACCGCCTTGCCGATCTTCCCGCCCTCGATGAGGTAAGCCTCGCGCACGGCGAAGTTGAAATCGGTGGTGGCGGGGTCGACGGAGCCGCCGCCCATCTTGGCGCAGTAGATGCCGTGGTCGACCGAGGCGATGAGGTCGGCGAGCTTGTGGGGACCCGGCGCGATGTAGGTGTTCGACATGCGGCTCGTGGGAGCGTACCTGTAGGATTCGCGGCGGCCGCAGCCATTGGCAGGTATGCCCATCTTGGCCTGGCCAAGGCGATCGACGAGGTAGGATTCGAGGACGCCGTCCTTGATGAGGACATTCCGTTTCGTCTCGAGGGCCTCGTCGTCGAAGGAGGCCGAGCCCCATTCGTTGGGCATGGTGCCGTCGTCGATGGCCGTCACCGCGCTGTTCGCGATCTTCTGGCCGAGCTTGCCCGAGAAGACGCTCGCGTCGTCCGCCACGCTCGTGGCCTCGAGGGCATGGCCGCAGGCTTCGTGGAAGATGACGCCGCCGAAGGCCTTGTCGATGACGACGGGGAGCTTGCCCGCAGGCGCGTAGTCCGCGTCCAGGGCCACGAGGGCGACTCGGGCAGCCTCTGCGCCGATCGACTCGGGCGGATACCGGTCGAAGATCTCGAGGCCGAGGGACTTGCCGGCGTCTGCCTGGCCTGTCTCCCTCGTCTCGCCCCGCGAGGCCACCGCGACCACCGGCATGCGGAGCCGCTTCCTTTCGTCATGGGCAAAGCGGCCTTCGCTCGTCGCGACCCAGACCTCCTGGTTCTTTTCCCACTAGGTGGCCGTCACCTGGCTGATGGTCGGAGCGGCGGAACGCGCCGCGGCGTCGGCCCGTTTCAGCATATCGATCTTCGTGCCGAGGTCGGCCTTGACGGGATCGCGCGCGACCCGATGCCGCCCGCCTTCGAGGGGCGAGGGCGGAAGTGCGCACATCGTGCCGATCTTGCCGGCGGCCACGGCCTCTGCCATGGCGGAGGCGAGCTCGCGGAGCCTCACCTCGGTCGGATCCGAGGCGTAGAGGTAGACGTAGTTCCGCCCCGTGATGACCCTGAGACCCACTCCGGCCACGAGGCCGGTCGAGATGGACTTCACCTTGCCGTCGTCGAAGACGATGAGGGTGTCGGCTCCGCTTTCCACGAAGGCGTCGGCGTAGTCGCCTCCGCTTGCAAGGGCCGTCTTGATGCATGAAGCCAGGAAATCGCTCGAGAACATGATGACCTCGCTTGCCGTTGGGATCGAAAAAGCCCCGGGCCTGGGCCCGGGGCTTGCGTTGCAGGACTGAATTCCCTAGATGCCTTCCGGCGCGGCCTGGCCGCGGGGGCCCGCTTCGTGGGCGGCTATCTCGGCCTCGATGACCTTGGCGAGCCTCTGGATGCCCACCTCGATCTGCTCGTGCGACGCATAGGAGAAGTTGAGGCGCATCGCGTTGTGCTCGGGCTCGTCGAAGTAGAAGGCCGAGCCGATGACGTAGGCCACCTTCTGCTCGAGGGCTTTCGGGACCATCTTGTCGGTGTCTATGTAGGAGGGGAGGCTGATCCAGAGGAAGAGGCCGCCCTCGGGCCTTGTCCAGGTGAGGTCGAAGCGCTTGGGCATGTACTTCTCGAGCATCTCGACCATGAAGTTGCGCTTCTCGCGGTAGTTCGCGTTGATCGTCTGGATGTGGTCGTAGATCTTGCCGGTCTTGAGGTACTCCGCGAGCCACATCTGCGAGAAGACGTTGGTGCAGAGGTCCATGGCCTGCTTGGCGATGACGAACTTGGCGATGATCTCCGGCCTGGCCATGATCCAGCCGGCGCGGGCGCCGGGGATGAGGATCTTGGAGAAGGTCTTGAGGTTGATGACGATCTGGCGGTTCTCGGACTGCTGGTCGAGCTGGTAGATCGAGGGCAGGGTCTCTCCGAGGAAGCGGATCTCGCGGTAGGGCGAGTCCTCGACGATGAGGAGGTCGTGCCTGTAGGCAAATGCGAGGAGGGCCTTGCGCTTTTCGAGGCTCCAGCAGATGCCGGTGGGGTTCTGGAAGTCCGGGATCACGTAGATGTACTTGACCCTCTTCCCGTCCCGCATCGCGCGCGCATAACGCTTGTCGAGCTCGACCATGTCGAAGCCGTCGTTCTCGGGACTGAAGGGGATGCCGAGGACGCGTCCCTGGTAGGACTGGATCGCCTGGATGGTGCCGACGTAGGTGGGGCTGCCGGCGATGCAGTAATCGCCCGGATCCAGGAAGAGCTTGGGGATCATGTCGAGGGCCTGCTGGCTCGCCGACACGACGAGGAGGTTGTCCTTGGTGAGCTTGACGCCATGGCGCTCCTCGAACTTGATGAGCTCGTTCTTGAGCTCGATCTCGCCCTCGGTGGTTCCGTACTGGAGAGCCTTCTTGGGGCTGTTCGTGAAGACGCGGTCGGCAGCCTGCCTGAGGTCCTCGACCGGGAAGACCTCGGGAGCCGGGAGTCCGCCAGCGAAGGAGATGATGTCCGGCTGCGACGTGAGCTTGAGGAGCTCGCGGATGACGGACTTGCGCATGTTATTTGCGTTCTTCGAATAAAGCTTCTCGAGGTCCAACACGAAAGGGCTCTCCTTTTTATCGCCCTCCCGCCCTGGGAGGAGACGATTGTGCGTTGAAGCCAACGCTTCGTCCTTAATCTACACCGCAAGCCGCGATCAGTAAAGGGGAATGCTCATTTTTTGGACCATGCGTTTCAATGGGCGAAACATGAATCTGCGCATAGGGTCAAGCCCGGGGTCAGACCCCGACGCAAGTATCTCCAGCCTCCTTCGGGGTCTGACCCTCTGTTCTACGGCCCCTGATTTCAGGGTCTGTCCCCGTCAGGAGGGCCTCGTCGAAGCGCCACTACCGTATGCTTTCGCTCCGAGCTCTGTCCCCGTCCGCCGCTGTCAGTTGACCGCCCCCGCCGAGATCAATAGAGTAGGACAAGCGCCGGCTGCCGATGCGGCCGCCGCCTACCTGGGCCTGCCCAGGACCTTTTCCCGGAGAATGCCATGTCCCTCAACTGCGGAATCGTCGGACTGCCCAATGTCGGCAAGTCCACCATCTTTTCTGCCCTGACCGCCGCCAAGGCGGAGGCCGCCAACTATCCCTTCTGCACCATCGACCCCAACGTCGGCATCGTGGCCGTGCCCGACGCCCGCCTCGACAAGCTCACGGCGATGTTCAACCCGAAGAAGCGCGTTCCGGCAGTCGTCGAATTCGTGGACATCGCCGGCCTCGTGAAGGGCGCCTCCAAGGGCGAGGGCCTCGGCAACCAGTTCCTCTCCCATATCCGGGAGGTGGGCATGATCGCCCACGTCGTGCGCTGCTTCGAGGACCCGGACATCATCCACGTGGCCAACCGCGTAAACCCGGCCGACGATATCGAGGTCATCCACACGGAGCTCGCCCTCGCTGACCTCGAATCCCTCGACAAGCGCGTGGAGAAGCTCCAGAAACAGCTCAAGGTCCAGGATCCCGCCATCAAGAAGGAGACCGAGCGCGAGCTCTCGGCCCTCGCGAAGATCCGCCCCGCCCTCCAGGAGGGCCGGCCCGCCCGCTCGGTGGCGCTCGACGACGAGGAAGCCCTCGCCGTGAAGAAGTCCTTCCTCATCACGATGAAGAAGGAGATCTACGTCTGCAACGCCGACGAGTCCGGCGTGAAGTCGGGCAACGCGCACATAGAGGCGGTGCGGAAGATCGCGGCCGCCGAGGGCGCCGAAGCAGTCGTGATCTGCGGCAAGTTCGAGGCGGAGCTCGGCGATCTCGGGAGCGAGGACGAGAAGCGCGAATTCCTCGCAGAGCTCGGCCTCGAGGAGTCGGGCCTCTCGGCCCTCATCCACGCGGCCTACCGCCTCCTCGGCCTCAGGACTTTCTTCACCGCAGGAGAGGACGAGTGCCGCGCCTGGACGATCCGGGCAGGAGCCAAGGCCCCCGAGGCCGCCGGCACCATCCACACCGACTTCGAAAAGGGCTTCATCAAGGCCGAGGTCTACCACTACGACGACCTCATGGCCCTCGGCTCCGAGAAGGCGGTCCGCGAAGCCGGCAAGCTCCGCCAGGAAGGCCGCGACTACGTCGTCGCCGATGGCGACGTGGTGTTCTTCAAGTTCAACGTATAGGAGGCAGCCATGATCCAGGTGAACGAGTACTTTTCGGGCAACGTGAAGTCGATGGGCCTCAAGACGGCCGCAGGGAAGGCCACGGTCGGCGTGATGGCTGCGGGGGAATACGAGTTCGGCACGTCCTCCGAAGAACTCATGAAGGTCGTTGCGGGAAAGCTCACGGTGAAGCTTCCCGGCTCGTCGGCCTGGAAGGACTACGCCGATGGCGAATCCTTCGTCGTTCCGGCCAACGCGAAGTACCAGGTGAAGGCGCCGGCCGATACCGCCTACATCTGCTGGTACAAGTAGCGCCGTTTCCCGGGGTCTGTCCCCGGGCCCCCGCCTCCGTGCGGAAGCCCGGGCAGGCCGCGTCTCCCGCCCTCTCTTCAGGCTCCTATCTTCCCAGTATCCATTCCGTCATCGCTCCGAGCGCTTCCGGCGCGAAGGTCTCCTCGATGAGGCCGTATTCATTGGGCAGGCCCGTGGTCGCGTGCTGGAAGAGGTGGTTGAGGCCATCGAGCTTCCTGAGCGTGAGGAGGGAGGATCGCCCCGCATCGGCGAAGATGCGGGCGAAGGCCCGGAAGTTCTCCTCCTCCGGCACCTGGAGGTCCTTGGTGCCTCCCAGGGCGAGGACGGGGATGGAGAGGCTCGCGAGGGCGGGGGCCGGGTCGAGGGACAGGAAGCAACGCGTCCAGGGCGCCACGAGCGAAGCTACAGCCGAGTCCGCACTCTTCCGCGCTTCGTCCCGTTCCTCGGGTTTGAGCGAAGGCTCGGAGTCCACCCACTCGAGGTAGGCCTTTTTCACCGCCGCCGCGACCGTCGCCTGGTCGCCAGGTCCCGAGGCGATCGCGTAGAGCTTCGCGTTGATGGCCTGAGTTCCGGCTATGTCCTCGGTCGAGGCGCCGGAAGCCCGGGCGATGGCCGCGGTCTGGAGGAGGAGGAGATCTGAGCCGCGCATCGCGGGGCCCGAGAGGAGGACGATGAAGCGCGCCTTCGGATCCTTCGAGGCCACGAGGGGCGCGATGAGCCCGCCCTCGCTGTGGCCGATGATGCCCACCCGCCTCGGGTCCATCTCGGGCCTCGCGGCGAGGTAATCGAGGGCGGCCATCGCGTCGGCTGCGAAGTCCAGGGTTGTGGCCGTCCCGAAAACGCCCGTTGAAGCGGCGACGCCGCGGTCATCGTAGCGCAGGACAGCTATTCCGTTCCGCGCAAGGTTATCCGCAATGACGAGGAAAGGCCGGTGGCCGAGTATGGTCTCGTCCCTGTCCTGGGGGCCCGAGCCGGTGACGAGGACTACCGCCGGAAAGGGGCCCTTGCCTGCCGGGATGAAGAGGGTAGCGGCGAGCTCGACGCCGGGAGCGCCGCCCTGGAGCTTCAGTTCCTCGCTGCGGTAAGGGTAGGGCGGCTTGGGCGTCTGGGGGCGGGAGTCGCCCGCCGAAGCGCTCCGTACGAGATCGAGGGGGAGGCTCGCGCCTCCCTGGCTCCAGGTGCCGGCTATCGCGGAACCGTCGGCCGAAAGCTTCCCCGCATACGCGGCCCGCATCGAGGCGAACTCGATCCTCAGGGTGCCGTCCGCGAAGCTGGCGGCGGAGGCCGGTATGCCCTTGGCTCCCTGCGAAGGGCTGTCCATCGTCGCCGCAAGGCCGCCTTCGTTCCGGACGAGGTGGAAGACGAGGGGCAGTTTGGTCCCGCCGAGGTCGAGGGCGCCCGACCATGTTCCCAGGATGCCGTCCATCGCGGCCTCCTCGGCGCCCAGGGACAGGGCCGCGATCAGGGACAGGACGATGGCTGCTACAGGCCGTAGACGGTTCATGGCTGTTTTCTCCCTTGCATGGCGCCTCGCGCCGGCGTTCCGATATACCATGTGCATGCGCCGTCGGGAAGCCCTCCCGGGCCATGGGCCGGGAGGCAGGCCTCAGGGCGGCCCCGAAATGGCGGGATTTATAACTACACAAAAATGTAGCTAAACCCCCTTGTCGCGACGACCGGCCGGGATTATGCTCCCTCTCATTATGGACAAGCTGATCATCAAGGGCGCCCGCGAACACAACCTTAAAAACATCGACCTCGAGCTCCCCCGGGACAAGCTGATCGTCATCTCCGGCCTCTCCGGTTCGGGGAAGTCCTCCCTCGCCTTCGACACCCTCTTCGCTGAAGGCCAGCGGCGATACGTGGAATCGCTCTCGGCCTATGCGCGGCAGTTTCTCGGGCGCATGGACAAGCCCGATGTCGACTACATCGAAGGCCTTTCGCCGGCCATCTCCATAGAGCAGAAGACGACCCACCGAAACCCGCGTTCGACCGTCGGCACCGTCACCGAGATATATGATTACTACCGCCTCCTCTATGCCCGCATCGGCATACCGCACTGCCCGAAATGCGGAAAGGTCATCAAGGAGCAGTCGGTCGACCAGATCCTCGACACCATCCTCTCCTGGCCCTCGGGCTTGAAGCTCCAGATCCTCGCGCCCGTCATCAGGGCGATGAAGGGCGAGCACAAGAAGATCCTCGAGGACGCCTCGAAGCAGGGCTTCGTCCGGGCCCGGGTCGATGGCGAGTTACGCGAACTCGGCGAGGAGATCAAGCTCGAGAAGCAGAAGAAGCACACGATCGAGATCGTGGTCGACCGCGTGAAGCTCGGTCCGGACTCGCGCAAGCGCCTCGCCGAGGCGGTCGAGGCCGCCCTCGAGATAGCCGAAGGCATCGTCGTCGTGATCCGCGGCGAGGGCGCCGACGCGAAAGAGGAGTTCTTCAGCCAGAAAGGCGCCTGCCCCGAGTGCGGCATCTCCCTGCCCGAGATGGAGCCGCGCCTCTTCTCCTTCAACGCGCCCCAGGGCGCCTGCCCGGTCTGCTCGGGCCTCGGCATGGAGCTCGAATTCGATCCGGACCTCGTCATCCCCGACAGGTCCCTCTCCTTCGAGGAAGGAGGCTGCATCCCCTACAACCCGGACGCGGCCTGGAACCGCAGCCGCTTCGAGGCCCTCGCCAAGCACTACAAGTTCTCCCTCGACACGCCCTTCGAGAAGCTGCCGAAAAAGGTGATGGACGCGATCTTCTATGGCACCGACGAGCCGGTCCACGTGAAGTACCAGAACCGCGAGGGCACGGGCCAGTTCGAGTACAATTCGAAATTCAAGGGCATCCTCGCCGAGCTCAAGCGCCGCTACCTCGAGACCCAGAGCGAGGGCATCAAGCAGTGGCTCGAGCGCTTCATGACGGAGAAGACTTGCGCGGCCTGCGGGGGCAAGCGCCTCAGGCCCGAGGCCCTGGCGGTCACGGTGGGCGGCATCTCGATCAACGACCTTTCGTCGAAGTCCGTGGACGAGACCCTTGCCTTCTTCAACTCGATCGAGCTCAGCTCCACGGAGCGCCAGATCGCGAAGCAGATCCTCAAGGAGATCACGGCGAGGCTTTCCTTCATGAAGAACGTGGGCCTCGAGTACCTCACCCTCGAGCGCAAGGCCATGACCCTTTCGGGTGGCGAGGCGCAGCGCATCAGGCTCGCCACGCAGATCGGCTCCTCCCTCGTGGGAGTCCTCTACATCCTCGACGAGCCCTCCATCGGCCTCCACCAGCGCGACAACCAGAAGCTCATCGACACCCTCGTCTACCTCCGCGACATCGGAAACACCCTCGTCGTCGTCGAGCACGACGAGCAGACCCTCCGGACGGCCGACTACATCGTCGACCTCGGTCCCGGCGCCGGCGTCCATGGCGGCGCCGTCGTGGCGCAGGGCACGCCCGAGGAAGTGATGAAGAGCCCCAAGAGCCTCACGGGCCAGTTCCTCTCGGGCAAGCTCCGGATCGAGGTTCCCGGGGAGCGACGGGCAGGCAACGGCAAGGCCATCACCATCAAGGGCTGCAAGGAGCACAACCTCAAGGACCTCGACGTCCGCATCCCCCTTGGCCTCTTCACCTGCATCACCGGCGTGTCGGGCTCGGGCAAGTCGACCCTCCTCTCCGACCTCCTCTATCCCGTCATCTCGAACCGCATCATGGGAACCTCCTGGCCCGAGGGCGAGTTCAGCGACATCAAGGGCCTCGACGCGATCGACAAGATCATCAACATCGACCAGAGCCCGATCGGCCGTACCCCGCGTTCGAATCCCGCCACCTATACCGGCGTCTTCGGCCTCATCCGCGACCTCTTCGCCTCGCTTCCGGAATCCAAGGCGAGGGGCTGGAAGCCGGGGCGCTTCTCCTTCAACGTGAAGGGGGGGCGCTGCGAGAACTGCCAGGGAGACGGCACCATCAGGATCGAGATGAACTTCCTGCCGGACGTCTACATCACCTGCGACGTCTGCCATGGCCACCGCTTCAACGCCGACACCCTCGATGTGCGCTACAAGGGCAAGAACATCGCGGAGGTCCTCGACATGACGATAGAGGAGGCCGCGGAGTTCTTCGAGCATGTGCCGAGGATTGCGCACCACATGCAGACCCTCCTCTCCGTCGGCCTCGGCTACGTCAAGCTCGGCCAGTCCGCCCTGACCCTGTCGGGCGGCGAGGCCCAGCGCGTCAAGCTCGCCTTCGAGCTCGCCCGCCCCAGCACGGGAAGGACCCTGTATTTCCTCGACGAGCCCACGACGGGCCTCCATTTCGCGGACGTCAAGCAGCTCATGGAGGTCATCCAGCGCCTCGTGGACACGGGGAACTCGGTGGTGATGATCGAACACAACCTCGACGTCATCAAGCAGGCCGACTGGATCATCGACCTCGGGCCCGAGGGCGGCTATCGCGGCGGAACCATCGTGGCGCAGGGCACGCCGGAAGACGTCGTCAAGGTGAAGGCCTCGCACACGGGCAAGTACCTCAAGGACTACCTCCGCTCCTGAGGAAGGCGCTTCTGTCCGCGTAACGTCCGCGGCGCGCCGCGCGTTTCTTGCCAGGCCCTTTCGCGCTTTACTCATTCCATGGGGCCGGAGTAATATACCGCGATGTCTTTGCGCCGAACTCGTCCGGCAGCCCGCGCCATCCTCGTCGCCGCGGCGCTTGGCCTTGCGATATGCGTGGTCCGCCTGTCCTCGCAGGAAGCCACACCTATGGCCACCCCGCCTGCATCGGAAGCCGCGGCCGGCTCCTCCGGGCCTGCAGCGGCCGATGCCGGCGAAGAGGCTGACCTTGTCCGCCAGACCCTCGCACTCGACATATCGACTGCCTCGTTTTACGAGCTCGCCGACTGGCTCAGGTCCCTGGGGCTCGCCGATACGGGCAGCGTTTCCGAACTGCGTTCCCGCCTCTACGAACACTATGGCGTGAAGGCTCCGGACGCCCCTGCCTCGGGAAAGACCATCACGATCGAGCGGGCGGTCTCCGCCGAGTACTTCACGGTCGAGGGACAGGATGGAGCCGTCATCCGCGTCTCGGGCGGCGTCGTCCTTACCGTGAAGGACAGTGAGGCGGGAGAGACCCAGAAGCTCGAAGCCGATGAGATAGTCTATGACAAGGAGAGGAACGCGGTCTCGGCACGGGGCCATGTCCGCTACTCGAGGACAACGGCGAACTCGAGCGAGGAATTCTCGGGCCAGACGCTCAGTGTGGATCTCGATGACTGGTCGGGCGTCTTCCTGGACGGCAGGCTGCGAAGGACAGGCAGTGCGTCCTCCCTCGCAGGGGCGTCCTCGGGCGGCTCGGGCGCCTCATCCTCCGCAAGCGCCTCGGCCAAGGACCGAGGTTTCAGTTTCGAAGCCGAGACGATCCTCAAGAGGAGCGGGGATCTCCTTGTCCTCGACAACGGAATCGTCACCGCCTGCGACGCGGAAGCGCCTCACTTCTCGATACGGGCCAAGCGCCTCTGGCTTCTAGGGCCCAATGAATGGGCGATAGCCGACGCCGTGCTCTCGATGGGCGAGGTCCCCCTGATCTGGATCCCATTCTTCTTCTATCCCGGAGAGGAACTGGTCTTCCATCCCGTCCTTGGTTTCCGGGAGAGGGAAGGGCGCTTCCTCCAGACGACGACCTACCTCATCGGCTCGAAACCAAAGTCAAAGAGTTCGTCCATCCTGTCGATAGCCCAGGTTGAGACATCGGGCCAGAAACAGCTACGCGGCGTCTTCCTGAAGCCGGTGGACGGAACGGCTCCGAAGGATTCGGGGGCGTCGCTGAAGCTCCTCGCCGACGTTTATTCGAGCCTTGGCGCCTGCCTGGGAATCGTCGGCGATTTTCCCAAGGCCGGCCCCTTCGAGGGGCTGAAGTTCGATGTCGAGGCAGGCGTGAGCCGTTCCATCTTTTCGACCGCGACGGCTTCGGGATACTCGCCCTATATCTCGGAAAAGAACTGGGAGAGCGTCTGGAACGAGGCAAGCTTCTTTTCGGCCTCCCTGCCCCTGCGCTTCGCCTTCAACCTCTCCACGACGCTGAAGACCGGCCTCGGAAACATCTCGCTTGCCTTGCCGTTCTACTCCGATCGTTTCTTCAAGGATGATTTCGGCAACCGTTCAGAGGATATGGACTGGATAGGCCTCTCCGAGGATTCCACCAAGACCACGACCTCCTCGTCAACGATCACCTCCTTCAACCAGAAGATCGAGTGGAGCCGCAGTTTCTCGACGACGGCCCTCTCCCCATGGATAGGATCGATCAGCGTCAACAGGCTTTCGGCTTCCATGGCCTGGCTTTCTGCGCTCAACGAGACCCTCAAGGCGGACGAAACGTCCACCCTTTTTGCCGTCGATCCGGCCCGTTACTATTTCTACCCGAATATCCTGCGCCCCGTCGACCTTTCGCTTTCCCTCCGGGGGAGCCTCATTCCCACCGCAAAAAAAGACAAGGCCGGAGCGCAGGATGCGGACGCAGATGGCCTCGTCCTGCGTTCGCCCTGGGGCGGCGCCGGCTCCGCCGCAGGCTCCGGCGCAGGCGGAACGCAGGATGGAGCTTCCGCAGAGGACTCGTCCCGGCAAGGGACCCGGGCCCAGGAGGATTTCAGGCTTCCCCAGCGTGCGCCTTCCTTCCCCTCTGACGTATCGTCGACTTCGGCCTGGTCTGCGACCTGGACCTTTGACCCGTCGACCTATATCGAGCAACGCTTCCTCTCCGAGGAATGGAAGGGCCCGGCAGGTATCGACATGACCGACCTGCTTTATAACCTCTGGTCCTGGCACCTGGGCGCCACCCTCGCGACGGCGTACAACGCGCCGGGCGGGGCCTTTTCGGGAAGCCTGTCGTTCGCCTGGGTATCCCAGGACCAGGAACGCACGACCACCGGCATCTCGACCTACGCGTCCCTGGTTTCTTCGTACCTCCTTGCGGATTATGAGTACCGGCTCTCGAAGCTCTCATCGTCCTTCAAGCTGTCGGCGAAGCCCTTTTCCGGCTCCTGGCTCCTTTCGCCTACGACCCTGAGCTATGGCCTCGAGGGCTATCTCTTCGAAAACATCTATGCAGGCCTCGATTCCGGCAAAAACGCCATCTACAACTCCCTGACACCCGCGTGGGACAGTACCATGGTGACTTCACATACGGCCTCGGCACTGCTTGGCATGCGGACCGGAGCCTCGACGCAGAGCATAGGGTTGACGATGAGCCTGCCGCCAACCTCGGAGTCCTATACGGGCGCCGTCAACCTCGCCGCCAGCCCGGATGGCTGGAAATGCACGGCGGCCCTCAAGGACAGGATGTACCGGACCTCCTCGGTCGCGACCTTCTCATGGGATCCCCTCTCCTTCGCGCTCTCCATCACGGCCCCTTTCGGTCTCGCATTGTCCGATACGCTTGCCTACGACACGACGATCGATGACGTAACCGGGAACACGGCCACCCTCGGTTGGGGACCGGTATCGGCATCCCTCGTGGCCGCGCAAGGCTACTATTTCTATCCCGTAGTCGGTTCTGGCTGGGTGGCAAGCTCATCGGTGAAGTCCCTCGTGTTGTCGAGCTTCAAGACCGCGTTCTCGAAGACCTGGAAAAGCGCCGCGAGCGCTCCCTTCGCCGCAAGCCTCGCGATCGACGCCTCGTACACCCAGAATCTCCTCCAGTTCTCGAGTTCCGTGCTGTCCTTTTCGCTTGGCCTCACCCTGAAGGTGACCGATCTCATCGACGTGAGCTTCAAGAGCGTTTCGCAGAATTCCTCGGCCTGGCGCTATTGCCCCTGGATCTTTCCGGCAATCGAGGAAGCGGGATATGACCCCGCGGACTATTTCCGGGATCCCGTCCAGGACATCCTGTACGGCTTCGCCTTCTGGGATACGAGCGCACGCACCTCGAGCCTCTTCAAGCTCAAGAGCCTCTCCATCAGCATTGCCCATGACCTCCACGACTGGAACCTGTCCTTTTCCCTCACCTCGACGCCGACCCTCGATACCTCGTCGACTCCCTACCGCTACATCCTCGAATCGGAATTCTCCATCCTCCTCGCGTGGAAGGACGTCTCGCAGATCAAGGCGAGCCTCAGCAAGGATTCCGAAGGCTACAGCTTCTAGGCGCTGCCGCTTGCCCCTGCATGACGACAGGGCGGCACGTTGATTTTTTCGCCATGGACATGTAGAGTAACTATCCAAAGGGGAACTCTTGGACGGAAGCATCGGGGTAGCGCTCGAAGATACGGCACTTCTCGCGGATATCTGCGGCGCGAACGACTACAATCTACGCGTCATGGAGAGGCTTTTCGGGCATAAGGTCTTCTGCAGGGGCAATGAGCTCTTCCTGGAAAGCGCCGATCCGGCGGATCATTCGCTGTTCCGCTCCCTCCTTGAGAGGCTCATGGAGTCCGAGGCCGAGGGTCTTCCCATCGGACCTGACCTCATCATAGCCATGCATACCAACCTCACGCCCGAAGGCTCGGGCTGCTGCGGGCCCGGCAACGCCCGCGTCGCGGGCGAGAGCTTCTTCGATTCCTGCGTCCAGATTCCCGGCGGCATCGGGAAGGTCTTCCCCCGTTCGCGGGCCCAGGCCCTCTATCTCAAGGGCCTCGAGACGCACGACCTCACTCTCGCCATAGGCCCGGCCGGCACCGGCAAGACCTACCTGGCCGTTGCCTGGGCCCTCAAGGAACTCCTGACGAAGTCGAGGCGCAAACTGATACTGACGAGGCCCGTCGTGGAAGCCGGTGAAAGCCTCGGCTATCTCCCGGGCGATCTCGCGCAGAAGATCAGTCCGTATCTGCGGCCCCTCTATGACGCCATGGAAGCCCTCGTGCCCTTCGAGATCGTGCGCCGCCTCGAGGAGAGCCGGTCAATCGAGATCGCGCCCCTGGCCTACATGCGCGGCAGGAGCCTTTCGAACTGCGTCGTCATACTCGACGAGGCGCAGAACACCACCAAGGAGCAGATGAAGATGTTCCTTACGCGGATCGGCGAGAACACGAAAGCCATCGTGACGGGCGACATCACCCAGGTGGATCTGCCCCGCAAATCCGATTCCGGCCTCTCCCACGCCATTGGCGTCCTTGGCGACGTCGATGAGATTCTCGTGTGCAGGCTCGATGCGAGGGATGTGGTCCGGAGCGAGCTCGTGCGGAAGATCATTGCAGCCTATGAAAACGAATAAACCCTCGGCCCTTCGTTCCTTCCTCGACCTCAGGGGCATCGAAGTACCTACGGCCCTCATCCTCGGCGCGGCCTTTGTCATCGGCCTTGCCCTTGTCCTCCTTCCCGGCCCAGGAGCCGCCCTGTCGCGGAGCGATGTCGGCGACGCTTCGGTCGGTTCCGTGGCCGCGCGCGACGTGGTTGCCGACAAGAGCATGAGCTATGTCGACGAGAAGGCGACGGCGCTCAGGCTCGAGGCCGAGGAAAGGCTTGTCCTGCCGGTATTCGTGATCGACGAAAGCGCCGGCGAGGCGGCCATGGAGCGCTTCCGCGGCTTCCAGGACCTCGTGCTCTCGCTTTCCTCGGGGGACTATGCACCCGATAGCCTTTATTTCCAGGTGCAAAGCCAGTTTCCGGGCCTCATGGAGCGAGAGGATCTCCTTGCGCTCGCAGGATCGCCGCTCAAGGCCCAGATCTTCTCGAATGCCGACGCGGTGCTCAGGCGCGTACTCGAGAACGGCGTAGCCGCCCTGCCCGATACAGGTCTCGAGGGATATAACAAGGACTATTTCGAGCTTCGAAGGTTCCAGGGGCGGAAAACGATAGACGAGGAGCTGCCCTCCTCGCGGCTCGTGACCCTCAAGGATCTGCCTGCTTCGATAGCGGCGGAGATCAAGGGCCGCAGGATTCCCGACGACCTCTCCGGTCCCGTCGCGGTCCTCGTCGGAAGTTTCGCCGTAGAAGATCTCTTTTTCGATGCCGATGCCAGCCAGCAAAGGCTCGAGAGCGTGCGTTCGCGCATCGATCCCGTGGTAAGGACGATAGCCCGCGGCGAGCACATCCTCAGGAAGGGCTTCGTCATCACCGAAGCCGATTTCGAACGGCTGCAGGCGGCCCTCAGTTCCGCTTCCCGTGCCGACTGGGGCAGGATAGCCGGTGATACGGGCCTCTTCATCCTCCTCTTTGCCTTCTCCCTCCTCATGTTCAGGAAGGAGGTGTCCGGCGCGGGCCTTGGACGCAACGAGCTCCTCCTCGTGGCCGGCGGTTCCCTCGTCTTCCTCGCCGCCGCCGTGATGCTCAGCCGTTTCGCGGGCCTGCCAGACTCGCTCTACATCGCCATCTTCCTCCCAGGCGCCCTCTTCACGGTCCTGCTCGCCGTCCTCGCGGGGCAGCGATTCGCCCTCCTCATGGGCTTCCAGCTTTCGCTCATCGTCCTTCTCGCAACCGGACTCGATGCCAGGGTCTTCGTGCTCTGTCTCGTCTCCTGCGAGGCCGGGGCCCTTTCCGTGCGCAGCGCAACCTCGCGCATCGATCTCGTGCGCGCCGGCGCCATCCTCGCCCTCGTCGAGGGCGTCGCGGCGTCGCTCATCGCGGCGCCTTCGGCGCGCTCGGCGATCGACATCCTGGGCCCTGCCGGCGCCGGCGTCGCGAACGGCTTCCTCTGTGGAGTCCTCGCCCTCGCCCTCATCCCCGTGGTGGAGCAGGCGCTCAACGCGCCCACCCGCTTCAGGCTCATGGAGCTCTCCGACCTCAACGCGCCCATCCTGAAGCGCCTCCTGACCGTGGCGCCGGGCACCTACAGCCACTCGGTGACGGTGGCGCACCTCGCGGAATCGGCCTGCAGGGAGATCGGTGCCGATCCCCTCCTTGCGCGCGTAGGCGCCTACTACCACGACATCGGCAAGATCGAGCAGCCCGAGTACTTCGTGGAGAACCAGTCCGGCTACAACAAGCATGACGAGATCAACCCGAGGCTCTCGGCCACCGTCATCCGCAGCCATGTCAAGCTCGGCGTCGAGAAGGCGCGGGCCCTGGGGCTTCCCGAGGCCGTCGTGGCCATCGTCGGCGAACACCACGGCAACGGCAAGATCAGCTACTTCTACAACCAGGCCCTGAAGGACGATCCCGACGCCAAGGCCGAGGACTTCTCCTATCCCGGCCAGACGCCGGGGAGCCGCGAGTCGGCCGTCGTCATGCTCGCCGACACGGTCGAGGCGGCGACGCGCACGCTGAAGCGGCCTACCATCTCCCGCCTCGAGGACTTCATAAAGGAACTCGTGATGGACAAGGTGAGGAACGGCCAGCTCGACCGCTGCGACCTGACCTTCAGGGACCTCGATACGATCAAGGACAGCTTTGCCCGCATACTTGCGGGGCACTTCCACTCGCGGATAGAGTATCCGAAAATGAAGGGGGAGGCGCGATGAACGACGTCGTGATTTCCGCGGAAGACATCGCGGATCCGGGCTGGCTCCCGAAAGCCGTCTCCTTCGCGCAGGCGGTTCTCGCGAGGCTGGGCAAGGACGGCTGGGATCTCTCCATCCTCGTCTGCGGCGATGAGTTCATCCGCCGCCTCAACGCGCAGTACCGCGAAAAGGACGAGCCTACGGATGTCCTCTCCTTCGACCAGGGGACGCGGTATACGACTCCCGAGGGGGAGGAGCGCTGGCTCGCCGGCGACATCGTCATCTCGCTCGAGGCTCTCGCGCGCAACGCGTCCGATTTCGGCGTACCGGAGGACGAGGAACTCCGCCGCCTCATCGTCCATGGCATCCTCCACCTTTCGGGCCATGACCATTCCGACAACGATCCCGCGCAACCGATGCTGAAGCTCCAGGAGGAGCTCCTCTCCGCGTTGGCTCCGGAAAGGATACTATGAAACCGAGGTTCATCTCGCGGCTCGCCGACCTCAGGGCGCGGGGCCGCGGGAAGGCCGACAATCGTGAAGAGCCTCCGCGCGACGAGGGCGAGGAGGCCCTTGCCGAGCGGCGGGAGATGATCCGGAACGTCCAGGAGCTCGGGGATACCATCGTGAAGGAAGTCATGGTGCCCCGAACGGACGCATTCTTCCTGCCCCTCGATATCGATCGCAAGGAACTCCTCGACCAGGTGGTAGCCTGCGGGCATTCGCGTATTCCCGTGTACCGCGGAAGCGTGGATGAGGTCGTCGGCATACTTTATGCGAAAGACCTTCTCAAGATCCTCGTTCGGGGCGGCGACCTCTCGCTCGCGAGCCTCGTGCGCAAGCCTTTCTTCGTGCCGGAAACCAAGCGCATCGATTCGCTTTTCCGCGAGATGAAGCGTCGCCGCGTCCATATAGCCGTTGCGGTGGACGAGTACGGCGGCGTTTCGGGCCTCGTCTTCCTCGAGGATATCATCGAGGAGATCGTGGGTGAGATCGATGACGAGTTCGACGAGGTCCGGGAGGACGTCATAAGGCTTGGCGAGGGGCTCTGGCTCTGCGACGCGATGTCTGGCCTCGATGAGATCGGCGAGGAGACGGGCCTGGTCCTGCCCCTGGATGACTTCGATACCCTCGGCGGCTACCTCTTCGGGCTTTTCGGGCGCATCCCCGCGCGGTCCGAGAGCGTGAGCGCCGCCGGAGCCGAGTTCACCGTGCAGGACATGACCGGAAACCGCATAACGAGCGTGCGCATACGCAAGCTGCCCGTCGAGGAGGGGGAACCGTGAGGCCTTCATTCCGTGCCGTCCTTGCCGCTTTTTGCCTCGCCAGCCTCGCCGTCCCGGCCCTCGCGGCGCAGGCGGCTCCCGATGCGCGGGGACTCTATTCCAGCGCCGAGACGCGCCGCGTGGCGGAGGACTGGTATGGCGCCATAGAGGGCTACCTTGCCGCCCTCTCGAAGAACCCCTCCTACTCGGAGGCCATGGTGGGCCTTGCCGAATGCTATTATGCCCTCGGCGAGTACGACCAGGCGCTGTCCTATATAAAGAAGGCGACCCCCTTGAGGCGCGGCGACACCGCGCTCAGGAACCTCGAGGGCTTCGTGCGGATAGGCCTCGAGGACGTCGAGGGGGCCAAGGCCCTCTTCGCCGCCGTCCAGTCGGCCAAGCCGAATGACCTCGATGCCCGCTTCGGCCTTGCCCTCCTCGACCTGGCCGCGGGACGGAAATCCGACGCCCGAACGCGGCTCGAAGAGAGCCTCCGCATCTCGCCGCAGAATGCGCGTGCCCTGCTTTCCCTCTCCCTCATCGCGGCCGACCAGGGCAGGGAGGCCGATGCCGAGGCCCTCATGGAGCAGGCCCTCCGCTTCCATGGCGGCGAGGCCAGGGTCCAGTACACGGCCGCAAGGCTTTCAGCGCAGGCCGGCGACCTCGAAAAGGCCATCTTCTACGCGCGCAACGCCGTCCAGCAGGACGGCTCGATGTCGGCCGCCCGTCTCCTCCTCGCCTCCCTCCTTTATGAGTCGGCTTCCTATGCCGAGGCCATGTCCATCATGCAGGAGGGCGTGGCCAAGGACCGCAAGAACTCGGGCGCCTGGTACACCCTCGGCCTGGCCCAGGCCGCCGCGGGCAGGACCCAGGACGCCATCTACAGCCTCAGGCAGGCGGTCTCCCTCCGCGACGATGACGAGGTGGCCCGGCTCGCCCTCGAGAACCTCGTCATGGACACGAGCCCCATCGAGTCCCTTTCCCGCGAACCCTATGCGGACTGGCATTTCGACCGCGGCCGGCAGTTCGAGTCGAAGAGCTACTTCGACGCCGCGGCCGCCGAGTACCGGCGAGGTCTGTCCCTCAACCCCAACTCCAAGCGGGGCAGGGTCCTCTATGCGGAACTCCTCAGGAAGCGCGGCCAACCGGCGCGTCAGCTCGCCCAGCTCGAATTCCTCGAGGGCATAGGCGCAGCCGATACCTCGGTCCGGGATTCGATAGAGACCTGGCAGAGTCTCCTCCAGGACAGCGTCTCGAAATCCTGGAGGATCGACCAGTTCGGCCTTCCCAAACGCCACTGCAAGGTAGCCGTCTTCTATATAACCGGAAACCGTTCCCTCGCCGGCGAACAGGGATCGCATACAGCCTTCACGCCCACGGCCCTCCGCTACCTCAAGGACTTCCTCGGCATCTCGTCCCGCATCGAGGTCCTGGATCTCCCGGCTCCCGTGGCGAGCGCTTCCGAAGCCTTCCGCAAGGGAAGGGAAGGCGGAGCGGACTACTACATCATCTACCGCGCCTCCGAGACCGAGCGTGACGTCCACCTCAGCGCGGAGATCCACGTTGCCCGCACCGGCAGCCTCGCGGCCAGCTACAGCGCTTACAGGACCGGCAACGACAGGCTCAAGGATTCGACCACCCGGCTTTCCGGTCTTATCGACTCGGCCTTCCCGGTCACCGGCATACTCCTCAAGCGGAGCCAGGACAAGGCCCTCCTGGATCTCGGTTCCCAGGACGGTCTCAAGGTGGGCGACAAGCTCGTCATCGTGCGCAAGGGCGAGCTCTCCATTCTGCCCGAAGGCCTCGGCCCCTCCTATGCCCAGTCCTCCGTCGTGGGAGAGTTCACCGTAACCGCCCTCGACGAGGAAGTCTGCGAGGGGACGATCAAGGCGGTCGGTTTCTACGACACCATCAACAACGGCGACTCAGTCCTTCCCGCGCCGCCTGCAGCCGCAAGCTCGGCAACGCCCGCGGCCAAGGCAACCTCAGCCGGAACGGCGACCCAGCCCCTCTTCTCGAGCCTTTTCGAGGCCATCCGCAAGCTGAGATAGCCATTTTTCGCGGCGAAGCCCGTGTAGAGGCCCCGTGCGACCGGCGCGGGGCCCTTTTTTGCCCTCCAGTAGGGTCTGACGATTTTAATATGTGAAATCCTGTTTTACTTTTCACGCTTCCTCTTGCCCTAATCGGTAAGTCGGTATACACTCTGCCTTGGTGCATCGCACCGATATTTTTTTCTCTTCTTTACACTTCATGTTCAGCGCAAAGGAGGGCATGATGAACGCCTACATAAAGCAGGTCCTTGACGACCTCAAGGCCCGCTATCCCTGGGAGACCGAGTTCCTCCAGGCTGCCGAGGAAGTCCTCGAGTCGATCAGTCCGCTTATCGACGCCGAGCCCAAGTACAAGGCCCAGCGCATTCTCGAGAGGATCACCGAGCCCGAGCGCACGGTCATGTTCCGTGTACCCTGGATCGACGACAAGGGCGAGTACCATGTGAACCGCGGCTACCGCTGCCAGTTCAACAGCGCGATCGGCCCCTACAAGGGAGGTCTCCGCTTCCACCCGAAGGTCCAGCTCTCCACCCTCAAGTTCCTCGGCTTCGAGCAGATCTTCAAGAACTCCCTCACCGGCCTCCCCATGGGCGGCGGCAAGGGCGGTTCCGACTTCGACCCGAACGGCAAGAGCGACAACGAGATCATGAAGTTCTGCCAGAGCTTCATGACCGAGCTCTGCAAGCATGTCGGCGCTGACACCGATGTGCCCGCCGGCGACATCGGCGTCGGCGGCCGCGAGGTCGGCTACATGTTCGGCCAGTACAAGAGGATCCGCAACGAGTTCACCGGCGTCATCACCGGCAAGGGACTCTCCTTCGGCGGCTCCCTCGTGCGCCCCGAGGCCACCGGCTTCGGCGCCACCTACTTCGCCGAGGAGATGCTCAAGGTCAGGAACGACAGCCTCAAGGGCAAGACCGTCTCCGTCTCCGGCTTCGGCAACGTGGCCTGGGGCGTCTGCATCAAGGCGAGCCAGCTCGGCGCCAAGGTCGTCACGATCTCCGGCCCCGATGGCTACATCTTCGATCCGGACGGCGTCGGTACCCAGGAGAAGTGGGACTACCTCAACGAGATGCTCGTCATCGACCGCAACAAGGTCGAGACCTACGCCAAGAAGTTCCCCAACGCGAAGTTCTTCGCGGGCCGCAAGCCCTGGGAGCAGAAGGTCGACATCGCCATGCCCTGCGCCATCCAGAACGAGCTCAATGGCGAGGACGCGAAGACCCTTCTCGCCAA
>Ga0209099_1000059_pt1 | contig 119396 bp, 101 predicted proteins | sample AD_JPNHW2_MetaG_FD_184430 | JGI IMG/M metagenome (GOLD analysis project Ga0209099, IMG submission 184430) | Active sludge microbial communities of municipal wastewater-treating anaerobic digesters from Japan - AD_JPNHW2_MetaG (SPAdes) (version 2) | ecosystem: Engineered > Bioreactor >...
CGGGCGGGCGTGGGCGCGGATCAAGGGCAGGAAGGCGTTGGTCACGGCCTGCAGCCCGACGACGTTGGTCTCCAGCTGGGCCCGCAGCTCCTCGGTCCGGAGCACTTCCAGGGGCCCCATCTGTCCGTAGCCCGCGTTGTTGATCAGCCCCACCAGGCGGAGGTCCGAGCAGGCCCTGGCCGCCGCGGAGATGCTCGCCGCGTCCGTCACGTCCAGTTCGAGCTTCCTCAGGTCCGGCCCGTCCGGAAGGTCCGCGAGCGCCGAGACCTTCCGCGCGGTGGCCGCCACGGACCAACCGGCGGCCCTGCAGGCGGCCACGAGGGCACGCCCCACCCCCGTCGAGCACCCGGTGATGAGCACCCAGCGTCCCTGTTCCGTCCTCGGAGCCTCCTGCGGCGTCGTCCCCATGCATCGACCTCGCGACAACTTACCACGTTCAAACGAAGGCCAGCAGTCCGGCGAGGTAGAAGACCGCCTCCACGGTGGGCTCCAGCCTGCGCTGGCCGATGGAGAACCGCTCGTGGAAAAGCCAGAGATAGAACAGCGGATAGGTCGAGCAGGCCGTGAGCACCAGGGCGGCCAGCCAGGGGGACCGGGCGTTCGCGTAGGGGATGAACCAGAGATTGACGCCCAGGGCCAGGGCCAGGACGGCCGTGAGCACGATCTTCGCGACCTTGCGCCCCAGGACGATGGGCAGGGTCTCCTTGCCGAGGACCTGGTCGTTCTGCATGTCCAGGATGTTGTGGATCGTGGAACGCGCGAAGACCAGCGCGCATACCAGCAGGATCCCCGCCCAGGCGCGGCCGTTCCAGGTCCAGTGGTGGTGCCACAAGGGGACGACCACGGCGATGGTGGCCAGGGCGAAGGCCACCAGCAGGTCCTTGGAGGCGGGAATGGCCTGGAGCCGGAGACGCCGGGAGCCCAGCCGCAGGCCGCGCTTGTAGGTCAGCCCCAGGATGGAGGCCACGACGATCGTCAGGAAGGTCCCGGGCCCGAGGGCGGCGGAAAGTACGGCCGCCCCGACGAGGCAGGCCAGCGCCACGCCGACCAGCTGCACCTTGTTGCGCTCCAGGAACCGGGCCCGCGCCGGCACCTTGACCCCCAGGCCCAGGGGATCCAGGTAGGGGTTCAGCAGGTACATCGCCATGACGTAGGCCCCCGTGAGCAGCGGGTACTCCCAGGAGACGGGCAGGCCGAGCCAGCGGTGGACGCCGAAGGTCATGACCGCGGCTCCCAGCGCCAGGTTCAGCGGCGACCCGAAGGCCGCCCGCAGGAACCGGGTGAACCGGCTGGGCCCCCGCCCCAGCCCTTCGAGGGTCTCCACGACTTCGTCCACGAGCCAGGTGGGCGTGGAGGCTCCCGCAAGGATCCCTACGGTGCCTTCTTCCGGAATGATCGAAGTGTCCAGCTCGGACGCGACCTCGACGAACTGGATGGGCTTGCCGTACTGGTGGACCAGCTCTGCCAGGTGCTTGGTGTTGCTGGAATTCTTCCCGCCGACGACGATCACGTAGTCCACGCCCCTGGCCAGCTCCCGGGCCTCCTCCTGGCGGGTCCAGGTATCGTTGCAGATCGTGTTCTCCACGATGATGTCCCCGGCCCGCGCCCGGAGATAGGCCGTGATCTCGTTGAAGTCGTTCAGGGTGAACGTGGTCTGGGCCACGACCAGGACTTTCCGCAGCTGTTCGTCCGAAAGGGTCCTGGCCTCTTCCATGCTGGCGACGATGGCCGCCCCGTGCTCGGCGTAGCTCTGGTGGGCCATGCTCTCGGCATGCCCGTGGGTCCCGAGGATCACCGTGAAATAGCCCTTGGGGCTGTACTTCTTGATCCGCCCGTGGACCTTGGCCACCTCGGGACAGGTGGCGTTGACGATCGCGAGCTCTCCCTTGCGCTGCCGCTCCTTCAGGAGCCGGAGGTCCTGGATGGGGATGCCGTGCGCCCGGATCACCACGGTACCGCCCTCCGCGTCCCCGGGGGCGCTGACGACGCGGACGCCGCGCCTGCCGATCAGCTCCAGGGCCTGGGGGTTGTGGATGAGCGGCCCCAGGGTCTGCACCTTCCCCGGGTTCCGGGCGGAGGCCTCCAGGACGGCATCCATGGCGCGACGGACCCCCCAGCAGAATCCGGCCGTCCTGGCGACGATGATCTTCAAAGGCTCACCTCATACCTGACCAAAATAGTCAATAAATCAGCATAGCATGCAAAAAGACTGTACCCGGACTCACGTTTCCAAGTACCTTGAACCATCCGGACCCTGAAAGGCCTGCCGTCGATGGTTCCCGCCCCGCTCCTGCCCGTCACCCTCACCTGCAACACGGACCTGCGATTCATCGACCTGATCCAGGTCGTGGGCTCGGAGCTGCTCAAGCACATGAACTTCACCCACGAGGACGGGGAGCGGCTCTGGCTGGCGATCCAGGAAGGGATCGCCAACGCCATGCGCCACGGGAACAAGCTGGACCGGAAGAAACCCTTGAAGGTGACCTTCATCCCCTCCGTCTCGACCCTGGAGATCCGCATCGAGGACCAGGGGCACGGGTTCGACATCGACTCGGTCCCCGATCCCAACCTGCCCGAGAACCTGCTCAAGCCCTTCGGCCGGGGCGTCCACTTCATGAAGCAGGTGATGGACACGATCGTGCTCGAGCGCCACCGGACGGGCAGTGTCCTGGTGCTCACCAAGCGCCGGAAGCGCGAGGACTCCGTCGAGGCCGAATCAGTTTGCTAGATAGGTGAACCAGAACCGCACGCCCAGGGTCTGGCCTTCGAAGCCGTCCGGGAGCCTGGGCAGCGGATCCGACCGCTTCACGGCCAGCAGCGCGCCCTGGTCGATGGTGGGGTTGCCGCTCGGGATCTCCACCCGGATGGCGTCCAGGGATCCATCCCGCTTGATCCTGAAGTAGATCTGCACCCTGCCCTGGGCCGAGGAGAGCCTGGTCCAGTTGCCGGTGATCCGGTTCTGTACCTGCTGGAGATACCAGATGAACGGGAAGTCGCTGTCGATGTCCCCGATCATCCCCGTGCCCCCGGACACGCCGTTGGTGGCCTTCATCCCGGGGAATCCGGACCCGATCCCGACGCCCTGGCCGTTGCCGCTGCCCGCGGCCCCGGGAACGAGCCCCGAGACCGGATTCGGGCTCTTGGCCGCCACGGGCGCCTTGCCGATGCTCGTCAAGTCCGGGTTGGTGCCCTTGAGGGCCTTCGTGGGCCTGCTGCCGAAGGCGTTCGGCGTGGCCGACCCCGCCTTCTCGGGGGTCTTCGGGGCGACTTCCTCCACGCGGCGGTGCCGCTCCCCCTCCTCGCCCTTCTCGGTGGCCGAGGAGCCGCCCGCGGGGCCTCCGCCTCCCATGGCCGGCAGGGACACCCAGGTCGTCTTCGTGGTCTCGACCGGCGCTCCCGACTTGGGCGAGTAGAGCACGACGGCCAGCACGAGACCGTGGAAGCAGAGACTCGCGACCAACCCCAGGGGCCACCCGACGATCCGGATCTGGGAACGCTCGTGCAGCAGCTGGTAGAGTTCCTGGCTCACGGATGGGTCTCGTCCGGCGTGAGGGGAACGCCCTGCGTGACGAAGCCCACCTGGGTGAACCCGGCCTCCCGGATGGCGTCCACCACGTCGATGACCCGGCCGTAGGGGATGTTCTGGTCGGCCCGGACCATGACGGGGCGCTTGCGCCCGGCAACCGCCTGTTCGCGCAGCAGCTTCTTGAGCATGCCCTCTTCCACGTAGCGCTTCTCGTACTGGAGCCGGCCGTCCCTGGCCAGGGAGACGGTGATGGCCTCGCTTTCCAGGCTCTTGCCCGTCCTGCTCTCGGGCAGGCTCACGTCCACGCCGGTGGTCAGCATGGGGGCCGCCACCATGAAGATGATCAGCAGCACCAGCATGACGTCGATGAGGGGCGTCATGTTGATGTCAGCCATCTGTCCGTGCTTGCTGCCAGGGGTGAACGACATCGGCGGTTCCTCGTGTCTCCTCCAGTCTACTACCACCAGCCAGTTCCCCCGGTAAGCCTGGCGGCCGGAAGGCGCAAAGCGGGCCTGGAGCGCGGCATCGGCCTGCGCTACAGTCGAACGGTGCTGCACCGACTCGTCTACGCGGATTGGGATGATCCCCCCGAGTGCATGGCGTTCGAAGCGCCGTACGAGGAGGTTCTGACCCGGATCCAGGCCCTGCTCCCGGGCATCCTGGACGGGAAGGCGGCGGCCCTGGCGGCGCCCGCGGAGATGCCGGCACGCTACTGGGACGACTGCGTCAGCCTCTACCTGCTCGCCCCGGCGCTGGTCAACGTGGCGCTGAACTACAAGGTCTGCGTGGAGCAGGGACTGCCCCTGCACCCCACCTACTACTTCGAGGTCGGGGAGACCTCCCGGTTCAAGGCCCGCTATCCGGACCACATGATCACGCACACCAACGAGTTCTTCCAGGCCTCCATCGAGACGGCCCGGGCGATCTACGCGCTGAGGCCGGACGCCCCGGCGCGCCTGGGCGCCTTCATCGAGTCCCTGCCCGAGATCATCTCCGGCTTCATCTACACCAGCACCAAGGACAAGTACACCTGGCGGGCCTCGAACCCCTCGAAGATCCAGGACCTCGCCGACTACATCCGCAAGCACGTCGCCCCCGCTCTCATCGTCGGCGCCGCCCACGGCTCCATCCTCTCGGGGCTGGTCCTCTCGAACATCCTGGACGTGCCCGTCTATTTCATCCGCTTCTCCATGTTCAAGCGGAACGACACCGCGCCCATCATCGCCCCCAGCGACACGACCTACCTGGATCCCTACCGGGCGGGGCCGGTCCTGCTCTTCGACGAGGATGTCGCCAAGGGGACGACCCTCACCAAGTTCGCCGAGACCCTTAAGCCGTTCTTCGAGGAGTCCTACACCGCGAGCGTCCTGCGCCACGCCCTGTCGCCCTGCATGCCCGACTTCATCGGACGGTCCTGGCACGATTAAAAATATTATTCATATATCGCGCGGCCGGCAAATTCGCATGTTCCATGCGAAAGCTTGCAACAACGCATCCAGTCCCAATCCAGGACGAAATCATCTCTCCATCTCGAGATGGATCATCCTTCCTTTTCCTTTATTTTTGGTTCCTGATTGATATTATATTCTCATACCAATCAGGAGCGATTCTTGGATATAGAATGCTGGCTGTTTCTGCTCGTAGTTTTCCTGGGCATCGGGGCATGGCTGTTCGTGAGGCTCGTCTGGTGGATGTTCACCTGCGGCCGCATGAAGCGCTCGATCCAGGAATTGCAGGAGGACTTGCGGAAGCTCCGCAGGAAGGTGGAGAGCCTGGATTCCGCCGTGGCGAAACTCCAGCGCGACTCCGGTCGCCGGGCTTCGGCAGCATCGTCGAGACCAGACGTTTCCGGCGACGACGCCCTGACCGAAGCGAGAGAGGCGGAGCCGCTTCCCGTTGTTCGGGCCTCCGTTCCCACGGCGCCCCCCCCGGAGACGAGCCTTCACGAACTCCCTCAGGAGGCGGATCTCCTGCCGAAACCGGCGCCCTGGGCTGCCTCTTTCCAGGTGCCCGAGAAGCTCCCCGAACCGGAAAGCCCCGCCATCGAGCTCCCTCCATGCCAGCCGCCCGCGGTCACGGCTGTCCCTGCTGAACCCCCACTCCTCGAACCCGGCCCCGCCCCGGTCCAGACCCAGGAACCCCCGGCCCAATCCTGTTCTTCCACCGGCAAGAAGAAGCCTTCCACGCCTTCCAGGCCCTTCGATTGGGAATCCCTCGTGGGGGTGAAGCTCTTCAGCTGGGTGGCCGGCATCGCCCTCCTGGTGGCGGCCGTGACTTTCCTGAAATACAGCATCTCCCAGGGCTGGCTCACGACTTCCGTGCGGATGGCGCTGGGACTGGTCACGGGAACCGGCTTGCTGGCGTTCTGCGAGTCGAAGCGGGCCAGGAAATACGGCATCACGGCTCATTCCCTGACAGCGGCTGGCATCGCCATCCTCTTTTCGACCTTCTTCGCGAGTCATGTGCTCTGGCACCTGGTGCCGGCCTGGGGCGCCTTCCTGTGCATGGCGCTGGTGACGGCGGTGGCCGTGGGACTGGCCATCCGGCGGGATTCCATCTTCATCGCCCTGCTCGGACTCCTGGGAGCCTTCGCCACACCGGTCCTCCTGAGCCAGAACCAGGACAATCCGGTCGGGCTCTTCGGCTACCTGGCCCTCCTGAACGTGGGCCTGGCCTGGGTCGGCTACCGCAGGCGCTGGCCAGTACTCAAGGCCTTGAGCATCCTGTTCACAGTGCTCTACCAGTTCGGCTGGATCGTGAAGTTCCTGAACGAATCCAAGCTGGGCATCGGACTGGGCATCTTCCTGTTGTTCCCCATCATGGCCTTCGGCTCCCTGCTCCTGCGGGAACGCCGGGCCGGGGAGCGCCCGGAAGACATCCACCCCCTGTTCCGCCGCAGCACCCTGCTCGCCGGCCTTCCGCCCCTGGTCTTCGCGTTCCACATGGCCACGACCCCGGCCTACGGACAGCACTACTGCATGATGTTCGGCTTCCTGGCGCTGGTGGCGGCCGGGTTCGGGGCGGTCGCCCTGTTCCATGGGCCCGAATGGCTCCACAGCCTGGGTGCCCTTTCGACCCTCCTGGTCTGGGCGGGATGGCTGTCCGCCAGCTACGTACCGGCGGCATGGCCCGCCGTGCTCCTGTTCGCGGCCCTCTTCATGGCCATCTACCTTGCGGTTCCCCTGCTCCAGGAGAAGCTGAAGAAGCCTCCCTTCGTGGAGCTCGGACGCCTCGCCCAGTATGCCGCGCCCCTGCTGCTCGTGGTGTTCCCCTCGCTTGCGGCCATGGAGAGCGCCACGGCCACTCCCTGGCTCCTCTTCGGGGTCCTGCTCCTGCTGGGACTCGTGCTGGCCGCATTCGCCGTCCGGCAGCGGGAGGGTCTGATCCACTACTTCACCTGCTGCTTCGTCATCGCCACCGAAGTGATTTGGACGAGCCGGCATTTCACGCCCGGACGAAGCTGGCAAGCCGTGTGCGTGTACGGCGCATTCAGCCTCTTCATGCTGGGGGTGCCCTGGTACGCCAAGTACCGGAACCGGACCCTGGGTTGCGGAAGCGACATCCTCACCTTGCTCCTGGCCCTGCCTCCCCTTGTCTTCGCCGCCTTCGCGCTGACCGGGCACGCGTACGGGCAGCAGCCCGTGCTCCTCTTCGGGTTCCTGGCGGCCGTGGTGGCCTGGCTGGCGGCTGTGTCCCTCCACCACGGGCCTCGGTGGCTCCACACGATCAGTGGTGTCTTCACCCTGCTGATCTGGGCCGGCTGGCTATGGAACTGCTACAGCGAGCGTGTCTGGCCAAAGACCTTGGGACTGCTGGCGCTCTTCGTGGGCATCTTCCTGATCGTGGGAGCTGTTGAGGAAAAGCGGGCGGAAAAGCGGGCCGAGGAGCGGGATCCCTCGTCCGAATGGGCGGTCTTCACCGCGCCCCTGCTGCTCTTCGCCGCCCCATTCCTGGTGCTCGCCGAACCCAGGACAGCTTCTCCGGGCCTGCTCTTCGGCGTCCTGCTCGGGCTCGTGGCGGGCCTTTCCGCCTATGCCGTCCGCTTCGAGAAGGGTTTCATCCATTTCACGGCCTGTTTCTTCGTTCTCGTCGCCGAAGCACTGTGGTCCCTGCTGCACTTGTCGTCCAGTACGCTCATGGCGGCGCTTGCCATCTATGGCTGCTACGGCCTCTTCTACCTGGGGGTGCCGGTCTACGCCCGCAGCAAGGGCAAGCTGCTCCGCCCGCTCGGCAGCGGCGCCATCCTGGCCTTCGCCAGCCTCGCGCTGCTCTTCTTCCTGGCGCTGGGCGACGTGGCGGCGGTGAGCCTCTGGCCCCTGGCCATCCTGGTCGGGATCCTGAATCTTGGGCTGCTCTACGAAGCCAGCCAGGGATTCCGCCCCGGGCTCTGCATGGCGGGCATGATCCTGAGCTGGATCCTGCTCGGATGCTGGTGGTTCCACGCGCCCATCGGAGGAATGCTCGTGCCGGCGCTGGCGGTCCTGGGGGCCTTCGGAGTCCTGGTGGTGGGAGGCAGCCTCTGGCTCCGGAATCGCCGGGCCTCGGACGGGCAGTCGGCCCCGTTCGCCGAACCCGAGATGTTCCTGGGCCTCGCGGGCCATGTGTTCCTCCTGGCCGTGGTCGTGCAGCCGGGGCTCTCCCTTCCGCCTTGGCCCTGGCTGGGCGTGCTCCTGGTGATGGCGCTGGCGCTCGGGACGGCCGCCCTCTACATCCGTCGGGGCGCGCTCCAGCTGGGATCCGTCGTGGCGACTCTCCTCGTGTTGATCACCTGGGCGGGATCGCTGCCGGCGGCCTCCCCCTGGAGCGGGCTGGCGATCTGGCCCCCGGTCTTCTTCGCCGCCCTCGGCCTGGCCTGGGACGAGCTGGCGAAGCGGCGCAAGGCGCAACACGAGCTCTTCCCGCTCTCCGCGGGAATCGGCATCCATCTGGCCCAGCTCGCCCTGGTGGTCCTGGACAGGAGGGCCCCGGGGACGACCCACGGCTGGCTGGTCCTGGCTCACGGGATCCTGGGCCTGCTGCTGCTGGCCCTGGCTTGGCGCCGGCGACAACACGGGTGGGCCCTCGCCCTTGCCGGTGCCATGGGCGTCGTCCTGGCCGCCTGGAGCTACGTCCACATGACTCCGGCGGACCCCTCGGACTGGATGCGGGAGTTGGCCCTGGCAACGCCCTTCTACGCGCTGCTCCTCGGCTACCCCCTCCTGCTGGGGGCGAGAGCCCGCCGTGCCCGCGAGCCGTTCATCGCCGCCCTGATCGGCAGCGGGGTGTTCTTCCTGGCGGGATGGCAGGCCTTGGAGGCTGGAGGCTTCAAGCACGTCATCGGGGCCCTGCCGGTCTTCCAGGCCCTGCTGCTGGTCCCTCATCTCGCGCGGCTTCTTCGGCTGGAACCTGATGGGGAACGGGACCTGGGCCGCCTGGCCACCCTGGCGGGCGGCATCCTGGCCTTCATCACCGTGGCGATCCCCCTTCAGCTCGACAAGGAATGGATCACCCTCGGCTGGGCGCTCCAGGGCGCCGCCCTCGCCTGGCTCCATACCCGCGTGCCCCACAAGGGCCTGCTGGCCTGGACCCTCGGGCTGCTGGCCATCGTCTTCGCAAGGCTCGTCCTCAATCCGGCCGTTTTCGCCTACCACTCCAGGACCGGAATGCCGGTGCTGAACTGGTACCTCTACACTTATCTCGCGTCCGCGGCCTGCTTCTTCACGGCGGCCTGGATCCTGAGGAAGGTGGAGGATCGTCCCGGGAACCTGCCGAAGCTTTCTGCCCTGCTGTCCGGCGGGGGCGCCGTGCTGGTCTTCCTGCTCCTGAACATCGAGATCGCCGATGCGTTCAGCCGCGGCGAGGTCCTGACCTTCAACCTCTTCCACGGATCCCTGGCCCAGCAGCTAAGCTACACCATCGGATGGGCCGTCTACGCCATCGGGCTGCTGGTGGCCGGGATCGCCGCCAGGAGCCGATTCACGCGCGTGGCGGCCATCATCATGCTCGCGCTCACCGTGGGCAAGGCGTTCCTGCTGGACCTCCGGCAACTCTCGGGGCTCTACCGGGTGGCTTCCTTCGTGGGACTGGCCGTCAGCCTGGCCTTGGTGGCGGTGATGCTCCAGAAGTTCGCACTCCGGAAGACCGAGGTGGAAGCATGAGAATCCGGCAAACGGTTCTGCCTTTCATCGTGTCCTCGGTCGTCCTCCTTGCGTCGGAACCCGTCTTCCGATTCCAGCGCGAGATCCGCCCTTCCGGGCCCGGTCCCCAGCGCCTGGAACCGGACTTGATCTTCCTGGGGGGTGCGTCGCCCGGTTTCCGGGACCTCCGGATCCAGAGCTCGGACGGCCGTGAAGTGCCCTACGTCATCATCCCCCCGGCCATGTCGGAGGCCTCCTGGCTTCCCGGCCGGCTGCTGCCCCTGCCGGCCACGAAGACGAGCAGCGGCCTCGAACTGGATCTCGGGAAGGCCGTCCGGACTTCGAGGCTGCGGCTGGAAGGCCTGCCCGCCCCTTTCCTGAAGCGTTTCCGGCTGGAAGCCAGCGGAGACCGCGCGCGCTGGACGGAACTGGTGGGAGAGGGCAGCCTCTTCGATCTTCCGGAAGACGGACTGAAGCTCCTCCACGTGGATCTCCTGGAAGGGGAGTACCGCTACCTGCGCCTGGTCTGGGACGACGCCTCCAGCGGCCGGATCGCCCTGCCGCGCGGTGTCTTCGTCCAGGTCCGGGAACCTGGAGCGGCTCCTCCTTTGGTGAACCTCGTCTTCCAGCGGACTTCCAGCGAACCGGGCATCAGCCGCTTCACCCTGCGCTTGCCCGGACTCCATCTGCCCATCACCGCCCTGCGTCTCGTGGTGGGCGGCAGCGGCCCTCTGATGCGGGACGCCCGGATCATGGAGGGTCGGCTCGAGGCCGGGGGACTCTCCCCCCGGGACCTGGGACAAACCCAGCTCCGGCGGACGGAACGGCTGGGGGTCACCGCCTCCGACCTGCGCATTCCCATGGAAACACCTGAGGGTTCGGAACTGGAACTCCGGGTGGAGGACGGCTGCAATCCGCCCTTCGACCTGCAGGCGGTGGTGGCGGAACTGCAGCCTCAGCCGTGGATCTATTTCGAGTCGGACGGAAGGCCCGCCCTGGCCCGCTATGGGAATACCCGGATCGAGGCCCCGCGCTACGATCTGGAAGCCCTCAAGGACCAGATCAAGCCCGGCAGGACCCGCCCCGCCCAGTGGGGATCCCTCGCGGCTCCCGTGGCCGCTTCCCAAGGCAAGGCCCTTCAGGATCCAGGGCCCGGCGCGAACCTTGATTCTGCCGGGTTCCAGGTGCGGCGCCCCATTCCCGATTCGGAGCCCGGCCTGGCGGCACTCGTATTGGACGCTCCCGTCCTGGCCGCCAGCCCGCTCCTTCAGGACCTCAGGATCCTGGACGGGCAGGGGCGACAGATCCCCTATCTGCTGGAGCAGCGGGACGGCCCGTTGACCGTCCCGCTGGCATGGCCGAAGCGGCAGGCCAGGGAGCGAGCCAGCGCCTACGTCCTGGACTTGAACCAGCGGGGTCTCGCGGAGGGTCGCGTGGTCCTGGAGACCAGGACGCATGTCTTCAGGCGCAGGGTGCAGTTGCGGGAAGAAGGGAGCCCGGAGCAGGAAGGCCGCATTCTTTCGGATGCCCAGTGGAGCCACGACCAGCCGGACACGGATCCGCCCTTGCTGGTCCTCGGCTTTTCCAAGGTCGAAGGAAGCCGGGTGGTCGTCACGGTCGACGAGGGAGACAACCAGGCCTTGCCGGTCGCGCGGGCCACGCTGCTGCTGCCGGGCTGGCGCCTGCGCTTCTTCCACCCGGGACGGGACCTGACGCTCTGCTACGGTCGCGACCTGGAGAGTCCCCAGTATGACCTGGCCCTCCTGTCCGATCGTCTCCGGGCCGCGCCCGCCCTCGAGTTGGAAATGTCCGGCGCGGCCCTCTCCCCCCCGCCGGCGGCCAGGACGGGAAGGTCCATGGGGGGCACACGCCTCTTCTGGGGCGTCCTGGCGGGCGTCGTGGTCGCGCTGTTCGTGATGCTCGCGATCCTGCTCCGAAAGCCGGAGGAAGGACAGCAGGACGGCAGCGGAGGCGACCCCTAAGGCCCCGATCTCCGCGCGCCGAGGAGCGCAGATGCGGCTGCTACACTACCGGGCATGGACGCCCTGAAGGCCCAGAATCCCTCGCCCCTCATCCGCCGCGCCGAACCGCGCGACGCGGAGGTCCTTTCGGCCATCGCAGTTCGTTCCGAGGCCCACTGGGGCTACGACGACGCATTCATGGAGACCTTCCGAAGGCTCTACAGGATCACGGAGGGGTTCATCGCACGGAACCAGGTCTTCCTGGTCGAAGCCGACGGGGCCGTGCACGGCTTCTACGCGCTCTCGGGCAGCGAACTCGAATACCTCTACCTGGAGCCCGCCGAGATCGGAAAGGGCCTCGGGCGCCTGCTGTGGGACCACATGCTCGCGGTCTGCCGGTCGATGGGGATCCGGGAGATCCACCTGGTCTGCGGGCCCCAGCCGAAGGCGTTCTATCTCAGGATGGGCGCGGAGGAGGCCGGAGAGGCCGATTCCCTGGTGACCCCAGGACGCAAGGTCTCCCGGCTGACCTGCCGCATTCCGCAAGGACCCCGCCCTTGATCCGTCTCATCGTCAGCGAGAAGCCCAGCATGGGCCGCGCCATCGCGGCGGCCCTCGGCATCCAGGGTTCGGGCCGGAGCTTCCTCCAGGGAGAGGGCCTCGTCGTGACCTGGTGCGTGGGACACCTGGTGGAGGCCGTGGGACCCGAGTCGTACGATCCGGCTCTCAAGCAGTGGCGCCTGGACACGGTGCCCTTCTTCCCGGAGCACTTCCGCTACGCGCCCATCGAAGCCACCCGGGAGCAGTACGACACGGTGGCCAGGCTCATGAACCGGGAGGACGTCGGCGAGGTCGTGAACGCCACGGACGCGGGGCGGGAGGGCGAACTCATCTTCGACCTGGTCTACCGCCTCTCGGGCTGCGCCAAGCCGGTGCTGCGCTTCTGGACCTCCAGCCTCACGGACGACGCCATCCGGGCGGCCTATGGGCAGATGAAGCCCGGCGAAGTCTACACGGGCCTGCGGGACGCCGCCCGCAGCCGCCAGGAGGCGGACTGGCTCGTGGGCATCAACTGCACCCGGGCCCAGACCCTCGTCATGCGGCGGGCGGGCGGGGACGGCGTCTATTCCGTCGGGCGGGTCCAGACCCCAACCCTGGCCCTCCTGGTGAACCGGGAACTGGAGATCAACAACTTCGTGCCGAAGGACTTCTGGACCCTCTGGGCGGTGTTCCAGGCGGAAGCGGGCTCCTACAAGGGCAAGTGGTTCCGGAAGGTCGAGGGCAAGGACCAGGACCGCTTCGAGACCGAGCAGGCCGCCAGGGACCTCGCGGCAAGGCTCGCGGGGCTGCCCGGCAAGGTCGCCTCCGTCACGGCCAGGACCGAGAAGAAGAAGCCGGAACTCCTCTACGACCTCACGGCCCTGCAGAAGGAGGCCAACAAGCGCTTCGGCTTCACGGCGGAGCACACCCTCGACGTGGCCCAGGACCTCTACGAAGCCAAGCTCATCAGCTATCCCCGCACCAACTCCCGCTGCCTGACGGAGGCGGACGCCCAGAAGGCGGCCGGCTGGATCAAGGCCATCGCCCAGGGCCAGCTCGCCGAGTTGCAGCCCTTCGTCGAGGATCTGCGGAAGCGCTGGCCCGTGAAGCTGGACAAGCGCTTCGTGAACGACAAGGAGGTGGAGGACCACTCGGCCCTTGTGCCGACGGAGAACCCCGCCCGCAACCTCCAAGGCGACCGGCTGAAAATCTACGAGCTGATCGCCCGGCGCTTCCTGGCCGCCCATTTCCCCGACCGCATCGAGGGGAAGACGACGATCATCACGAAGATCGAGAAGGAGTCCTTCAAGACCACCGGCACCGTCGTGAAGGAACTGGGCTGGTCCGCCGTGGACCCGCCCCACAGCCGCCCGAAGAAGGAGAGCAAGCCGAAGGAGGAAGGCGCCGAGGGCGAGGAGCCGGAGGAGGAGGAAGACACCGGGACCCTGCCGGCCGTGCGCAAGGACGAGCCCGTCGAGACCCGGGAGCTCCAGGCCAGGAGCGGCAAGACCACGCCGCCCAAGCGCATGAGCGAGGCGGACCTGCTGGGGGCCATGCAGAGCGCGGGCAAGGAGCTGGACGACGAGGAGCTGAAGGGCGCCATGAAGGACTGCGGCCTGGGCACCCCCGCCACCCGTGCCAACATCATCGAGACGTTGCTGAAGCGGAGCTACGCCGAGCGGAAGCGGAACATCCTCCAGCCTACGGCCAAGGGCATCGAGCTGATCCAGTCCATCCAGGCGGAGACCCTGAAGAGCCCGCAGATGACCGGCGAGTGGGAGGCCCGCCTGGAGCGGATGCGTCGCGGGGAAGCCCCCAGGGGCGAGTTCATGGAGAGCATCCAGGCCTTCGTGACGGAGCTGGTTTCCCGCATCAAGCAGCAGGCCCCCCAGGGCGCCAAGCGCGTCTTCGGCCCCGCGGTGGGGACGTGCCCCAGATGCGGCGCCAGCCTGCACCTGCGGGACTGGCAGGGCCGGAACTACGTGACCTGCGCGGGAGCCGAGTGCAAGGTCTCCTTCGATACGGATCCGGAAGGCAAGCCCCTGGAGACCTGCCGTTTCTGCCAGGGCCCCGTCCGCACGACCCGGAACGGCGGGAAGATCTGCCTCGCCTGCGAGCGCTGGCAGACGGAACCGGACCTCGCCGCCCCGGAACCGGCGCCCTGCCCCACGTGCGGGAAGCCCATGCGCGTGATCCCCTCCACCCGCAGGGGCCAGTGGTTCCATCGCTGCATGGACTGCGGGACGATCCTCCCGGTCGGTGCGAAGACGCCATAGGATCACGGGATTTACCGAATATCGGATAGGATGCATCATCGTCCCAATCCTTCCGTCGCGGGAACCCATCATGGCCAAGATCGACAAGTATCTCGAAAGCATGGTCAGCCGCGGCGCGCCCATCCTGCGCCTGGACCCGGGGGACGTCCCGATCCTGGAAGTCCCGGGAGGCCACCGGCTGCCCCTCAGCGGCGCCGAGCTCCTGGGCAGCGTGCTCGACGGCCTCACCCGGGAGATCCTCCCGGAGGGACTCCACACCTCGTACCTCCGCGGCGAGCGGGTCAACTTCGAATACGGCTTCGGCCAGGAGATCTTCCAGGTCCTGGCCTGCAAGACGAGCCTGGGGACGCGCGTCGTGGTGGGCCGGGGCAGCTCCGGTTCCGGCGGGACCGCCCCGGCCGCACCGGCGGCGCTGGCCAGGTCGCAGAAGCTCGGCGCGCTCGTGTCCACGCTGATCTCGGCCGGCGGGTCGGACATCTACCTCAACGCGGACGAACCGCCGATCATGCGGCTGGACGGCCGCCTGCAGGTCCTCGAACAGGTGTCCGCGATCCCCGCCAAGGACCTGGAGGACCTGGTCAGGCCCATCACGCCTCCGAAGAACCTGGAAGCCTACCAGGCCGGGAACGACACGGAATTCGCGCTCGACGACGCCGCGCTGATGTGCCGGATGCGCATCAGCCTGTTCCACGACGCCTCGGGCCCCTCCGTCTCCGTGCGCGTGATCCCGAAGGCCATCCCCGACGCCGACACGCTCGGGCTCAACGACACGGTGAGACGCCTGGCCCACCTCAGCCAGGGCCTCGTGCTCCTGACCGGCGCCATGGGCTCGGGGAAGAGCACCACCCTGGCGTGCCTGCTGGAGATCGCCAACCGGTCCAGGCAGGACTTCATCGTCACCATCCAGGACTCCCTGGAGTTCGAGTTCTCCAAGGGCACCTGCCTGCTGCGGCAGCAGGAAGTCGGCCGGGACGCCGCCCGCCAGAGGCAGGCCATCCGGTCGGCGCTCCGCCAGGCGCCGGACATCCTCGCCCTGGGGGATCTCAGGGATCCGGAGGCCCTGGAACTTGCTCTCCAGGCCGCCCATTCGGGCCGCGCCGTGTTCACCACCCTGCCGACCACCTCGCTGCTGGACACCTTCTACGTCCTCGTCGGCGCCTTCCCGCCCAACCGGCAGGCCTACATCCGCAGCCTCCTGGCGAACTGCCTCAAGGCGGTGGTCGGGCACACCCTCCTGCGGCGGTCGAACGGAGGCCGGGTGGCGGCCCTGGAAACCCTCTTCGTGAACCCGGCCATCGCGGATCTCGTACGCGCGGGGAAGTTCGAGCAGATCCCGGCCGCGATGAAGGCCGGACGCTACGGCCAGCAGAGCCACAACGAGGCCCTCGTCCACTTGATCCTCTCCCGCAAGGTGGAGCCCATGGAGGCCTACCTGCGCTGCCATGACCGAGAGAGCTTCATCGCCGCGTGCAAGAAGGCCGACATCGACTTCGACCCCAGGGCCCGCCAGGTGACCGAGGCATGACCCTTGCGATTTATCTGTCAATCCATAGGGTTACGGAATCAATCGCCAGGCGGCCTTGACAAATGTCGGCCGTCTTTCCAGAGTGAAACGATCAGGAGTTCCTTCGTGCGTTCCAACCTCGTCAACCGTTCCTATTGGTGGTTTAGTCACCGACGGGCGAGGTCTGTGAGGCGCAGAGACTAGCAAGAAGCGAATCACGATCCCGGGCCCGTCGGTTTTTCGACGGGCCCTTTTCCTGTTTGCACGGAATTTCCAGGAGACATGCGCGATGGACCATCAAACCTTCGAAAGGCTGGCCGGGGAGTACAACGTCATCCCCCTGTCCCGCACGCTCGCCGCCGACACCCTGACCCCCGTGGCCATCTACCTGGCCGTCCGCAGGGCCGGGGAGCGCGGCTTCCTGCTCGAGAGCATCGAAGGCGGCCGCCACCTCGCCCGCTACAGCATCCTCGGACTGAACCCCAGGGAGCGGATCGTGGCCCGGGAAGGCCGTGTCACGGCCTGCCGGGGAGATGCCGTCCTCCAGGCCAGCGACAACCTTCCTGGACTGCTCAAGGCTCGCCTGGCCACCTTCAGGCCCTACGCGTCCCCGGATCTCCCTCGTTTCGGCGGAGGCTACGTGGGCCACCTGGGCTACGCCTGCGCGGCGGCCGCGGAGCGGGTGCCAGTCAGGCGCGATCCCTTCGGCCTGCCGGACGCCTCCCTCGAGCGCTTCGACGACCTGGTCGTGTTCGACCACGTCGAGAGCCGGGTCGTCCTCATCGCCAACGCCGTGATCGCGGAGCACCCCGACCCCCGGGCGGCCTACCGCGACGCCTCCGCCCGCCTGGAGAACCTGGCGAGGATCGTCCGCTCCGCCGGCGCGGACGCCCCGGGCCACGCCGAAGGCGCCCTGCCCGAGCCGCCGGAAGCGGTGCGGGAGATGTTCCTGGAGGGCGTGATGCGAGCCAAGCGCCACATCCAGGACGGGGACATCTTCCAGGTGGTGCTCTCCATCCAGGAACGGATCCCCTTCGAGGGCGACCCCTTCGACGTCTACCGCCTCCTCCGGATGTCCAACCCCTCCCCCTACCACTTCTTCCTGGAGCAGGACGACGCGGCCATCCTGGGCGCCTCCCCCGAGATGCTCGCGCGGGTGGAGGGCCGGCGGCTGGAGGTGAGGCCCATCGCGGGCACGCGGTCCAGGGGGGCCACGCCCGCCCAGGACCAGGCCCTGCGCGAGGAACTCCTCTCCGACCCTAAGGAGGGCGCGGAGCACGTGATGCTCGTGGACCTGGGACGGAACGACGTCGGCCGCGTCTGCGCCTATGGGTCTGTCCAGGTGGCCGCCTTCCGGACGGTCGAACACTACAGCCACGTGATGCACCTGGTGAGCAGCGTCACCGGCAGGCTGAAGGAGGAGATGCACCCCGTGGACGCCTTCTTCGCCGCCTTCCCGGCGGGCACGGTCAGCGGCGCACCCAAGATCCGCGCCATGGAGATCATCCACGACCTGGAACCCTGCGGCCGGGGCGTCTACAGCGGCGCCGTCGGCTACTTCGACTACCGGGGCAACACGGACACCTGCATCGCCATCCGGTCGACGGTCATCAAGGACGGCGTCGCCCAGGTCCAGGCCGGCGCGGGCATCGTCGCCGATTCCATCCCCGAACGGGAATTCGACGAGTGCCGCGCCAAGATGGCGCCCCTCAAGGCCGCCCTGGCTGCGGCGAAAGGAGCTTGACATGATCCTCGTCATCGACAACTACGACTCGTTCACCTACAACCTGGTGCAGCTCCTGGGGACGCTCCACGAGCGCGTCGAGGTGCGCCGGAACGACGCCGTCACCGCCGCCGGCGTCCTGGCCCTCGATCCTGACTACCTGTTCCTCTCCCCGGGGCCGGGCACCCCCGACCAGGCCGGGAACCTCCTGGACATCGCCCGGGTGTGCGGGCCCCGGATCCCGACCCTGGGCGTCTGCCTGGGCCACCAGACCCTCGGCCAGGCCTTCGGGGCGCGCGTGGTGCACGCGCCCTCCCTGGTGCACGGCAAGGCGAGCCCGGTCCACCACACCGGCCATCCCCTCTTCAAGGGCCTGCCCAGCCCCTTCGAGGCGGGCCGCTACCACAGCCTCGTGGTGGAGGGAGAGACGCTGCCCCCCGAACTCGAGGCCATCGCCCACGCCGCGGACGGTGAGCTGATGGCCATGGTCCACGCGGTCCATCCCGTCGTGGGCGTCCAGTTCCATCCAGAATCGATGCTGACCCCGCAGGGCGTCCAGGTCGTCCGCAACTTCCTCCGCATCCACCGGAGCAGGGAGGTGGCGGCATGACTACCGAAGCCCTGTTCCGCGCCGTCCAGGGCGAGCCCGTCGAACGCGAGCACGCCGCCCGCCTCCTGCGCACCTTCGCGGAAGGCCAGTCTTCCACGGAGCTGCTGGCCGCCTTCCTCACGGCGCTCCACATCCGCGGGGAGAGCGCAGGAGCCCTCCTCGGCTTCGTGGAAGTTCTCAGGGAGCACATGATCCCCATCGACCTGGGCGGCATCCCCGCCATCGACCTGTGCGGGACGGGGGGCGACGGCCAGCACACCGTGAACCTCTCCACCGCCGCGGCGTTCGTGGTGGCGGCGGCGGGGGTGCCCGTCGCCAAGCACGGGAACCACGGCGTCTCCAGCCGGACGGGCAGCGCCGACGTGCTCGAGGCGCTGGGCGTCCCCTACAAGCTGGGGCCCGCCCATGTCGCGGACATGGTGCGCCGTCTCGACCTGGGGTTCATCTACGCCCCCGCCTACCACCCCCTCTTCGCGAGGATCGGTCCCGTCCGCCGCCTTCTGGGCTTCCGCACCGCCTTCAACCTCCTCGGCCCCCTCTGCAACCCGGCGGGCGTGAGCCGCCAGGTCATCGGCGTCCCCAGCTCGGCGGCCCTGCAAGTCGTCTCGGAAGTCGTGGCGGAGCTGGGCATGGAGCGGGCGATGGTGCTGCACACGCCGGGCCCCTACGACGAGGCGAGCCTCACCGCCGCCGCCCAGGCCATCCTCGTCGAGCGGGGCCGGAGGCAGGCGCTGGAACTTCCCCCGGAGGCGTTCGGAGCGGAGCCCATCGAGCCCGCCACCCTCGTCGGCTCCGACGCGGAGGGCAACGCCCGCCGGATCACAGCCATCTTCCAGGGAGAACGGGGACCTCTCGCCGACGCCGTCTGCGCGAACGCCGCCTGCACCTTCTTCGTGGCCGGCCGGGCGGGCGACTTACGCGAAGGCTTCGAACTGGCGAGGGCCACCCTGGAGCAGGGCCTGGCCTTGAAAAAGCTCCGCGACGCCCAGGCGTTCGTGCCCCAGGAGGCCTCCCATGTCCTGGCTGTCTGAACACTACGCCACCCGGAGGCTGGCGGCCGAACGACGGAGCGCGCTCCTCCCCGAGCGGGAGCTGCGCGCCCGCGCCTCCCGCCAGGCCCCGCCCATCCCCTTCGCGGCGGCCCTGGCCCGGGGGAAGGCCCCGGCGGTCATTGCGGAGATCAAGTTCCGGTCGCCGTCCGAGGGCGAGCTGCGCAACCGGCGGGACGCGGCGTTCGTGGCCCGTTCCTACGAGCTCAACGGTGCCGCGGCGCTGTCGGTGCTCATCGACGAGACCCACTTCTCGGGGCGCCTGGACTATCTCGCGGAGGCGCGCATGGCGACCGGCCTGCCCGTGCTCGCCAAGGGCTTCCTGGTGGATCGGCGCGAGATCCTGGAGGCCCGGCTGGCCCGCGCGGACGCGGTGCTGCTCATCGCGGCCTGCCTCGCGCGCGCCGAACTTGCCGAGATGCACGCCCTCGCGCGGGAACTGGGCATGGACGCCCTCGTGGAACTCCACGGCGAGGAGGATTTCCGCAAGATCGAGGGCTTGCCCCTGGAGCTGGTCGGCGTCAACCACCGGAACCTCGACACCCTGGCGCTGGACATGGACCTCTCCCGGCGCCTGGCTCCCCGCCTGCCCGCGGGAGTGGCGAAGGTGGCCGAGAGCGGCATCTCCACCCCGGCCGACCTGCACCGGATGGCGGGGCTGGGCTTCGACGCCGTCCTGGTGGGCACTCGCTTCATGAAGCGGCCCGATCCCGGCGCGGCCCTGAACGAACTCCTGGGAGCCGCCTCGTGATCCCCGTCAAGATCTGCGGGCTCACCCGCGCGGAGGACGCCCGCCTGGCCTGGGCTGCCGGGGCCTCGGCCCTCGGGTTCGTCTTCCATCCGGCCAGCCCCCGGGCCGTCACGGCCCGCCGCGTGCGGGAGATCCGCCGCGAACTCCCCCCCGAGGCCTTCTGCATCGGCGTCTTCGTGGACGTCGAGCCCGCGAGGATCAACGCCGCCGCCGAGGAGGCGGGCCTGGACGCGGTCCAGCTCCACGGCCGGGAGACGCCGGAGGCCTGCGCGGCCGTCAGCCTCCCGGTCATCAAGGCCCTCCGCGCCGAGGACGCCGACCGGCTCCATGACTACCCGGCCGCCGCCTTCCTCCTGGACGCCGCCCACCCCACCCTGGCGGGCGGGACGGGCCTGCGCGCCGACTGGCGCCTGGCCCTGCGGATCGCCAGGAAGTGCCGCCTGATCCTCGCGGGCGGACTGGATCCCCGGAACATCCTCGAGGCCGCCCGCCTCGTCGGCCCGGCCGGGCTCGACGTGTGCAGCGGGGTCGAGGCAGCACCGGGCCTCAAGGATCCGCAACTTCTGCAACTGCTCCTGTCACGCACAACCAAGAAAGGAAAGCGGCCATGCCTGCTCCCACACTGACCCTCCCCGCCCTGCCCGAACCCGAGGAGGCCTTCGTCTCCTCCGAGGAACGGGGCTATTTCGGGCCCTACGGCGGCCAGTTCGTGCCGGAGACGCTGCGTCCCGCCCTGCTCGAGCTGGAGGCGGCCTACCGGGACGCCCGCGAGGATCCCGCCTTCCAGCGCGAGTTCCACGAGGCCCTGTCCACCTTCACCTGCCGGCCCACCCCGCTCTACCATGCCCGCCGCCTGTCGGAGCACGTGGGCGCCCAGGTCCACCTGAAGCGGGAGGACCTGAACCACACCGGCGCCCACAAGATCAACAACACCCTGGGACAGATCCTCCTGGCCCGGCGCATGGGCAAGCGCCGGGTCATCGCCGAGACCGGGGCCGGCCAGCACGGGGTGGCCACCGCGGCGGCCGCCGCCCGCCTCGGGATGCGCTGCGAGGTCCACATGGGCGAGGAGGACATCCGCCGCCAGCGCGTGAACGTGCAGCGCATGGAACTCATGGGCGCCAGGGTCATCCCCGCCACCTGCGGCACGCGCACCCTCAAGGACGCCACCAGCGAGGCCATCCGCGACTGGGTCGCCCACGTCTCCGATACCTACTACCTCATCGGCAGCGTGGTGGGCCCCCATCCCTACCCGGTCATGGTCCGGGACTTCCAGTCCCTCATCGGACAGGAGACGAAGCGGCAGTGCCGGGAAGCCTTCGGACGCCTGCCCGCGGCCGTGGCCGCCTGCGTGGGGGGAGGCTCCAACGCCATGGGCATGTTCCACGCCTTCGTAGCGGACGAGGAGGTGACGCTCGTCGGCGTGGAAGCGGCGGGAGAAGGCCTGGAGGGGCGGCACGCGGCGACCCTCGCCCGGGGGCTGCCCGGCGTGCTGCACGGCGCCATGAGCTACCTGCTCCAGGACGCCCACGGCCAGGTCCAGGAGGCCCACAGCGTCTCCGCGGGCCTCGACTACCCGGGCGTGGGTCCGGAGCACGCCTACCTCAAGGACACCGGGCGCGTCCGCTACGAGAGCGCCACGGACGAGGAGGCCCTGGAGATGTACGGGCTCCTTTCGCGCCTGGAGGGCATCGTCCCGGCGTTCGAGAGCGCCCACGCCCTGGCCTGGGTCGTCCGGAACCGAGGCACCTTCGAGCGGGGGGCCCACCTCGTCGTCTGCCTCTCGGGCCGGGGCGACAAGGACCTCGACGAATACAACCTGCGCACGGGAAAGAGGTGAATCCATGTCGTTGCAAGAGCTGCTCAAGGAACGTACGGCCTCGGGACGAAAGCTCCTGGTGCCCTACCTGTGCGCGGGCTTCCCGCCGGAAGCCGACACCCTGCGCCTCCTGGAGGGCCTGGAGGAGGGTGGCGCGGACGTCATCGAGCTGGGGATCCCCTTCTCGGATCCGCTGCTGGATGGTCCCGTCATCCAGGCGGCCTCGCAGCGGGCGCTGGCCGGCGGGATGACCCTCTCCAGGGCCCTCGGCATCGCCCGGACGTTCACTGCCCACCACCGGACGCCCCTGGTGGTCATGTCCAGCTTCAACCCCCTGTTGCGGATGGGTCCCGAAGTCTTCGCCCGCCGAGCCCGCGAGGCGGGGATCGCGGGCTGCATCATCCCGGACCTGCCGCCGGAGGCGCAGTACCTCCTGCCCGGCGCGCCGCCCCTGGTCCAGCTCGCGGCCCCGAACACTCCGGAGGAACGCATCCGGGACCTCGCGGCGCAGCGGCCTCCGTTCATCTATTGCGTCTCCGTCTTCGGCGTGACGGGGGCGCGGGACACGCTCGCGGACTACACCCTGCCCTTCCTGCGCCGGGTCAGGAAGCAAGCGGACGTCCCCTGTCTCGCGGGCTTCGGCGTCTCCACGCCGGAGCAGGCCCAGGAGATGGCGGAAGCGTGCGACGGCGTCATTGTCGGCAGCGCCCTCCTGCGGGTCCTGGAAGCCTGCGCGGGGCCCCGGGAGATGAAGGAAAGGGCGCGCCGCTTCGCGGCCTCCTTCCGGAAGGCCCTGGACGAGGCACGGGCCGCGGTGGCGCCATGCTCCTGATCCTCGACCCCAAGGCCCCCCGCGAGGTGATCTCCGCCCTGGAGCGCCGCCTGGCGCAGCTCGGCTTCACCCTGCACCGCTCCGACCGCGAAGGATCCCGAACCATCGGGCTCGTGGAGCCCATGAGCAAGTCCCTGCGCCAGGAAGTGGCCCACCTTCCGGGCGTCAAGAAGGCCATCCGCCTCGACCATCCCTACAAGCTGGCCAGCCGGTCCTTCCACCCCCATCCCACGCTCGTGAAGGTCGGGCGGGCCACCCTGGGAGGACGGGCCGTGGTGATGATGGCGGGCCCCTGCGCGGTGGAGAGCCGGGAGCACATCCTCGAGATGGCGGGCCTGGTCCGGGAGGCCGGCATTCCGGTCCTGCGGGGCGGCGCCTTCAAGCCGCGCTCCTCCCCCTACTCCTTCCAGGGGCACGGAGAGGAGGGCCTGAAGTGGATGCGGGAGGCCGCGGACACCCACGGGCTCGCCGTCGTGAGCGAGGTGATGGATCCCTCCCAGATCCCCTTGATGCTCGACTACGTGGAGGTGCTCCAGGTCGGCGCCCGGAACATGCAGAACTTCGCCCTGCTGGCGGCTCTCGGAAAGATCCGGAAGCCGGTGCTCCTCAAGCGCGGCATCAGCGCCACCCTCGAGGAGTGGCTGATGGCCGCCGAGTACATCATGTCCGGCGGCAACTACGAGGTGATCCTCTGCGAGCGCGGCATCCGAACCTTCGAGCCCGCCACCCGCAACACCTTCGACGTGAGCGCCGTGCCGGTCCTCAAGCAGCTCACCCACCTGCCCGTGGTGGTGGACCCCAGCCACGCCATCGGCGTGCGGGACAAGGTGATCCCTCTGGCCCGGGCGGGCATCGCCGCGGGCGCCGATGGCTGCATCGTGGAGTGCCACACCTGTCCCGAGGAGGCCCTCTCCGACGGCCCCCAGGCGCTCTACCCCGAGATGCTGACCCGGCTCGTGCGGGAGCTGGACGGCATCAGTGCGGCCATCGGCAGGAGCCTGGACGCCGGGCCGGGCCTTACAGGGCCATGCCCGTCCTGAACTGGCTGTGGTACAGCTCGGCATAGTAGCCGCCCGCGTCGATGAGTTCGTCGTGGGTCCCGGACTCCATGACCCGCCCTCCCTTGATCACCACGATCCGGTCTGCGTTCCGGATCGTGGAGAGGCGGTGGGCGATCACGAAGGAGGTCCTCCCCTTCATCAGGCCCAGGAGCGCCTCCTGGATCAGCAGCTCGGTCCGCGTGTCGATGGAGGAGGTCGCCTCGTCCAGGATCAGGATCGAGGCCTGCGCGAGGATCGCCCTGGCGATGCTCAGGAGCTGGCGCTGCCCCTGGGACAGTTCCCCCCCGTTGTCGGCGAGTACCGTGTCGTAGCCCTGGGGCAACTGCAGGATGAAGCCTTCGGCCCGCGCCTGGCGGGCCGCCTCCTCGACCTCCGTGTCCGTGGCCGCCAGGCGGCCGTAGCGGATGTTCTCGCGCACCGTGCCCGAGAACAGGAACGGCTCCTGGAGCACGACGGAGACATGGCTGCGCAGGCTTCTCGCCGTGATGCTGCGGATGTCCTTCCCGTCGACCAGGATGCGGCCGCTGTCCAGGCCGTAGAACTTCGAAAGCAGGTTGATGATCGTGGTCTTCCCCGCGCCCGTCGGGCCGACGATGGCCACCGTCTGGCCCGGTTCGGCCCGGAGGTCGGCGTCCACGAGGACCGGCTTCCCCGAAAGGTAGGCGAACCCGACCCCCTCGAACCTGATGTCCCCGGCGATGTCCTGGATGTCCCGGGCGGAGGCGTCGTCGCGTTCCTTCTCCGCGTCCATCACCTCGAAGATCCGCTCGCCGCTGGCCAGCGCCGACTGGAGGACGCCGAACAGGTTCAGGATCTCGTTGATCGGCCTCGTGAAGTTGCGCATGTAGAGCAGGAAGGAGAAGACGATGCCCACCGTCATGGCTCCCCCCTTGATGATGAGGAGGCCCCCGCAGACGGCGAGGGTCAGGTAGGTCATGTTGTTGACCAGGTTGTTGAGCGGACCCATGAGGCCGGAGAGACCCTGGGCCTTCACGGAGCTCTGGACATACTGTTCGTTGATGTCCGAGAACTCGCTGCCGGCGCTCCCCTCCCGGGAGAAGAGGGCGATGACCTTCTGCCCCGAGATGGCCTCCTCGATGAAGCCGTTCAGCCGACCGAGTTCCCGCTGCTGTGCGACGAAAAACGGCATCGTCCTGCGCGCGATGAGCCTGGAGCAGGCGAACATCAGGGGCGTCATGGCGAGGGCGACGAGCGTCAGGACGGGACTGAGCAGCAGCATCGCGGCCAGCATCCCCGCGATGTTGACGACGCCGGAAAAGATCTGGACGACGCCCTGGGACAGCATCGTGTTGATGTTGTCCACATCGTTGGTGAGCCGACTCATGAGATCGCCCGAGGCGTGGGTGTCGAAGTAGCGGAGCGGAAGCGCCTGGACGTTCGCGAACAGGTCCCGCCGGATCTCGGCCGACGTCCGCTGGGCGGCCGAGATCATCAGGACGTTCTGGAAATAGGTCGAGACCACCTGGACCAGGTAGGTCCCGAGCATCACGAGGCAGATGAGGCCCAGGCCCCGGATGTCGCCGGTCCCGATGAACCGGTCGACGGTCCAGCCGTTCAGCCGGGTCCCCGCGATGCTGATCAGGGTCGTGGCGGCCGCGCACAGGAAGACGGCGGCGAGGGTCGACCGCCTCCCCGAAAGGTAGCCAAGGATGCGCCGCGAGGTCCCCTTCGCGTCTCCGAGCTTCGCCTTCTCGCGGAAGAGATGCGCGTGGGAACCGCCTGGCGCGCGCCCCCCCGCGAACGTGGGCTCGATCCTAGCCGGCATGGGCGAGCACCCCCTCTCCGAGCTGGGAGACTGCGATGCTGCGGTAGATCTCGCAGTCGCGGAGCAGTCCGGCATGGGTTCCGGAGGCGGCCAGCCGCCCGGCGTCCAGCACGAGGATCCTGTCGGCGTCCATGACGGCCGTGATCCGCTGGGCGACCACGATCAGGGTGCGGCCCTTCATCCTCCGGGCGAGGTCCCGGCGCAGGCCCGCCTCGGTGATCAGGTCCACGGCGCTCGTGGAATCGTCCAGGATGAGGATCCGCGGCTCCTGGAGCAGGGTGCGCGCGATGGAGAGGCGCTGCTTCTGGCCTCCCGAGAAGTTGCGCCCCCGCTGCTCCACGGCGCCCCCATAGCCGTCCGGAAGGTCGCGGATGAACCCGGCGGCCTGGGCGTCGCGCGCGGCGCTCTCCATGGCCTCGCCGGAAGCCCGTTCATTCCCGAAGCGCAGGTTGTCCGCAACGCTTCCGGAGAAGAGGAAAGCCTCCTGCATGACCAGGCCGACCCGCCGGCGGAGTTCCCGGATGCCCATGCGGCGGACATCGACCCCTCCGATCAGGACCCGGCCCGAACTGGCGTCGTAGAGCCGGGGGATCAGGCTGATCAGCGAACTCTTGCCCGACCCGGTCGCGCCGATGACGCCGACCGTCTCCCCCTGCCGGATGACGAAGGAAAGGTCCCGCAGGACGGGAGTCTCGCCTTGGCCATACCGGAGGCTCACCTGTTCGAACTCGATGTCGTCGTTCCGGGGGACGCATGGCTCCGCAGGCTCCGCCACCGCGGGCTCCGCGTCCAGGACCTCCTTGATCCGCGCGGTGGAGGCCTGGGCCCGGGAGACGTTCACGACGAGGTTCACCGTGACCATGAGGGAGTGCGTGATCTGGGTCAGATAGTTGACCAGCGCCATGACCTTCCCGATCTCGAGGCCGCCGGAGAATACCATGCGTCCCCCGAACCAGAGGACGGCCACGACGCCGAGGTTCATCACGAGCGTCACCACGGGCAGGAGCAGGAAGGTGAGTTCCTGGGCCCGGATGCTCCTGTCCGTGAAGCCGTCGTTGGCGGCGGCGAACCGGTCCGCCTGCTGGGCCTCGATCGTGAAGGACCTCACGACGCGCACGCCCAGGAGGCTCTCGCGCATGAGCGTGTTCATCCGGTCCAGCCACGCCTGCACCTGCGAGAAGACCACGATGGACCGCCTGAGGGCCAGGACGATGCTGACGATCACGACGGGCAGCAGGACGCAGAACAGGAGGGACAGCCTCGGGCTGAGCAGGAAGGACATGAGGATGCTGCCCAGCAGGGTGAGAGGCGACCGCACCATGATGCGCAACATCATCAGCACCATGGTCTGCATCTGCATGACATCGTTGGTCAGCCGGGTGACCAGCGAGGATGTCTTGAGGCGGTCGATCTCGGCGAACGAGAGGCGCTGGACCTTCTCGAAGAGTCCCTGCCTCATCCGGCCGCTCATGTCGACGGCCGCCCGGGCAGCCAGGAGCGAGCAGGCCGCGCCGCCGACGAAGCCGATGGCGGCCATGACCACCATCCGGAACCCGGTGGCGAGGACGTAGGTCAGGTCCCGTCCGCTGACGCCCACGTCGATGATCCTGGCCATGAGCGCCGGCTGCTGCAGGTCCATGAGCACTTCGACGAGCATCATGAGCGGCGCGATCACGGCGCAGGCGAGCGCCCGGCCCTTGAGATGCTTCCATGCGAGCCGGATCACGGGACCTTCGATTCCTGGGCCTTCTTCAGGTTCTCGTAGACATCCTTCAGGCGCGCGATCAGGAAGGCCTTGTCCTGTTCCGGAAAGCCCCGGAAGCACACCTCCTCCAGCGAGGCGAAGATGTCTTCCACCCTCGCGTGGGCCTGCCTTCCCTTCGCGGTCAGGAACACGCGCAGGATCCGCCGGTCCGCCGGATCGTATTCCCTGCGGACCAGGCCGTTGTCCTCCATGATCGAAAGGATGTTCGTCACGGTGGCGGGCTCCAGGTCGAACTGCCGGGAGAATTCCTTCTGGATGCACCCGTCGTGGACGGAAAGATGGTGCAGGATCCGGGGCTGCCCCTGCGTGATCCCGATCCCGGCCAGCGGACCCGATGAACACTTGCAGTGCATCCGGTGGACCTTGGCAAGGAGGCGATGCAGTTCTCTCGATTCCATGGCGTGCCCATTCGTGAGCCCACTAATCATTAGGCTGCTAATAGAATAGCACTGTGTCGGTCCGGCGGCTGCCGGGCACCGCGGGATCTATCGTCCCAGGAAGACGCTGGCCCCGCGGACGACGGTCCCGGCGCATGCTTCGAGGTCCTGCTCCCCGGTGTCCAGGACGAGCTGGAAGTTGGCGGGATCTCCCCACTCGACGTGGGCGACCCTACGGAAGAAGGCGGCCCTTCCCCTGTCGGAATCCTGGATGGCCTTCAGGGCCGAGGCTTCGTCCGGGGCTTTCCCGCGGCCCAGAAGATACCTGATGCGGGAGTCGAGACTGGCCTCGATGCGCACATGGAAGGTGGAGGGCCGGTCCTTCAGGACGATGAATCCCCCGCGACCCACCAGCACGGAGGGGCCGGCATCGGCCAGCCGGCGCATCACCGCCCCTTCCGCCTCGAAGAGTTCCGCGCTGTAGACGGGCACCTCCAGGGGCGGCGCGTAGGGCACCTCGGGCGAGGCGAAGGCCAACATGCTCAGGAACTTTTCCAGCAGGCCGCTGGGGCGTTCCTCCTGCCGGGCCAGGGCCGTCACAGGGACCCCGAGGGCTTCGGCGGTGCGGCGGAGGATCCTGCGGTCGCAGAACTGCCAGCCCAGCTTCCGGGCCACGAGGAGCCCCACTTCGGTGCCGCCGCTGCCGAGGCTGCGGGAGATGGTGATGGCAGGTGGAGGAATCATGTCGGCCTCAGTGGACATCCACGGCCTTCTTCTCGGCGACGTGGCGGGGGCGCCGCATGACCAGGAGCAGGGGGATGGCCGCGAAACACACGCAGGAAGCCACGAAGAAGACGTCCACCATGGCTAGGTAGCGGGACTGGCGCAGGGTCTGGCTCCAGAGCAGGCCCCAGCCCCGCTGCACGGCATCGACGCTGCTGTAGCCCTTGGCGACCAGGGCGCGGCCGACTCCCGCCACGAAGTTCTGGGAGACCGCGTCGCCGGAGCTGAAACGGCCCACCAGCTGGGCCTGGTGGAACTGGGTCCGGCGGCTGAGGAGGGTGTTCAGGATCGCGATGCCCACGCTGCCGCCGATGTTGCGGGCCAGGTTCATGAGCCCGGCGGCCTGGTTGGCCTTCTCCTGGGACAGGGTCGAGTAGGCCATGACGCTGATCGGGATGAAGAGGCAGCCCAGTCCCATGCTCTGGACGATGCGCGCCGAGGCGGCATCCCAGTAGCCGGTTGAGAGGTTCCATGTGCTCATGATGTGCAGGCCGACCCCGGTCATGGCAAGGCCGTAGGCCACCATCAGGCGCGTATCGATCTTGTGCACCAGAACCCCCACGAGGGGCATGCTCACCAGGACCACGAAGCCGCCGGGCGTCATCACCAGGCCGCTGGTGGTGGCATCGAACCCGGCCATGGTCTGGAGGAAGGTCGGGATGAGGAAGGTGCTCCCGTAGAGCACGAAGCCCAGCGTGAAGAGCATGACGATCGAGCTGGCGAAGGTGCGGTCCTTCAGGAGGCGGAAGTTCACGACGGGCTGCTCGTGCTTCAGCTCCCAGAATACCATCGCGGCGAGCCCCACCACGGCCAGGATGGCGAAGCACACGATGAAGGGACTGGAGAACCAGTCGTTGCGCTGGCCTTCGTCCAGGACGATCTCCAGGGAGGCGAGGCCGAGCACCACCAGCCCGAAGCCGATGAAGTCGATCTTGCCGTCCCTCAGGCTGAGCCGCTTGAGGTAGGGGGGATCCACCAGGATGGAGCTGGAGAGGATCATAGAGACGATGCCCACCGGAAGGTTGATCAGGAAGATCCAGTGCCAGCTGTAGTGGTCGGTGAGCCATCCCCCCAGCACGGGGCCGACGATGGGCGCGAAGATCACGCCGATGCCGAACATGGCCATGGCCTGACCCCGCTTCTCCGGCGGGAAGCTCTCCATCAGGATGCTCTGGGAGGTGGGCTGCAGGCCTCCGCCGCCGAGCCCCTGGAGGATGCGGAAGAAGATCAGCCATCCCAGGGAGGGCGCCATGGCGCAGAGCAGGCTGCTGGTCGTGAACAGGGCGACGCAGGAGAGGTAGAAGCGCTTGCGTCCCAGGAGGCTGCTGAACCAGCCGCTCATGGGCAGCACCACCGCGTTGGCCACCAGGTAGGAGGTGAGCACCCAGGTGCTCTCGTCCAGGGTGGCGGACAGGCTGCCCGCGATGTGGGAGAGGGAGACGTTCGCCACGGAGGTGTCCAGCACCTCCATGAAGGTGGTGAGCATCACCACCATGGCGATGACGTAGGGGCTCACGCCCTTTCGCGCGTTGGACATGCGGCCGCCCCCCGCTCAGCGCGTGTGGATGGTCGCGGTGACGTTGAGGCCGGGCCGCAGGCCCGCCGCCTCGGCCTCCTTCGTGTCCAGGAGGATCTTCACGGGAACCCGCTGGACCACCTTGACGAAGTTCCCCGCGGCGTTCTCGGGGGGGAAGAGGCTCAGCTTCGACCCGGTGGAACCGGCGATGGAGTCCACCTTCCCCTTGAGGGTGCGGCCGTTCATGTCCACTTCGACCTCGGCCTCCTGTCCGGGCCGGACGTCCTCCAGCTGGGTCTCCTTGAAGTTGGCCGTGACCCAGACATCGTGGAGGGGCACGAGCATCATCAGGGTCTGCCCCGGCTGGACGATCTGCCCGGGCTCGACGGTCCGGCGGGTCACCATGCCCGGGACGGGTGCGGAAACCGTGCAGTAGCCCACCTGCAGTTCCAGGGCCTTCACGCTGGCGCGGGCCCTGGCGATGGCCGCGGCGCTGGCCTCCTCGCGGGCCCGGGCGGAAGCGGTGCCCGTCCTGCGTATCTTCACCTCCTGGCGGACGGCATCCAGGCGCTTCCGCGCCGCCGCCAACTCCTGGTCGGCCACGTCCGCGGCGGTGCGGTATCCGTCGAAGGTCAGCGCGCTGATCTCGTGGCGCTCCGCCAGCGGCTTCATGCGCTCCAGGTCCGCCCTGGCCTTCGTCTGGTTGGCGGTGCGGACCGCGATGTTGGCCTCGGCGACCGCCACTTCCGCCTTGCGGGCGGACTCGTAGGACTCCTGGGCCGCCTGGGTCTCGGCGCCGCTCGCGGACAGGCGGGCCTCCGCCTCCTCGAGTTCCGCCTTGGCCTTGGCCAGGGCGGCCGCGTAGTCCTGGTCGTCCAGGGTGAGCAGCACCTGGCCCTGCTTCACGACCTCGTTGTCCCTGACCTTCAAGTCGCCGACGCTGCCCTGAACCTTCGCGGCGACGGAGACCAGGTGGCCGTCCACCTGGGCGTCCTCGGTGCTGACCTTGTTGCGGGAACTCAGCCACAGGCCGAGTCCCGCCAGGACGACGACGGGGATGGCGATGAGCGCGACCCGGCGCAGCCGGGCCTTCACATCCGGCTGTTCCTCGCGCTTCGGGGCAGGGGTGCTTTCCATGGACTGACTCCTCGATTCCTTGTTCGTGTCGTGGCTCGCCTCAGCGGACATAGCGCGCCTCCAGTTCGCCCTTGGCGTGGGCTAGGTCGGCCTGGGCCTGGTCCAGGCGGTAGCGGGCGTCCAGGTTCCCTTCCTGGGCCTTGGCCAGCTCCTCCTGGGCGCTCACCAGCTCGATGTTGCTGGAGACTCCGGCCTCGAAGCGGTGGCGGGCCTGTTCCAGCTCCGCCCGGGAAAGGTCGAGGACGCTCTCCGAAAGGGTCACTTCGCTGCGCGCCGCCTCGAGGCGCTCCCGCGCGACGCGGACCTCGAACGCCACCCGCGCCTCCTGGTCCCGGCGCACAGCGTCCAGTTGGCTCCGCGCGGCCCGGGCTTGGTTCTCCTGGGCCTGGATCCGGCCCCCGGTGAAGAGGGGGACCCTGACCTGAACCCCGACCTCGAACACGCGCTCCAGGTTCGTCTTCACGAGCCCCATGTCCTGCAGGGAACCGAAGGCCTGGAGGCTGGGCAGGCGGAGGGCCCGGACGCCTTCCACCCGCTCGTCCGCCGCCCGTGACTGGGCCTGCAGGGACCTGAAGTCCGCCCGGCCGTCGATGGCCGAGCGCACGTCCTCCTCGAGGCCAGCACCGGCGCCGTCCGGCGTTTCCGGACCCGGCAGGGGCTTGAGATGGAGTTCCGTACCCGCCGGGAGGGCCAGCAGGCGGACAAGGCCGCTCACGGCCTCCTGGCGCGAGGTCCGGGCCCGGATGAGCGCCTGCTCCTCGGTCCGGGTGCGGACCTTGGCGCGCAGGGTGTCCAGTCCCGTGCCCACGCCGCTCTGCTCCTGGTGGACGGCCAGGTCCTCCAGGTTCCGGGCCAGGTCGATCCGGGCCTGGATGGCTCGGATCTGGGCCTCGGCGCGGAGGGCGAGCAAGTACTGGCCGACCACCAGGGCGGAGATCTCCTCCCGGGCCTGCTCCACCTCGGCCCTGCCGCTCTCCACCATGGCCTCCGAACCGCGCCAGCGCCGCCACAGGCTCAGGTCCAGAAGAGGAACCTCCGCCTGGAGGCCGACGCTGCGGACCGAGAAGGGGCCGATCAGGACCGGCGTTCCGTGCGCGGGCTCGCCGGTGTATGTCTCGTAGTTGAAGGAATGGCGGATCTCGGACGCCTGGGCCTCCAGGGACGGCAGGAGGGCGCCGCGAGCCTCCCGGCTCTCCGCCTCGCGCCTCACCTGCTCCAGCAGGCTGCGCTGCAGCGCGGGATTCTTCGCGAGAGCCTCGCGGAGGGCCTCCCCCAGGCCCAGGTCCATGGGAGCCGGGGCAGAACCCAGCCTGGCGCCGCCCAGGACGGCGGCGAGAACGACAGTCTTCCATTTCTTCATGCGGACTCCTGGCGGAGGGATTACGGGCGGCCGAGGGCGCGCAGGGTGATGTCGGCGATCTGTTCCGAAAGCTTCCCCACGGATTCCGGATAGCACTCGGGCCCGAACACCAGCTGGTTGAACCTCCGGAGCCGGGTGTTCGCGAGGCACTGCCCGTGCACGAGGGCGCACCAGAAGGGGATCTCGGAAAGGGGAAGGTCCGGCCGGATGGCCCGGATGCACGCGGCGATCTGCAGCCGGAGCGGCTGCACGCACTCGCGGATCAAGGATTCCAGTTCCGGGATGGGCGTCTGCACGGCCGCCATCCAGAGGCGGAAGTAGGCCGTCTGCTTCGGATCTCCTCCATCGAAGTCCCGGCGCATCTTCCCGACCATCTGCCCGATGAGGTGCCTGAGGATGGCCACGGCCCTCTCGGGGTCCTTCTCGAGTTCCTCCGCCTCCACGACGGGCCCCTTGAACCAGGCATGCGCGTGCCGGGTCAGCATGTCCCGGAAGACCGCGAGGTAGAGCCCCTCCTTGTTGCCGAAATGATGGGCGATGAGCGAGGTGTTCTTCCCGGCCCGTTCCGCCACCATGCGCAGGCTGGTGCCGTCGAAGCCCCGTTCCGAGAAGCAGAACAGGCCCGCCTCGATCAGGGCCTCGCAGGTCTTCTCCGATCTTGGATCGTGGGGGTGGAGCATGGGATTGCCCTCGTCCAAAGGATATAGATTGACCGATCAATCTATATTTTGCAATCCAGCATTTCCAACCACCGGCCAGGCGCCGCCGGAATGCCGATCGCGCCGTCCCCTCTACTCGCTGGCTTCCTTGGAGATGGCCAGGAGCAGCCCCAGGGAGGCCAGCGAGGCCATCAGGCTGGAGCTGCCGTAGCTGATGAAGGGCAGCGGGATTCCCTTGTTCGGCGCGAGGCTGAGCACCACGCTGATGTTCATGAACGCCTGGAGCACCAGGATCAGGGTGAAGCCCATGGCGCAGAGCCGCAGGAAGCCGTCCCGCACCCTCCGGGCGATGTGGTAGCCCCGCCAGAGGATGCCCACGAACAGCAGCAGCACGACCAGGGCCCCGATGAAGCCGGCCTCCTCGCTGATCACGGCGTAGATGAAGTCCGTATGGGCTTCCGGCAGGTAGTTCAGCTTCTGCATGCTGGCGCCCCAGCCCACGCCCAGGAGCCCCCCGTTGCCCACGGCGATGAGGCTCTGGAGGGCCTGGTGGCCGCTGCCCAGCGGATCCGCCTCGGGACGCATGAAGCTGGTGACCCGGGCCCAGCGGTAGGGGGAGAAGCGGACGAAGCAGAACCCGATGACCCCCAGGACCGGCCCTACGACGGCGAAGATCCAGCGGGGCGCGCCTCCCATGAACACGACGAGCAGGGCCGCCAGCGTGATGAGGAACGTGGTCCCGAAGTCGGGCTCCAGGACGATCAGGCCCAGGGGAAGGGCCAGGATCAGGCACAGCACCACGAGCTTAGGGATGGAGTCCTGCCGCCTGGACCAGGCGTCCTGGTGGCGCATCATCCACCAGGCCACGATCATGACGGAAAGGGGCTTGAAGAGTTCCGAGGGCTGGAGGCTCTGGCCGAGGACGCGCATCCAGCGGTGGGCGTGGTTCACGGCGGGAAAGAAATACACCGCGACGAGCAGCAGCAGGAGGATCCCGTAGGCGACCTGCAGGGGCCGGGGGTTCTCCCGGACCCCGCTCAGGTCCGTCTGGCTCAGGGCCATCATGAGGGTGATGCCGATGCCGCCCCCCACCAGCTGGCGGACCAGGAAGGCGGTCGAGGTCCCCGGGTTCTTGAAGGCCGAGGCGGAATACACCCAGACCATCCCCACCGCCATCAGCATGACGGTGAAGAACAGGAGCCAGAGATCGATGGGCCTGCGGACATCAGGGGACATGGAAACCTTCGAGAGGGACAGTGTTGCAGATTCAGGCCGGGGAGTCGCCGTCGAAGGCCTTCAGCAGCCGCGCTGCGGCGCTGGCCGCCGGGAGGCGCCCCTCCGCGACCGCCTGCTCCATCTCCGGCAAAAGGGTGAGCACCGAGGGATGATTGAAGAACCGTTCCCGCAGCTGCTCCTCCACCATGGCCCGCATCCAGGCCCGCTCCTGTTCCCGCCGCCTCTGCTCGAAGAGACCGCGGCCGCGGGCATGCTCGAGGAAGCGCTGCACCATCGCCCAGAGTTCGGGAAGGCCTTCGCCGGTCGTGGAGGAGGCCGCGAGCGCCGGGGTCGTCCACCCTTCGGTGGAAGGCTGGATGTAGTGGAGGGCCCGCTCGTAGTCGGCCCGGCTCATGAGGGCAAGGTTGCGGCTGGCGCCGTCGGCCTTGTTGATGAGCACCGCGTCGGCCAGTTCGACGACGCCCTTCTTGATGCCCTGGAGCTCGTCCCCCGCGCCCGGGGCCAGCACGAGCAGGAAGAAGTCCACCATGGACCGCACCGTGACCTCGCTCTGCCCCACTCCGACGGTCTCCACGAGCACCACGTCGTAGCCGGCGGCCTCGAAGAGCAGGATGGTCTCCCGGGTCTTCCGGGCCACGCCTCCCAGCGCGCCTCCGCTCGGACTGGGGCGGATGAAGGCGCCGGGATGAGCGGAAAGCCTCTCCATGCGCGTCTTGTCGCCGAGGATGGAGCCTCCGGTGAGGATGCTGGAGGGGTCCACGGCCGTCACCGCCAGCTTCTTGCCTTCCTCCACCAGCTTCATCCCCAGGGCCTCGATGAGGGTGCTCTTGCCTGCGCCGGGCACCCCCGTGATGCCGATCCTGATCGCGCCTCCCGTGTGGGGCAGGATGCGGGTCAGCAGTTCCTGCGCCTGCTCGAAGTGAGCGGGCGCGTTGGATTCGATGAGGGTGATGGCCCGGGCCAGCATGACGCGGTCCCCCGCCAGCACGCCCTCCGCCAGTTCGGCCACCTGGACGGCCCGCCGCCGATGGGGGTGGGACAGGGGGACGACCACCCGCAGGTGGCCCGGCAGGCCGTCGTGGCCTCCCTTCACGCCGGGCATGACGTGGAGCGCATGGCTGGGATCTTCGGGATGGGGCGCGTTCATGGGACCTCTCCCCTCCATGGTAGCCATGGCTCCCGGAAAGACATCACGCACGAGGTGGTCAACAATATTTCATTTTTTTGAAGACAGCGCGGGTAGAATGACAGAGCCATGACCCGCGATTCCCCTGCCGTCCACGCGATCCTCGCAGGAGCCCGCTTGCCTGCGGAACGCATGCGGGTCGCCTTGAAGTGGCTCGACGACAACCTCCGGACCGATCCCAGGCTGGCCAGGGAGATCACCTCCGTCCTCCTGCCGGAGGCGGAGGCGGCCGGGGACCAGGGAAGCGCCGCCTGGCTCAGGTTCTGGCTCGGCTGGCTCGCCCTCGACGCCGACGACTACGAACAGGGGCTGGCGATCATGGCGTCCGTCCGGACCACCTTCGAGACCCTAGGAGACCGGGAGGGACTCTCCCGCTGCCTCAACGCCCTCGGCTACGCCAACCATTCCCTGGGCATCTACGACCTCGCCCTCGACGACTACCGCCAGGCGGCGGACGAGGCGGAGAAGTACGGCTTCCCCAGCCTGGCCGGCGCGGCGAGCACGAACATGGCGATGTGCCTCTACGAGCTGGAGGAGCCCGAGGAGGCCCTGCAGGCCATCGAGTATTGCAGGCAGCACTACGAGATCGCCCCCCGGAACACCACCAACGCCTACAGCACGGCCGGCCTGGTCTACTGGGCCCTGGGACGGTTCGACGAGGCGGAACGGGAACTCCGGGCAGCGATGGCCGCGGCGGGCGGCGCGCTCCACGACGAGCTCGAGGCCAGGCAGATCCTGGCCGAGGTCTACCTCGATTCAGGCCGCCTCGATGAGGCCGCGGCGCTGGTCTCGGAGAGCCTCGACGCGTGCTCCCGCGCCTCGGAGCGCCTGATCGGCACCAAGTTCAGGCTCACCCGGGCGAGACTCTCCCAGATGCGGGGCCGGTGCCCGGAGGCCCTTCCCGACATCCAGGCGGCGATCACCTGCGCCAGGGAGATCGGCTCCCGCAAGCTCGAGGCGGATGCGGAGAAGGCCCTCTACCTGGCCTGGCAGAACCTCGGCGAGTGCGAGCATGCGCTCGGGGCCTTCGTCCGCCAAGCCAGGCTCAAGGAAGCGCTGAAGAGCGAGCAGACCTCGCGCCGCGTCATCGGATTGCACGACGAGCGCGCCCGGAGGGAAGCCCGCCACTTCGAGAACCTCTACCGCCAGATCTCCGCGATCGGGGAGATCGGCCAGCGCATCACCGCGAACCTGGACCTGGACGTCACCCTCGAGAACCTCCACGGCGCGATCAACGGGCTCATGGACGCCCCGACCCTCATGATCGCCCTGGTGGACGAGGAGCAGCGGTGCCTCGACTACCGCCTGGTGATCGTGCGGGGCAGGCGCGAGGCTCCCTTCAGCTTCCCGCTCGGGAAGGACGCGTTCGGATGCTGGTGCGTCAACCACCGCAGCGCCATCCTCATCGGGGACCTCGAGGCCGAGTACAAGCAGTACGTGCGGTCCTACGAGGATCTCCTCTACGACGGCATCGCCGAGAAGTCCCTCATCTTCGTGCCCCTCCTCGTCGGGGACAAGGTCGTGGGCATGATGAGCGTCCAGAGCCACATCGTCCACGCCTACGACAAGCAGAAGGTCGAGACCGTCAGGGCCATCGGCGCCTACATCGCCATCGCCATCGAGAACTCCAAGCTCTTCCGGCAGATCCAGCGCCTGGCCTCCATCGACGGCCTCACCGGCCTGCTCAACCGCAGGCACCTCACCGAGGCGATCCAGCGCGCCCATCTCCAGACCCGGCGCTACAAGCGGCCCACCGGGATCATCATGATCGACGTCGACCATTTCAAGCAGGTCAACGACAGCTACGGCCACGACGCCGGCGACGAGGTCCTCAAGGCCCTGGCGAAGGTCTTCACGGAGAAGCTCAGGAAGAGCGACGCCATCGGCCGGTTCGGCGGCGAGGAGTTCGTCGCGCTCCTGCCGGAAACCCCCCTCGAGGGGACCGGCGTCCTGGCGGAACGCCTCCGGGAGGCCATCGAGGCCCTGCGGATGCCGCTCCCCTGCGGAGGATCCTTCCAGGTGACCGCCAGCTTCGGCGTATCCGTCATCCACCCAGACGATCCGGATCCTGATACGGTCCTGAGGCGGGTCGACCAGGCCCTCTACCACGCCAAGCAGTCCGGCCGGAACCGGGTTTCGACGGCGGCGGACGATCTCACGTAGGCCCGCGCGCCGTCCGCCGGTTTCGATTTTGCAATAAATGCATATATAATCACTATATTTTCATCATTATTCGCATACAATCATACAAACAGTGACCGAGCACGATGTCCTCCTTCACGAAACGCGGATTCAAGACATGCAGAGAGCCAGCCTGCCTTCGGAAACATGGATCGACAAGCTCGGACGGATGCTCGGGCGCATGATCGTCGGGAGGGGGAGACAGGACCTCCCGGACCCCGGGACCTACCTCGGCGTCCGCGACGTCGAGCAGGTCTGCGCCGAGGCACGGAAGCGCCGGATCGTTCCCAGGATCATCCACAGGCTGCTCCTGTTCGACGCGGACTTCCCGGACCATCTCAGGACGACGCTGAGGAGCTTCCGGAGGCGCAACCGCGGATTCCATCACGTCTTGTGGACAGAGGCGGATGTCCTTTCGATCATGAACGCTCAGGAAATTGAAATTTACAACCATTATTCCAGGCGGATCCAGAAATCAGACTTCGCGAGATACGTCGTCCTGAAATACTGCGGCGGCATCTACTGCGACCTGGACATCGAAGCCCGGAGATCGTTCAGCGCCCTGTACAGGAAGCACAGGCACGCGGACCTGTTCTTTGAGGAATGCACCTTGTCCAGCGACTTCATCGAGCAGACCCGGTCGAAACGAATCAGGAACGGCGCGCCGGAATGCGCCCTCCGGATCAGCAACTACATCCTCATGGCGCGGCAGGGATCGGAACACATCCAGGGCATCCTGGACCTCTGCAGGGAGCGCCGAGCGATGCCGGTCCATGAAGACTACGACGTGATCTACACGACCGGGCCGGACGTGGTGAGCACCCATGTCGACGAGTTCCTGGGCTCGGATCCGGAACACAGGATCCAGTGCCTGTCGAGAAGTGACTCAAGCCGGTATCTTCGGCACTTGTGCGACGGGCACTGGCGCACGGCCGAACCGTAGCCGGAAGTGTCCCCGGATAGGCCCGGACACGAGAAAGGGAGCCTCGCGGCTCCCTTTCCCCGGATGCCCGGTGCGGGCTACTTGAACAGGCCCAGGCCCAGCCTTCGGTCCAGCTCGGCCAGCACTACCTTGGCGCTGTACGGGATGTTGGTGCCGGGACCGAAGATCGCGGCGGCGCCGGCCTGGCGCAGGGCGTCGTAGTCCTGGGCGGGGATCACGCCGCCGGCGACGACCACGATGTCCTCCCGGCCCAGCTTCTTCAGCTCGCCCACGAGCTGGGGCAGCAGGGTCTTGTGTCCCGCGGCGAGGCTGGACATGGCGACGATGTGGACGTCGTTCTCCACGGCCATGCGCGCGGCCTCTTCCGGGGTCTGGAAGAGGGGGCCCATGTCCACGTCGAAGCCCAGGTCGGCGTAGGCCGTGGCCACCACCTTGGCGCCGCGGTCGTGGCCGTCCTGGCCCAGCTTGGCCACCAGGATGCGAGGACGGCGGCCTTCCACCTTCGCGAAGGCCTCCGTGAGGGCGCGCACTTCCGCGACCTCGTCGCCCTTGGAGTATTCCGAACTGTAGACGCCAGAAACCATGCGGATCTCCGCTTTGTGACGGCCCCAGACCTTCTCGAGGGCATCGCTGATCTCGCCGAGGGAAGCCCGCACCTTGGCGGCCTCCACGCTCAGCTCGAGCAGGTTGCCTTCGCCGGTCTCGGCGCACCGGGTGAGGGCGGCCAGGGCCGCCTGGACGGCCGCAGTGTCGCGCCCGGCCTTGAGCTTGGCCAGACGTTCCAGCTGCTGGCGGCGGACTTCGACGTTGTCCACGTCGAGGATCTCGATGGGATCCTCCTTGGCGAGCCGGTACTTGTTCACGCCCACGATGGTCTCGCTGCCGCTGTCGATCTTGGCCTGCCTGCGGGCGGCGGCCTCCTCGATGCGCAGCTTGGGCAGCCCGGATTCCGTGGCCGCGGCCATGCCGCCCAGCTTCTCGACTTCCTGGATGTGCTTCCAGCCCAGGTGCGCGAGCTCGTGGGTGAGGCTCTCCAGGTAGAAGGCGCCGCCCCAGGGATCCACGATCCTGCAGATGCCGGTCTCGTCCTGGAGGAAGAGCTGGGTGTTCCGCGCAATGCGGGCGCTGAAGTCCGTCGGCAGGGCGATGGCCTCGTCGAGGGCGTTGGTGTGCAGCGACTGGGTGTGGCCCAGGGAGGCGGCCATGGCCTCGACGCAGGTGCGGACGACGTTGTTGAAGGGATCCTGCTCCGCCAGGGACCAGCCGGAGGTCTGGCTGTGGGTGCGCAGGGCCATGGACTTGGGATCCTTGCAGTCGAAGCCCTTGAGGAGCTTGGCCCACAGGAGGCGCGCGGCGCGGAGCTTGGCCACCTCCATGAAGTAGTTCATGCCCTCGGCCCAGAAGAAGGAGAGCCTGGGCGCGAACTCGTCCACCTTCATGCCCGCCTTCAGGCCCGCGCGGACGTATTCCAGACCGTCCGCCAGGGTGTAGGCCATCTCCAGGTCCGCCGTGGCGCCGGCTTCCTGCATGTGGTAGCCGGAGATGGAGATGGAGTTGAACTTCGGCATGTTCTTCGACGTGTAGGCGATGATGTCCGCGATGATCTGCATCGAGGGCTTGGGCGGATAGATGTAGGTGTTGCGGACCATGAACTCCTTGAGGATGTCGTTCTGGATGGTCCCGCTCAGCTGTTCCAGCTTCACGCCCTGCTCGAGGCCCGCCACGATGTAGAAGGCCATCACCGGCAGCACGGCGCCGTTCATGGTCATGGAGACGCTCATCTTGTCCAGGGGGATCTGGTCGAAGAGGATCTTCATGTCCAGGATGCTGTCGATGGCGACGCCCGCCTTGCCCACGTCGCCGACGACCCGCGGATGATCGGAGTCGTAGCCGCGGTGCGTGGCCAGGTCGAAGGCCACGGAAAGGCCCTTCTGGCCCGCCGCGAGGTTGCGGCGGTAGAAGGCGTTGGAGGCCTCGGCGGTGGAGAAGCCCGCGTACTGCCGCACCGTCCAGGGACGGATCACGTACATGGACGCGTAGGGCCCGCGCAGGAAGGGCGGAATGCCCGCCAGGTAGGGCAGGTGCTCCGTTTTCGCCATGTCCTCGGCGCTGTAGAGGGTCTTCACGCGGATCTGCTCGTTGGTCATCCAGGCCAGGGAGGAGGTGTCGCCGGCCTTGGCCTTCCACGCGGCGAGCCCCTGCCCGGCGGCGGTCTTCATCTCGACTTTGGAGAAATCAGGAATGGCGCTCATCAGAACACCTCCAGGGTCTTGGCCAAACCGCTCAGGACGGCCTGGACATCGCTTCTGACATGGACGAAGTCCTGGACGCCGGCAGCCTTGAACGCCTCCTCCTGCTCCTTCAGAAGGCCGGCCACCAGGAGGGTCTTCACGCCGCCCGCCTTGAGGGCCTTGGCCAGCACGGGCACGGCTTCCACGTAGGTCGCGTCGAGGCCGACGGCCACGACGACGGGCGCCCCGCTCGCGAGGGCCGCCTCGGCGGCCTCCTCGGGCGTCTTGAACCAGGCCTGGTCGGCCACTTCGAAGCCGCCCACCTGGAAGAGGCCGCGGGTGAAGTCGAGGCGCGGCATGTAGGTCCCGACGGGGCCGAGGTTGGCCAGGAAGACCTGCGGTCCCTGGTGCTTGGCCCGGTAGGCGAGGACGGCCTTCCGGAGGCCCTCGAAGACCTCCGCGGCGCGCTGCGCCTTCAGGGGCTCGACCTTGGGGCCTTCCCCGCGCACCGCCAGCTCGCCCAGCGTGGCGTTGGGGGCGGCCTCCACCAGGGCCTGGAAGCCCGTGCCCTTCACCGCGCCCTTGCGCGCGGCGGCAGCCTTGGGCCCCAGGGTGGCCTTCAGGGCCTCGTGGTCCAGGGTCCGGACCTCGGGGAGGGCCTCGGTGGGGTTGGCGTACTGGTTGTTGCCCACGATGACGTTCGTGCGCTGCGCGATCGCCTTCCTGCGGGCCGTGGCCACGTCCGCGATCTTCGCCTGGGGGAAGCCGGCATCCAGGGCCGCCTTCAGGCCGCCCATGGCGTCCACTTCCTGGAAGAGCTTCCAGGCCGCGACGCAGAGCTGGTGGGTGAGGGTCTCCACGGCCCAGCTGCCGCCGGCGAGATCGGCCACCTGGTCCAGGCGGGACTCCTCGCGCAGCATGATCTGGGTGTTCCTGGCCAGCCGACGGCCCAGATCGCCGGGCACCTGGCTGAGCGCGACGTCCCAGGGGGCGACGTGGATGCTGTCGGCGCCGCCCACCACGGCCGCGAAGGCCTCGGTGGTGCCGCGCAGGATGTTCACGTGCGGGTCGAACTGGGTCTTGTTGAACTTGCCACCCATGGCGTGCAGGTGGATCTTGGCCGCCTCGTCGCTGCCGCCGCAGGCGCGGACCACCTGGGCCCACAGCACGCGCATGGCGCGCAGCTTGGCGATCTCCATGAAGAAGTTGCCGCCCACGGCCTGGCGGATGAGCATGCGGCCGGCGGCGTCCTCCACGCGGACGCCCCTGGCCTCGAGGGCCCGCAGGGTCGCCACGGCGCTGGCGAGGGTGAAGGCCAGCTCCTGGACCGCGTTGCCGCCCGCTTCGTGCCAGGGACGGCCACAGGCGACCAGGGTGAGGGACCGGGGCGATTCGGCCTTGGCCCAGCCCGTCAGGTCGGCAAGCTGGTCATAGGCCTGGTCGAGGGACATGGGCAGGCTGCCCTTGGAGGCCAGGGCGCCCAGGGGATCGAAGCCCAGGGAGAGCCGTGCCTTGGAGAGATCGGCCTGCTTCGCCTTGAGGGCGGCCACCAGGAGCGCGGCGGCCGGGACGGCCCCGCCGGAGGCGGCCACGAACAGCGGCAGCGAGGGATCCACGCCCTCCAGGAGCTGGACCGCGTCGGCGAAGGTGCTCAGGGAGGTGCCGCCGCGCCCCACCTGGGAAGCCTCGGCCTGGTCGGGATCGAGCCCCTGCCGGCTGGCGGCGTCCAGGGAGATGTTCACGGCGTTCTGGCCGCGCTCCAGGTCCTGGAGAAGAGCCTCGTTGAAGGCCTTGGCCTCGGGGAAGGGCAGTTCCTGGGCCACGAGCCACCCGGAGACGCGCTTGCCCAGGGGCTCGGTGCCCCGCAGGTAGGGCCATTCGCCCGGGAGCGTGTCCTGGAACGGCAGGTCCTTGACGTCCTCCTGGGTGTAGATGGGCTGGAGCGTGATCCCCTCGTAGGTGGAGGCCAGCATCTTCTTGTCGAAAGGGGCCCCCTTCAGGAGCCGGACGACTTCCTCCCGCCACTGCTCCAGAGTCGGCACCGGGAACTCGGAGAAGAGTTTCTCCGTCTCCGTCCGTGTTGTCGTCGCATCGGTCATACCCATCCTCCCTGCATCATGAAAGGGGTTCGATTCACACGTCCTCCTTTGTCCAGAAGGGTATCAGCAGGCCAGCATTCATCGCAGCACAGAAATGAAAAAAATCCTTCCCCCATGCTCGCGGGCGCTCGGAGCCTCACGGATCCGTCCTGCGACGAGGGTCACCCCGGATCCGGACGAATCAGAGGATAATCGACGAGATCCGGCCCACGGGTCCATCCCCTTTCCCCGAGTCCACCATGTCCCTGCGCCCCGCCGAACCCATCCTCGCCCCCTCCCTGCTCTCCGCGGACTTCACGCGCCTGGCGGAGGCCCTCCGGATGCTGGAGGCCGCCGGAGGCTGTGTGGTGCACGTCGATGTCATGGACGGCCGCTTCGTGCCCAACATCACCCTCGGGCTCCCGGTGGTGGCCTCCCTGCGGAAGGAGACCAAGCTGTCCCTGGACTGCCACCTCATGATCGTGGAACCCCTCCGCTACGCGGCGGAATTCGTGGCGCAGGGCGCCGACTGGGTGTCCGTGCACCAGGAGGCGGAACCGCACCTCCACCGCACCCTGGGCGCCCTCCGCGCCGCCAAGGCCAAGGCGGGGGTGGTCCTGAATCCGGGCACCCCCGTGGAAGTCCTGACGGACCTGGTCGGTGAGTTCGACTTCGTCCTGCTGATGAGCGTCAACCCGGGGTTCGGCGGCCAGAGCTTCATCCCCAGGGTGTTGGACAAGATCCGGCGCCTGGACGCCCTGCGCAGCGAGCGCGGCGTCCCGTTCATGATCCAGGTGGACGGAGGCGTGGGCCCCGGCAACGCCGCGGACCTGGTCCGGGCTGGGGCGGACGTGCTCGTGGCCGGCAATGCCGTGTTCAAGGCTCCGGATCCCCTCGAGGCGATCCGGCATCTCCAGGCCGAGATGCGCCGGGGGCGCTGAGGCGGTTCCGCCGGAACCGGACCTCAGGCCGAGATGGAGGGCGCGCTCTGCTCCTTCTCGCGGCCGACCACGTAGATGCGGGGCAGGTTGGCGAGGTAGGAACTGAAGGGGCTCACGGGCCCGCAGAGCTTCCAGTTGGGGCAATCGCCCGCCAGGCACGCGGAGCGGTGGCAACGGACGCGCAGGCCCTCGGGCACCGTGAGCAGAGGCGAATGCTCGGACAGTCCGTAGTGCTTTCTCGCGTTTTCCATGGGGGGCTCCCGGGGGATGTTTCCTGTCTGGAAAAACCTTCCTGTTCGCGTGAACGGAAGGGCTCTGCGTTTTGCACGTTGTTGCACAATATTGCGCAACAATTGCCTCGTTCTCCGCAAATATTGCGCGTCCCAGATGAGGTTGTCAACCCAAATAGCGACGACTTTTATTTCTAACGCAAGTCCGTGGGTTGTGATGAGATAGGCTTGCAACTAATCGCAATGCGATGCAAATTCTGTTCATGCGATTGGACGATGCCATCCTCCTCCATCTTTCCGAGCGGGAGATCACCGATCAGGCTTCCCTGCTCGAGCTCCTCCGGACCGATGGATTCAATCTCACCGTCTCCACGCTTTCCCGCCGCCTGACCCGGCTGCAGGTCCGGAAGGAGCGCGGGGTCTACCGGCAGATGGTCATGGAACGGATGCCGACGCCTCCGACCTCCATCCGCAAGGTCCCGCCCTGCCTCCTCATCCTCAAGACCAGCCCGGGCACGGCCCAGGCCCTGGCCGTCGCCCTGGACAACATGTCGCCCCCCTCCCTGGCCGGCTCCATCGCCGGCTACGACTCCATCTTCATCGCGGCCACGGATCCTTCCCGCCTGGACGCGCTGGAGGAGGAAGTGCGGCGCTGCCTGGCGAACGGATTCTGACCCCCTGCCCGGAAGCCGGTCAGGCCAGGTCCGCCAGCGCCAGCTTCGCGGCGCGGCTCATCCGCTTGATCGCGCGCTCCCGGCGCAGGGCCGAGGCCTTGTCCCGGCATGCCTCCACGTGGACCAGGTCGAGGGGGCCCCGCCCCTTGGTGTAGCGGGCTCCCTTCCCCGCCCGGTGGGCCTCCAGCCTCGCCACCACATCCGGGGAGATGCCGCAGTAGAGGGTCCCATCCCCGCAGCGCAGGAGGTAGACGGACCAGCTCCGGCTCATGGCTTGGCTGGGAGGCCCAGCAGGGCCTGGAAGCGCGCCAGACCTTCCGCCTTGCCTCGGCCCTCGGGGAGATGGAGCACGGCGAGGGTCTCGCCGTCGCTGCCCGCCACCCAGGCCGAGGTCGCGCCGGGGTCCGAGGGGACCGGGGCGGTGCCGGTCTTCATCCACCACGAGTCCAGCTTGAACTGTTCGCGGAAGCCCACGACCAGGAGCCTCCGGCACTGGCTCAGGAGCTGGTCCTGGGTCGGGTCCAGCAGCCATTCCAGCATGGCCTCCGGGCTCGTGCGGAGCAGGTCCCCATCCCCGATCCAGGCCGGAGTCAGGTCGGGGATCGTGTCTCCGGGAGGAAGGCGGTTGCCCAGGAAGGGCCTGAAGGCCTCCTCCAGCATCGCCCTGCCCGCCCCTTCCCCGATCTGCTTCCGCCACCGGTCGGCGGACTGCCGCGCCCAGGACAGGAAGGCCAGGTTGCAGCTCTCCTGGGTGGCCTTGGCGAGATCCACCTTCCCATGCCCCTTCTGCAGCCAGCAGCGGAATTCCCCCATCTGCCCCGTGCACTTGTAGGTGGCGCTCCGGGCGGCCCAGTCGTTCCCCTCCAGGCGCAGCCAGACCAGCTTGGCGAGGCTCCCCATGGGGGCTTCCTTCCGCGCCTCCCCGAAGGAATGGACGACCCGGTCGCCGCCCGCCACGGAGAGGCCCTCCCCCGGCAGGAGGCGGGGGGCGAAGGCGGCCGCGGGGGCCTGGGCCAGGGCGGGAACCGCCAGGAGCAGCGCCAGGAGCAGACGTTCGATCATCCTCATGGAATCCCCGGTCAAGAATCGGCAAGCCACGGTTTCAATCCTCGACATCGAGGGTACCCAGGATGACGGGCCCGGCGCCAGGCAGCACCAGCCGCTCGAAGCGCCAGCGCCGCTCGGAATCCGTGCCTCCGTCCAGCACGGCCTCCACTGCGATGCGGACGGGATTCTCCCCCCGGTAGCCCCCCGTCCAGCGGAGCGTATAGGTGCCCATGGAGGGCGCGGCGTGGTGGTACTCGTTGGACCAGTCGAGGGTGCCCCCCGAAGGCGTCCGCCGTCCTCGCACGGCCAGGTCCCCGTTGGGCTCCAGGACCTCCAGGTCCCCGCCTGTCCAGCCCTCGTCGGGGGCGTGGACCTGGGCGACGATGAGGCGGGCGCGCGAGGCGGAGGACCACCAGGAGCGGATGATCCGCTGGCCGGAATCCGGCTCGAGGATCTCCAGGCGGTTCTCGCCGTTCCGGGATTCGAGGTAGTCGTCGCAGGACCGTCCCACTTGCACCGCCAGCTGGGTGTGGGTCCCGTTGAACCAGACGAAGAGGCGCCGTTCCCTCCAGGCGTTGCGCCTGGCCGACTCCTCGGCCCAGAGGCGCTCCTGGCGCAGCTCCTCGGCGGTCCGCTCCGGCGGTTCCCCGGCTTCGCCGCCATCCCATTCCTCGCTTTCCTCGAATCCCTCCGCCTCCTCCCTGGGGGGATCCGGATCCCCGGGATCCACGAGCTTGATGTGGATGTCCCGCCTCCCGGCCGTGAGCCATCCCCCGAGATCAGGGGTCAATTCCAGGCGCCACTTGGAGGGATCCGGGGCATAGACCGGCGGGAGCGCCCGGGGAGGCGGCCCGGCCTGGGCTCGGCCCCCCAGGCCCGCACAGAGCAGCATCGGCAGCAGCAGGCGTCTCATGGCCGGCCTCCTTCCGTCACGCGCAGGTCCAGGCCATCGCAGGTGGTCCACTGGCTCTCGTTGGACATGAGGCTCAGCCTGGCGGGGCGGAGCCGGTAGCGGCCCGCCAGGCCCGCCCTCAGGAGGATCCGGACCCGGGGCGCGTCCCAGGGCTCGAGCCGCCGGAAGAAGCAGACCACCTTGTCGGGATGGACCTCGATGCGCGGTTGCCGGCTCCACTCGTCCGGATCGCTCCCCTCCGCGAGGGGCTGGCCCTCCAGCACGAATCCCTCCAGGGCCACCGTGGGACTGAGTCCCGCCGGGAGGGGCACTTCGAGGATCGCGTAGTCCGCGGGGCGGTCGACCTTCGCCCGCAGTTCCATCCAGGCTTCGTCGCCCACCTGGAGCCCGCCGGTCCACTTTTCGCGGATCCAGCCTTTCCTGGGCTCTCCGGTCTGCCGGGGCGTCCGCAGCTTCCACAGGGAACGGACCACCTCCATCCGCATGGCGGAGGAACTCTCCGCCTTCACGGCCCCCGCCGCGCTGCCCGGCACCTGGTAGGCATAGGTCCAGACCAGCACGCCCCGGCCCGACGCCGTGAGCTTCAGCGGCTTCGGCGCGTCCATGGGGAAGAAGCCGGGGCGGGGGTCTCGACTCCCCCAGCGGTGGAGGGCCCGGTCCCCCTGCCGGGAGAAGTCCCAGGAAGGACCTCCCGCGATGGAGACCTTGAGCGCGGGCGCATCCCACTCCAGCTTCCGGACCTTTGCCAGGCAGGGCAGGACCTCCACCACCTGGGCCGTGGACCAGGTCGAATACCAGCCGCAGCCCTGGAACTCCGAGGCGAGGAAGGCCTCGGCCTGGGGGATCAGCGGGGACCGGGGGCTGGCCAGGGCCAGGGCCTTCAGGGCCATGGCGGTCGGCACCACGTCCCCGGAGCTGTAGCCGAACCAGTCGTCCCGGTTCCCTTCCCAGCGGGCGAGCCCGCCCTTCACCACCGCCGCCCGCTCCAGCCCGGCGGCCAGGGCCTGGGCCTTCGGGTGCCGGGTCCAGGCCGCCGCGAAGGCGGTCATGGCCAGGACGTGGGCCCCGGGCCACTTGCCCTGGAGGACCTTGTCCGCGGTGCTGTCCAGCACGCCCGCGAGGGGTTCGCCCGTCTGGGCGAGGGCCTGCAGCAGGAAGGCCGCGTCCGCGCACGGATCGGGCGCCTCCCCCTTCCCGGGAGCGGTTCCGGGGGTTCGCGCGTCGGCCTGGCGGGCGGTTTCCTGGAAGAGGGCGATGGCGGCCTGGCGTCCGCGCCGGTAGACGCCTTCGTCCACCTCGTAGCCCAGGCGCTTCATCAGGGCGAGGCTCTGGATGGCGTAGCCGGTCGTGTGCGGGTTGGCCGCCTGGCCGAAGTCGTGGGGCGCATACCAGCCCCAGCCCCCGTCGCCCTGCTGGTAGCCGTAGACCCGGAAGACCCCGTCGCGGATGTTGCGGTCCAGGTCGACCAGCTGCTTCCAGTCGATCGGCGGCATCAGCCCCTGCTTCACGAGATCCGCCAGGAGGATGTTGGGGACGAAGCTGGAGAGGGTCTGCTCGACGCATCCGTAGGGATAGGAGACCAGGTAGGGCAGGGATGGGGCGACCAGGTGCTCCAGGGTGCCCACGGGCGTCAGCACGAGGGAAGCCCCTCCCGCCGCGCGGGGCGGCACGGGGATCTCCTGGATCCGCGTGCCGCCCTGGAGGAGGAGATGGCCGCTCACGGAGGCGGGGACCATCGGGTCAAGCACCGTGACGCTGCGCCGTTCCGCGTCCTTCAGGCCGCCTCCCTCCGCGCGGGCCGTCACCGTGAGTTGTCCCGTCCTGGAGGGAAGCAGAGGCACGGCGAACCTGAACTCGCCCTTGTCCGCCAGGGAGAAGGCGCCCTCCGCGTCCCCGGCCAGGCTCCCGTTGGCCACCTCGAGGCGGACCTTGCCCGGGATGAGCGTTCCGGAAAGGTTCCGCACCTGGGCGATGACCCGCGCCTCCTCGCCCAGGGACAGCGTCCGCGGAAGGGTGAGGCTCACCTGCAGGGGCTTGGAGACGGGCCCCGAAGCCCGGCCGACCCCCAGCCTCGTGTCGCCCGTGACCGCGGTGGCGGTGGCCCTCCAGGCGGTGAGGTTGTCCGGCAGCACGACCTCGGCGGAGGCCTTCCCGTCCCTGCCGGTGGCCAGGAACGGCACCCACAGGGCCGTGTCCTTGAAGTTGTCGCGGACCTTGTCGTGGTCCTCGCTCTTGAACTCGCCCCGCCGGGTCCGTTTCAGGCTCCAGACCGGCCGCTGCCGGCGCAGCAGGTCGCAGAAGCTCCATTCCGTGCTGCCGCTGCGGAGGACGCCGTGGCGGCGGGACGGATGGAAGAAGCGGACGGGATCGGGATGGAGTTCCCCGGAGAGCGCGTAGATGGCTTCGTCCACCACGCCCACGCTGAGATCGGCGGCCACGGGCCGACCGTCGGCGTCCTTCACGCCCACGGCCAGCTTCATGGTCTGGCCCGGCTGGTAGTGGGCCTGGTCCATGGCCACGTCCACCTGGAGGCGGCGGTCGATGCGAGGCACCCGGATGGGCACTTCGGCGAGCTGGCGCCGGCCTTCCGCCACGATCTCGAAGACGGCCCAGGCATTGGGGCGCATGTCCTCCGTGACGGGAATCTCCACCACGGTGGTCGTCCCCTGGACGACCCGCGCCTGCCGGGTCCCCAGGGTCTCGTGCTCCAGCGACCAGTGGAGGGTCAGCCGGGGCCGCGGGAGCCGCACCAGGATCCGGGCGGTCTCGCCGGGCCTGTATTCCCGCTTGTCGGCCCCGGCGCGGAGGTCCCGCACGGCAGGCAGCGGGGTGCCCTCGGCCGCCACGGTGACGAGGCGCTGGGCGGAGATCGGGCGTCCCTGGCCATCCTTGGCTTCGGCCAGGACGAGGAACAGCCCGCCTTCCGGGATCGCGAGCTGGGCCCTGGGCCCGGGCGCGCTCGCGAGCACTTCGCCGGGCTTGAGGGCCGTGGGCCTCGTCCACCAGGCGCCGTCCTTCTTTTCGGCGAGGATGCGGGTCGCCTTCAGCACGATGGGCACGCCCTTCACCTCGTTCCCGTCCAGATCCTGGACCCTGGCCACCACCGCGAACGGCTTCCCGGGGGCGGCGACGCTGCGGTCGGCATCGACCAGGACCACCCGGTCGCCCCGGGCGACCCTCACCTGCGCGGCGCCCGAGTTCCGCTGGCCGCTGCCGTCGGCGACCTTCACCACCAGCCGCCAGAGGCCTTCCTCCGTCATCTTGAACTCGCCGGTCCTGGCCGCGCCGTCCTCGTCCAGCTCGAGCTGGCCGCTCTCCATGAGTTCCGGCGCGGGTTCCTCCTCCCCGCCGCCCCAGTACCAGCCGTAGCCGCTCCTGGCCACCTTGTAGAGGAACCAGTCGGCCCTGGCGCCGCGCACCGCCGCGCCGTAGAAATAGTCGGCCTTGATCGAGAAGGACACGCCGTCCCCGAGCCCGGCCTTGGTTTTCCCCGCGGCCACGGCGACGGAGAAGCTCGGCTTCACGAAGTGCTCCACCTTGAATTCGGCCTGTCCCGGCCCCTGGGGCCCCTGGAAGACCACCCGGAAAAGGCCCAGCCTCCCGGCGCCGGGCAGCCGGACCGCGGCCCCGAAGGTGCCGGTGGCCGCGTCGAGGAGCTTCGCCCGGCCTTCGGCCACGCGGGTGTCCTCGGGGTCCAGGACCGTGTAGGGGAGCTCGGCGATGCCGTTCGGCACACGGTTTTCGCCGTTCTCGACGGTGCGGAGGATGGCCTTGAGGTGCACCTCCTGCCCAGGGCGGTAGAGGGGGCGTTCCGTGAAGGCGTAGAGGCGCTGCTTCACCGCGGCGGTCCCCTGCCCTTCGATGGCCAGCAGCGCGCAGTTGTCCCCGGACCGGGCCACGACCACGCGGCGGACCCCGGGACCGGCCTGGATCTCCGCCCGGCCGTCCGAGCCGAAGGCCAGGGGCCGGGCCGCGCCCCCTTCGACGATGCGGCCGGTGACGCCCGGCCGGAGGGAACCGTCCAGGGCGTTGAGAGCCTGGACCCTCAGCCGCGTGCCGTCCTGCTCGGCCAGCAGGGCCAGGTCCGTCACGAGCCAGGGGACGTAGGCCGCTTCGCTCCCCTTCAGGATCTCCAGCAGGTAGATCCCGGCGCGCTGGGCGGGAAGCTCCACGCGGCTGAGGTGGCCCGGTTCGTCTCCCTCCCCTTCCTTCGCCGCCGTGATCTCCTCCGTCACCTTCGGCACCAGCTCGGTCATGAAGGCGAGGCCGGGCTGGCCCTCCAGGACGAGGGCATCCCCGTCGCGGGGAGGCGTCGACCCGAGCCTGGGCGGCCCCAGGCGCTCGGTCTGCCGGGCGAGGTCGCGCAGCGCCTGGGTGGCGGTGCGGTGGACGGTCACGAAGGCCCGCCGGCCGCCCCACAGGAAGGCCTCCCTCAGCGTGTCGAGGGGGTCCCGCCCTCCCCGGCCGCCTGCCAGGAAGGCCTCGCCCTCCTTCGCGGCCAGGAGCTGCTTCAGGAGGCCTTCGGCGTCCTCGACGCGGTAGAGGCGCACCCGCACCTGGCTCGGGACGGGGCCTGCGGCCTCGAGCCAGGCGGTCCGCCCGGGCAGCGTGGGGCGCGGCATCGCGAAGGCGCCCACCCAGCCCCCTTCGCGCCAGGCCGCTTCGGCGGCCTTCGGCGCCGAGGAGCCGGCGCTGGGCAGCAGCAGGAGCGCCGGGATCAGCAGGGAGAGGAGGAAACGGAACCGGTTCATGGTCGACTCGGGGCGGAAGGGTCGGGAAGGGCTGCGCGTTCGAGTCCGCTGCAGAGGACTTTCCATCGGTAGAGCCCGAGGAAGGCGGGATTCTCCGGCAGGGGCCTGAAGTCCGGGGACGGATGGTGGAGGAGGTCGTCCAGGCGCACGCGTCGGACTTCCCCATCCTTCCGGGTCCGCCCGGATCCCTCGGGCCCCGTGTGGTAGACCAGCATCGGCTGTCCGTCGACGTCCGGCCGCACGAAGGCCATGGCGTGGTCGGGCTCGGGATGGGCCCCACCCCTGGCGAAGAAGAGCAGGTCCCCGGGCTCGGCCTCGGCCAGGTCCCGTCCCAGGGGCACGCAGGCGTGGCCGCGCAGGAACGCGCCCTTGGCGAAGGGCTGCCAGCCGGCGGGGGTGGGGAAGGCGGCGCGCCAGGGGCCTCCCATGGCGGGGCTGGGATCCCCCGCCACAGGCGAGGGCGGGAACCCCGTCCTCGCCCGCCAGGCCTCCGTATGGGGACCCCAGGCCTCCCGGAAGGCGAAGCGCAGGAGTCCGGCGCAGTCCCGCTGGGCGGGTTCCCAGGCGGGGCTCGCTCCCTCGAGCTGCTGCTCCAGCAGGGCCACGAACCAGGTCCGGAAGGCGTCCTGGTCCCCCTGGCCGAGCAGGTCGCCGGAAGGATCCGTCTCGACGGGCGAGAGCAGGAATCTCTCGCGGAAGCCCGGCCAGGCAGCCAGGACGACCGCCGTCGGCCGCTCCGGAGACAGGTAGAAGCCCGTCCCCGCGTCTCCCCAGGCCTCCGCTCCCTCCACCCGGGCCCGCCAGGCGGTCCGCCGCAGGCCCAGCAGGCTCCGGCTCTCCAGCACGATCCGCTGGACGGGGTTCCCTTCCGAACACTCGATCCGGCCCCGGTGGCGCACGGGCACGAGGGCCGCCGCCCCCGCGAGGAGGAGGGCGCCTCCTCCCGGCCAGAGCGCCGCGCGTCTCATCGCGGCCAGGCCTCCAGGCCGGCGGGGGTCCATTCCACCTGGAGCGTCCTGGTGCCCAGGGCCTTCATGGCTCCGAGGAAGGGCCCGAAGGTGGAGGCCACTTCCGCCGAGGCATCGTCGTCCGAGGGCGAGGGCTCCCCGAACCACCAGGCGCCGCCCCCTTGGGTGGTCCTCAGGTAGGCGAGGAGAAGGGTCTCGAGATCCCCGGCCGCGGAGACCCCATCGAGATGGGCCGTCCCGAAGGACCTTCCCTGGAGGTCCGCGATCGTGGGGGCCTGGCCCAGGAGTCCTCCCGCGATGGACTGGACGGCCGCGTCGTCGCTGCCGGCCACCAGCGTGTCGCCCACCAGGGCGTAGCAGGGCGTGAAGGCCTGGGCGGTACGGATCCGGTGGAGCTGGACCCCCTTGGCGTACTCGCGGCTCTCGAGCCGTCCCTTGAAGAGATGGGACCAGAGCCGCCGGAGGGCCGCCTCCAGGGCGCCGCGTCCCTCCGGACGCACGGGCAGGGCCAGGGCCACGCTGGGCGTCATCCCCGGTTCGCCGAATCCGCCGTAGAAGCCGGCCTTCCCTTCGCGCTGCCTTCGACGGGCCTGGTAGCGGCTCTCCGTCTGCAGTTTCCTGAACTCCGCCTGGGCCGCCTGTTCCTGGATCGAGAGCGGCGGCGCGGCCACCCAGCCCTTCCAGTAGAAGGCCGCGCCCCGGAGATCGAGGGTCGCGAGCAGGGCGTCCGCCTCCTGCCGCAGGACCTTGCGGGCCTCCCGGCGCGATCTCGCGGCCTGCAGTTCCGACAGGTAGGCTTCCTGCTGCTCGGGCGTCAGGTTGCCGCCGCCGTCCGCGATCTTCGGCAGTTCCGGGTCCTCGATGGGAGCCTCCTGGTCCTTCCGGAGCAGGGACGCGACGAGCGGTTCCGTGGGGCCCGCTCCCAGGGCCACGGACAGCGTCCCGCTCCGGGGCGCCGCCTTGGCGATGCAGGGGTTGTTCCAGGTCTTCTGGCGGCCGCCCAGCAGCCTCCGCCGGAGGGCGGTGCGTTCGAAGGCCGCGCCCGCGCCCAGGCGCGGCAGCAGCCAGAGGGAGATTTCCGTCCGCGGCCGCATCCCCGCCAGCGCCACCTTGCACCACTCCAGTCGCTCGCCGAGGGTCACGTCCGCCGCCGGGAAGAGGGCCGACCGCAGGGGCGCCTCGCGGTCGCAGATCCAGGTCCCGTCTTTCGTCGCGCAGACGTTCAGGACTCCCCCGGCCCCCCGGACCTGGATCACCCTGGCCTGGCCCCCATAGGCTCCCGTCCAGGTGACGACCCTGGCGCGGGCCCCCCTCGAAGTCGGATTCAGCCTCAGCAGTTCGAGGAACATCCGGGTGCTCGCCGGCAGGGTCCCCGGGAGGAAGACCAGGGTGCCTCCCGAGGGCCCCGGGCCGCCGCGCTCGAGGCCGTAGTGGAGCACCCAGACTTCGCGGTCCGCGAGGGGCGCGAGGGCCACCGAGGAACGCTCCAGCCAGGGCTCCAGGTGGCTCGCGAAGAATCCCGCCCGGCTCCCGCGGGCCAGGGCCTGGACCATGCCGCCGGGGCCGCCCGCCAGGGCCCGGAGCCGGGCCAGCCCGCCCCGGAACTGGCGCAGGTGCAGGATGGCGCTGGGCTGTGCCGCCTGCTCCAGGGCCCGGGGCAGCACCCCGGCCGCGTCCGTGCTGGGCAGCAGGACGGGCTCTGGGATCCACTGGAAGCGCCAGGCGCCGGGTCCCTCGAGATGGAGCCCCAGGCCCTGGGTCCAGGGCCTGGCCACGAGGGAGGAAGGCTCCAGGTAGGCGAAGGGGTCCTTGCCCGGCAGCCGGTAGCCCTTGAAATGGAGGAAGTGGGCGACCTCGTCGCGATTCCCGGACGCCAGGAGCGCGGCCCTGGCCCAGTGGTCCAGGGGTCGGTCCCCGAGCACGACCAGGGCCGCCCGCCGTTCCCTGGCCTCTCCCTTCAGCCGGCCGAGGAGCTGCTCGTTCTGCTCCCCGTAGGGCAGCGACAGCAGGGGCTTGTCTTCCCACAGCAGCTTCCCCTGGGCATCCCGTTTCGAGCAGCGCCAGGTCTTCGCCTGGTCCCAGGCCCAGCGCCGGGCCGCCTGGGATCCCAGGGCACCCTGGGCGAGGAGGCCCTGCCCGGCCAGGACGCACAGCATCCATGCGAGCCCCTTCCACATCGATCCCTGCCGCACTGGAACCTCCGGGTTGCTGGATGTTAACAGAGCGGCCCAGCCGCCTCCCGCCGATCCGAAAGCGGGCCCGGCCAAAGGTGGCACAATCTAGCCATGGAAACGCGAACCCTCCTCACCAACCTCCGTGGAGTCGTCACTCCGGATCCTGCCCGCCCCTGGGCCGTGGACTACGTCGAGAAGGCAGCCGTGGCCCTGGAGGGAGGGCGGGTCGCCTGGCTGGGACCCGAGGCGGCGCTGCCCCCGGAGTGGCGGAGCGCGGAAATCGTGGACGGGAAGGGGCGGTGGGCCTCCCCCGGCTTCGTGGACCCCCACACCCACCTGATCTTCGGCGGCGACCGCAGCCAGGAGTTCAACCGCAGGCTCCACGGCGTGAGCTACGCCCAGATCGCGGAGGAAGGAGGCGGCATCCGGGAGACGGTGCGCGCCACCCGGGCGGCCGGCCTGGACGAGCTGGTCTCGCTGGGCGAGGACCGCCTCCGGAAGCTGAAGGGGAAGGGCGTCGTGCACCTGGAGGCCAAGACGGGCTACGGCCTGTCCCTGGACTCGGAATCGCGGCTGCTGGAGGCCTACGGTGTCCTGAAGGGCCGGGGCTGGAGCCTCGACGTCACGCTCATGCCCGCCCACGACATCCCTCCCGAGTTCCAGGGGGACCCCGCGGGCTACGCCAAGGTCGTGGCGGAGACCTGGCAGCCGGAACTGGTCCGGCGCCACCCGGGGATCGCCAGATTCTGCGACGTGTTCGTGGAGAAGGGCGTGTTCTCCCCGGCGGACGGCCGCGCGGTCCTGGAGTCCGGCAAAGCCCTGGGCCTGGTCCCCAGGATCCACGCCGACGAGTTCGGCCACACGGGCGGCGCCGAACTGGCGGCCGAGCTGGGCGCCGCCAGCGCCGACCACCTGATGTTCGCCTCCGACGAGGGCATCAAGGCCATGGCCGCGGCCGGGGTGACGCCCACCCTCCTGCCCTGCACGACCCTGTTCCTGGGCATGCGGGACTGGGCTCCGGCCCGCAGGATGATCGAGGCCGGCTGCCGGGTGGCCCTGGCCTCGGACTTCAACCCGGGCTCCTGCGCCTGCCTCGATCCCCTCCTGGTCCTGCGCCTGGGATGCCTGCAACTGCGGATGACCTTCGAGGAGGCCTACACGGCCGTGACCCTGCACCCTGCCCGGAGCCTGAAGCGGCCGGACCTCGGCCACCTGCACCCCGGAGCCCTCGGCAAGGTGCTGCTCTGGGACGTGAAGCACCCCCTGGAGCTGGTCTACTGGATGGGCGAGGCCTTCGTGCCGGAGGTCGTCGGCTGAGGCCCGATCCCGAGGCCCGGAACTAAAAAACCTGCCCCGGTGAAGCCGGGGCAGGTCCTGTCCAGGATCCGTTGCTGATCCTACTGGCTGCGCCCCTTCGAGTGCTCTTCGACGATGCGGTAGATCCGCTCCTTGGCGCGAAGCTTGGCCTTCTTGAGTTCGACCTCTTCGATCGACTCCTTCGCAGTGAGACGGATCTTGTTCTGGAGATAGTGCAACCGCTCGTCCGCAGCCTTGTGCTCTTCCATCAGCTTGCGGAACTCGAAGTGTTCCTTCATCAGGCGGTCCTGGACCTCAGGCTTAAGAAAATCCATGCATCCTCCGGAATGGGTCCCTTGGCAGGGAAGCAATTTCTCAATCGCCTTGCCCGACCCAAAGGGTACTCCCGGGGTACTCCCCGTCAAGGGAAGGCTCGCATGCTCCATTTCGACATAGGCACTTTCCGCCCAGGCCCCCCTCCAACCCTGGGGTCAAGGTCCTCAGCGATCAAGCCATCCCATGCTGCCGTTCTTCCTCGTTCCGCCCCTCGTAACCCCGTTCGAGGCCCCGGGTCTCGCGGCGCTGGCGGGCATCCTCGCGCCAGAAGAGCGCGGTGAGCCTCAGGAACCAGCCCAGGAGCCAGGCGTTCACGCCGGCGGCCCCGATCTGCAGGAGGAGGAAGATCCACACGCGGGCGCTGCTGCCCCCGCCCGCCCTCCAGGCGAAGAGGAACACCAGGAAGTGCAGCCCCACCCTGACGAGCACCCCGCCCAGGATGAAGGCTCCCCACTGCAGGGGGTGGGTCCAGAGCCGCTGGAAGCTCTGCGCCATGTGCGTCAGGAGCCGCTCGGGGCTGCCCAGGTACCAGTTCGGCTGGTGCAGCCCGGCCCGGTCGATCCGGCATAGCCACCACTGGACCATGGCGGTGGAGACGCAGAACATGCGGAACAGGGTGCCCCCCACCAGGTTCAGCCAGCCGAGTCCGTGGATGCCCGTCCCGGCGAGGCCCTCCAGCACCCAGGACACCCCGTAGCCGAGAATGACGATGGGGATCCCGATGATCAGGGTCTCCAGGAAGCCGCAAAGCCATGGACCCAGCCGGGCGGCCAGGCCCACCGCCCCCGTCTGGACCCGCCAGCCGGCCCAGAAAACCCAGAGCAGGGCCAGGGAGCCGATCAGCGGAGCCCAGGTTCCCAGCGGGTCCTGCCGGAGGCCGCCGTTCTCCAGGAGCTCCCACACGTCCCTGGCGGTGAGCAGTTCGCCCCAGTAGCTGGGCAGCGCGCTCCACCGGGCCAGTCCCTCGAGGTGCAGGGCCCAGGCCGTCCCGGAGAGCGCATCGAAGACGATCCAGGCCAGGATGAGCTGCAGCCCGCGGCCGGAGAATCCGCCCGAGACGGCCTCCCTCCAGGACCGCCAAGGTCCCGGGGATCCCGGGAATTCCATTTCGGGAGGCGCCGGTGCCGTGTCCATCTCTCTGACCTCCCTTCCCGGAATCACGATAGTCCAATGGGCCGTTCCCGCGAAATCCGATGAACGAATCCTAGATCTTGAAATTCAGCTCCAGGGTTTCCTTGTCCACCTCGATGGTGCGGGAGCTGCCCTCCCTTCCCTGGATGCTGATGGTGTGCCTGCCCTTGACCACCGGAATGGCGGTGCTGCCGTCGCTTTCCACCTCCGTGGGCACCCCGTCGATCACGATGGTCCCCGAGGACGGGAAGGTGGAGACGGTCAGCCTGGCCAGGTCCGGCAGGGCGACCGTCACCGTCTGGCCGGCGGTGATCTGCACCGTCCGGGTCTCCTGGTAGAAGACCTTCGGGTTGGCGAGGTCGATCCTGTGGCTGCCGGGGGCGAGCGAAAGCCTGGCGCCTCCCCCCACGTCCTTTCCGTCCACCTTGACCCGGGCCGTGAAGCCGCCCGCCAGCTTGAGGACCCCCGTCGAGGAGGAGACCACGTTGCCCGTCTCGCCCGTCGTGCGCAGCTCGTCCAGGGGCAGGAGCTTGAAGACCTTGTCCCCGGGAACCTCCCCCACGTCGAAGCGGGTGGAGAGCCCGACGCCGGACTGGGGATGCGTGAAGGTCAAGTCGTGGAGCTGGCCCTGGTTCCAGTCCTTGATCACCAAGGGGGTGGCGCCCTGCAGCTTGCGGGAATCCAGGACGACCTCGGCGCCGGGCGGATCCGTGCGCAGCCTCACCTCGCTCAGGACCGGCTGCAGGACGATCCGGGGGGCCTTGTCGCCCCTCCCGTGCACGTACTGCGCCGTCACGAAGCCCGGCTTCCGGATCTCGAGCCGGTCCCCCTCCTTCATGATCAGCGGCTTGTTCGCGTCCAGGACCTGCCCGTTCATGGCCAGGGTCGCCTGGGGGGGATCGGTCGTGAGGCGGACTTCCTCTCCGGCCTTGCCCGAGAACAGGAAGAAGCCCAGTCCCAGGACCACGAGCCCCGCCAGGATCCCGCCGTAGAGCACCCCCCTCGAGCCCGGACGGATCCTGCGCCGGCTCGTGGCCTGGGTGTCGTCCAGGGTCCGGGTGATGGGGGTCGGCGGCATCACCAGGGGCACGGCCCCCTGCCGGAGCAGGCCCAGGAGTTCCGTCCGGACGGACGGATCCAGTTCCGTCGCCGCTTCGATCAGTTCCCGGACGAAGGCCGAGCAGGAGGGATGGCGCTCCCCCGGGTTCTTGGAGAGGACCCTCAGGAAGATCCGCTGCCAGGCGTCGGGAAGCAGGCCGGCGACCGGGGGATTCACCTCCACCGGCTGCTCGTTGACGATCCGGTAGAGGATCGTGTTGATCGAGGTCCCGGGGAACGGCAAGGTCCCGGACAGGAGCTCGAAGATCATCACGCCGAAGCTGAACACGTCCGAGAGGAGGGTCGCGTGGCCCTCCTTGATCTGCTCGGGGCTCGCATAGCTGGGGGTCCCCAGGAAGGTGCCCGTCTGCGTCAGGGAGGCGTCCTCGCGCTTGGCGATGCCGAAGTCCATGAGCTTGGGCCGCCCGTCCTCCGTGAGGATGACGTTGCCCGGCTTCACGTCCCGGTGGACGATGTTGTGGGCGTGGGCGTGATCCAGGGCCGCGGCCACCCCGCAGGCGATCCTCAGCTTGGCCCGGAGCGGCATGGCCGGCAGCCGCCCGGACTTGATGAGGCCGTCCAGGGGCTGCCCCTGGACGTATTCCATGGCCAGGAAGGGCCCCATGTCGCTGTCGCCCACATCATAGATGGTGACGATGCCCGGATCGTTGAGGACTCCCGACACCTCCGCTTCCCGCTGGAAGCGCGCCAGGTACTCCCGGCGGTCCTCCTCGCTGCGCATGGCGTCCAGCTTCACGACCTTGATGGCCAGCTTGCGCTTGATCCGAGGGTCCTCCGCGAGGTAGACGCAACCCATGGCGCCCGCTCCGAGCTGACGCCTGACCTCGTAGCGGCCGATGGTCCTGGGGATGTTCTCGGTATCTGGCATTCGTGTTCGCTCTGGGGCAACCGATCAGGAATCAAGGACTTTTAGCATTTTAGCTGAAATTGGCACGAGTTTTCCCAATGTTTTTCCCTAATGATGAAAGGACTTTTCGACGAAAAGATGGCAGAATTGAGGTTCGCTCATGCTGGTGGGCGAGGAGGTTTGATAGCGATGGAACTCGTCCGCACGATCGTGCTCGCGACCTACTTCACGATCTTGTCCATTCTCAGCATCTATGGGGCCCATCGGCTCTGGATGCTCATCCTTTACTACCGGCACAAGAAGGACGTGCCCCAGCCCAAGGGCGGACCGGACTTCCTCCCGATGGTCACCGTGCAGCTCGCGATCTTCAACGAGATGAACGTCGTGGAGCGCCTCATGGACTACGTCGTCCGCATGGACTGGCCCAAGGAGAAGCTCGAGATCCAGGTGCTGGACGACTCCACGGACGACACCGTCAAGGTGGCCCAGAACATCTGCGAGCGGTACCGCCTCCTGGGTTACGACATCAGCTACATCCACCGCACGGACCGCACCGGCTTCAAGGCCGGCGCCCTGGACAACGGCCTCAAGGCCGCCAAGGGCGAGTTCGTGGCCATGTTCGACGCCGACTTCCTCCCCACCCCGGACTTCCTCCGGAAGGCCGTCCCCCACTTCGCCGACGACAAGATCGCCTTCATCCAGGGCTGCTGGGACCACCTCAACCGGGACTTCTCCCTCCTGACCCAGGTCCAGGCCATCCTGCTCGACGGCCACTTCATCTACGAGCACACCGCCCGCCACCGGTCCAATGCCTTCTTCAACTTCTCCGGCACCGCGGGCATGTGGCGCGTCTCGGCCATCGCCGACGCGGGCGGGTGGCAGCACGACACCATCACCGAGGACGCCGACCTGAGCTACCGCGCCCAGCTGAAGGGCTGGCGGGGCGTCTACCTCAAGGACCTCGTGGTCCCCGCCGAGCTGCCCGTGGAGGTGAACGCCTTCAAGAGCCAGCAGCACCGCTGGGCCAAGGGCAACGCCCAGGTCATCCGCAAGCTCATGAAGACCCTCCTCACCAGCAAGGAGAGCCTGCACACCAAGGCCGAGTGCTGGTTCCACCTGACCGCCAACTGCAACTACATCCTGATGGTCATCCTGGCCATCATCATGGTTCCCTGCATGGTCTTCCGCACCGGAACCCCCGCGAAGATCCTGCTGCTCACCGACGGCCCGTTCTTCGTGCTGAACGCCGTGAGCGTGGGCCTCTACTTCGGCCTGTCCCAGCGCGAGGTGAAGAACAACAAGGGCTGGACCAAGCGGATCAAGTACATTCCCTGCCTGATGAGCCTCGGCATCGGGCTCGGCCTGAACCAGGCCAAGGCCGTGCTGGAAGGCTTCTTCACCAACGACATCGAGTTCAAGCGCACGCCCAAGCTGGGCGTGGACGAGAACGGCAAGGCCATCAGCAAGCGGGCCTACAAGGTGCCCAAGAGCCTCATCACCTTCCTGGACCTGGCCTTCGCCGTCTACTATCTCGTGGCCATGGGGATCGCCGTCTACCTCCGGAAGTGGGCCTCCGTCCCCTTCCTCTGGCTCTTCTTCAGCGGCTTCGCCTACATCAGCTTCATGTCCCTGGCCGACATGGCCATCTTCCGGCGGCTGGCGATGGACGAACTCGAGGACGACGAGAAGGCCACCCAGCTGATCCAGTAGTCTCCATGGAATGACCAAGAGACCCAGAGCCGTAGCCCTTCGCTACCACCCCGAGGCGCCCTTCCTGGACGCGGCGCCCAGGCTCGTGGCGAAGGGACGAGGGCTCCTGGCGGACCGGATCCTGGATCTCGCCCGGGAACACGACGTTCCCGTGGAGCGGGATCCCGATCTCCTCGAGGCCCTGGAGCCCCTCGATGTCGACATGATGATCCCCCCGGAACTGTTCCAGGCGGTCGCGGTGATGCTCGCGGCCCTCTACCGCGCGAATCGCCGGCTGCTCGCGACCTGATCCTTTCCATCGATTCCGTTCTGTCCCACCCTTCCTCCCGGGTCCGACCTTGATCGACCTCCACTGCCATTCCATCTTCTCCGATGGCACTGACACGCCCGAGGCTCTGGCGGAGCTGGCGGACGGGTGCGGCCTCTCGGCCGTCGCCCTGACCGACCACGACACCGTGGCGGGACTGCCGCGCTTCCTCGAGGCCCAGGCCGCAGCCAGGGCCCGGCTTGTCCCGGGCCTGGAGCTGAGCTGCCGGTTCATGAACATGGAGGTCCACCTCCTGGGGCTCTTCATCGACCCGCTCCACCCCACGCTCCTGGAGCGCATCAGCGACATGCGCCAGAGGCGGGAGGAGCGGAACTTCCGGATGGTCGAGCGCCTCCACGCCCTGAACATCCCGATCACCCTCGAGGAGGTGGCCGCGGTGGCGCCGACCCGTCTCCTCTCCAGGTCCCATTTCGCCAAGGCCCTCATCAAGCGAGGCGCGGCCAGCAGCCGCCAGGACGTCTTCGCGCGCCTCATCGGCGACGGCTGCCCGGGCCACGTCCCCTTCCGGGTGATCACGCCCGCCGAGGCCGTCCGGTGGATCTCCGAAGCCGGAGGGGTCTGCGTCGTGGCCCACCCGGGCCGGTGCTCCCAGCGCGGCTTCCGCTGGGAGGAAGCCATGCGGGACCTGAAGGACCTGGGCATCGTGGGATTCGAGGCCTACTACGGTGAATACAGCCCCGCCGAGCAGCAGTATTTCTGCAGGCTGGCCCGCGACCTGGACATGGTGGCCTGCGGAGGCAGCGATTACCACGGCAGTTCCAAACCGGGGCTCTCCCTGGGCACCGGGAGGGGGAACCTGAACGTCCCGGACGAGATCCTGGGGGCTCTGGAGGCCAGGAGGCCTCGAAGGGGTCCGGATCCCGCGGCCGGGTCCGGCCAAACGGAGTATCCTTAGCCCGCAGAGGTCCCGGATGCCACAGAAGATCCTCATCGTCGAGGACGACGCTATCAACGTGAAGTTCATGAAGGTGGTGCTCACCCGCAAGGGCGGCTACGAAGTCTGCGTCTCGGAGGACGTCGACGAGATCCTCCAGCTCGCCGCCAGCGGGACCGTCCACGCGATCATCATGGACATCAGCCTCTCGCGCTCCTCCTATGAGGGCCGGAAGGTGGACGGCATCTTCATCACGCGGCTCCTCAAGTCCAGGCCGGAGACGGCCAAGGTCCCCGTCATGCTCGCCACCGCCCACGCCATGTTCGGGGACCGGGAGCGCTTCCTGTCCGAGACCGGGGCCGAGCACTACATCTCGAAGCCCATCCACGATCCCGACGCCTTCCTGGGTGAGATCCGGTGCGTCCTGCCCCTGCCCGAATGAAGCCCGCCGAGGCCAGGAAAGCCTACCGGCTGCTCCTGGAATACGACGGGAGCCGCTACCACGGCTGGCAGAAGCAGGGCGAGCGGCAGAGCGCCCAGGGGATCCGGACCGTGGCCGGCACCCTCGAGCGCCTCCTCCACGAGGGAGGGCTGCGGGTCCTCGCCCTCGCGGGTTCCGGCCGCACGGACATCGGCGTCCATGCCGCGGGCCAGGTGGCGCATCTCCACCTGGACGGCGCCGCGGCTCCCCCCCCGGCGGAGCTGAGGCGCCTGCTGGACGAGCACCTTCCCTCCGACATCGCCGTGCGGGCCCTCGCCGCGTGCAGCCCCGCCTTCCACGCGCGCCACGACGCCCTCGAGCGCAGCTACCTCTACCAGGTCAGCCTGCGCCGGAGCGCCTTCGCGAAACCCTACGTCTGGTGGACGAAGGGGCGCCTGGACCTCGAGACACTGGAGGCTTGCTGGCGGCTCTTCGAAGGACCCCACGACCTGGCCTCCTTCGCCGACCTGGAGCCCGGCGAGGATTCCAGGTGCCGGATCCGAGCCTGCGAGTTCCTGCGCGAGGGATCCCTGATCCTGCTGCGGGTCACGGCCAGGCACTTCCTGAGGCGCCAGGTTCGGCGCATGGTGGGGGCCTCCGTGCGTTGCGCCCTGGGGCGGGAGGATCCGGAGGAGGTGGCGAGGCACCTGGCCAGGCCCGATCCCAGGGCCACGCTCCACTGGGCCGAGAATGCGGCTCCCGCCTCGGGCCTGTTCCTCGAACGGGTTCGCTATCCGGGGGATCCGGAGCTCCCGCCCCCGAAAGCCCTGGTCCCGGTCAGTTGACCGGAGCGCCCCGCCGGGGCGTGCGTGACGGCCTGCCTCCCCGCGACTATGATGGAGCCTCCCTCGCTTCCTGGAGGTTCGATGGGAATATTCGACATCATCGGTCCCGTCATGGTCGGGCCCTCCAGTTCGCATACCGCGGGCGCGGTGCGCATCGGGCTCATGGCGCGGCGCCTGCTGGGAAGCGTCCCGGCGAAGGCCCGGATCGCCCTGCACGGATCCATGGCGGCGACGGGCCGCGGACACGGAACGCCCCTGGCGCTGCTGGCGGGCATCCTGGGGTTCGGGCCCGACGACGAGCGGATCCCCGTGGCGGACCGGTGGGCGCTGGAGGAGGGTCTCGAGTACCGCTTCGAGGAAGAGGACCTGGGCGACGTGCATCCCAACTCGGTGCGCATCCACCTGGCCACCCCGGACCACGAAGTGGATGTCTGCGGAAGCTCCATCGGCGGGGCCCGCATCAAGATCTGGGACATCGACGGATTCAAGACGAACCTCGACGGCGAATTCCCGACCCTGCTGCTGGCCTACCCCGACCGGGCCGGGAGCGTGGCCGTGGTGTCCGCCATCCTGGCGAGGGCGGGCCTCAACATCGCGTCGATGAAGGTGCACCGAACGTCCCGCGGCGGCCAGGCGCTCATGTCCGTGCAGCTCGATGAACTCCCGCCGGACGGCGTCCTCGACTCCTTGCGCCATCTTCCGAATTTCCAACAGATACGTTTCATCCCTGCCCTGGGCTTCGGAGGCTGAATCATGCAGAAGGGGAAGGAAGGCTCCCTGGGGCGCACCATCGCCGTGGCCGAGGAGGCGGGAGGACCGCTCTCCGGCGTCTTCCTGCGGGACGAGGCGCGCGAGTCCGGGAAGCCGGAGACGGAGCTTCGGGACCTCATGCGCGCGCGCATCGGGGTCATGCGCCAGGCCCTCGCCCGGGGACTCGAATCCCCCCAGCGTTCCCGCAGCGGGCTGATCTCCGGCGAGGCCCACCGGATCACGGACTGGGCCGCGGGGGGCGGCTCCCTGCTCGGGGCGGACTTCTCGCGCCTGGTGGCTGCGGCCATGGCCGTCGCGGAGGTCAACGCATGCATGGGCCGGATCGTCGCGGCCCCCACGGCCGGCTCCTGCGGCGTCCTTCCGGCCGCCCTCTTCACGGTGGCCGAGGCGCGCGGGATCGCGGAAGAGCGGCTCGTGGAGGCCTTCTTCACCGCCGGAGGCATCGGCCTCGTCATCGAGCGTTCCGCGTCGCTCAGCGGGGCGGAAGGCGGCTGCCAGGCGGAGGTCGGCTCGGCCTCGGCCATGGCCGCCGGCGCGCTGGTCGAGATGATGGGAGGATCGCCGGCCCAGGCCGGAAGCGCCGTGGCCTTCGCCCTCGGCAACATCCTGGGCCTGATCTGCGATCCGGTGCGGGGCCTCGTGGAGGTCCCCTGCGTGAAGCGCAACGCGCTGGGCGCGAGCAATGCGGTCCTGTCAGCGGAAATGGCCCTCGCCGGCTGTGAAAGCCTTTTTTCTGCGGACGAAGTCATCGAGACCATGGGAAAGGTGGGGAGGCGGTTACCGGAAGAGTTTCGCGAAACGGCCCGCGGGGGCTTGGCTCTCCTGCCCGTGAAAGCTGCAAGTCCGGGCCTCGAGGCGGAAACGGAACCGGGAATATCTTTTGCATATTGTCAACAAAACAAGCATGCGTAAGTTTCGTGAACAAATTTCTTCTTATCGATTCTGTCGTGTAACTCAATTAAATGATGTAATTACATCGATATTTCGAAAAACTTTTTCCCTTTTCGAGCTTGTTGACCTTTCAGGTCGGGTGTAGGATTTTCCGCATCGGCGAGGGGGCCAAACTATATGACCGGCAACGAACCAAAGAAAGGCAAGGGCACTGTCTTCGTAAGGGCCGAGGTGTGCAAGGGATGTTCCTACTGCATCACCTTCTGCCCGACACACTCCCTGGATTTCTCCAGGGATTTCAACGCGAAGGGCTACCACTACCCGACGCTCGCCCGTCCCGAGGACTGCACGGGATGCGATCTCTGCGGACTCTACTGCCCCGACTTCGCGATCTACGGCGTGCGCTGGAAGGACATCGAAGAGAAGCGCCAGAAGGCGGCGGCGGCCGCGGAAGCTTCCGCGAAGTAGTCGCGGCTCTGACATGGGAACGGTGTGTACATGGAACGACGGAGGTAACCTTGCAAGCGGATCCTAAAGGAGTTCTCACGGGCATCCACTTCATCGACGGCGATCACGCCGCCTGTGAAGGGGCCCTGGCGGCTGGCTGCCGCTTCGTGGCCGGCTATCCCATCACCCCTTCGACGGAGATCGTGGAGCGTTTCGCATCCCGCATCCCCACCGTGGGCGGCCTGTTCATCCAGATGGAGGACGAGCTCGCGGCGTCCATCACCATCCAGGGGGCGGTCTGGGGCGGGAAGAAGGTCATGTCGGTGTCCAGCGGCCCCGGCATCTCCCTCATGATGGAGCACCTGGGCTACGCCTTCATGACCGAGACGCCCAGCGTCTGGGTGAACGTGCAGCGCGGCGGCCCCTCCACCGGGCTCCCCACGGCGCCCGCCCAGGCCGACATGATGCAGGCCAAGTGGGGCTCCCACGGCGACTTCGAGGTGATCGCCCTGTCCCCCAATTCCCCCCAGGAATGCTTCGACCTGATGATCAAGGCCTTCAACCTGACCGAGACCTGGCGCGTCCCGGTGTTCTTCATGATGGACGAGGTCGTGGGCCACATGACCGAGCGCGTCGAGATCCCCTCGGCCGACAAGATCGAGATCGTCGAACGCAAGTGGACGACGAAGGAGCCCGGCGAGTACAAGCCCTACGAGACCACCGCCGAGGACCCGGTCCCGTACATGACCAAGGCGGGCGACGGCCACCGCATCCACGTCACCGGCCTCACCCACGACGAGCGCGGCTACCCGAACATGACCGTGGCGACCCAGGAGAAGCTCGTCAAGCGCCTGAACAACAAGATCCGCGACAATGCCGACCAGCTCGTGGACGTCCGCGAGGACGGCGTGGAAGGCGCCGACGTGGTCGTAGTCTCCTACGGCATCACCTCCCGCGTGGCGATGGCGGCCGTGGCCCAGGCCCGGGCCAAGGGGCTGAAGGTGGGCCACCTGCGCATGGTCATCTGCTGGCCCTTCCCGGCCAAGCGGATCAAGGAGATCGCGAAGAAGGCGAAGGCCTTCGTGGTGCCCGAGATCAACCTCGGCCAGATGGTACTCGAAGTGGAGAGGGCGGTCGCGGGATCCGCCAAGGTCGTCCCGGTCACCCACGCCGGCGGCACTGTCCATGAACCTGGTGTGATTCTGGAAAAGATCATGGAGGCGGCGCGATGAGCGAAGGAATGGGCAAGGAACTGGAGCAGGACCTCGAACGCGAACTCGGCCTCGGGAACCAGGTGCTCCCCTATCTGAGGCAGGACCGCCTGCCCCACATCTGGTGCCCCGGCTGCGGCATCGGAACCACCATGAACTGCTTCACGCGGGCCCTGCAGGACTCCGGCCTGGACATGGACGACATCGCCATCGTCTCGGGCATCGGCTGCACGGGCCGCACGGCCGGCTACCTGAACCTGGACAGCTTCCACACGACCCACGGCCGCGCGATCCCCTTCGCGACGGGCCTGAAGCTGGCGAATCCCAGGCTGAAGGTGGTCGTCTACTCGGGCGACGGCGACCTCTCCGCCATCGGCGGCAACCATTTCCTGCACGCCGCCCGGCGCAACATGGACCTCATGGTGGTCTGCGTGAACAACTTCACCTACGGCATGACCGGAGGCCAGGTGGCGCCCACGACGCCCACCGGCCCGACCCAGACCACGATGCCCTACGGCAACTTCGAGAGTTCCTTCAACCTTCCCGCCCTGGCCAACGCCTGCGGCGCGGTCTACGTGGCCCGCTGGACGATCTACCACGTCCGGCAGCTGGCCAAGGCCATGAAGGAAGGCCTCCAGAAGAAAGGCTTCGTCTTCATCGAGGCCATGTCCCCCTGCCCCACCCTCTACTCCCGGCGCAACCGCCTGGGCGACGGCGTGGACCAGGTGAAGTACTACAAGGAGCGCAGCATCGTGAAGAACGGCGCCGATACGAAGGATGTGGGCCTGACCTACCAGGGCGACATCGTCGTGGGCAAGTTCGTGGACCGCGAGCGTTCCACATGGATGGATTCCATGAACGAACACTACACCAAAGTTCTGGGCGACAAGTTCACGCCCTATGGAGTCACCGATGGCCAAGACTGAAATCCGCTTAGGCGGCCTGGGCGGGCAGGGCGTCATCCTCTGCGCGTCGATTATCGGAAAGTGCGCCAGCATCTTCGGCGGCAAGCAGGCCACCCTGATCCAGGCCTTCGGCCCCGAGGCCCGGGGCAGCGCCTGCAGCGCGCAGGTGATCCTCTCCGACGAGGCGATCGGCTACCCCTACGTGAAGACCCCGGACATCCTGGTCCTCATGTCCCAGGACGCCTACAACCAGTTCATCCCCCAGTTGAAACCCGAAGGCCTCGTCCTCTACGAGGAGGAACTCGTGGCGCTGGACGGCAAGCTGCCCAAGGGCGCCAAGGCCGTGGGCATTCCCGCGACCCGCTTCGCCGAGGAACTGGGCCGGCGCCTGGTGCTGAACATCGTCATGGTCGGATTCTTCGCCGGCGCCACCGGCCTGGTCTCCTGGGAAGCCATCGAGCAGGCCGTCAAGTCCTCCGTGCCCAAGGGAACCGAGGAGCTGAATCTCAAGGCCCTCAAGAAAGGTTACGATTACGGAAGAGAGCACTCGACTCAACTGAAATAGGAGTCCCCATGGCCGCCAGCACTCTCCCCAGGACCGTCACGCTCCAGGACGGCAGGACCATCGAGCTTCTGATGCTGGAAGTCTCCGACTGCCTCGGCCTGGTCGAGTTCTACCGAACGCTGCCCGAGCAGGACCGCGAGGTCCTGAAGGACGACGTGACCACCAAGGAATGGGCGGATCGCTTCCTGCGCAAGGTGGCCACCAAGGAAATCGTCTGCCTCGTGGCGAAGGACGGGGACAAGGTGGTGGGAGAGGCCTCCCTCTACCGGACCCTCCATGGCTGGACGAAGCACGTGGGCGAGATCCGCCTCACCATCGCCCGCTCCCACCGCAGGCAGGGACTGGGGCTGGCCATGGCCGGAACCCTGGTGAAGATCGCCACGGACATCGGCATCGAGAAGCTCCTCGTGAACATGGTCGAGAACCAGCTCGGCTCCCGCCGGACCTTCGAGAAGCTCGGTTTCCAGAAGGAGGCCGTCCTTCCGCGCCACGTCAAGGACATCAGCGGGACCAAGCGCGACCTGATCATCATGGCCAACGATGTCTCCCAGATCTGGGCGGCCATGGAGACCATGGTGCAGGACTACCAACCCCATAGAGACTAGTCCGTCTCCGCACCCCAACAGCCCCGTCCGCGGGGCTGTTTTTTAATGGCTGGAAACCTCATGATTCCCGAAAAAGTCCTGCAGATCCTCCAGGCCCACGGCCTCAGCGCCCTCGAGTTCGAACCCGGCAGCACGCCGACCGTCGAGATGGCGGCCCGGCGCCTGGGCGTGGAGAACGCCCGGATCGCCAAGTCCCTGCTCTTCAAGAGCAAGGGCGGAACCTACCACATGGTGGTGTGCCCGGGCGACAAGCGCCTCTCCTCCGGCGTCCTCAAGCGGGTCATCGGCGCGAAGGTTTCCATGACCACCGCCGACGAGACCGAGCACGTCACGGGCTTCCGGCCCGGCGGGGTGTGCCCCTTCGGCCTGGAGGGGGTGGAGATCCTGCTCGACGAGGCCCTGGGTGACCTGGGGACCGTCTATCCTGCCGCCGGGACGGACGCGACGGGCGTGCCGACCACCCTCGACCAGCTTGCCCGGATCACGGGCGGGCGGGTCGTGAACCTCAGCGAGACGGCCTAGCATCAGAAATCGTGATGGCGCTATAGCTTCCGTCAGCCTTGGTACACTTGTGTCCTGGACGGCGGGCCGATCAGGGTGTCCTGCGAGCGGCGACCGCCTCCAGGGAGCCACGAATGCCAGGTATCGGAACCCTCGTCAATGCCGCGGCGATCCTGTTCGGCGCGTCCTTCGGCCTCTTCTTCGGCCGGTTCATTCCGGAACGCATCCGCACGACCACGATGTACGCCATCGGCCTGACGGTCTTCTGCATGGGCATGCAGATGGCCCTGGATCCCCACATCGAGCAGACTCAGATCCCCTATGCGGGGCCGATGCCCTACCGGCCCAACCTGCTGATCGTGATCGGGGGCATGGTCAGCGGGAGCATCCTCGGAGAGCTGCTCCACATCGAGCGGCGTCTTGAGTCCTTCGGACAGTATCTGCACCGGATCACCGCCAAGTTCCAGGCCTCGCCGGCGAAGGGGGGGACTCCGGACACGGGAAGCCACAATCTCATCGAGGGCTTCGTGACCGCCTCGCTCGTCTACTGCATCGGCGCCATGGCCGTGATCGGCCCGATCCAGGACGCCGCCGGACAGCCCCACGTCCTCTACGTCAAGGCGATGCTGGACGGCATCGGCTCCGTCGTGCTCGCCAGCACCCTCGGCCTCGGTGTCGCGCTCTCCGCCATCCCCCTTGTCCTCTACCAGGGCGGGATCACCCTGGCGGCCCAGGGCGTCGCCCCCTACCTCACCCTCCCCGTCCTCGCCACGCTCACCGCCACGGGCGGCCTGCTCATCGCCGCGATCGGCATCGACCTCATGGGCATCCGGCGCCTTCCGGTGGGCAACATGCTGCCCGGCGTCTTCACGGCGGCGATCCTCGCCTACTTCCTGGGCTGATCCCTACGGACGCAGGAACCGCTCCAGGAGCGTGTGGCCAGGATCCAGCATCAGGCCGCAGGCCGCGGCCTCGCGCTCAGTGAAAGCCCTGCCGGACCCGGGCCCGACCCCTGTTCCCGCATAGCAGAAAGGCGGCGGCTCCGGATGGTGGCCCTTGGTCCGCACCAGGGTGGCATGGTCGGGGGCGATGAGGATGCGGTAGTCCCCCATCGTCCGGAGCTTGGCCAGGAGCGGCCCCACGATGGCCTCGTCGATGCGCGCCAGGGATCTCGCCTTCTCTTCCGCCATCCCCTGGTGGGCGGCCTCGTCCGGCGCCTCCACGTGCACGACCACCACGTCGTAGCGGTCCAGGGCCTCGAGGGCCGCGCGGCCCTTGCCGTCGTAGTCCGTGTCGATGTAGCCCGTGGCGCCGGGCACCTCGACGAGGTCCATGCCCATGCCCAGGGCGATGCCCCGGATGATGTCCACGGCGGTGATCGCCGCGCCCCTGAGCCCGAACCGGGCCTGCAGGGTCTCCAGCTTCATCGGCGTGCCCTGCCCCCAGAGCCAGATGTTCGTGGCCCACGCCTCGCCCCTCGCCCGGCGGCGCTGGTTGACGGGGTGGTCGGCCAGCACCTCCGCCGCGCGCCGCATGATCCCGGCCACGCGGTCCCCTCCCTCCCCCTTGGGCCAGTAGGCATCCACGCGCTCGCCGGTGATGTCGTGGGGAGGCTGGCATTCCACCGTCATGTCCGCGGCGCCGGAGAGCAGCAGCAGGTTGCGGTAGGAGACCCCGGTGTGGAAGGCGCAGGTCTCGCCGGGGAAGACGGCCTCGTTGAGGGAGGCGATCAGGGCCGCGGCGTCGGACTGGGAGATGTGCCCGGCGGTGAAGTCCTTCATCCGGCCGTCGGCGATGTTCACGAAGTTGCAGCGGAAGATGAGCTGGTCCGGGGAGGCGCTCACCCGCTGGGCCAGGGCCTCCATGGGGGCGCGGCCAGTGTGGTACTTGCGCGGATCGTAGCCCATGAGCGTGAGGGTTCCGGCGTCCGTCCCGGCGGGGAAGCCCTCGGGGATCGTCACGATGCGGCCCAGGCGGCCGGCGCGGGAGATGGCGTCCATGTGGGGAATGCGGGCGGCCTCCAGGGGCGTCCGCCCTCCAAGCTCGGGCAGCGGCTCGTCGGAGGCTCCGTCGGGAAGGATGATCACGTATTTCATGTCAGGCATGGGCCTCGATGAAGGCCTTCACGCGGTCCACCGCGGGGGGCAGAACGGTGAAGTGCTGGGGTCGCCGTTCGAGATCCTGGAACCGGGCGGGACAGGCCGGCTTGCGCCCCAGGGCTTCCAGGATGGTGTCCTCGAACTTGACGGGGAGGGCCGTTTCCAGGCAGACCAGGGGCACGCCGGCCTCCCGGTGCTGGAGGCCCACCTTGATCCCGTCCGCCGTGTGGGTGTCGATCTCCACCCCGTGGCGCCCCCAGATCCGCCGGATGGTCTCCAGCCGGTCCGCATGGGTGCTCTTCCCGGACACGAAGCCGAAGTCGGCGATCCGCGCGAAATGCGGGGTTCCGGAGAGATCGAAGGGCCTGCCCGCGTCCACCTCCGCCCAGAGGGCCTTGACCAGGGCCGCGTCGCGGCCCACCAGGTCGAACACGAAGCGCTCGAAGTTCGAGGCCTTCGAGATGTCCATGGAAGGGCTCGAGGTGGCGAAGGTATCGCCCGCGGAGCGGGGTTTGTAGACCCCCGTGCGGAAGAACTCGTCCAGGACGTCGTTCTCGTTGGTGGCGAGGACGAGGCGCCTGATGGGCAGCCCCATGCACCGGGCCACGTGCCCGGCGCAGATGTTCCCGAAGTTCCCCGAGGGCACCGCGAAGGACACCTGCTCGTCGTTGGACCGGGTCGCGGCGAAGTAGCCCTTGAAGTAGTAGACCACCTGGGCCATGAGGCGGGACCAGTTGATGGAGTTCACCGTCCCGATCCGGTACTTCTCCTTGAAGGCGCGGTCGTTGGAGACGGCCTTCACGATGTTCTGGCAGTCGTCGAACATGCTCTCGATGGCCAGGTTGAAGATGTTCGGGTCGGCCAGGCTGTACATCTGGGCCCGCTGGAAGGCGCTCATCCGGCCGTGGGGCGAGAGCATGAACACCCGGATGCCCTTCTTGCCCCGCATGGCGTACTCCGCCGAGGAGCCCGTGTCCCCGGAGGTCGCGCCAAGGATGTTCAGCTCCTCGCCAGATCTGGCCAGGGCGTACTCGAAGAGGTTCCCGAGCAGCTGCAGGGCGATGTCCTTGAACGCCAGGGTGGGGCCGTTGGACAGGCCCAGGATGTGCAGTCCGGGCTCCAGGGTCCTCAGGGGCACGATGTCCGGACTGCCGAAGGTCCCGGCCGTATAGGTCCTGGACACCAGGGCCCGGAGGTCCTCCTCGGGAATGTCCGTGGCGAACCGGCGGACGATCTCGAAGGCCAGCCCCGGATAGTCCAGGGACCGCCAGCGGGCCAGGTCCTCGTCCGTGACCCGGGGATAGGCCTCCGGCAGGAAGAGGCCGCCGTCCGGCGCGAGCCCGCCCAGCAGGGTCCTGGAGAAAGGCACCGGGGCGCATCCCCCTCGCGTGCTGATGTTCTGCATGGCGGTCACCCCTTCCGGATTCGCTGCCCCAGTTTAGCGATCCGGGCGGGCGGAATGGCCTGCCAGAAGGCTCGAACTTGGGCCGGATCCTGGTCACTATGGAAGGTGGGCCTGCCGAAGTGGCACCCTTCCGCGATCCCTCCCATGAACGCCGCAGAACTCGATGCCATCGACCGGAAGATCCTCGAGGAACTCCTCGCGGACGCGCGCATCCCCGTCGCGACGCTGGCCCAGCGCGTGCACCTCTCCCGGCACGCCGTGCGCCACCGCATTGACCGGCTCGAGGCCCGGAAGGTGATCGGGGGCTACACCATCCGGGTGGGCGAAGTGCCCAGCGGAAGGGCCTCGGCACGAGCCATCATCCGGGTCTACCGGAAGGACCGGATGCGCGGCACGGAGGTCACGGACGCCATCGCGAGAATCCCCGAAGTCACATGCTGCTACGTCGTGAGCGGCGATTCCGACCTGATCGTCCACATCGAGGCGGAGAGCCAGGAGCGAGTGAACGCCATCTGGGCGCACCTGGCGGACCTGCCCGGCGTGGCGGACACGAACACGGCCTTCGTCCTTTCCTCGGTCGTCGACCGGCGGCGGGGCTGAAGCGATGGACAGCTACGACAGCATCGTGATCGGCGCGGGCCCTGCAGGCGCCACCGCCGCCTACCACCTGGCCCACATGGGAAGGAAGGTCCTGCTGCTGGAGAAGGCCAAGCTCCCCCGCATGAAACCCTGCGGAGGCGGCGTCTCGCCCGAGGTCGCGCGGTGGCTCCCCTTCGATCTCGCGCCCGCCGTCTCCACCTCGATTTCACGCCTCCGCCTCACCTGGGAGATGGCAACCCCCGTCGAGGCGGACCTCGGACCCACGACGACCCTCTGGATGGTCCGCCGGGAGGTGTTCGACCAGCTGCTCGTGGACCAGGCGGTGTCCCAGGGCGCCGAGCTGCGCGATGCCACGGAAGCGACGGCCTGCCGCTGGGAGTCCGGCCACTGGACCGTGGATACGCCCTCGGGCCCCGCGGCGGGCCGCTTCCTCATCGGCGCGGACGGGGCCCTCGGGAGGACCGCGAAGGCCCTCGGGTTCTCCCGGCTGAAACATACCCTGGCGGTCGCCCTGGAGGGCGAGGCCCTCTGCCCGATGACCGATGTCCGCACGGCGCACGTGGATTTCGGTTCCGTCCCGAACGGCTACCAGTGGGCCTTCCCCAAGGCCGACGGCTGGTCCGTGGGCTGCGGCGTCTTCCGCGGGAAGGGGGGTGGAAACCTCCGGGCATCCTTCGGGGCCTACTGCCGGGGCTTGCAGCTCGATCCCGACCACATGCGTCCGGCAGGCCACCCCATCAAGCTCTGGGACGGAGACCAGACGCTCCATACCCAGCAGGCGCTCCTGGCGGGCGAGACCGCCTGCCTGGTGGACCCTTTCACGGCCGAAGGCATCCGCCCCTCGGTGCTCTCGGGGCGGATCGCCGCCGAGAGCGTGCATGCCGCGCTCTCCCGGAAGGATCCTTCCCTCGAGGACTACACCCGGCGGATCCACGAACGCCTGGGAACGGAAATGATCTGGGCCCGTCGCCTGGCCCGGATCTTCTTCCGCGTGCCCGCGGCGGCCTACCGCCTGGGCGTCCAGCGTCCCGGCGCGGTCCAGCACATGGCGCGCCTCCTCTCAGGCGAGAGCCGCTATTCCGAGGTGGCCCAGAGAGCCATCTCCCACCTCACGAAGGGGCTGCTGGGGACCCCATAGCGCTCTGATCGCAGAGCGGGGTGCCTTCCGGATAGCCCGCGAGGGTCCAGACGGTGTCCACCACGGTTTCCGCGGGGCGTCCCATCAGCGTGCCGAACCAGCCGCGCCGGACATCCAGGACCGCCGCGGGCAGTTCCTCCCCTTCCCGGAACACGCGTTTCGCGCCCCCGAGATTCTCCCCGTGGGCACAGGTCCAGGTGCCCGCCTCCGGACATCGCTCGCCTGAACGGATGCGGGTTCCCAGGGCGGATCGGGGCCTGGGAGCTGCTGCCGGGGGCATCTCGGAAACCGGAGAGCCCGTCCCCGGCTTCGGGCCCCGCCAGCGGAAGGATTCCAGGACCGCGTCCCACATGGCCAGGAATTCCGCCTCCGAGAGACTGCTCTCCACGGGCTCCTTGTCCCCGCTGCCGGAGAACATCTGCACCATGATGTAGGGCCGAGTCAGGTCCCTCTCGTCGCCCCCTTCGAATTCCCACATGGCGTTGCAGCCGGATGTGCCGTTCTTTTCCTTGGTCCTGACGACGATCTCCTCCCCGGCATATTCGCCGAGGGTGCGTTTCCGGCTCCGGACTCCGCGGATGAACCGGGCGAGGACCTCCGGCATGGCCCCCCGGTGCCGGGCGATGAGGCCTTCCGGCTTCACGGTCGGCGCCCCCTGGGTGTAGAGGCTGATCACCACGTCCGGGTGATGCGCCAAGCGCCATTCGGCAGCGATGGCTTCGAAACATTCGTCTGACGGGGAGGGTACATCCCCCGCGAGGAATGCGTGTTGAAAACAATACCCAGGCTCCTGGGGAACCTCGTCATCCCTTCTTGGACGAATGCGAGAGAGATAATCGGATATTTCTCTCAGTGCGGTTTGTTGTTTCCCTGCATCCACCCAGATGCCACCCTCGAAACGATAACCCACACCTTCTTGAGAGAAGTTGCCTGGAGTCTCAATCCAGTAATAGGTTTCACGTTTGCATCCTTCTCCTTTGAATCCATCCTCTCCCCAGAACAACACATGTGATGAATTTGGCACCTGGTCATGAACGTACTTCTCCAGAAGGGTTCCCTCACCCACATCGACCATATCGGTTGATGTTTCACTGAGAAGTTTCCCGAATTTTCTCGTGACGTTCTTCAGGCTGGCGACGCGATCATCAACAATCATTTTCTGGAATTTTCGCTTGGAGATCTCAGGAAATACAGTTATCGACCCGATAGGAATGTCCTGGCGCCCCCACCCCGCGAGGGTGGAGGGTTCGGGGATATCCAACTGGAAACGCCCTGCGGCGTAGGTCTTCATGGGCATGTGCAACTCCCGTTTCCGGTTTCTCTCGTGGTGCCGCCACGCGCCGAAGGCCATCAGGCAGGCCAGGGTCACGGCAACGATTTTCGCGATCTGGGGCCGCGTCCGCATCAGGTCCTCCTCACAGCCGCTTCACCATGTCCACGATGGCGAAGAAGGTGGCCCCGCGGACCACTGCGTTTTCATAGGCGCCCTGGTGATCGAAGCCGCTAAGTATGTATATCTGCTTTACTCCGTGTCGACTGGGAAATGCACCACTGACATCTGGAACCGTTCCGTCGCCCCTGTTGCTGATCCCCTTGCGATTCTTGTGGTGACATCGAAATTCCTGCACAATTTTCGGGATGACGAGAGGGTGGCCATTTGTTTTTGCCACCTTCCTTTCCGCTTCTATCTGACCGAGGCTCCAGCTTTCCAGTACATCCAGTTCAACTCCACGAATATTTTTTCCGTTAGTATTTTTTAGATTTGCAGATTGGTAGAATCGACTCGCTCCACCATTATTGAATGGTTTTTCATAAAGCAATTCCGCTCTCCAATGAACATGATTTAATGTATCAATTTTTTCATTTTCTCCATAATGTATATACGTTTTGGGATGATAATAATTACCAAGAAATCGTTCCTTTTCATCTTGTTTTTTAAAATCTGCTTTCGCACCACAATGAAACAGTTGTGCTTCTGTTACGATTTTTACGTAATCTTCCCAAGAACTATTCTTCCCAAATTTATTAACGTGCAATTTTGCTGGATCTAACATCCATTCAACCACTGGGCAATACCATTTCCCCTTTGCCAAAAAAATCTCTCCATAGGGATCGCCATGTGCAGGTAGTCCTAACACATGCCTGCTGGTTTGATTTTCCGCAATCTCCGCAAGCAGCCACGGGCCGGGGTAGTCCGGCGTCGGGGCCAGTTCAAGGGCGGCGGGGCTGAAGGCCAGGACTGGATTGGCTTTGGAAGTGGTCGAGCCCGCGATGCAGGCAAAACCCAAACCTCCGATGCTCCCGTCGGACTCGAACCCGCACGCCATGCGGCGGTACATGACCGGCGCGCCCAGGGCGGGCATCTCCCCATGCACGATGCCCAGGATCTTGTCCTCATGTCCCTCGTTCTTCAGGAGCTTCGAGGCCATCCGGGCCACGAAGCCCCCCATGGAGTGGGTCACGAGGATGACGTGGCGGCACTCGAAGGCGGGCTTGCCGTCCGGTCCCTTCGCTTCCGCGTACTTCCTGATGACAGCCTCGATCTTCCCCTTGAGCCGCTTGGCCGAGTCCGCGTTGGACTGCAGCCAGTTGTAGCCGCAGGCATGCACCGGGAAACGGAAGGCACCCGCCTTCTTGATGTCCTCCAGGGTCAACCGGAAACTGGCTGGAATCCGTGACTTGACGGGAGTCCGATTCCCGTAGGGATCTCCCGGGATCACTTGGCCTGCATGATGCATCTCGTTCCACCAACTGCTGAGTTTCGGCTGGGTCGCCCCAGGACCGGGGGGATACATGAAGCGCGACAGATCACACTCCAGGCTCCGGAGGAGCTGCCCGTAGGCGCCCTCCCACATGACCTCGCCCCAGCCCCTGGCCCTGGCTTCCTGGGCGGACAGCGGGAGACCGGTCACGTCCACCATCCCCTCGCCGTCCACCTCGACATTGTCCTTGTTGAGAATCACCTGGCGAAGGGCGGGGGGGTAGCAACTCATCCGCGTGAGCATGGACAAGCCCTCGTTCGGCGTCCAGGTCTTGGCGGTGTAGTCCTGGCCCGCCTTCCGGTAGGCCGTTCCCACGGGGATTTCCCGCCCGGACTTCACCTTGAGGTTCGATCCCATGACCCCGGGCACGAAGATGACGGGGATGACCTTGCGCGACGGCACCAGGACCTCCGCCCGCGTCTTGAAGGACTCGGGGCTCAGGGCGGACCTGGCCTTCACTGTGCCGTCCTTCTGCACTTCGCGGTCCACCGGACGCAGCGGATCCACGGTCATCATGCCTCCTCGGGTCCGAACACCTGGATTTCCAGAGCGCCTGCGAGTTCGCCCGTGCAGAGTTCCGTCCGCCCCTGGTCGTCGCTCACACCCTCCACCGTGCTCCCGTCCTCCCGGGTGATCCGGTAGCGCATCTTCCCGGCGGGCTCACCCAGGGGATCGATGAGCACGAACGCCTCGTCCATCCTCGCGGTGCTCTTCGTGAACGAGCGCGTCCTCGCTTCCCGGTTGGCGGGGCCGGCCCAGGCGACGTTCGCGAACTGGCCCAACCAGCCGGCGGTGCCCCCGGCCCGGATACCTCCGTCCTTGATTTCCAGGAAGGCGCCGCCGGAACGCAGGACGATTCCCTTCGCGGCGTCCAGTTCGAGGGGACCCCCCACGGACAGCAGGCGCAGCGCCTTGGCGGCAACCACCTCCGCGTTCCCGTCCTGGGCCTGGATGGAGATGTCGCCGGAGGCGGCGACGAGCTTCATGCCCATGCGGTGCGCGAAGAGCCCGATGGATTCCAGGGCGTGGAAGAGCATCCGCCGGCCCGCACTCGCCTGGAGGTTCCGCATGGCCCCCAGGTCCAGGTTGCTCGCGGCCTGCACCGTTGCGCCGTCCCCCGAGGCGAGCGCCATCCCGGCGGGGGCGCTGGCGAGCAGGATGGAGCTCCGGCCGCCCGGGTATCCGGGAGCCTGCTCCCAGGCCCGGACGCACTCCAGGAGATCCGCCCGGGAGCTGTCCTCCAGACCCTCCAGGCCGTGCCGGCCGCCCAGTTCCCCGGCAGTCCTCGCCAGCTCCAGACCCGCCTCCAGGTGCCCCAGGGCCTCCTCGCGCGAGAGTTGCGAGCCGCCCGCGCCCGGACGGGCGTCGGCGCTGATCAGCACCCCTTGTCCGCCCCGAAGGGCCACGGCGGCGTCGGTCCTCAGCTCCGCGCCCTCCCCCCGCGGCTCGGCCACCCCGTTCCGCCGGGGATGGACGTTGAAGCCCAGGTTCAGCTCCGTGCGGGCATGGTCGCTGGCCAGCCGAGTCCGGACCTCCCCTGGGGTGTCGTCGAACAGCAGTTCGCTCCCGGCGAGGCCGCCGTGCACCCTGGAGCGCAGGCCCGAGACCGCCCGGTCTCCCGGCAGGCAGGTCGCGTCGCTGAAGCGCCCCGGCGGGCGCGTGCCGCCCGGCAGGACCCCCACCACCACAGGCCTGTCCGGATCGTTCCCGAGGAAGTCCAGCAGGACTTCGTCCCCCGTCCGGGGAAGGAAGGTGCCCCCCATGCCCTGGCTCGACCAGGGCTGCACGGCCCGGATCCAGAAGCTGTCCCGGTCCGTGCCGGTGGCTCCGGCCTCCGGGTGGTCCTCGGGACGGGCGCAGTGGAGCCGGACCTTGATCCGGCCCCAGGCATCCGTGTGCACGGCTTCCTGCCCGGGCCCCACCACCGTCGCCGTCTGGAGGCCCGGAACGGGCGCGGGGAGTTCCTCGGGGAGGAGGGGGATCCCCCGGCGGAGGCCCTCGAAGCGGTTGCGGTAGACTTGGCCTCCCGCCTCCCCCCGGCGGCCGAGGGCCTGCGCCAGTCCCTCCGGCAGGTTGTTCACGGCCTCCAGTTCCACCCGCGTGAGCACGAACTCCCGGTTCTCCGGCGGATCCTGGTCGTGGACGGGGTGCTGACTCAGGGTGAAGCAGGTCCCGGCCCGGAACTCCCGCACGCTGCCCTCCCCCTCGAAGGCCTTGGTGCGCTGGCTCCTCCCCCGGGAAGCGGCAGCCGCGCGGGCCTCGGGGACCTCCAGGCCCTCCTGCTCCAGGGGCGGCTCGTGCCGGTAGTCCTCGAGCGTGCTGGCCAGGGCATTCCCGAACGGCCCTTGGTCGGCCCCCACCTCTTCCGCGGCCGTGCTGCAGGAACCCTGGGCGTGGTTCCAGGCCCGGCGCGTCACCCGGCTGCACTGGAGCGTCCGCCGGGCATGCCACCGCGTGATCGAATCGGCCCGCTCCGTGCCGTCGGCCCGGTGGAAGCGCACGGTCCCCGCCTCGTTCCCGTCCAGGTCCCGGGGGTCGTCGAAGAGGACCAGGGTGTGCTGGGGGAAGTCGGGTGAACCATCCTTCGCGGGGGCGAAGACGAAGGAGACGCCGATCCCGGCGAGACGACGGCGGATGAAGTCCCAGGGGGTCTCCCCGCACTGGAAGATGAACTCCCGGACCGGGAAGCGGCCCCGGCAGCGGTTGTCGATGCCGAAGCAGGCGGCGAAGACGGGATTGTCCCGGAGGGCCTCGTCCAGGAGCTGGCGCGCGACCTCCAGATCGGTCCGTCCCAGGTAGACCCTCGACGTGCGGCCATGCTTCAGAGCGGCGGTGACGGGCTCGACGACCAGGCGGTAGGCGGCGAGGGCGCCGTCCGAACCCTCGCTGCGGACTTCCATGACCACGCCGTTGATCTCCCGCCGGGTGCCGCCGGCGGTGAGGAAGGCGACCTGGACGGGCATGCCCTCGAGGGACTTCAGCTCCAGGAAGGCGTCCGGGGACAGGACCTCGACTTCGTAGCGGAAGCCCTCGTTCACGGCCTCCCAGCCCGTGACCCGGCGCGCCAGGAGCATGCCGTCCGGGAACCCGGCATCGAGGGAGGGGTGCAGCTCCACCAGCCGCGTGTCCTGGGTGAGGAAGGACCGGAACCGTTCCTCCAGACCGCGGCCCCATGCAGCAGGTTCCAGGATGGGCATGGCAAGATTCCTCATGATCAAGTAATTAGTGTATATTTTTTAACATTTATTATATAAATATTTATATAAACAACGATTGATAAAATCATTCGGTTTGAATTATTGAATCATATTCTAGGAGATTCCGCCCTCGAAGGGAAGAGGGAAGCGAGGGTCCCGGATGCAGTCCTGGACGGCCGGGGCCGGAGTAAGCTGGGTCGGTGCCGAGGAGATCCCATGCCTGAACAGGACGCCAACCGCGAGGCCCTGGTCCTCATCGATATCCAGAACGACTACTTCCCGGGCGGCCGCTACGAAGTCCCCGGAAGCACGCCGGCGGCGCAGACCGCCGCCCGGCTGCTCAAGGCCTTCCGCCGCCGGAAACAGCCCGTCGTGCACGTCCAGCACCTCGCCACGCGGCCCGGATCCACCTTCTTCCTGCCGGACACGCCCGGGGCGGAGATCCATGCCCTCGTCCGCCCGGCCGAGGGTGAGGCCGTCGTGGTCAAGCACTTCCCGAACTCGTTCCGGGAGACCGGCCTCCTCGGGATCCTGCAGGGGCTCGGTGCGAAGCGGCTCGTGCTGGCGGGCATGATGACCCACATGTGCGTCGACGCCACGGCCCGGGCCGCCTTCGACCTGGGCTTCGAGTGCACGGTGGCGTCCGACGCCTGCGCGGCGCCCGCGCAGGACTTCGAGGGGACCCGCGTCCCCCCGGACCTCGTCCAGGCGTCCTTCCTGGCGGCCCTGTCGGGCTCCTACGCGAAGGTCGTCAAGGGCGCCGAGCTGCTCTGATCATCCCGCCACGCGCCGCATGGCCTCGATGAAGCGGTCCACTTCCTCCTCGCTGTTGTAAGGGGAAAGGCCGGCGCGCACCCATCCGCCCGTCGGATGGAGGCCCAGGACCTCCGCCAGGGTCCAGGCGTAGAAGTCCCCGTCCGCGACGAACACGGACGATTCCTCGATGACCTGTCGACAGACGTCCACGGGCGCCAGGCCCGCGACGGTCAAGGCCACGGTGGGCGTCTTGCGCACGGAGGGGGGAGCCTGGAAGAGCCGGACCCTGGGCAGGCCCGACAGGGCCGCACGGATCTTCTCGGCCAGGCGGTTCTCGTGGGCCTCCATGCGCGCGTAGCCGGACACGATCCGTTCCCGGCGCGTGCTCCCCCCGCCCAGGCTCGCGATGAACTCCACGGCGGGCTGGATGCCCGCCAGGCCCTCGTGGTTCAGGGTGCCCGTCTCGAGCCTTTCCGGCGCTTCCTCGGGCGCGGGGACCAGCTTGTAGACCGGGAGTTTCTCGAACAGCTCCGACCGGATGGCCAGGACGCCGAGGTGCGGTCCGAAGAACTTGTAGGCCGAGCAGGACAGGATGTCCGCGCCGAGGGCCTTGAAGTCCACGGAGATGTGCGGCACCGCCTGGACGGCGTCCACGGCCACCAGGGCCCCGACCTGCTTCGCCTTCGCGACGATCCGCGCCACATCGTTGATGGTGCCCACGGCGTTGGAGGCCAGCCCCACCGCCACCAGGCGGGTCTTCGCGCCGATGAGGCCGTCCAGTCCGGAGAGATCCAGGGTGAGGGTCTCCCGGTCCACCTTGATCCAGCGGACGGTCACGCCCTTGTCCGCGGCGAGGGTGACCCAGGGGTCCACGTTCCCACGATGGTCCAGCTCCGTCACGACGATCTCGTCGCCGGCCTTCCAGTCCCGGCCCAGGGCCCGGGCCGCGTGGAAGAGGAGGGTGGTGGCGTTGGCGCCGAAGGCGATCTCGCCCGGCTCCGCGTGGAGCAGGTCCGCCATGGCGCACCTGGCTTCGTGGATGTACGCGTCGGTCTCGACGCTCGACGCGAAGACGCCGTGGACGTTCGCGCCGCCCCTCCGCATGTAGTCCGCCATGGCCTGGATGCAGGTGCCCACCACCTGGGAGCCGCCGGGACCGTCGAAATAGGCCACGGGCTTGCCTTGGTAGGTCCTCCGGAGGGCAGGGAACATCTGGCGGACCAGATCGATGGGATAGGGTGCGCAGTTCATGGGTGTCTCCCGTTCAGGACGCACGGACAGTCTGGGGGAAGGGGCCCGGCAAATGCTGGGGAAGCCCAGGGGAGCATGGGCAGAATCGGCGTGGATGTCCAGGGCAAACCGCAGGACCTGCGGATCCGGTCAGAACAGCCTCCGCAGCGGATAGCCGGGGAACGCCTTGATCCGGTCCAGGATCGGGATGGTGGCGATCTTGGCCACCCCCAGGCCGTCCTCCAGGAGGGCATCGGCGACCTGCCGGAGCTGGGGCATGTCCTGGGCGACGACGTAGAGCAGATAGTCGTAGTGCCCGCTCACGCGGTGGCAGGAGACCATGTGCGGGTGCTCCTCCACGAGCTTCAGGAACCGCGCCACCTCGGGACTGCTGTGGTTCTCGAGGGTCACCTCGATGAAGGCCTCCAGGATGTGGCCGATCTTGTCCAGGGCCAGGTCGGCCAGGTAGCGGGGAATGATCCCGTCGGCCTCGAGCTTCCGGACCCGGGCCAGGCACGCGCTGGGGGACAAGGCCACCTGCTCCGCCAGCTCCTGGTTGGTGATCCGTCCATGGCACTGCAGCGCCTCGAGAATCCTCAGATTGATGGGATCGAGCTTCGTGCCGGCCATGGACCTACCCTCGGCTCCTAATGTACGAGGAATGCGGCCAGGGTCAGGCGTCCTCGCGATGAAAAATTCTTATCCGGTCATTCCCGCGGCCTCGGCGGCTCCCGGGCAGATAGAATGCGGTCCCATGATCAAGATCCAGGACCTCCACGTCATCGGCTTCACCCGCCTGCCGGCGCCGAGGGTGCTGAAGCGGGAACTCCCCATTCCCCGGACCGCCCGCGAACAGGTGGCCCGGAACCGCGAGGCCGTCATCCGGATCCTCCGGGGGGAGGACCCGCGCCTGCTCGTCGTGGTGGGCCCCTGCTCCATCCACGACCTCGAGGGGGCCCTGGACTACGCCGGGAGGCTCGCCCGCCTGCGGCGCGCCCTCGCGGACCGGATGGAGATCGTGATGCGCGTCTACTTCGAGAAGCCCCGCACGACCCTGGGCTGGAAGGGCCTCATCAACGACCCCAACCTGGACCACACCCACGACATCGGGAAGGGGCTGGCCCTGGCGCGGCGCCTGCTGCTGGCGGTCACGGACATGGGCCTGCCGGCCGCCACGGAGTTCCTGGATCCCATCGTGCCCCAGTACATCGACGACCTGGTGACCTGGGCGGCCATCGGCGCCCGGACCACGGAATCCCAGACCCACCGGGAACTGGCCAGCGGCCTCTCCATGCCCGTGGGCTACAAGAACTCCACGGACGGCTCCCTGCAGGTGGCGCTGGACGCCATGCAGTCGGCGCGGGCGCCGCACACCTTCCTGGGCATCGACCAGGACGGCTTCACGAGCATCGTGCGCACCACCGGGAACCCCGACGGGCACGTCGTCCTGCGGGGAGGCAGGACCCGGACCAACTTCGACGCCGGGAGCATCCGCGCCGCCGAGGCCAAGCTCAGACAGGCGAAGCTCCCGCCCGCGATCATGGTCGACTGCAGCCACGCCAACTCGGGCAAGCTGCCCGCCCGCCAGGAGGACGTCCTGCGCAGCATCCTCGAGCAGCGGATCGGCGGCACCCGCTCCCTGGTCGGCGTCATGCTCGAAAGCTACCTGGAGGAGGGCAGCCAGCCCATCCCCGGCGATCTCTCCGAACTGCGCTACGGGGTCTCCGTCACGGACGCCTGCATCTCCTGGGAGACCACGGAGCGCCTCCTGCGGGGAAGCCACGAGGCCCTGGCGGCCATCCTGTAGCGCTACGGCAGGGCCAGGGCCTTCCCTTCCCGGCGGTAGTCGCTGACGGCGAGGCAGCGCCCCCCCTTCCGGAAAACCCCGTGCACGTCGGCGATCAACTCGTGCTTGTCCTTGAGGGGGTAGCCCATCCCCGCCAGGGCCTCGAGCAGCCCGGGACGGTCGAAGCCGGGCTCGTGGGCCAGGACGTCGGGCCAGCCCTGGTGATGGAGGCGGCTGGCCCGGACCAGCGCCTCCGGGTCCACTCCGTGCAGCAGGAGGGCCACGAGGATGTTGGCCAGGGTCGTCGGGATCGTGGGGCCTCCGGGCGTCCCCAGCACCATCTCCACCTCCGCGCCCGAGGTCACCAGGACGGGGGCCATGTTGCTGGCGGGCCGCTTCCCCGGCGCGAAGAGGTTGGGCGCGCTCCCGATGACGCCGAAGTAGTTCTCCTTGCCTTCGACGAAGGAGAAGGAGTCGAGGCTGCCGTTGAGCAGGAAGCCGGCGCCCGCCACGGCCCACTTCGAGCCGTAGCGCAGGTTCATGGTGTAGGAATTGGAGACGGCGTTGCCCTCCGCGTCGATGATTGCGAAGTGGGTGGTGTCCTTCCCGGAGGTTCTCGGCCCTCCCGCCAGGGCGTCCGTGGGCGTGTCCCTCGCCGGATCGATGAGGGCGAACAGGCGGTCGGCGTTCTCCCGGGCGAGCAGGCGCCGCCAAGTCTCCCCCAGGGGGACATCCCCCAGGTAGTCCATGCGGTCGACGAAGGCCCGCTTGGAGGCCTGGGCCAGGTAGTGGTAGTACTCCGGGCTGCCGTACTCCAGTCGCCGGAACGCCTCCCGGTCGAGGATCTCCAGGATCTCCAGGAGCATGGCGCCGCCGCCCTCGGGGGGAACGGTCCAGACCTGCCTTCCCGCGATCTCGGCGGAAAGGGGCTCCACCTCCCGGATGGCATAGTCCGCCAGGTCCCGTTCGGACAGGAACCCGCCGTGGGCCCCCAGGTCGGCGGCGATCTGCTCGGCGATGCGGCCCCGGTAGAAGGCCCGCTCCCCTTCCCGGGCCAGCAGCCTCAGGGTGCCCGCGAGGGCGGGATTGGGCAGTACGTCCCCGGCCTGGTAGGGCGTGTCCCGCACGTAGATCCGCCGGGCCTCGGGCGATACCGCCAGCCGGGGGGCGAGCCGGTTGAGGCAGTCCGCCTCGTACTGGGTGACGACCGCGCCCTCCTCGGCCCGCCGGGCGACCTCCAGCAGGAGGTCCGCGGCCTTCAGCTTCCCGTGGCGGGCGTGCAGTTCGAAGAAGGCCTTGACCGTGCCCGGCACGCACACCGAGCAGGGACCGAATGCCGTCTTGTCCGGGTCCGGGTTGCCGTCCGGAAGCAGGAAGGCCTCCCGGCGGGCGCCCATGGGCGCCTGCTCCCGGTAGTTGAACGCCTGGGGCCTGCCTCCCTTCTCCTGGAAGAGCAGGTAGCCCCCTCCGCCCAGGTTTCCCGCCTGGGGGTGGTAGATGCACAGGGAGAACGCCGTCGCGAAGGCGGCGTCGAAGGCGTTGCCGCCGTCCTGGAGCACCTGGACGGCCAGTTCCGAGGCCTGGCGGGCCGCGGTGGCGACGGCCCCCCTGCCCTCCGCCAAGGAAACCTGCCCGGGCCCGGCGGCGCTCATGGTGACCCTGAAGTCGTTGTACGTGTTCGTCACGCCGGCTCCTTTCGCGGACTTCGTTCAGTGTAGGGCGGGTCTCGGCCCCAGGGCCCCGCGGACCAGGGTCCTCGCGTGCTCGAGCCAGGCCTGCCGCTCCGCCGCACTGCTGTTCGCGACCACGCTGTAGGTGTGGTGTACGAAACCGGGCACTCCGCAGTAGCCGAAGATGCACTTGCCCCAGAGGGTGTCCAGGGGATCTCCGAAGATCGCCAGCTCCCGCTCCGCGGGGGTATCCGCGGTATTCAGGACGATGGCCGTGCGCGCCTTGAGCAGCCCCCTCGGGACCCCGGTGCCCGCATCGCCCTCGCTGAACCGGTAGGCCACCCCCGCCCGCAGGACCCGGTCCACCCAGCCCTTCAGGATCGCGGGAGGCTGGCCCCACCAGTTGGGGTGCACGATGACGAAGGCATCGGCGTCCGAGGCTTCCCGGCAGTGGTCCTCCACCAGCGCGCTGCCGGAGCGCCGTTCCCGCAGTTCCTGCTCGTCCAGCACCGGCTCGAAGGCCTCCAGGTAGAGATCGTGGAAGCGGACCTCGTGGCCCAGGCCCCGGCAGGCGCCGGCCGCGGCGGCGGCGATGGCGTGGCAGAAGCTCCCGGGCTTCGGGTTGGCGACGAGGATCGAGACGGGCATGGGAGGCCTCCGCGGGGGGTTCCCCCTGCAGGGATGATACCTGGCCCCTTCAGCAGGGGATCCGCCAGGACGCGCGGATCATCAGCCCCCAGTGGTGTTCCCAGGCCCGCTTCCACACGAAGCTGCCCTCCTGGAGCCCGGCTTCCAGGAGACGGCCCCGGAGCTCCCCGGCCAGGTCCTCGCAGCCGGGCCCGAGGACCTCCTCCGCGCGCTTCACCAGCTCGCCCAGGGCCTGCCGTTCCGCGTCGAAGTGCTCCAGGAAGCCCGGAGAATCCGGGAGGGGCGCCGCAGCCTGGAGGCGACGCCACGCCTCGAAGGCCCGCCGGGCCCGCGGATCCGAGCGCAGCGGCTCCTCGACCGACTCCCAGCCCTGCGCCGGAGGGGGTCCTTCCGGTTCCGCCCGGCGCAGCGTCTCCCTCAGCTTCACGATCTTGTCCACATCCTTCGCCAGGTGCGAGAGCGCCACGAAGCTCCGGGGCCTGGGCCGCCTGGCCCGCCGCTCGAAGTAGGCCTCCATGGCGGCCACGAGGGCGTCCGCCGCGACGCCCCGGTCGCTCCACACCATGAGCTGCGCGAAGTCCTCGCGGCTGAGGAAGGCGGACCGGCCGTGCAGGTGGTAGGCCCACTCGGCCTCGAGCCAGTCCAGTTCTTCCCGCGCATACGCCATCACCCTGGAGTCTAGCGTGTAAACTGGATTCCATGCGCGAACTGATCCGATACAAGAGCCGCCGGGAGATCGAGAAGCTCCGGGAAGCCGGCCGTCTCACGGCCAACGCGCTCCGGGTCGCCGCCCGGGCCGCCAGGCCCGGGGTCACCCTCCTGGAGCTTGACAAGCTGGCCGAGACCTACATCCGCAAGAACGGGGGCACGCCGAACTTCAAGGGCTACCGGGGCTTCCCGGGCACCCTCTGCACCTCCGTCAACGACCGGGTGGTGCACGGCATCCCGAACCACTATGCCCTGCGGGAGGGCGACATCATCGCCATCGACTGCGGCGCGAAGCTGGACGGCTACCACGGGGACACCTGCCTCACCGTGGGCGTCGGGAAGATCAGCGAGCAGGCCAGGGACCTGCTCACGACCTGCCAGCTGGCGATGTACCTGGGCATCGAGTACTGCCGGGTGGGCTACCGCCTCGGCGACATGGCCTCGGCCGTCCAGCGATTCTCCGAGGAGCGCGGCTACTCCGTGGTCCGCGAATACATCGGGCACGGCCTGGGGCGGGACCTCCACGAGGACCCGCAGGTGGTCTTCGCGGACCAGCGCCCCGGCACGGGCTTCCGCATGGAGGTGGGCATGACGATCACCATCGAGCCCATCCTGAACATCGGCTCCCACAAATGCCTGGTGGAACCGGACGGATGGACCGTGCGCACCGCCGACGGCCAGCTGAGCGCCCAGTTCGAACACACCGTGGCCATCACCAAGGACGGCCCGGACATCCTGAGCCGCCCCGATCCCGAGTTCGAACTGGAGGACGGCCTCTAGCTTCCGCCCGGAACCCTTGAAGGGGTAATCTGGGTGCCCATGATCAGGTCCGCCCCCGCCAAGTTCAACCGCTTCCTCTCCGTGCTTGGCAGGCGCCCGGACGGATTCCACGACCTGGAACTGGTGACCACCGTCCTGGACGGGGTTCCCGGACTCACGGACATCCTGGAAGGTGAACCGGCTGACGCGCTCAGCCTGGCGCTTTCCGGCCCCACCGCCGAGGGCCTCGTGGTCGACGAGGGCAACCTGGTCCTGCGGGCCTGGCGGCTGCTGGAGCAGGCGGCGGGCCGCCCTCTTCCGGCCCGCCTGCACCTCGAGAAACGTATCCCGCACGGGGCGGGGCTCGGCGGAGGGAGCAGCGACGCAGCGGCGGCCCTGGGGCTGGGCAACGAGCTTTTCGGGCTGGGGCTGCCCGCCCGAAAGCTGCTGGACCTGGCCTCGACCCTGGGCAGCGACGTCCCCCTCTTCCTGCTCGGCGGAACCACGCTGGGCCTGGGCCGGGGAGAACGGGTCTTCCCGCTCCGGCCCATTCCCCTGGAGCCCATCCTGATCGTGCATCCAGGACTCCACGTCGGCACCCCCTCGGTCTACCGGGCGATCGCGAGCGTGGGCTACCCCTTCCCCGAACCCTGTCCCAGCCTGCCTGCAGGGGCGGCCCCCCCCTGGCGCAACGACCTCACCGGCGCGGCCATCTGGGTCTGCCCGCCCCTGGCCGAGGTGCGCCGTGCGCTCCTGGACGCGGGGGGAGAGCCCCTGCTCTGCGGCTCCGGAAGCTGCTGGGCGGCCCGGTTCCCCTCGCCCGCGGAACGGGACGCGGCAAGGCAGGAGCTGTCCGAAACCCACCCTCTCTGGCGGACCTGGTCCGTCTAGATACTCCATGGACTGATCCGGTGCGGATGAAGAACGTTATGGACGAGACCTCTCTCAGGATCCAGGCACTGGAGCGCGAGATCGAGCGCCTGCGCACCAGCGAGCAGCTGCTCCACACCCTGATGGACCAGGCCCCGTACCAGGTCTACTTCAAGGATCTCGAGAGCCGTTTCATCTGGGCCAACCGGGCGGTCGCCCAGGCCTTCCGACTGGAGGATCCGTCCCTCGTGCTGGGCAAGTCCGACTTCGACTTCCTTCCCCCGGAGCTTGCCCGGCGCACCCGCGAGGACGAGCAGGAGATCCTCCGGACCGGCCTGCCCAAGGTCGATCTCGAGGAGATGGAGGTCCAGCCGGACGGAAGCGCGACCTGGATCTCCACCACCAAGGCCCCCTTCCGGGATGCTGAAGGGAACCTCCATGGCACCTTCGGGATCTCCCGCGACATCACGGTCCGGAAGCGGGCCGAGGAAGCGCTCCGGAAGAGCGAGAACAACCTGCGCAGCCTGCTGGACAAGCTCGGGGAAGGTTTCGCCATCATGGATGCCGAGGAACGATGGGTCTTCGCCAATCCTGCGGCGGCGCGCATCTTCGGGGTCGCTCCCGGGCCGCTGGCCGGGCACCACTTCCGGGAGTTCGTGGACGAGAACACCTACCAGGAGATCCTGAGGCAGACGGAACGGCGCCGGCGGGGCGAGTCCGGCACGTACGAGATCGAGATCCGACGCCCGGATGGAGGAAGGCGCCGCATCCTCCAGAGCGTCACGCCCCATCTGGCCGCGGACGGCACCTACCTCGGCGCCGAGGGTCTCTTCATGGACATGACTGAGCGGCATCTCGCCGAGGAAGCCCTCCGGGAAAGCCAGGCGCGCTATCTGGAACTGTTCAACAACACCACCGACGCCATCTTCTGGATCCTGGTGGCCCCCGACGGCACCTTCACCGTCGAGAGCTTCAATCCCGCGGAGGCGGCCCGGTTCGGAAGAGACATCCGCGACTTGGCCGGGCAGTCCTTCCACCAGTTCCTGCCCAGGGAACTCGCGGACCCGGTGGTGGCGAACTTCCAGCGCTGCCTGGCGGCCGGCGGCCCCATCCGCTACGAGGAGGAGGTGGAGCTGCCCCTGGGACGCAGGACCTTCCAGACGCTCCTGGTGCCCATCCGGGACGGCGGGGGCCGGATCACGCGCATCGTGGGCTTCTCCCAGGACATCACCCAGAACAAGCAGGCCGAAGAGGCCCTGCGCCAGACCCAGAAGCTGGAGAGCCTCGGCATCCTGGCGGGAGGCATCGCCCACGACTTCAACAACCTCCTCACGGCCATGCTGGGCAACCTCAACCTCGCGCAGCTGACGAGCCCCCAGGAATCCCCGGCGCTGCCCTACCTGGACAACATCGAGCACACGATCCTGAGGGCCGCCGAACTGACCAAGCAGATGCTGGCCTACTCCGGCAGGGGACGCTTCGTCGTGAGGCCGCACGACTTGAACCAGGTGGTCCGGGAGATGACCCACCTCCTCAACGTCTCGATCTCGAAGAAGATCACGGTCCGCTACGACCTCGCCGGCGGGCTTCCGCCCGTCGAGGCTGACGCGGCGCAGATCCAGCAGGTGGTCATGAACCTGGTGACCAACGCCTCCGAGGCCATCGGGGACCAGGAAGGCACCATCGACATCGCGACGCGGACCCACCCCCTGGACGAGGGCGTGCTCCGGTCGACCTTCGCCGGCCAGAACCTGGAGGCCGGGCTCCATGTCTGCCTCGAGATCTCGGATACGGGCTGCGGGATCGCTCCCGAGATCCGGGACAAGATCTTCGACCCCTTCTTCAGCACCAAGGAGAGCGGCCGCGGCCTGGGGCTCTGCGCCATGCAGGGCATCCTCAGGGGACACCGGGCCGGGATCCAGATCGACAGCGCCCCGGGGAAGGGCACCACCTTCATGCTGTTCTTCCCCTCGGCCGACCATGCGGACCTCGGGCCCGAACCAGCCGCGCCCGGCAGCGAGGAACCCCTCCCCAAGAGGAAGATCCTGGTGGTGGACGACGAGGCCGAGGTGCGGAAGGCCACCGCCGCCATGCTCGAGATCATGGGCCTCCAGGTGGCCACGGCCGTGGACGGGCCGGATGCCCTCGAACGCTTCGCGGCGGAGGACGGACACTTCGACCTGGTCCTGCTGGATCTCACCATGCCCCGGATGGACGGCCGCGAGACGTTCCGCGAGCTCAAGCGGATCCGGGCCGACGTTCCCGTGATCCTGTGCAGCGGCTACAGCGAGCACGACGCCGTCCAGGAGAACAGGAAGGAGGGCTTCGCGGGATTCCTCCCCAAGCCCTTCCTCATCGAGGATCTTCGGAAAATCCTCCGGCAGGTTCCCTGAGCCCCGGGGGCGTCACGGGACGCTGACGCCTCTCATCACGCTGCGGAGCTTCTTCCCGAGCTCCGCCGTCGAGAAGGGCTTCTGGATGAAGTGGACGCCGCTGTCCAGCACCCCCTGCATCGAGATCACGTCCGCCGTGTAGCCCGACATGTAGACGACCTGGGCATCGGGCCGGATGACGCGGAACTTCTCCCAGAGCTCCTTTCCGCTCATGCCCGGCATCACCACGTCCGTGAGCAGCACGTCGATCTCGGTGCCAGGCCGCCGCCCGATCTCCAGGGCCTCCTCCGGCGTGTCGGCCATCATGTAGGTGAAGCCCAGCCGATCCAGGATGTGGGGGATGACCTCCCGGAGGCTCTCGTCATCCTCCACCACGAGGATCTGTCCCATCCCCTGGCAGAGGGCTTCCGGCCCGGATTCCTCGGTCTCGGGAACGTCGTCCCCATGGAACTTCGGGAGGTAGACCTTGAAGGTCGCGCCGAGCCCCGGCTCGCTGTAGACCTGGATGAAGCCGTTGTTCTGCTTGACGATGCCGAACACCGTGGACAGTCCGAGCCCCGTGCCCTTGCCCACCTCCTTCGTGGTGAAGAAGGGGTCGAAGATCTTCTCCTGGAGGTCCGGCGTCATCCCCACGCCGGTGTCGCTCACCGTGAGCAGGACGTAATCGCCGGGCACGGCCCAGGGATGATCCTGGCAGTACTGGTCGTCGATCCTGACGTTGGAGGTCTCGATGACCAGCGTCCCGCCAGTGGGCATGGCATCGCGGGCGTTCACCACGAGGTTCATGAGGACCTGGTCCACCTGGGTCGGGTCCAGCCGGAGGGGCCAGAGCTCCCTGGCCGGCTTGAAGACGAAGTTGATGTCCTCGCCGACCAGCGGCGACATGGAGGCGCGGAATCCGCCCAGGAGCTCGTTCAGGTCGACGACCTTCGGCTCGATGACCTGCTTGCGCGAGAAGGCCAGGAGCTGGCGGATGAGCCCCGTGGAGCGCTCCGCCGCGCCTTCCATCGCCTGGATGTGGCGCAGGGCTGGATTCCCCGGTCCCAGGATCTCCCGCAGCAGCTCGGCATGCATCAGGATGGCCGTCAACATGTTGTTGTTGTCGTGCGCGACGCCTCCGGCCAGGCGCCCGATGGACTCCAGCTTCTGGGACTGGTTGAGCTGCTCGAGGAGCTTGACCCGCTCCTCTTCGGCCAGCTTCATGCCCGTGATGTCCTCGGACACGCCCAGCACCGCGAAAGGTGTCCCTTCCTCGTCCAGGATGGGCACCTTGGTCACGTCGAGCCAGACGACTTCCCCCGAGGCCGTCCTGCAGGACTCGACCGCGTGGACCCTGGAGACGCCCGTCCGGAGGACCTGGAGATCGTCCAGCTGGTGGGCGACGATCTCCTCTCCCTGGTTGGGGAGTTCCTGGACCCGCCGGCCGATGATGGCTCCGGGTTCCTCCAGGCCGACCGTCCGGGCGAAGACCTTGTTGCAGCCGGCGAAACGCCCCTCGGCATCCTTCCAGTACACGTTCTGGGGCACGGAATCGAGGACGGCGGTGAGGGTGGTCTCCTTTTCCTGGAGCGCCTTCAGGCGCGCATGGAGCAGATGGACCATCTCCCCGATCGCCACGCGCAGGCTCTCCAGCTCCCCGTGGAATCTCCCGGCGAGGACGCCCGCGGGGGGCGCCCCGCCCGAGCTCACGGCCGTGGCATAGCGCTCGATGTGCCGCAGGGGCCTCAGGACGACCCACCACAGGACGTGGTAGAGGCTGATGATCAGCAGCAGGCCGAACAGCACGGTCTGCAGGGTCGTCTGGATCGTCCGCTGGCGCAGCTCCTGCTCCATGAACCGGGGGGTGACGATGAGCTTCACGTGCCCGACGGGTTCGCCCATGGCGGTGATCGTGCGCTCCTGGACCAGCATGCCGTTCGGAAAGACGTCGACCGCGGTGGGCACGGGGTGCCACTGCCCGTCCCGGATCCGCGCGTGGATCATCACGTGGTTCGCGTTGACCGAATCGACTTGCGAGACGACCACGCCGTAGAGGTTCCGGTCCTGCATCTCGCTGTCGAGGATCTTCCCCACCTGGTTGTAGTCGAAATTCCAGAGAGGCAGCGAGAGGCCCACGCTCAGCTGGTCGGCGTCCACCACCAGCTTTTCCTGCATGCGTTGGCGCTCGGAGGCGCTCCGCTCGCGGTACGAGAGCCAGGCTCCTCCCACCAGCAGGCCGGAGGCCACGATCGCCAGGAGGAACACCACGCGCATGGCGACGGAATAGCCGTATGCGGCGGCAGGCTTCCTGTCCTTTCCTGCATGGGGAAAGGGGGACGACTTGCATTCTCCTGCCTGGGTGCGCATGAAATCAGATCCACCGGAACATGGCTATGCTATCCAGAATTCGGAAGATAAAAATAACATGTTCATCCATTCGTCTGCCGGATTTCTAGAAGCTCCCCCCCTGTTTCCTGGAGGAGCCGCTGGAAGGTGCTGTCGGCCCGAAGCGCATCCTCCGGACGGGCCTGGGAATCCTGGTCGAACGCGATGGCGATCCCGGCGATTCCGGGCAGGACCTTCCGGAGAGCTTCCAGGAGATGCGGATTGGCCTTCTCCCGTTCGAGATCCTGCACGGTGTTCCGGACATTGGCCGGGAAGACCCACTGGAGTGTCCGGTTCTCCACGCGCAGCGACGTGGCCATGTGGGGGAGGGACGCCAGGGTCCTGGGAAGGCCGCCCGGGGCGGCCCGCAAGGCCTCCGAACAGGCTTTCCTCAACTGGGCCATGTCCGCCGGATCCTTCACGGGTTCGGGCGGAACCGCCGGCACCGCCGCGGGCTTCGGGGCCTGTTCCCGGCTGGGCGCCGCGTGGCGCGGCCCGGGATCCTCCGGCCTGGCTCCAGCCGCCGGGGCGGTGCGGGCAGGCACGGGAGCGGGCCGGACCGGGGACTTGGGCCCCGTGGAGCCGGTCGCCTGGCCGGACGGGACGAGTGCATCCAGCGGCGCGAGGTGGGGAAGCTGGGAGGCCGTGAGGAGGGCCAGTTCCACGACCACCTGCGGCAGGCTGGTGTCCCGGAGATCCCGCTCCCGCTGCAGCAGGAGGTGGAGCATCCGGGCCAGCCGCACCACCTCGTGGGGCAAGGCCCCGCGGCGGATCTCGGCCTCGAGCCGGTCCCGGAACGCCAGCATGAGTTCCCGCCAGAAGCTCGTCCAGTCCGCGCCCAGGGAGGCCAGGGCCTGGCATTCGTCCAGGATCCTCGACGAATCCCCTTCCAGCAGCGCTGAGAGCACCGCCTGCACCCGGACCGCGGGCACGATGCCGAGCTGCTCCCGGACGATGTCCTCGAGCACGCGGCCGTCGCCCGCCGCGATGACGCGGTCCAGGATCGTCAGGGCGTCGCGCATGGACCCCTGCCCGGCTTCGGCCAGCAGCCGCAGGGATCCCTCGCTGAAGGAGACGCCCTCCTGCTCGCAGATGTACTTCAGGCGGCCCTCGATGACGGGCACGGGCATGAGGCGGAAGGGGTAGATCTGGACCCGGCTCTTGATGGTGTCCGGCACGTCCTGGAGCTCCGTGGTCGCCAGGATGAAGACCGCGTGGGCCGGGGGCTCCTCCAGGATCTTCAGCAGCGCGTCGAAGGCGCTGCGGCTCAGCATGTGGACCTCGTCGATGATGTAGACGCGGTAGCGGCAGAAGGCCGGCCGCGTCTGCACCTGTTCCCGCAGGGCGCGCGCATCCTCCACCGAGGCACGGCTGGCGGCGTCGATCTCGATCACGTCCAGGTTCCTGTCCGGCTGCTCCGAGGCCAGGCAGGCGTCGCAGACCCCGCACGGCGTGGGCGTCGGTCCCTCCTTGCAGTTCAGGGAGCGCGCCAGGATCCGGGCGGAGGTCGTCTTGCCGGTCCCCCGGACCCCCGCGAACAGGAAGGCCTGGTGATGGATGGAACCGGAAGCCTGGGCCCGCTTCAAGGCATTGGCGAGGGCCCGGACGCTCGCCTCCTGGCCTACGAGGTCCGCGAGCAGGCGGGGTCGGTACTTGAGCGCGAGGGTGTTCATGCAAAGGCCATTGTCACACGATTGCGCTCCGAATGGCTCCCCGGCGGCGCGGGACCGCGCCCGGCAGACTCCCGAGGAACCCGCTACAGAAGATCGAACAGCCCGGGCTGCACAGGCCTGGGCGGGACCAGCTTCGGCACGGCCGGCCGGGCACGGGACGGCCTCGGCGCCCGGCGTCTGCGGTGCCGGGCCTGGGGCAAGGCCTCCGTCAGGATCCCGCGGATCTCCTCGACATAGTCCTGGTCGAGCACCTTCAGCCAGCGGTTGCGGACCAGCACGTCATAGAAGGGGTCGTTCCTCAGCAGCCTCAGGGAGCCCACCCAGAGGTTCGAGACGCCGCTTTCCCGGGCCCGGCGGGCGAATCCTTCCGGATCCGTCATGGGCATCAGCGGGGTCGCGGCGAGGTTCACCCGGATCCCCGCCCTGGCGAGCCTCTCCACGGCGGCCCACCGGCTGGGGATCGGCGGGGCCTTGGGTTCCACCACCTGCCTCACCGTGTCGTCGTCCGTGGGGATGGAGAAGCCCACGACGAGCCGGTCGCCGAACCTCTTCAGGAGATCGAGGTCCTTCACCACCAGTGGGGACCGGGTATGCAGGAGCACCTGGGTGGTGAGGCAGTCCAGGAGCACCTCCAGGCAGGCGCGCGTGAGATGGAATTCCCGCTCGATGGGCTGGTAGGGATCCGTGGCGGTGGACAGGAAGACGGATTGTTCGTGGAGCCTGTACCGCTGGGACCAGAGCAGCCCGGGGGCGTTGAGCTTGGGCGTCACCCAGCCGCCCCATTCGCCGGGACCGTGGACGGCGTTCGGGTATTCCCTCAGGAAGCAGTATCGGCATCCGTGGGCGCATCCCCGGTATGGGCTGAGGGTATAGCCGAAGCCATACTGGTCGTCCCGCTGGGGGCGCAGGATGCTCCTGGCCTCCTCCGGCTCCACGCTCAGATCCTTGATAAGGACCGGGGAAGTCTCGGAAGGGAACAAGGACGAAGACATACCGCAAGTATTCGCCTTTTTTTCTCCCCGTCAAGCTTCAGGGCGCCGGAGCCTGCCCCAGCAGGGTGTCCACCGCGGCCCAGTCCCACTCGCCCGCCGCGGGGAGGGCTCCCTCGACGAGATCCTGCTGGGTGAGCCACAGGTCGTAGACGACCAGGGCGCACATGGCCTCCGCCACGGGCACGATCCTGGGGGCGATGCAGGGGTCGTGGCGGCCCTGGACCGTGATCTCGGATTCCCGCCCCGCCCGGTCGACGGTCCGCTGGATCCGGGCGATGGACGGGGTGGGCTTCACCGCGAGGCGCAGGATCACCGGAGCACCGTCGGAGATGCCGCCGAGGACTCCGCCCGCATCGTTCTTGAGCGGACCCTCCGGCCCGATCGGATCGTTGTTCCCGGAGCCGCGCATGCGCGCCGCCGCGAAACCCGCGCCGATCTCCACCCCCTTCACCGCCCCGATGCTCATGCAGGCATAGGCCAGCAAGGCGTCCAGCTTGGCGAAAGCGGGATCCCCCAGGCCGAGGGGCAGCCCCTCGATCCAGACCTCCGTGACACCTCCCACGGAGTCGTGGTCGGCCCTGGCCGCTTCCACCAGGGCCTTCTGGGCCTCGAAAGTCCCGGGATCCGCCACCCTCAGGGGATTCCGCTCGACGAAATCCCAGTCCAGGCTCCCGCCGGCGAGGCCCGCGATCTCCCGGTTGAAGCCCCTGATCCGGACGCCCAGGGGCGCGAGCTGCTGCTTGGCCCAGGCTCCGGCCGCCACCCGGGCCAAGGTTTCGCGGCCGCTGGACCGTCCCCCTCCCCGGGGATCCCTCAAGCCGTACTTCCGCTCGTAGGTCAGGTCGGCGTGGCCTGGCCGGAAGAGGTCCCGGATGCCGGCATAGTCGCCGCTGCGCAGGTTCTGGTTGAACACCACGAGCGCGATGGGGTGCCCCGTGGTCCGGCCTTCGTGGACGCCCGAGAGGACCTGCACCCGGTCGGCCTCGGAACGCGGAGTGACCAGCTCCGACTGGCCGGGACGGCGGCGGTCCAGCTCCCGCTGGATCGCCGCCGCGTCGAAAGGGAGGCCGGGCTTCACGCCGTCCAGGACGACGCCCACCGCCGGTCCATGGCTCTCGCCGAAGGTCAGGATCCGGAAGGAGCGTCCGAAGGAGCTGGGGGAATCGAAAAGCATGCAGGATGCCCTCGGGACAGGGGGCCTATGCCTCCGCGTCTTCCGTCGCTTCCGGCCTCTTCACCAGCCTGGGCGCGAGGTCCTGGGCCTGCTGGGGGAAGCCCTTCCAGACGTAGCGGGTCCCCCGCTTCTGGCCCTGCTTGGTGATCAGGCCTTCCTCCTCCAGCTCCGAGAAGAAGCGGCGCAGCGTGGCGGGCGCCCAGTCGCAGTCCTTGAGGCCCAGCTCTTCCTGGGCCTGGAAGCTCGAAAGCGCGGGGTTGTTCTGCAGGCTGTTCACCAGCTGGGCCTTCAGGTCCGCCAGTTCGGCCTTGGTCCTGCGGGACCGGGTCTTGAACTCGTCCAGGACCTCGGCCGAGGCCTGAGCCGGCGCCTCCAGGGCCGGGCGCGGGGCCTGGGGCGACGGGTCGACCGTCGACTCGATCAGGTAGCCCCCGTCCAGGAGGATGTCCACGTCCTCGCGGGAGTAGACTACGATCACGGAGCTGCCCGGAATGCCTTCACGATGGAAGGCGTCGATGATGTGATCACCGATTCGCTTCTTCAGGTCGGCGGATAGCCGTACCCCCTGAATCTTGACCAGTGGCATTTCGACTCCCATAAATACGGCGACTATAATTTAAGCTAGTCATCGAGCAAGAGGATTCAGTGTATCTCTTCTTCAGACAACTTTCCTGGAGATTTCCATGGGGTCGAACAGCCCTGCTTCCCGCAAGTCCCCTACGCAGGAAGAGCTGCGCTTCGAGGGATTCCTGCGCGGCAAGAAACTGAAACTGACTGGCGAGCGCATGGCGATCCTGAATGCCATCTTCAACCGGGACAGCCACTTCGACGCGGAAACCCTGCACGCCGGCCTCCGGGCCAGGGGGGGGGACATCAGCCGGGCGACCGTCTACCGGACCCTGGACCTCCTCGTCCAGTGCGGCCTCGTCCGCAAGGACAGCCTGGGCTCCGGCCACGCGAACTACGAGGCGGCCCGGGAAAACGAGCACCACGACCACTTGATCTGCCTGAACTGCGGCAAGGTGATCGAGTTCTTCCGCCCCGACCTGGAGACCCTCCAGGAGAACATCTGCGGGGAGCACGCCTTCAAACCCATGCACCACAGCCTCCAGATCTTCGGGCTCTGCAACAACTGCAAAGACACGGCCGACGAGGGGCAGATCCGGAACCGCGTGGCGCAGCTTCACACATGAGAATCCGATGACCGACCTGAGTTTCGAAGATTTCCAGCGGCTCCCCAAGACCGACCTCCACGTCCACCTGGACGGGAGCCTGCGCATCCCCACGATCCTGGAGCTCGCCGAGCAGCAGAAGGTGGAACTGCCCGGCGACTCGGTGGATACCCTCCGGCCGTTCGTCCAGGCGGGGGAGGAATGCAAGTCCCTGGTGGACTACCTGAAGGCCTTCGACGTCACCCTGTCGGTGATGCAGACCTACGACTCCCTCGTGCGCACGGCCTTCGAACTGGCCGAGGACGCCGCCCTGGAGAACGTCCGCTACCTCGAGGTCCGCTACAGCCCCATCCTCCACCAGCAGAAGGGGCTTCCGCTGCACCACATCGTCCAGGCAGTGCTGGAGGGGCTGGAGGAAGCCCGGAGGCGCTATCCCATCCAGACGGGCGTCCTCGTGTGCGGCATGCGGCATGTCGATCCCGAGTCCTCCCTCAAGCTGGCGGACCTCACGGTGGCCTTCAAGAACAAGGGCGTCGTGGGCTACGACCTGGCCGGAGCCGAGGCGAACTTCCCAGCCAGGCACCACAAGGAGGCATTCGAACGGGTCCGCGCGAACAACATGAGCTGCACCCTGCACGCCGGGGAGGCCGACGGGCCGGAGAGCATCCACCAGGCCGTCCACCAGTGCGGGACCCACCGCATCGGCCACGGCGTGAGGCTCATCGAGGACGGGGACCTGCTCAACTACGTCAACGACCACCGGATCCCCCTGGAGATGTGCCCCAGCTCCAACGTCCAGACCCGGGCCGTCAAGAAGATGGCCGATCATCCCATCCGGCTCTTCTACGACCTCGGACTCCGGGTCACGGTCAACACGGACAACCGCCTGGTGACGGGGACCACCTGCTCCCGCGAGCTCAAGATCCTGCAGGACGAGCTGCACTTCAACTTCGCGGAGCTCCAGGAAGTCATCCTCATGGGCTTCAAGAGCGCGTTCCTGCCCTATGCCATCAAGCGGTCCATGCTGGCGGACGTCGCCCGTGAACTGAAGGCCTTCATCCCCCAGAACGCCGGGACCCGCCAGGAGCTTCCTTGAGGTTCCACCGGATCGGAACCCCCTTCCGGACCTGCGGGAAGCCGCGATCGTTCACTCGCCCAACGGAGGCGCGCCGCGCGATGCTGGCCCGGTTCTGCGCCGGCCTCCGTCCCCATCGGCGGATCCTCCTGGCCACCCACGAGAATCCCGACGTGGACGGGATCGGGGCCGTGCAGGCCCTGGCCTGCTACCTGCGCGGCCTGGGGAAGGAGGTCCGGGTCGTCGTGACGCCGGTGTTTCCGGCCTTCCTGGGCTTCCTCGACCCGGAAGGGCGGGTGGAGACCTTCCGGACGCGGCAGGATCACGAGGAGCTGGGCGCCTGGCCCGATGCCTGGGTCCTGGTGGACGCCTCTGAACCCGGCCGCATGGGCGCGATGCGGGAGGCCTTCGCGGCATCCAAGGCGGTGAAGATCTGCCTGGACCACCACCTCAAGGCAGATTCGCGGAGCTTCGACATGGACTTCACGGATCCCGACGCCAGCGCAAGCGCCGAACTGGTCTTCGACCTCGTGGAAGGGCGCATGTCCCGGCCCCTGCCGGCGGCCATCGTCACCGCCCTCTATGCGGGTCTCGTCGACGACACGGGGAATTTCCGGTTCTCCAACGCCACGCCCCGGGTGCACAGGATCGGGGCGGCCCTCATCGAGGACGGCGCCGATCCGGCCGGGATCTACCAGCAGCTCTACCACCAGGACCGCATGGAGAAGCTCAAGCTCTACGGAAAGGCCTACGAGAGCCTGCGCATCCTGGGAGACGGCCGCTACGGCTGCCTGAGCCTCCGGCGGAAGGACCTCCTGGCCTGCGGAGCCGTCCACGAGGACATGGACGGGCTGGTGAACGAACCCCTGCGGCTCCGGGGCGTGGAGGTCGCCGCCCTCCTCTACGAGACGGACGACGGACGCATCAAGGCGAGCCTGCGCAGCCGGGGAAAAATCGACGTGAATGCGATATGCCGGCAGTTCGGCGGAGGCGGCCACCGCCTCGCCTCCGGCGCGAAGCTGGACGGGCCCCTTGAACAGGTTCAGACTAGAGTCGACGCTGCGGTTCTGGCCCAGCTCCCCGCCCAGAATTGACGGCAACCTCTTCGAGTCGCGGGAAGCCACTGCAAGCCAGGAAACCAACATCCTCCATCCGGAAGCCCCTATGTCGCCCCGAGACAGCAGCAGCGCCCCCGAGTTGCAGCTCGGCCCCGATTCGCCCCTGGAGCTGGTCACGCGATTCGAGACCGAGGCGGTGCCCTTCGTCGCGAAAGCGCATGTCCCCTCCATCTTCGGCAAGTTCACCGTCTACGGATTCCTGGAGAAGCTCGCGGGGAAGGAGCACCTGGCCATCGTCTCCGGCGAGATCGACGCCCGCAAGCGCATCGCCGTCAGGATCCACAGCGAGTGCTGGACGGGCGACGTCCTGGGCAGCCTCAAGTGCGACTGCCGCGCGCAGCTGGAGGCCGCCCTCCGCTACATCGGCGAGCATGGCGGCATCGTGCTCTACCTGCGCCAGGAGGGCCGCGGCATCGGCCTCCTGAACAAGCTCAAGGCCTACGCACTCCAGGAACAGGGACTGGACACCGTGGAAGCCAACCACCACCTCGGGTTCGTGGACGACCTGCGCACCTACGAGGCCGCGGTGGAGATGCTGCGCTTCTTCGGCATCCGCAAGGTGAAGCTCCTCACGAACAACCCCCGGAAGATCACCGCCCTGGAGGAGGCCGGCATCCACGTGCAGCGCGAATCGCACCAGCTTGGCGCCAACGCCTACAACCTCCGCTACCTGAAGACCAAGGCGAAGAAGTCCGGGCACCTCCTGGAGTTCAAGGAGGAACCGCTGTAGCGGATCGCGCGGCCGGCCCCTATTCGTCCCGCCGAGGGACCAGGAGTGCGCGCTGGACCCGTTCGAGGTTGCCGCGGAGCTGCTCCAGCCTCCAGGCGAGCGCCATGGCGCAGCCCAACCAGACCCACAGCAGGCGAGGATCGCACGGGGTGCGCATGAGGAGCTCCAGGCCCAGGTCCAGGCGCAGCCCCTGGAGGCACCAGACGACCACGCCGAAGCCGATGAGCAGGTGCCCCCAGTGGACCCAGTAGGGGCGCAGGCCCTCCTTCATCTTCCAGCGCATCAGGATCCAGCGGATGAAGACCTCGCTCCCCGCCTCCGCGAAGTGGAGGGCGATGAGGGCGTCCACGAGCGGCGCGTAGCGGTGGAGCTTCAGCTCCTCCAGCTCCTCCGGCCCGTTCACCCTGCGCAGGAGGGCCGAACGGATCTTGCCCACGCACTCCTCCCAGGGGGCCTGTTCCCGGCGGATCGCCAGGTAGAGCCGCACCAGCCCGATCCACAGCAGGGCCTGGCCCAGGAGCACGCCCCAGAGGGCCATGCCTCGCCAACCGTGGGTGCTCGCCAGTTCCAGGAAGCGCGGAAGATCCATGGTTCACCCTTTCTTCAGTTTCTCGATCCAGTCCTGGAGCTGAGGATCGTCCTCCCGGCCGAGGTGGACGGCTTCCTGGAGGTCCTTCACCGCGGACATGATCTCGCCGCGCTTCAGGTGAACGAAGGCCCTGTCCCGGTAGGAGCCGGAATCCTCGGGCGCGAGGAGGACCAGGTGCGTGGCCGACCAGAGGGCCTCGTCCCAGGCCTCGGCCTTCACGAAACGCAGATGGAGGTTGCGCACCAGCCGCAGCAGGATCGCCCGGTGGGACACGGGCGCGAGCATGTCGGGATCGAAGGCGACCCGGCCCCCGGAAGCCTTCCGCACGATGCGGGCCGCCTCCTCCTCCCCCAGGGCCCGCCCCTGGTTGAAGGGATCGAAGTAGAGCAGGCCCACGTCCAGGCGGAGCGCGGTCATGAAGCGCCCCGGCAGGGCCACGCCGACGGCGTCGAACCCCAGCCTCCTCGCCACGTCGATCCACAGGATCGAGAGGGCGATGGGCAGCCCCTTCTTCCGGACGACCACTTCGGGGAGGACGGCGTACGCGGGGTCCTCGTAGACCGAGTGATCCCCCCGGAGCCCGACTTCGTTGAAGAGATAGTGGTTCAGGGTGTCGACGGCGCCGTGGATGCTCCAGGGCAGAGGCATGCGGCCGGCCAGTTCGAAGGCCCAATGGTCCAGGATCTCCAGGAAAGAGGCCGGATCCGGGTCCTCCAGCATCGGCGCGACGGCCAGGACGGCTCCCTCGGCCAGCTGCCCGCATTCCGGATCCGACTGGAGATACTCGTGGAGGGACGTCACGTCAGCCCCGGCGCCGCAGCCAGGCGCGCACGCCCACGGCCGCGAGGCCGGCCCCCAGGGCGACCCAGAGCCACTTCCGCCAGGCGCTCTCCGCTTCGTTCTCCCGCGCCTTCTCCTCGGCCTTGCGGATGTTCTCCTCGATCGAGAGCTTGGACTGGACCTCCCGGGCCTCGGTGACCGCCTTCTTCGCGGAAGCCTTCGTGGCGTCGAGGTCCTTCCTGGCCTGGGCCTCCTCGGGGGTCTCCTCCTGGAGCAGGGCCACGCGCCGGATCCCCGGCCGCCGGGTCCGTCCGTGGCGGGCGGGGATCCATCCCTCCGCCTCGTAGTCGTCCTGGGGCTCCTCCTGATCCAGGCTGTCGGCGAGCATCTGGACGTCTTCCCTCAGGGCCAGCAGATCCTGGTGCTGCCGCTGGAGCAGGCCGCCCTGGACCCAGGCCAGGACCAGCTGCAGCCCCAGCATCACGACGATCGCGGGGGCCACCCAGGAGGGGGTGCGGGGAGGCTGGGAGGGGTCTGTCATGCAGGTCCTCGGGGCACAGGTGCCCTGTGCGTCCTTCCATTGTCCCGCGATCGGGCCGGAAAGGGGATTCCTATACCTTCCGCCGCCCCAGGATGAACAGGGTCCGGTCGTCCCGGTCCTGGGCCTCGCAGGCGGCGACCTCCTGGAAGACCGCCTCGCAGGCCGAATGCACGGAGCCCGCGGACCAGTGCGCCTGGAGCAGCCCCTTGAACCGCTCCAGCCCGAGCATGTCGCCCGCCTGGTCGACGGCCTCGGTCAATCCGTCGCTGTACATCACCAGCCAGTCTCCCGGACGGAGCTTGCCGTCCCGGATCTGCCAGGCTCCCCGGCCCCCCGGCCGCATCCCAAGGCCCCGGCCCTGGCAGGCGACCTCGATGGCGTCCTCGGGCGCCGAGCCCCAGATCAGCAGGGGCGCGGGGTGTCCCGCCCTGGCGATCCGGTAGCGGCCCGCCGAATCCCACTCCAGGAGGCACAGCGTGAGGAAGTCACGGCTCCTCATGAGATTGCGCATGGTCTGGTCCAGGGCCTGCAGCAGGTGCGAGAAGTCCATCCCCTCCTGCCGGGCCGCGAATTCCAGCAGGGCCGTGGCCTGGCTCATGTAGAGGGCCGCGGCCAGCCCCTTCCCGCTCACGTCCCCCACCGCCGCGACCCACCTGCCGTTCGGCCGCCTCTTCATCCAGAGGAGATCCCCGCCGGTCTCCAGGGCCGGCTCCAGCCGCAGGGCCAGGTCGAACCCATCGAGCACGGGAGCGCTGGACGTGATCAGGCCTTCCTGGATGCGGCGGGCCGTCTGGAGCTCCTGCTCGATGCGGCCCTGGTCCAGCAGCCTCTGGTGCAGCATGGCGGTCTCCAGGAGGATTCCCGCCGAGACCGCCACCTCCCGGAGCAGCTCGCGATCCTCCCGGCCGTAGTTCAATTCGGCGTATTTCCCCCCCAGCAGGACGACCGTGTGGGGTTCGCCCCCGGCCAGGAGCAGCACCATCACCTGGGCCTCCATGGCGTCCACCCGCGCCCGCAGCTCCCAGCCCTGCTCGCGGATCCAGTCCGCCTCGTCCCCGGCGAGACCGACGGCCAGTTCCCCGTAGTCCCGGGCATTCCGGATGAGCGCGAGGGGCAGGCGGAGATGCAGGGGCCTGGCCATGGAGACGATCCGGAGATCGTCCCCGTCCAGGGACTCCAGGCCCGGGAGTTCCACGCTCCGGTCCGCCACGGGCAGCAGCAGCAGGACATGAGGGTGGAAGGCTTCGCCCAGGGCCTCGGACAAGCCCGAGAGCAGGGCCTCCACGGAGAGCCGCCGCCTGGATTCCTGGAGGATCCCCAGGATGAGGTCCCTCGTGGTGCTGGTGTCCCGGCGGAACTTCCGCCGGAGCGTCAGCAGCAGCCACCGCAGCGCCCAGCCGATGGGCCAGGCGGACAGGCCGGCCAGGACACCGACCCATCGCGCCTCCAGGGCGTTGATGCCCTTCTCGAAGGCCCAGGTGAGGGCGATGAAATAGATCGTCAGGGTGGCGCCGATGACCGCGAAATACGTCAACCACCGCACGAGGGCCCGGCGGACGTCGAAGAACCCGTGCCGCAGGATGGCGTAGGCGAAGGAGAGGGGCAGGAGCGGCAGGGGCGCGAAGAAGATCCATGCCTCCCGCTGGAACAGGATGCTCTTCCCCTGGGCCAGGGCGCTCAGGTAGGAGAAGGCGGCCAGGTCCACGCAGACCGCGGTCGTGAAGAAGAGCGCCGGCATGAGCGCCAGCCTCCGGCGGCGCGGCAGCTTCAGCGCGCCGAGCCAGAACACGAACACCCCCGCGATCACCGCCAGCCCCATCAGCCCTCGGAACGCGAGGCTGACCGGGAAGAGGCCGGTGGTCATCCAGGACAGGTCGCCGAAGATCCCCGACCTGGCCGCGGTCCGCACGACATCCACCAGGATGTTCGTGAGGCCGACCGCCAGGAACCCCCCGTAGAGCCAGGCCAGGAACCTCCGCTGCCTCCGGAGGGGGAAGGGATGGGGGAACCTCAGGAAGAAGTGGAACCACAAGGGGGCCGCGAGGCTCATCACCAGGCCCGAGAAGACCAGGGCCGGGATCTGGATCTGGACCGGGATGTTCCCGGAAGCCTCGGGGGAGTAGATCGGCAGGAGGAGGGAGACAGCCCCCATGTAGAAGAAGTGCCGGGCCACCTTGCGCTGGGGGGAGGACACCACGACCAGCAGTCCGATGGCCCAGGCGACCAGCCCCGAGAGGAGCACGCTCAGCCCCACGTAGTTGAACGGCTTCACCAGCCGCACCAGCAGCGAGAGCTGCCGGCCGTCGCGCCGGACGAGGTAGAGGACCTCCGTCCCCTTGGGCTGGTCGTTGATGAACCGCCGGGCCTCCTCCATGGTCCGGACCGTGACCGGGCGGCCCTGGATGGCCAGCAGTTGGTCGCCTTCCAGCATGCCCGCGACCTCGGCGACGCCCTCGGGGAGGATCTCCTGGATCCGCACCCTGGAACCCTCCGCCTTCCAGAAGCACTGGTCGTCCGAGTAGGTGTACACCCACTGGGTCATCGCGAAGGAGGCCAGCGCCAGCGACACGGCCAGGATGCTGGACCAGATCAACCGCCAACGGATGCGTCTGAGGGAAGGAGACAAGGTAGCCTGGAGAATGCGTGGAGGGATTGTGGAAAGACAGAATGCCTGGTGGCTCCTGGTCGGAGGCCGGAACCGGCTGGGGCGTGCCATCGCCGAAGCCCTCGCAGAGGACCATCGACTGATACTGACAAGCTCGAGGCCCTGGGACGGAGCGTCCGACTGGCTTGAATCACTATCAAGGCGAACCCGAGTGAGAACATTCGAATGGAATGCCGACGATCCCGAGCTTGTTCCAAAGATGATGGCAGATTTGAAATGCTTGGGGGACATGGGCATAACCCTGGACGCGGCAGTGCTCGTGGCGGGGACCTTCCCCGAAAGCCCGTTCGGGGCTTGGGATCCCGCCGGCCTGGCCGACACTTGGCGCGTCAATCTCAGCTTCCCCCTGCTGGTCTCCCAGGCCGTCGGGCCCCGGATCGCGGAAGGCGGTTCCCTGCAGCTCATCCTGGACACGGCCATCCACCGGCCCTTCAGGAAGCACCTGCCCTACTCGGCCGCCAAGGCCGGCCTCGCCTCCCTCGTCCCCGCCCTCGCGGGCCTGCTGGCGCCCAGGGTGCGCGTGGTCGGCCACGCCATCGGGACCATGCTCCCCGAGGAGGGGCGCGATCCGTCCTTCCTTGTGGAGCGCAGCCTCCTGAAGCGGCTGGGCAGCCCGGGGGACCTGGTCCGGGCCCTCCGCTACGCCGCCGGGAGCCCCTACCTCACCGGCGAGATCCTCACCCTCGACGGCGGGAGGAGATGGCTGTGAACGCCCCGCGGATCAGCGCGTCACGAAGGGGTTCGCCTCCGCCTCTTCCCCGATGGTGGTGAAGGGTCCGTGTCCGGGCAGGACCAGGGTCCTGTCCTCGAGGGTATAGAGTTCCCGCCGGATGCTGGCTTCCAGCTGGTCCCAGCGTCCTCCCCAGAGGTCCGTGCGGCCGACCCCTCCCTGGAAGAGGGTGTCGCCGGAGATGAGGACGGGCCCCTGGTCGAACTCCCCCAGGAAACAGCAGGACCCCGGCGTGTGTCCCGGCGTGTGCAGCGTCCTCAGGCCGTGGTGAACCTCGCCGGGGCCGAGTTCCGTCGTCACGGGAGCGGGCACCGGCGCCATGCCGAAGAGTCCGGTCTGCATGTCCAGGGTCTCGACCAGGTAGGTGTCCAGGGGGTGGAGGAGGACGGGGCACCGCCAGGCATCCTGGAGTTCCTTCGCGGCCCCCAGGTGGTCGAAGTGGGCATGGGTCTGGAGGATGGCGGTCACCCTGAAGCCCAGGTCCGCCACGCGCCCCCGGATCCGTCCGGCCTCCTCCCCCGGATCGACCACCACCCCGGTGCCCAGCTCGGGATCCCACACCAGGACGCAGTTCGCGGAAATCGGCCCCACCGGGAAGGTCTCGAATCTGAGCATGATGGTCTCCAGGGCGCTCCCCGCAGGGTCGGGGGATCCACTATTCTGCTACCGTTTCCATCTGCACCGACATGATGGAGCCGCCTCGTGAACGAATACCTGCGTTTCGCCCTGGTCACGTTCCCCGCCGTGTTCTTCATCATGGATCCCCTGGGGCTGCTTCCGATCTTCATGGCCATCACGGCCAGCGACACGCCCGAGAAGCGCCGGGACACGGCGCGGCGCGCCACCCTCCTCGCCTTCGGCCTGATGACCTTCTTCACGCTCTTCGGCAGCTTCGTCTTCAAGCTCTTCGGGATCTCCATGAGCGCCCTGAAGGTCGCCGGGGGGATCCTGCTGCTCATGACCTCCACGGACATGCTGCGCGCCCAGCCCTCGCGCACGCGTTCCTCGCCCGAGGAGACCCACGAGAGCGAGGCCAAGGAGGACGTGGCCGTGGTGCCCCTGGCCATGCCCCTCCTGGCCGGGCCGGGCTCCATCGCCACCGCCATGGTCCTCGCGGCCCGCGGCCCGCACTGGAGCTACGCCATCCCCGTGGTGGCCTCCATCGCCGTCACCTGCCTGGTGGCCTACCTGCTCCTGCGGGCGGCCGCGCGCCTGACCCGCCTGCTCGGCACCACCGGGCTCGCCGTGCTCGAGCGCATCATGGGCCTCCTGCTGGCGGCCATCGCCGTCCAGTTCGTCGCCGACGGCGTGATGATGTTCATGCAGCGCTGACGGTTCAGAGGTTTTTCAGCAGCGCCAGCTCGTTCGCGGACAGGAAGCGCCAGGCTCCGGGCTTCAGGGAGGGGTCGTCGAGGGGACCGAACTGGACGCGCTTCAGCTTGGAGACGGGGTGTCCGACGGCGCCGAACATCCGGCGGATCTGCTGGTTCTTCCCTTCCGTCAGGGTGACCTTCAGCCACGGATTGTCGGCCTTCTCGAAGACCTCGATGCCGCAGGGCTTCAGCCGGCGGCCGTCCAGGCGGAACCCGCCCCGCAGCTCGTCCAGGGTTTCCGGCTTCGGCATCCGGTAGACCTTCACGAGGTAGATCTTGGGGACGTGGTTGTCGGGGTCCGTGAGGCGCTGGGCCAGGTCCCCGTCGTTGGTCATGAGCAGCAGCCCTTCCGAATTGAAGTCCAGGCGACCCACGGGATAGACCCTGGCCTCCACCCCGTGGAGCAGCGCCATGACCGTCGGCCGGCCATCCTCGTCCTTGACCGTCGTCACGTAGCCCTTGGGCTTGTTCATCAGGATGTAGACGTGCGGCTCCCTGCGGATCGGCACGAGATCCACGGTGATCTCGTCCCTGCCTGGATCCGCTCGGGTGCCCAGCTCCGTCACGGTCCTGCCGTTCACCTGCACCCGCCCGTCCAGGATGACCTGCTCGCAGGCCCGGCGGCTCGCGATCCCCGCCGCGGCCAGGATCTTCTGCAGGCGCTCGCCGCCCGACGCGATTCTCGAAACGGACCGAGCGGGTTTCCGCTCCGTGGGCTTATGATCATTCCTGGACGGTCTTCCCGCGGGTTGTTCTCCCCTGCGCTTCGTCTGGATCATTGAATCGCTCCTTGGCGTCTTCACGACGCGAATTGGCTATTCTCTCACAGGCATGATCTTAAATAAATGTGATCGTTTGCTCATTGCCCACAGGCCAGGAAATGAGCGAGGCTTAGAATGGCGGGGAATTGGTTTTGATAATCAAGTCTCTTTCCTTTTGTGGGACCTCGTTATTCTGAAGGTTCACACGAGGAACCCCATGACTAAACACGTCTACTCTTTCGGCGGTGATCGCAACGAGGGCAATGCCACGATGCGCAACCTTCTCGGCGGCAAGGGCTGCAACCTTGCGGAGATGGCTTGCCTGGAAATCCCCGTCCCGCCCGGCTTCACCGTCACCACCGAGGTCTGCTCCCTCTACCACAAGGAAGGCAAGAAGCTGACCAAGGAAGTGAAGGAACAGGTGCTCGAGGCCCTGAAGTGGCTGGAAGGCACCCGCGGCAAGAAGTTCGGCGACGCCGCCGATCCTCTGCTCGTCTCCGTCCGTTCCGGCGCCCGCGTCTCCATGCCCGGCATGATGGACACGGTCCTGAACCTCGGCCTCAACGACAAGACCGTGGAAGGGCTCGCCAAGGCCAGCGGCAACCCGCGCTTCGCCTACGACTCCTACCGCCGCTTCATCATGATGTATTCCGACGTCGTGCTGGACGTCCACAAGGACCACTTCGAGGAGAAGATCGAAGCCCTCAAGCACAAGACCGGCAAGAAGCTCGACACCGAGATCACCGCCGAGGAGTGGAAGAAGCTCTGCGGCGAATTCAAGAAGATCGTCAAGGAGAAGCTCGGGCACGACTTCCCGCAGGACCCCATCGAGCAGCTCTTCGGCGGCATCTGCGCCGTGTTCAACAGCTGGGACACCGAGCGCGCCATCATCTACCGCAAGATGAACCGCATCCCCGACGACTGGGGCACCGCCGTCAACGTGCAGACCATGGTGTTCGGCAACATGGGCGACGACTGCGGCACCGGCGTGGCCTTCACGCGCGACCCCGGCACCGGCGAGCCCTACTTCTACGGCGAGTACCTGATCAACGCCCAGGGTGAGGACGTGGTCGCCGGCGTCCGCACGCCCCAGCCCATCACCAAGTCCCAGGCCAAGGCCAGCGGCCTCAAGAGCCTCGAGGAAGCCATGCCCGAGGTCTTCAAGACCCTGCTGGCCACTTGCAACCGCCTCGAGAAGCACTTCAAGGACATGCAGGACCTGGAATTCACCATCGAGCGCGGCAAGCTCTACATGCTCCAGACCCGCAACGGCAAGCGCACGGCCCTGGCCGGCATCCGCATCGCCATCGACATGGTCAAGGAGAAGATGATCGACGAGAAGACCGCCCTGCAGCGCCTGAGCGCCGACGATCTCGTCCAGCTCCTGGCCCCGATCTTCAACCAGAAGGAGAAGGACCAGTTCAAGAAGGAAGGCAAGCTGATGGCCAAGGGCCTCAACGCGGGCCCCGGCGCCGCCACCGGCGTCATCGCCCTCTCCGCCGAGGAAGCCGGCAAGCTGGCCAAGAAGCACCCCGTGGTCCTGGTCCGCATCGAGACCTCTCCCGAGGATCTGGCGGGCATGGTCGCGGCCAAGGGCATCCTGACGGCCCGCGGCGGCATGACCTCCCACGCGGCCGTGGTCGCCCGCGGCATGGGCAAGCCCTGCGTCTGCGGTGCCTCCACCCTGAACATCGACGTGGCCGGCCGCACCGTCTCCGTGGGTGGCATCACCCTGAAGGCCGGCCATGACTACATCTCCATCGACGGCAGCACCGGCGAGGTCTTCGCCGGCCAGCTCTCCGCCCATCCCGCGGAAGTGAACCAGGTCCTCGTGGACAAGACCCTCAAGGGCGAGGACAGCGAAACCTTCGGCCGCTTCAAGACGATCATGGACTGGGCCAACAAGTACCGGAAGCTGAAGGTCCGCACCAACGCCGACACCCCGCACGATGCCGAAGTCGCCCGCGCCTTCGGCGCCGAGGGCATCGGCCTGTGCCGCACCGAGCACATGTTCTTCGAGGGCGAGCGCATCATCGCCATCCGCCAGTTCATCCTGGCCAAGGACCTCGACGGACGGAAGGCCGCCCTGGCCAAGCTGCTGCCCATCCAGCGCGCCGACTTCGAAGGCATCTTCACGGCCATGAACGGCCTGCCCGTCACCGTCCGCCTGCTGGATCCCCCCCTCCACGAGTTCGTGCCCCACGACGCCAAGGGACAGGCCGAAATGGCGCAGGTCATCGGCGTGGACGTGGAGGAAGTGAAGCACCGCGTCGAGAAGCTCCACGAGTTCAACCCCATGATGGGCCACCGCGGCTGCCGCCTGGGCATCACCTATCCCGAGCTCATCCGCATGCAGATGCGCGCCATCGCCGAGGCCGCCATCAACGTCGAGAAGAAGGGCATCAAGGCCCTCGCCGAAGTGATGGTGCCCCTGGTCGGCCACGTCAAGGAGCTGGCCTACACCAAGGCCGAGATGCTGGACGAGATCGCCCAGGTCAACAAGGAGCGTGGCACCGACTGGAAGTGCATGATCGGCACCATGATCGAGATCCCGCGCGCCGCCATCACCGCCGACCAGGTCGCTTCCGAGGCCGAGTTCTTCAGCTTCGGCACCAACGACCTCACCCAGATGGGCTTCGGCTTCTCCCGCGACGACTCCGGCTCCTTCCTGCCCGAGTACGTCTCCAAGAAGATCCTCGAGGACGACCCCTTCCAGAGCCTCGACCAGGGCGGCATCGGCGAACTGGTCCACATCGCCTGCGAGAAGGGCCGCAAGACCCGTCCCAACATCAAGCTGGGCGTTTGCGGCGAGCACGGCGGCGATCCCCGCTCCGTCAAGTTCTTCCACCGCGTGGGCCTGAGCTACGTCTCCTGCAGCCCCTACCGCGTGCCCATCGCGATCGTGGCCGCCGCCCAGGCTTCCCTGGAAGAGAAGAAGTAGTCCTTCCGAATCATCGCAACGAAAGGCCCGCCGCGAGGCGGGCCTTTTTCATGGCTGGCCTCCGCCTGGGCCGAAAACCCGCGTCTGGATCCGCGAATGAACGCGAAGGCAGCAGGGATCCCGCCGTGCGCCCCACGGCTCTTCATTCGCGCAAGCGCAGCGCGTATTCGCGCCATTCGCGGCTCCGTCTTCTTCTTGCGAGGCAGGAATGCGCGATCCCGGCTCAGTCCAGGAAGTGCCTGAACAGCTCGCGGTCGCCGAGGGCCCTGAGGATGTAGTGGCGCGTGGAGGAGATCGGAACGGACTCGATGCGCAGCACCGTCTCCACGGGCGTGGTCCTCCCCTGGAGCCGCGCCTCGATGGCGGTCCGCCAGCGGCGCGCCCGCCCTTCCCCGGCGTGGTAGCCGGCCAGGATGTAGAGCATGCGGACCTCGTCGGGAAGGGACTCCAGCTGGGCCGTCCTGATGATGGTCCTGTAGTAGCGGAGGCCCGCCCGGATGTTCGTCTCCGGGTCGAGGATGTCCGGTTTCGCGCCCACCATCCGGACGAAGGTCGGCCTGAGGACCTGCATGATCCCGTAGGCGTTGGCGCCCGACCGGGCGGAGGGCTGGAAGATGCTCTCGTTCTTGATCATGGCCAGGACGAACGCGGGATCCACGGAACCAGCCAGCCCTTCCTCCCGGATCAGGCGCTCCACGAGGGGCGCCAGGCGGAGCGGGAACAGGAACGGCACAGTTTCCGGGGCGCACCGGCCCTCCAGGGCCTCGTAGCGCGCCACGAGATCCTGCTGGCCGGCCAGGTGCGCGGCCCTCAGGAAGACGGCCTCCTCCTTCACGGGATCCGCCTGGGCGAGGACCAGGTCGAAGCGGTTGCGCGCCGCGAGCGCGCGCATGCGCTCGGGCCAGGCGTTCTCCACGGGCCGCAGGCGTCCCAGGAGGCTCTTCGCGTTCAGGATCGTGATGTCGCCGGGGATGCCCAGGAACGGTTGCGGCGCCGGGGCGGCCGCGGGTTCGAGGCCGGCGAGCAGGAAGCGGGCGTGGCCGGCGTAGTAGGATCCGGGATAGCCTTCCAGGAGAGCCTTCGCGTGGGCCGCGGCCGCGGGCTTCTCCCCGGCCTTGAGGGCGTCCACGGCACGCATCCAGAGGAGATCCGAGACCTGCTCCTCCGGGCGGTCCAGGAACCAGAGGGAGGCCTCGTCCGGCTGCTTCCGCACCTGGGTAGCCTCCTGGACCAGCGGACTGTCGCGCGGGATCCACCCCTTGGCCACCGCATGATGGACCGCCAGGTCCAGGTGATCAGTTCCCCGGAAGGCCTCCAGGAGCCTTTCGGGATGCTCCGGGCGCTTCAGGGTCCGGAGGACGACCCATCGCTCGGAGACCGGCCGGGTGCGGTCCAGGACCCAGGCTTCCGAGGGGGCGGCGAGGCCCTCCCGCATGTCCAGCAGGCGGAGGAAGGAGGCTGTGGCGGCCTGGGGGAAGCCGGCCGAGCGAAGGGACCGCCGGACGAGTTCGAACTCGTTGCGGTAGGCCAGCTGCGTCAGCAGCCGGGAGCAGGTGAGCGGATCCTGCACGGGCAGTCCGGCCGCCTTCAGGTAGGCGATCTGGTAGGCGCGCTTGGCCGCCTGCCACTCCGCCGCCCTCGCCGTGTAGCCGATGGCCGTCGCCTGCCGCAGGATCCCGGGCAGGAAGACCCGGTTGGCCTCCAGGACCTTGAGCCCCCGCGCCAGGAAGGCGTCGGGAATCTTGTAGAGGTCCGCGCGCCCCAGCTCCTCGGAGGAGACCCCCTCCCGGCCGGCGACCAGGGCCTGCATCCACGCAGGCCATTCGGCCCGGGCCTCGGGCCCCAGGAACCCTCCGGTGATCATCCCCCCCTTCAGGGACCAGGCGGGATCGATCTGAACGTACCCCGCGCGAGGCGTGGCGGGAACCGCGGGGTGCGCGGCCATGCGGGAGGCCTCCCCGGGCACGCCCCCCAGTGCGAGGCAGATCATCACCGGATACGCGCGACAGTTCGTGAACGACATCATTCTCCCACCCTGCCATCTCGTTCCGATCTGTCAACCACCGCCCCGCCAAACCAAGGCCCAAGCACCCCAGAGATCCCGCCAGAGGCACGTCCCACCACAAGCAACCCCGCCGGGGCATTTCTCGGACAAGAGAATTCAATTATGTTAATTAAATTGCCATTAAATATTTAGTATTTTTAACAATTTACAATTAATTTGATATAATAATTTCTATTTAGCCATGAAAATATTCAGATCTTGACAGATTCGCCTTTATCCTCCATCCCTTGCATCTCTTTCATCCTTGTTTTTTAATGCACTTTCAACAAAAATAAAAGGGATGAAGGTGCATGCAAAAATAACGTCCTTATTTTTGACATTTCGCGTCATTTCGCACCTTTCGCGGTTCCAGCCTTTTTTATGAACCTGACTTAAGCGCCTCGGCATCTTGATGCGTTTTTCATTGTCCACGGAGCGATACGAAGTGGCTACGGGCTTCGCGCACGGGGCAGGCAACAGGCCTTCGGCTCGGGTTTGGGACTGGGAGATGGTGGTTGTGGGGTTTGCCTCCGGTGGGGTTCTTCAGCCCGCGAGGAGGGCAGCGGCCCAGGCGGGCCGGATGTGCTGGGGGCCGAGGCGGAACCCCTGGCTGCGGGCATGGTCGAGGAAGGCGTTGGCGAGCACGGACCAGCCGCCCTCGCCCTTGATCGGCTTGAGGCTGGGCCGGGGCTTGAGTTCCTCGCCGCCGTCCACCCTGGCGCGCAGGTCCACCAGGACGTTGTGGGCCAGCGCCAGAAGCTGCGCCTGGACTTCGTTCTTCGCCATCTCGGCATGTCGGAACGTGGGCTCGAAGGCGGCCACGAATTCGCCCAAGCGCCCCTCCGCCTCGCCCCGGTTGAGGCAGTGCTCGACGACCTTCGCGGGCGCATCGTCCAGGTTGGTGACGAAGTAGAAGGACTCGGCGAACAGGGCGGCTGCGCCATTCTTCGTCTCGGGCACCTGGAACTTGACCCCCACGCGCCGCTCGGTTCCCCAGGATTTCACGGAATGCTGGAACTCCCGGAAGGCCGCGATGCCCCCCACTTTGGGCAATTCGGGGCAGATGGCCTGCGCGGCCTCGTCGAGGCGCGAATTGCTGCGCAACCTCATCGCATAGGTGGCGCCCATGCCTTCCAGCCCACTCATCAATCCGGCCGACGGCATGCCCGCCTCGCCCCGGTACGAGCCGATCCGCACGCCCGGTTCCAGCATCCAGGCCAGCTTCTCGGCCTGTCCATCGGCGGTGTGGGCATTGCCTTCGTTGAGCCAGAGCGCGGACAGTCGTCCGGAGGCGTCCAGCAGCCACCCCGCGTGGTAGCCGCATTCCTTGTAGTGCCCGTTGAACGCGCCGCCCTCCTGCTTCCCGTGCAGCTCCAGCAACCTGGAATCGCCATCGAGGTGCAGCGCCGACACGCCCTCTGCCGCCGAGGCCAGAAGCGTCACCCGCAGTGGATCCACCCCCACTTCCGCGAGAACGCAGACCAGGCGCGAGAGATCGATCTGCGGCACCCGAGCCCCCAGCACCTTGCGCCAGAGCTTGTCCGCCTCGATCACGTCCGCGATCTCCTTGCCCGAGCGATAGCCCATGGCGAAACCTCCGTCCGTCGAGATCGGAGGCCCGATCTCCACCTGGATTCCACCTACATCGAAGCGCCGCGGTCGCTTGGTCATCACCCATTGGGTGGTACCATGACCCCACAAAGTTCCAACAGGGGTGCGGGTCTCAACTCATTTCTGGCACCCCGGCGATTAGGTCAGGTTGAAGAGATCAAAGGGAAAGTCACAGACCTGGCGAAGCTCGACTACGAAAACGATCCCGCCATCATCACGGCCAAGATCCTCATGCGCTGATCTTCAGGTATTCCCACGGCGTGTAGACCACCACCCCCTCGCGGATCACCTCCGGGAAATGCCCCAGGTTCCCCGTCACCAGCACAGCCCCCGTTGCCTTCGCCAGGGCCAGGAACACCAGGTCATCGGGATCCGGCCCTTCCAGAGGCCAGGGGGCCGGTTCTGCCTCGTGGAAGGCCACCTGGAGTAGGCGCGGCAGCCACGCGGGCGGCAGACCCTTCGGACGGAACTTGGGGCGGTTCAAGACCTCGCGGTACTCCGCCACGATGGAGGGGCAAACGTAGAGCGGAGCTTGCCGGAGCAGCACCTTTTCCACGATGCGGGCCAGATCGCTTTCCGGCTTCAGGCCCGCCGACACGAGAACATTGGTATCCAGCACCAGCGCCCGGCTCATGCCGTGCGCTTCCGGCGCTTGGCGGCCTTGCGGGCGGCTCCGATCTCCGCGTCGATCTCGTCCATGGTGAGCCTGTCCAGGCCCGCTTCCACGGCCCGCGCCTGATCCTGGCGCAGGGCCATGACCGCCGACAGGCCTTCCGCAAGGTCCATCATGGCCGCGCGGTTTTCCGGCGACACAGGCAGAAGCAGGAACTCCTGCTCACGACCCGCCAGGATCCAAGGTTCCATGGAGGCCTCGACACCAAGCGCCTTGGCGCCCTCACGCTGGAAATCCCGCAGGGGAATGGTCTTCATGGCCGCACCTCTTCCCTTCAATTGTCGTCGTTTTGGCGACATCGGCAACCCCCTCCCAGGAAGGAAACCCTGCTGAACACCCATTCCGCCCCTCCCAACCCTGTCCATCCCGGCGGCCCTCCCTCAAGAGCCGGGATTCAGTAGCCCTTGCCCCGAAGCCCCTCCTCCAGGTGTTCGAGCGCCGCAAAGGCCCGCCGTGCGGCGATTTGGAGCCATGCCTGAAGGTCCAAGGTCAGCATGAGGCCCCGCAGCATTTCCCGGCGCCGGGTTTCATCCTTGGACGGCTTCCCTACCTGGGCGCCGTCAGCTATTGCAGGGGTATCAACCTGACCTAAGCGCCTCGACATCTTGAGGCGTTTTTCATTGTCCACGGAGCGATACGAAGTGGCTACGGGCATGGTCGAGGAAGGCGTTGGCGAGCTTCAGGTCGAAGGCGCGGAAGCCCACCAGGCTTGGCTTCACGCGGCCCATGGCGAAGGCGTTGGCGAGCACGGACCAGCCGCCCTCGCCCTTGATCGGCTTGAGGCTGGGCCGGGGCTTGAGTTCCTTGCCGCCGCCCACTTTGGGCAATTCGGGGCAGATGGCCTGCGCGACCTCGTCGAGGCGCGAATTGCTGCGCGACCTCATCGCATAGGTGGCGCCCATGCCTTCCAGCCCGCCCATCAATCCGGCCGACGGCATGCCCGCCTCGCCCCGGTACGAGCCGATCCGCACACCCTGTTCCAGCATCCAGGCCAGCTTCTCGGCCTGTCCATCGGCGGTGTGGGCATTGCCTTCGTTGAGCCAGCGCGCGGACAGTCGTCCGGAGGCGTCCAGCAGCCACCCCGCGTGGTAGCCGCATTCCTTGTAGTGCCCGTTGAACGCGCCGCCCTCCTGCTTCCCGTGCAGCTCCAGCAACCTGGAATCGCCATCGAGGTGCAGCGCCGACACGCCCTCTGCCGCCGAGGCCAGAAGCGTCACCCGCAGTGGATCCACCCCCACTTCCGCGAGAACGCAGACCAGGCGCGAGAGATCGATCTGCGGCACCCGAGCCCCCAGCACCTTGCGCCAGAGCTTGTCCGCCTCGATCACGTCCGCGATCTCCTTGCCCGAGCGATAGCCCATGGCGAAACCTCCGTCCGTCGAGATCGGAGGCCCGATCTCCACCTGGATTCCACCTACATCGAAGCGCCGCGGTCGCTTGGTCATCACCCATTGGGTGGTACCATGACCCCACAAAGTTCCAACAGGGGTGCGGGTCTCAACTCATTCCTGGCACCCCGGTGATTAGGTCAGGTTGACAACAGTCAGGAGGAAAAGGCGATGGGGACGCTCTGGCACTATGCGCAGGATGGCAGATCGCTGGGCCCCGTCCCCGAGGAGCAGCTGAGGGCCATGCTGGCCTCGGGCACCCTGAGTCCTTCCGATCTCGCCTGGCACGAGGGCATGGCCGCCTGGACCAGGATCCAGGAACTCCCGGAGCTGCAGACGGTCCCCCCGGTTCCGGCACCGGCCCAGCCCAATCTCTATGCGGCCCCGCAGGCCGACCTGGAACCCGCGCCCGGGTTCGCGCCTCAGGCTCTCGATGCCGTTTCCGCGGAAGCCGTCGAATTGCTCCGCAGGACGAAGCCCTGGGTGCGGCTGTTCAGCGTGCTGGGCGTCCTCGGGATCGTCATGATGGCGCTGGGCGCCGTGGCCATGATCCTCGCCAGTTTCGGCCCCTTCCACACCCTGCCGGCCGCGGCCCGCCTGGGCGTCGGCGCGCTGTACTTCGCGCTCGCGTTCGTCTACGTTCCGCCGGTGGTCTTCCTCCACCGCTACGCCAGCCGGATCCGGGACCTCGTGGACGAGCCCACCTCCCGGAACCTGGAGGAGGCCCTCCGCTCCCAGAAGTCGTTCTGGAAATACATCGGCGTGTTCACGGTGATCGCCATCGGCATCTACCTCGTGGTCCTGGTCGGCGCCCTGGCCATGGGCCTCCTGATGGGCCTGGGCCGCCGCTAGGTCCGGCCGTTCCGCCGGACCGTGTGATCTTGGGGACAATGCGGTCCTCCCGGTTCGAAGAGATGTCATACTGTTTCCGTTGCGGTCGTCGCAACGAAAAATAATCTTCGGGGCGGGGTGGAAATCCCCACCGGCGGTGGAGCGAGGCCCAGGGCCCGCTGAGCCCGCGAGCGCCCGCGGAACGCGGGGACAGCAGATCCGGTCAGATCCCGGAGCCGACGGTCACAGTCCGGACGGGAGAGGAGGAAGTCATGCGTCACGAACGTGTCGAAGCGGCCATCCGGGCTTTCAAGGAGGGCCGGGCCGTGGTCCTGCAGGACGATCCGGACCGCGAGAACGAAGGGGACCTGATCATGCCCGCCGAGACGATCACCGAGGAGATCATGGCCATGATGATCCGGGAGTGCAGCGGGATCGTCTGCCTGTGCGTCGATGACGCCCTCGCCCGGCAGCTGGACCTGCCCCAGATGGTCCAGCGCAACGAATGCAGGAACCGCACGGCCTTCACCGTCTCCATCGAGGCCAAGAAGGGCGTCACCACGGGCGTGTCGGCCCATGACCGCCTGGTCACCGTCCGCACCGCCATCCGGCCCGGCGCCCGCCCCGAGGACCTCGCGCGCCC
>Ga0209099_1000061_pt1 | contig 117246 bp, 95 predicted proteins | sample AD_JPNHW2_MetaG_FD_184430 | JGI IMG/M metagenome (GOLD analysis project Ga0209099, IMG submission 184430) | Active sludge microbial communities of municipal wastewater-treating anaerobic digesters from Japan - AD_JPNHW2_MetaG (SPAdes) (version 2) | ecosystem: Engineered > Bioreactor > Anaerobic...
GGTCGGTTGTATGGGTGTATTATTTTGTTTTAACTCACAATTTTTCGGTTTGGAAACCAGTCGTAGAGCGGTTGTAAGTGAACTAAATGTGTGGGATGTGGTTTCATTGAAGGCAGGTGAAAATTGTGAGTCAAAACAAACTGTTTGTTTTGACTCTAAACCGATTCTTCTGTGGTTGCAACTATATGCAGAAGTAACAGAATATTTATCTTTTGTCCGATACTGTCAAAGCTGAAGCTCGGTTTAGAGTTAAAACAAAAATTCCATCCCGAAACAACCATTTCTGAACAATTCCAACCCAACCCTGCAAATGTGAAGAAGGACATTCTTTCACAATTGTGGAATTTGAGGGGTATGTATAGCTTGGTTGCCAGTGTGCAGGGTTCTTGTTTTAACTCACAATTTTTCGGTTTGGAAACCCGTCGTAGAGCGGTTGTAAGTGAACAAAATGTATGGGATGTGGTTTCATTGAAGGCAGGTGAAAATTGTAAGTCAAAACAAGCTGTTTGTTTTGACTCTAAACCGATTCTTCTGTGGTTGCAACGAAATGCAGAGGTAACAGAATATTTATCTTTTGTCCGATACTGTCAAAGCTGAAGCTCGGTTTAGAGTTAAAACAAAAATTCCGCTCCGAAACAACTATTTCTGAACAATTCCAACCCAACCCTGCAAATGTGAAGAAGGACATTCTTTCACAATTGTGGAATTTGAGGGGTTGGTATAGCTTGGTTGCCTGTGTGCAAGGTTTTTGTTTTAACTCACAATTTTGAAATGAGGAAACCAGTTGTAGCACGGTTGTAAGTGAACTAAATGTATGGGATGTGGTTTCATTGAAGGCAGGTGAAAATTGTAAGTCAAAACAAACTGTTTGTTTTGACTCTAAACCGATTCTTCTTTAGTTGCAACTATATGCAGAGGTAACAGAATATTTGTCTTTTGTCCGATACTGTCAAAGCTGAAGCTCGGTTTAGAGTTAAAACAAAAATTCCGCTCCGAAGCCACCATTTCTAAACAATTCCAACCCAACCCTGCAAATGTGAAGAAGGACATTCTTTCATAATTGTGAAATTTGAGGGGTATGTATAGCTTGGTTGCCAGTGTGCAAGGTTTTTGTTTTAACTCACAATATTTCGGTTTGGAAACCAGTTGTAGCACGGTTGTAAGTGAACAAAATGTGTGGGGTGTGGTTTCATTGAAGGCAGGTGAAAATTGTGAGTCAAAACTTCCCACCGCTTAAATCGTGAATTTTAAATTACATTGAGGACAGGAAACGACGAGGACTTCGTTTATTCCGGAAAGTATCCCTCTGCCCTCTGCTCTGCGCCCTTTGCTCTCAACCCTCTCAACCCTCTCAATTAGTAGCGTTTCAAATTGCAGCCCTGACTATAGCTTTCGCCGGGTCTTAAGTATTCCGCATAGTCAAAATCTAATTCTATAAGCGTATAATCGGGGTCATCATAGCCGGAAAAATAGTCATCAAAAAAGAAGCAACGCTCAGACGCTTCTGCCTTAAGCGTTGCATTATGAACAATAGAGGCAATTCCGCTTAAACGAAGATAGCCCGTTTGACCTTCTTCGTAAAGCGGAATGCAGACCTCTATATTTTTATTATTTTGAATTTGGCTCACCTTGGCGTCTCCGCTGAAAGTAGTAACAAAATAGCGGTCATCGTAAATAAACAGAACAACGGGACGAACTCTGGCGCGGTTTTTATCTACAGTTGCCAGATAGGCATACTGATTTTGTTTAATCCAAGCCATAATTTCCTGTTGCAAGGCGGATTCGTTTGCGCGAGCCATAGCTAATTATTCTCTCTTATTGGTGGAACTTCAGTGAGCTCCGTTTACCCTGTAAAATCTTTGGTGAGGCACATTTCAGCTTTTATTTGGGAAAAGAAATCCGGGTTATATATGCCTGATTTTCAAGGTTGGGATTGTCGCTTTTATCGCGAGGCAGATTTTCAATTTTATGAACTACTTCCATTCCTTTAGTAACCTTCCCGAAAACTGTATGTATGCCATCCAGCCAGGGTGTACCATCTTTTTTAGTAACGATGAAGAACTGACTGCCATTGGTATTAGGTCCTGAATTTGCCATACAAATAGTTCCATAGCTTACCGGAGCAATTAACTCCTGTTCATAGACCTTATCCATATTGCCGGTTTTTTCCTGATAGAACTTAAGGTCGTGCTTCATAACGGGCTCAATATTTTGTGCTGCTTGACATTCTTTGGCAATGGCAACAATATCTTCATTAGGAGTGCGGTTATTTTTAAGGTGGGGAAGGATAATTTTAGCCCAAACAGCTTCTGCCTTCTTCTTGGTATCTATTTTACCGATAATTTCGTTTCCATCCCGGAAACATTCATCTTCAAATGTATAACCGGGACCACCGCGTCCATCATTGCTACGGTCTTTATCTCGCGTATTGGGGCAGCCACCCTGAATCATAAAATCAGGAATGACCCGATGGAAATATAAGCCGTTGTAATAGCCGCTTTGGGCAAGTTTCACAAAATTTTGAACGGTTTTAGGGGTAAGATTATCCCAAAGTTCCAGTTCAATGGTGCCATAAGTGGTTTCCATTTCCACTTTGGTCTTAACCGGTGTATTATCCGTTTGTTTCATAAGTTGCTCCGTTGGCTTTTCTACCGGGGTAGTTTTTGTTTGGCATCCGATGCTGACGGCAATCATCAGAAAGGCAATCAGGATCGGAATAAGGTTTCTGTTTAGATGCACCATAATATAACTCCTTTGCATTATTCTCGGTGGTGTTATCTTATATACTCTTTCAGGGTTGGCTTTCCTGCATCTATTTCCACATAAGAATAGTGGGTAAGCCAATCCCCGCAATTCAGATAATAGCCGTGTCCCATTCTTTCCAAAACGGGTTGGTGGCTATGTCCCAAAACAACAATATCAGCATTTTTATGTTCAATCAGCCATTTGGCGTAATTTTTTAAGCCCTTGCTTTTTTTGTCAACAAGTTCCTGGCTATCTTTCCTTTGTCTGCTGGTGCGGGAAAAGCAACTGCCAATAGTTAAAGCCAAATCGGGATGCAACAGGGAAGCAATTTTCCGCATAGCTTTCCAGCGGATAACTTTCCGGTAAAGTTGATAGCGTAAATCGTTGAAAGTGCGGGTATCGCCATGTTCAAAACGGATTTTTTTACCATCCGTATTAAGAGTAAAGCCATCCGGATGAATTTCACAGCCAATATAGGTGGATAAAAAGTTTCCGAACCAGAAATCGTGATTTCCGCTGATGTAAATTATGCGGGTTCCGCTTTCTTTGATAGCGGCAAGAGCACAAAGCACAGGGAAATATTGTTTTACGATGGTGAATCTGCCTTCCAGCCAGAAATCAAAAATATCCCCCGAAAGCACCATCAAATCATATTTTCCGGCAATACTGCGTAAAAAACTGATGAGGATTAACGCACTTTCTCTATCGGCGCTTGCAGTGCAGTGAAATTTATAGTGGCAATCGGAAAGAGCGATGATTTTCATTGTTTGTGCATTACGAAATAGAGGATATTAACTCCAAATTTAAGAGCTTTTTCTCTCACTTCGGGAGGGTCGTTATGGGTTTCGGGATCAGCCCACCCGTCACTGATATTGGTTTCGTAAGTATATAAACACATCAAATGCCCGTTATCGTCAAAAATACCAAACGCCTGAGGTGGTTTGCCGTCGTGCAGGTGAATCTTTGGCAAACCCGCACTGAAATCAAAGAAACAGTTATATAGTTGAAAAGAAGGGTCTAATTCCAAAAGCTCTCGTTCGGGAAAAATGCGTTTTATTTCCCTGCGGAACGATTCGTCCATTCCATAATCGTCATCGGCATATAAAAAACCCCCTCGCAGCATCCAGGTTCTGAGGTTCTCAATCTCCCTATCAGAAAACTTGATATTGCCATGCCCCGTTAAATATAGAAAAGGGTAATCAAACAGCTTGGCATCGGATGCTTTTACAACGCTTTGGTCAATTGGAAAACTTGCCCCCATAGCCAAATTGGCAAATTTAGCTAAATTGGATAAGACCTCCGGATCGTTATACCAATCTCCCCCTCCGTCATATTGTAAACGGGTAAAACCTACTTTTAGCGGGGTTTCAACAACCGCTAATATAGGCAGACAGAAAAACAGGCAAATAATAATCAGGTAGCGTTGCATAATTTAATTCACTATCTTCAATTCTATGCATAAAACCGCATCATCTACTACCGCATAAAAGCAATTGGTAAAACTATCATAAACGGATAAAGCATTTAAATCCTGTTTCAAAGTTAAACTGCTAAGCGTTTCTCCTCTAACAGGATCAAGAATGCTGATGCCTCTTTTGGAAGGAATAACAATAATGCTTCTATCCAAACGGGGATCATCGCTATTTTTAATAATACAGGGAATGAAACGATCACCGGTAATGCTTTCCGTAGGCAAATGCTGTTGCCAGAGTTGCTGACCATCATCATTTAATCCCAGAATTTGCTGATTTGCCAGATACACAATTAGAACGCCCTGATGGATAGTTGTAGTGCGAATTTCATCTGCCAGTAATTTAGACCAGAGTAATTGCCGGGATTTTTTGTCGTAAGCGCTTAAGCGGTTATGAGAAACCAGATAAATCGTGCTTAAGGAAAAAGATGGCGATAAACTGACATCATAAGGCAATTCTGTACTCCAGGCAATTCTTAAGGAGATGTTTCTTGCCGGCATATTCACCAGCTTATCCATATATTTTTTCAAGTTCTCGCTGGTAATATTCAGGTTGGCGGGAATTTGTTCCAACCGCAGGAGTTTTTCTTCTTTAAGCGAAAGGCGTGTTTTATGAATCATTTGATCCAGAATCCGATTACCTAACATCATATATAATGCAGCCAGTAAAGCCAGGGCAATTAAAATGATGCTGGTAACCTGCAAGCGGGAAAGCTTTCTCCGCTTTTGTTTCGTCAGTTCCTCTTTGCCTTCCAAAATCAGCCAGAGAGGGTTATCTTCCGTGGCATAAGTTTCCAGTAAAGTATCTATGGCAGCTGGCTCGTTCACGCTGTTGAAAACAGTATGTGCCAATTCTCCGGAAAGAACTATCAGATGCTGTTTGCTGTCAATGTAAACCCTTCGGGGCTTGATGCTTATATCCTGAGCATTTAAACCCAGCAACTGCATCCCTTCCAGGGATTGAACTTGAAAGTTTTTCCAGTCCCGTCCTACAGGGGCTATTTTTTTACTATCCGCCAACACACAGAATATCCTGCCAAACTGCACAAAATATAGTTCATTATCAAAAAGGACGCCAAAAAAGAGAGAGATGCCCTTTTCCTGCAATTGCGTTTTCCGCAGAATACCGTAAAGTTTCCAATGCAGCTCAGAAAAGAACTGTTTCAGCCATTTCTCAACTTCCAGACGCGAAAGAGTGGAAACTTTGGAATTGAGCACTTCCAGTTTGATTTCGGCAACAATTTCTTCCAGCACATTATCCTTTTCCGGATGCCAGGTAAGCAAAAACCAGGCAAAATGCCCATCCTTTGTGGTTTTGTATTCACAAATACTGCGCGGAGGAGATGCCTGCAAACTTTGTAAGGAAATCATCTTTTAATTCCACCAACGAATAAAACTGCGCCAGGAAACGCGCATAAGAGTAGGAAAATGAAGCAGCATATTCGTGTAAGCTGCATTTGCCAAAGGACACCAGCATTTCTTTTTATGAATTGAGCGGCGTTCCATTTCCGCAACAGTTGAAAACCAGATTTTTTTAAAATTGTAACGGGTCTTGCGTAAGTTTCCCAAGGACTTAGCTTTGATACAACAACTCCAAATATCACCCTCGGGAGAAATCTGACACGAGGCAACTCCTGAATAACAAGGTATAATCTGTCTCTTATCCCGCATAATTCGTTTCACCAGATTGTAATATTCAATGCGAAAAGCCATAGTTACTTTGCTCATACCTTTATATTCGCTGTTTTTTATCCGATGAATAAGATAATCTATGGCACTTTTATAAGCAACCAGCGAAGGAGTAATATCTGTTCCAATGGTATCCAGTTCCACTCTTTCTTCCGCAATTTCCGTAATGTAGCTATCGGGCTTTAAGCGCATCAATTCATTAGCGATGGAAGGAAAACTATCTACATTGAAGCGGGAAATAACAGTATGAATGCCAACGCTGAGGTTTTTATGCTTAAGTGCCCTCAAACCGTTAAAAGTAGCTATTGCCTTTTTATAGTTCCCGGGAATATTGCGAATGTTATCGTGTTGTTCTTCAATTCCATCAATAGATACATTAATAATTATCTGCGCCTTGGAACAGGCAGCCGCTATGGCATTTGTTTTCTCTATAATGGTTTGAGTTAAAAGACCATTGGTCGGGATATTAATAATTTTGGGACGGGAAATTTGATAGATGGTGGTAACAATTTCTACAATATCGCTGCGTAAAAATGGCTCGCCTCCGCTGAAAGTAATCCAGTAAGGGGATTTACCGATGCTTTTAAAAATCTTTTTGTATTCATCCAGGGTCAGATTTTTTGCTTGCTTTTTCCAAATATTACAGGTGCTGCAACGCGAATTGCAGGTATAAAGTAAACTGACTGTGTAATTCATTGGCATCAGATGAGGAAAGCCCAAATTCTTCATCAGCCAATAACCGATGATGCGTATAACCAGATAAATCATTTCCGAACCCTATCTTCGGGATGTTGCTTAAGGTTCTTGGTAGAACTTGCAATATCCCAGGTAAAAGGATTTTTGCCTTGCACATAATAATCCCAGCTGCCAAGCAACCGACAGTAAATTTCTAATAGAATTGCCAGAATAAGCTTGAAAACGCTTTTAGGTCTATCCTGTAATTCTTGAATGATAACCTTCAGCAAAATGCAGCTATCCTGAGAAACAACCTTATAGTGTTGATGATCCTTTAACCACAAATGCCCGTTCTGAATCCTGCGGCGCTGTTTTATGTGGTCAGATAGATTTTCAGCTCCTTTGTTTCTGATTATGGCGGAGGGTATGTATTTCAGTTTCAAGCCCTTCTCTCTAATGATTGCTTCAATGCTGGCTTCGTCAACGGCGCTATCTTTAGGAATGCTATCCATCACTTTCCGAAAGGCAATCATCTCTCCCAATTTAGGAGAAATTAGTGCCATCCGATGATGTAAACGCCATAAAAGGTGAACTATATAGCCCAAAATGGTGGTTTCACTGTTCACGGGAACAGGACGCCCTCCCGTAGCACCAATTTCAGGGTCTTTAAATGCAGAGACCAGTTTCTCTATCGTCTTTCGGTCAGGAATAACATCACCACTGATAATTACGGCTATTGCTTCCTGCATATTGGCTAAAAACAGATTGATGGCAGAGGACTTACCCTCCCTTTTTGCCTGAGTGAGAAGCTTTACATTTTTATGGGTTTCGGCAAAAGAGCTTACCAGTTGGTCTGTTCCATCGGTGCTGGCACTGGAAACGACAATTATTTCGCAGATTTCGGTTGCTTGCAATTCCTGGTTTTCAATCGCTTCCAGTAACAAAATGATATTGCCTGCTTCGTTATGAGCAAAAACTCCCACGGAACATCTAATTTTATCCATAAATTATGTAGGTAAATTCCCCTGCTGTCTTTGTTTTATTTCCTTGTGCAAAGCATCCAGAATACCGTTGATAAATTTGCCGGATGCTTCGCAGCTGAATTTTTTGGCTATCTCAATCGCCTCGTTGATTACAACTGCAGCCGGAGTATCAGTATATAAAAGCTCGTAAGCGGCAAGGCATAAAATACTGCGGTCCAGCATAGCGATATCTTCCAAATCCCAGTTGTCGGCAAGTTTATCAATTTCCCCTTCTATCTGCTCAATGTTTATGATGGTGTTTTTAACCAGTTCTTCGGCAAATGCGTAAACCGGAGAATCCGAATGGATATTCTCCCCCTCAGCCAAAGAGAGCAAGATATCGGTGTATTCATTTAATAAACCGTATTCGCGATAGCTCCCTTCTATCTCTGAAAATTCAAGAGAATAGAGGCACTGAATAGCCATTTCGCGAGCTTTACGCCTTTGCCCCATTTTTCATCGCTGCTAAAAGGTTTAACATTTCCAGAGCGGAACTGGCAGCCGTGAAACCTTTGTTACCGGCTTTCGTTCCAGAACGCTCAATTGCCTGCTCTATACTATCCGTAGTTAATACCCCGTATATAACCGGTTTGCGGGTTTCCAAACCAACCATAGCAATGCCTTTGGTAACTTCCGCACTGATATATTCAAAGTGAGGAGTAGCGCCTCTGATGATAGCTCCCAAACAGATAACGGCATCAATATCACTTTGTAAAGCTGCTTCTTTGGCTACCAAAGGTATTTCAAAAGCTCCCGGAACCCACATCACACTGATATCTTCCTCGTTAACTTCGTGGCGCTTAAGACAATCCAAAGCTCCTTCCAGCAAACGGGAACTGAGAAATTCGTTGAAACGACTTACTACCAGAGCAAATTTATAGCCCTTGGAAATTAGTTTTCCTTCTAAAACTTTCATCTTATACTCCTTTCATATTAGAAAAATAGATGAGGTTTAGTATTTGTCCGTATCCTGTATTCATCTTCTGATATACAATTTAGCATTAAAAACCATTATTTGAACTGCTGTAATTTATTCAAGTAAAATCTTCGGGAGGTTCATCTGCCCTGTCCCTCCCAAAGTTAGTAATCTATAGGTTACAAAGCGTAAGCGGTGGTTGACAAGATATCCACCTTCCGGTAACCTGTTTTTTTCGCTATAGGCAAGGTAAACAAAGAGATTGGTGTGGTTGACAAGATGTCCACCTTCCGGTATTCTCAACCATCTTATCCTTTCTCATTATTAAAATCTGCATAATCTGCGTAATCTGCGTGAAAATCATCTGCGTAATCTGCGGGCAACAAACTCTGCTGGAAACATAATTTGATTGGGTATAACTCATTCCCATAGTTACAAATCCTAACTAACAGAAGTCAAATTAGAAATGTTCACCATCCCAATCATCCTTAGCTTTTTTCTTGACATCCTATACTGATAGAAATAAAAAGTTACAAAAAGATAAATGCCTGAAGGATAGAGTTATGATAGCGGTTCTAACATGTGACATAATCCGCTCCAGGGTGTATGGTGTAAACCAAAGACAGCAATTGGAAACCCAAATTAGCGAATCATTTCAATATGCCTGTAAAATAATCCCTCAAGCGCAAGCGGATTATATGTCTTTTTCTGTAACCCAGGGTGATGAATTTCAATTCAGTATGGAATCCTCTCCCTATTTTTATCACTTTCTTTTTACCTTCAGAAATCGTCTTTCGTTATGTGGAATTGAACCGATTCCTCTATTCAGGGCAGGTATCGGATTTGGAACAAGAACTATTGAAGGTAAAAGCAACAGCTATCAAATGGATGGCAGCGCTTATCATAATTCCCGTTATGCAATGAATAGTTTTGCTGAGACAGTTAATAAGAAACGCTTGAGTATTGTGTATTTCAACCATCCCTTCCTGGATAAATGCTACAATACGGTTCTCGCTTTTTGTGATGATTTAGAAAGGTCTCATAGCTATGATCAAAAAAAAGCTATAAAACAAATTCTTACAGGTTTAACATATCAGCAAGCAGCCCAAAACTTAGGAGTTAGCAAGCAAAATGTTGATCGTTTGTTAAAAAGAGCAAATTGGAATTTATTTACTCAAGCTATGGATCTATTTTGCACACCGATACCTTTAGAAAATCAAGATGTTCAATGTTGAAATTTACTATAGGTCAACCGAATATGATTGACTTTCTATATGTCAACCATATATGGTTGACTATTGTAAAATCAACCAAAACCGGGGGGTTCATTAAAAAATTAGGACGGGTGGATTTCCTGCAATATCTAATTACTGATAAAGAAGGTAAATAATGCTTCTCTGGCGCTTATTATTAGCTTTATTTGTGAGCGATTTTTTACTCCAGAACGGCTGGCTGATTAAAAGCAAAAAATATATTTGGGGTTTAGTTTTACATTGCCTGATATATTTAGCTGTAATGCTTATTTTTACGGCAAATCTACTATCAGCTAAGGTCATTTTAACTCTCCTGATTTTGGCTTTTCTGCATGGAGTTGTGGACTACGGAAAGAATTTACTGCATCCACTTTTGGATAATAAGGAATGGCTGCTGTTTCTGGTTGACCAGATAATTCACATTATTACTGTTATCTTAGCAGTTTGGTTTATTTCTCTGCCTGATAGAATTTATATTCTTTCCTGCGTAAACAGATTATTTGTTGATTTGCTGTTACAGTATCTGATCCTGTTTACTGTCACTGTTTTCGGAGGCATCTTCTTCACCGATAGCATATTAAAAGTTATCCTGAAAGAAGTGTATGAAAAAGATAACCATCAATATCAAGCTTCCCGATTAATTGGTATGAGCGAACGGTTTTTAATTACTATTGCTGTCCTGATCGGGCATTATGAGTTAATCGGTTTTCTGATCGCTGCAAAATCACTAATGCGCTTACCCGAAATACAAGATAGAAATACAGAAAATTATAGTAATTATATCCTGGTGGGGACCTTAGTAAGTTATTCCTGGGCGTTGTCTATTGCATTACTGTTCAATAAATTATTGTAACTTTTAACGAGGGGCTTACGCCACCGTCGCTATCAATGTATCGCCCTACGGGCTTATTGGTAGAGGGCTGAGAGCAGAGTGTATCCCAACACCCTAAACCCTCTTAACCATCTTATCTAGACCCTCTCAACCATCTTATCCCTTCTAATTATTAAAATCTGCGTAATCTGCGTAATCTGCGTGAAAATAATCTGCGTAATCTGCGGGAAACAAACTCTGCGGGAAACAAAAACCCCGGCAGCCAACCGGGGTTTGTATATTCAGAGGCAACAGATAGCTATTTGAGTATTTGTTTATCTAATTCATCCAGGAAGATACCGAGCAGGATAGAGAGCACCAATTCAAAGAATACCTGTTCATTCTGCTCATTAATCAAGGGAATATCCACAAGTTGATTGATGCGGGTAGCGAGTTCTTTTACCAGGATATTGTTATCGTTCATTTTTTCTCCTTTTTTACATATTGGCGGTTAATGTATCAGCACCGGGAACTTTTGCCAGAAAGCCGTTAGTGACGGCTGAAGCGATGGAAATGATGCTATCGCCAACGGTTTGCAAATCGGTGTAAGTTAAGGTTGTCAGATCAATGTGTTCAGGATCGCTCTTTTCAAAGTTGAACATCATTTTAACCCAAAGAGCGTAGCCATTGGGTGGCAGATTGCCTTTGGGAACATTTGCGGTATTCAGCTGTGCGTATTGTTTCAATTCTTGCTTGTAAGGGGCAGAGATACTTGCATAAATAGCAGCAAGATTTTTGGTTTTAGAACCAATTAGGGTATTGTTTTCGGTTATACGCGGTTTAACTTTTTTGCGACCTATGCAAATCGTATTTTTACGATAGCTGGCATAGGTTATTTCATCCAACGAACCGGAATAGGTTCGGATTCCGTACTTGAAATTTACTTTCATTTTTGTCTCCTTTTTTTTTTTTCTTTAGGCGTTTCCGGAAAACTTGCCTTCACTTTTATTGGGGGTGACAAAAATGGGAGCTTGGTGACAAAACTAAAATTATTTTCTAAATTCCCCCGCTTGACACGAAAGCTAAGCTGAAAAATCTGGCATAAAGAAACATAAATTGGAGCTTAATAATGGATATATTAATTAAGGATTTCCTCTCTTTCCTTTCTGGCAGCAGAAGCAGTTTTTTCGCCAGCAGGGAAATTCAAAAAAGATTGAACGAGGCAGGTTTTATCTGCCTTCCTGAAAATAAACCTTTTAAATTGAGCAGCGGAGGAAAATATTATCTCCAACGCCAGGGAACGGCTATTTTAGCTTTCATAACGGGCAGCGAAAACTTTGCAAAAGGCGGTTTTAACCTTGCCGGAAGCCATATTGACTATCCCTGTCTCAAACTTAAACCTCAAAGTATAAAAACCGAAAAAGGGATTACCAAAATTGGTGTGCAGGTTTATGGCTCACCTATTATCAGCACTTGGTTAGACCGTGAACTTGGCATTGCCGGAAAAGTGATTGTTAAAACAGCTAAGGGCTATAGAGTAGAATATGTGGATTTTCAAAAGCCGGTAGCCATTATTCCTAATGTAGCTCTTCACTTGAACCGGGAAGTTAATAAGGGTTTTGCCTATAATCCGCAAACCCAGTTAAATGCTATCCTAAGTGTTAGTTCAAACGGTATAAATCCACTTTATTCAGCAATCGCGCAAGAACTGAAAGTTAAGGAAGAACAAATTGCCGAAACAGAGCTTTATTTATATGACTTCATTCCGGCAGCTCAAATCGGTTTGCAGCAGGAAATGATTGCTTCACAGGGACTTGATAACCTGGCTATGGCTCATGCCATTCTTTCTGCCATTCTTCAATGTGAAAAGCCGCAAAAGACCGCTGCAGCTATCTTTTTTGATAATGAAGAAATCGGCTCGCAGACCCCTCAGGGAGCCGATTCTTTGTTCCTGGAAGAAATGCTGGAACGAATTTGCCTCAGCCAAAGCAATAGCAGAGAGGATTTTTACCTGGCTTTGCGCAACAGCTTTTTTATTAGTGCCGATGTAGCCAATGCCTGGCATCCGTCTTTTGCCGAAAAATATGAACCGGATTATGCTCCGTTGATAAATAAAGGACCTGTAATTAAGTTTGATGCTTATCACAGATACGCATCCGATGCAGAAAGTTCTTATCGCTTTATTCAGCTTTGCGAAAAGGCAAATGTTCCTTATCAGAAATTTTTAGTGCGTAGCGATGCTACCAGTGGAATTACTATCGGACCTATTTTAGCTTCAAGATTGGGATTGCAGACAGTTGATATCGGAAATCCAATTTGGGCAATGCATTCCATTAGAGAAACTGGTGGAACTGAAGACCACAAATACCTGGTGAAAGTACTTAGACGGTATTTTGGATAGCGAGACAGCGAAATAGCGAGACAGCGAGATGGCGAGACAGCGAGATGGCGAGATAGCGAGATGGCAAGTTAGAGAGATAGCGAGATGGCGAGATAGAATAACATCAATGGAGATAAAAAATGAATAACGGAAAAATAAGAAGTTATCGTGATTTAGATATCTGGCAAAGAAGTATGAATATAGCAGAAATGGCTTATAAGTTAACAAAAAAATTCCCTTCTGAAGAAAGGTATAATATGGTTAGCCAGATTAGAAGGTCTGCTGATTCAGTTCCTGCAAATATTGCAGAGGGCTGGGGAAGAAAAATGAGTAAAGAATTTATCCATTATTTAAGGATTGCCTCAGGTAGTTTACGAGAACTGGAAACCCACTTATTGTTATCTGAGCGTTGTGAAATTGTATGCATAACGGATATAAATCCAATTCTTGCTCAAGCAGAAATACTTAGTAAACAGATTTGGTCTCTTCAGTATCAACTTCAAAGCAGAAATAATAAAGTAACAAAATGACCATCTCGCCATCTCGCCATCTCGCCACCTCGCTCTTTCACAACTACAACAAATATATATATTAAGGAGAATACAATGTCAACCTTCAAACCCTTCAAAGCCCTAAGACCGATTCCGGACAAAGCTAAGGCAATTGCTTCAATGCCTTATGATGTTATGGATTCAGATGAAGCACGCAAAGAAGTGCAAAAAAACCCTTTAAGCTTTCTCCATGTAGAAAAGCCCGAAGTTGACCTTCCATCGGGAACGGATTTATACGATCCCGCAGTATATGCCAAAGCCAGGGAAAACCTCTATAAATATGTTTCTGATGGCTATATGAAACAGGATGCGCAGCCAGCATATTACATCTATAAACAAGTTATGGATGGCCGCGCTCAAATTGGTTTAGTGGGTTTAACTTCTGTAGATGAATATATGGACGGCACCATCAAAAAACACGAATTAACCCGTGCAGAAAAAGAAGCAGACCGCATTCGTCATATTGCTGCCTGTGATGCACATCCTTCACCTGTATTTTTTACCTATCGTCATCAGGATGTAATTGATAATACAGTAGCCAAAGTTATGGCTAATAAGCAGCCGGAATATGATTTTATAAGTGATGACAGCATTCATCATACTCTTTGGGTGATGGATGACCCGGAGGATATTAAAGCTATTCAAAATGCCTTTACCTCTTTGCCGAATTTATATGTAGCAGATGGACATCATAGAACTGCCAGTGCAGCAAAAGTTGGATTGAAAAAGCGTGAGCAGTTTCCTGATTATACCGGCGACGAAGAATTCAACTATTTTATGGCAGTTATCTTTCCGGATAATCAATTGAAAATTTATGATTATAACCGGGTGGTTAAAGACCTGAACGGCTTAACCAAAGAAGAATTTTTAGCCAAAATAGCTGAAAAATGGAATGTTACTCCCATTCCTGAAGGCAATAACTTTGCTCCTCAAAAGAAACATAACATAAGTATGTATCTTGATGGAAAATGGTATCGTTTAGAACCCAAACCGGGAACCTGGAATGAAAAAAATATTGTGGAAGACCTGGATGTTTCCATTTTACAGAATAATCTTCTGCAACCCGTTTTAGGCATCAACGACCCGCGCACCGATCAAAGAATTGATTTCATCGGTGGAATTAGAGGTCTTGGTGAACTTGTTAAAAGAGTTGATAGTGGAAGAGAAACAGTTGCTTTTGCTATGTATCCTACCAGTATGGATGAACTTTTAGGTATTGCCGATGCCGGAGAAATTATGCCTCCGAAATCAACCTGGTTTGAGCCCAAATTGCGTAGCGGATTATTTATTCACTTACTGAAATGACTACTTATACCTTTGAAAGTTTGGGCTGTTCTAAAAATTTAGTGGACAGCGAGCGTTTTATAACGATTTTAAAGAAATATGGTCTTTCTGAGTCATATTACTATTATGAAGCAGATTTGTTTATACTTAACAGTTGTGCCTTTATCTGCGAGGCATTAGATGAACTGAATTATTTACTCTGTGATATAATAGATCACACTGAAGATAGAGATGTCAAAATAATAGTTACCGGCTGTATAATGAATCGGGGTTATGAGGATTACAAAGAAGGATTTCCGGAAGTGGATGCCTGGATTCCGTTAAAGGACTTTGCTGCTTTTGAAAAATATCTGCTGGATAATATTCTGCCTTCTTATATAGCCCCTAAAAGGTTATCCTACAAAGAAAGAACTCATCTGGAAAACGGAAAGTATGTGTATTTACGGATTGCAGACGGTTGCAATAATAAATGCTCCTACTGTATGATTCCATATATTAGAGGAAAACAGGTTTCAGAGCCGATTGAGACCCTCGTTGAAGAAGCAAAATCAATGCAAAAATACGGTAGAGAGCTTATTTTGATAGCTCAGGATACCTGCACTTATGGAACCGATATTTATGGAGAAAAAGCCCTGCCTAAACTAATTGAAGCATTGCATAATCAGACAAATTATGACTGGATTCGTCTTCTCTATATGCATCCTGATAACTTTGAGAGCGAATGGACGGAACTCTGGAAAAAGTATCCTAAGTTACTGCCCTATTTTGATATACCTATTCAACAGGTGAGCCCTGAAATCATTAAAGCAATGCACCGTAAAAAGAGCTATGAGCAATTGAAAGAACTTTTTCAATATATTCAGAAAGAAGTTCCTAATGCCGTTTTCCGCACTACTTTGATGGTTGATTATCCAAATGAAACAAAGGAAGATTTAGACCTGCTGGACAAATTTCTTTCCGAAGTTCCTATCTTACAGGGAGGTGTGTTTGCTTATTCTCCCGAATCCAAAGACCCTTCCGTTAACATCTACGATGAATTTGACTGGAAAAAAGGCAAAAATTTAATGTTTGATTGGGAAGATAAGTTGAGAAAAGATAGGCAGAAACATCTGGAAAAATATGTGGGAACTATTCAACCCGCTTTAGTAGAAAGATGTCAACCCTATACCGAGCAATTTACAGGTCGCTTATGGTTTCAAGCGCCTGAAATTGATGGCTGTGTCCATATAGATAACCTTCCTGAAGATAGAAGTCCTATTATAAATGTGGAAATCGTAGATATTATCGGAGATGAAATAATGAGTATTTTTCACTCTAATATAAATTGCAATAAGGAATAAGTATATGAAAAAGATAGCTTTAACGGGAATTAAACCAACTGGAATTCCCCACATCGGAAATTATCTGGGAGCTATTAAACCGGCTTTAAAACTTTCCGAGACCTGTGAAGCGCGTTATTTTATTGCCGATTACCATGCTTTAAATGCCTGTAAAGACCCTGTAGAACTGAAAAATATGACTGTGGAAATTGCCTCTGCCTGGCTTGCCTGCGGGCTTAATCCCGAAAAAACACTTTTTTACCGTCAAAGTGATGTGCCGGAAACATTTGAACTGCTAACTATACTAATGGCTTTCACTTCCAAGGGTTTAATGAACCGTGCCCATGCCTATAAAGCCATCGTGCAAAGTAATTTGGAAAATGGTAAAGACCCTGACGACGGAGTTAATATGGGTCTATATACCTATCCGATTTTAATGGCAGCGGATATCTTACTTTTTGATACAGATTTTGTTCCCGTTGGCACCGATCAATTTCAACATATTGAAATGGCACAGGATATTGCTCAAAGCTTCAATTTTGTGTATAAGACCCAGGCATTAAAAATTCCGCAACCCATAGCTCAGGAAGAAACAAAAACCGTTGTTGGCTTGGATGGACGCAAAATGAGCAAAAGCTACAATAATACCATTCCTATGTTCTGCTCTGAAAAAGCACTGAAAAAATTGATTATGAGCATTGTAACCAATAGCCAGACAGTGGAAGAACCCAAAGACCCTGAGGCATCAAATATTTTTGCCCTCTATAAAAACTTTGCTTCACCCGAACAGATTGAAAATATGCGCTCCCGCTATTTAAAAGGTGGCTTGGGATGGGGTCAGGCAAAACAGGAACTTTTTGAAGTTGTGAATGCAGAATTAACCCCAATCCGGGAACGCTATAATTATTGGATAAACAATCAAGATGTTATCTGGAACGCACTAAAAGCAGGAAGTGAAAAAGCCCGCATTCTTGCCTCGGACAAAATAAAACAGCTGAGAAAGATTATTGGGATAGGAAAATAGGCAGAGAGCACAGGATGGTTGATGTTTTCGTCAGTCACCTATATAGCTTTTTTTCCGCAATGGTGACATTCTTGTCAACCACCTTTATAGCTATTTTCGTTACGGAAAAAAAGGTAATAGAGAAATAACTCGGTTGCAAGGGGAACGACAAGATGTCGTTCTTCCGGAAAAAAGCGGCGCTTCAGCGAGCGCCGGCTACATAACATCGTAACCGGTAGAATGTTTTAACCTGCAATTTTTCGCGCACCTTCAATCCCGAAATTTTTGCAATAACACTCCGATATGATTCTCATATCTTTCCCGTATCGCAATATGAGAAAGACACGGGAATCTCATCCCCGGTATAGCACCAAAAAACAAGAATCGGTTTGGAATGAGAAACGGGTAAGCAACCCAATTATTATACCTTTGATATTGAAAAGACATAAAAGGAAAATAAAGTTTATAATGCTGAGAAGGTTTAGAGGGTTGATGTTTCTTATGAACGACGAGGACTTCGTTCTTCCTGGCCTAAAAGCCCCTTAGGGCGACACAAAAATAGCGATGGTGGCGTAAGCCCCTCGTAAAAGGTAAGCCCCGAGCGCTTTTTTCACTTTCCCCTTTCCTGAAAGCCCCTTAGGGCGAGATCGGATGGTTGACCTCCTGGTCAACCTCTTCTTGTGCTTGAACGACGAGGACGTCGTTCTTCCTGAACAAAAAGCCCCTTAGGGACTTTAGGGAAACGGGATAAATGATAAAAAATTAGGCATTTTATGCTATAGGTCTTCAATTCCCGGCATTTTGTTTTTCGCTTAGTTCCAGCCAACGCGTAAGTAGTTTCTGGTGTTTATTTTCCAGCTCCTGAAGGGAGACACTGATTTGGGTATAATCGTTAGGAGTTAGTGACTTGGCAAAGTCGTTCAGTTTGTTATCCAGTTCCTGAAGTTGGTTTTCGGCGGTTTCAATCTCTTTTTCTATCAATGCCATTTCCCGTTGTTCATTATAGCTCAATCCTTTGGCAATGCGTTTGGGACGCGTAATTAGCGGTTCCTTCTTTTCTGCTGTTTCTTCCTGTTCATAGTGTTGCACCAATAAATAATCGGAATAGTTACCGGCAAATTTACGCAATTTACCATTTTGGAAAATAAAGAGATAGTCCACTGTTCTGTCCAAAAAAAAGCGATCGTGCGAAACAATTAACAAACAACCCTTAAAAGCATCCAGGTAGTCCTCCAAAATTTCCAGAGTGCGAATATCCAGGTCATTGGTGGGCTCATCCATAATAATAAAATTGGCTCCAAACATTAACGCTTTCAATAAATAGAGCCGTTTTCTTTCGCCTCCGGAAAGAGCGCTCAATTTCATTTGTTGCATTTTGCCGTCAAAAAGAAAGCGCTTAAGCATTTCTGTGGCAGTAACTTTGTTTCCGTCAGCGGTTTTAATTACTTCCGCAAATTGGGCTATATAATCATAGACAGTAAGATTGGGATCAAAACTATCCTCATCTTGTTTATAATAAGCAAAATGGGTATTTACACCTGATTTCACAGTTCCGCAATCGGGCTTTTCTTCTCCGATAATTATTTTCAGCAAAGTTGTTTTGCCACAGCCATTGGGACCGATAACGCCAATTCTTTCCATATTTTGAAAGTTATGCTCAATACCTGTAAAAAGGGCTTTCCCAGAGTAGGATTTACTCAGATTATGCAATTCCAGAATCGTTTTCCCTAAGCGATCAATTTGAAAAGAGATATCCAAATCCTGGTGAGAGATGAGATAACTTTTGCTAAGCAGTTCTTTTACCCGGTCAATATGGTCTTTGGGCTTACTGGTTCTTGCCTTTGCTCCCCTATTCAGCCAATCAAGTTCTTTTTTTAATTGTGCCTGACGCCTGATTTCTTTACGCTGACTATCGGTTGCCCGAATAAGCTTGCCTTTAATATAGGCACTGTAATTACCTTCATAAGCATATAATCTTGTTCTTTCAATTTCAATGATTTTGGTGGCAACCGCATCCAGAAAATAGCGATCGTGGGTAACGAAAATAACTGCTATTGAGGTATTAACCAAATAGTTCTGCAGCCATTCAATGGTCTCCAAATCCAGATGATTGGTGGGCTCATCTAAAAGCAATAAATCCGGTTCGGCTGCTAAAACTCTTGCTAAATCAGCTTTTCTGCGTTGCCCGCCGGAAAGTTCTCCCATTTTTTCGTGGTAATTGTTTATTCCTAAACGGCTGAGAATGGATTTATAATGATACTCGTCCTTAATTTCACCTTGCAGAGGATATGTATGTTGTAAAACAGAAACCGCGGGATGATATTGCGGGTCTTGTTCTAACAGACATACTTTTAAGTTCTTACGCCTGGTAACGGTTCCTGTTGCCGGCTTTATCAAACCGCTGATAATACGCAGTAATGATGTTTTGCCACTTCCGTTGATACCTACAATGCCTATTTTTTCGGAAGTATGAATGCCCAAAGAGAGATCCTGGAGAATAATTCTCTCTCCATAAAGGCAGGATACATTTTCCAGAGTTAGCAGGACTTCGTTCATAATCTATTTTTCCCGCAAATCACGATGTTGGTTTCCCGCGGATTACGCGGATATTTTCGCAGATTTCGCAAATTCTTTTTATTACTTTAACATAAACATATATAATTAGTTGCATCCCTGCCTTGAATTTATACAAGGCATTCACCCCTTCACCCACTCACCCCTTCACCTGTTAACCTGTTAACCCGTTAACCCACTCACCCCTTCACCCGTTAACCCGTTAACCTGTTCACCCGTTAACCCGTTAACCCTTCTGGCGTCCCTGAGGCGATTCGAACGCCTGACCTTCACCTTCGGAGGGTGCCACTCTATCCAGCTGAGCTACAGGGACGCAATTTTTATAGTTCCTAATTTTTACAAAGGGATATTCTGTCAATCAAGAAGTCCCAAGAACTGAAGTTATAAGGAAGAAAAGGTAGCTGGAGGATGCTGTTCCGCTTTATTTTTATGCGGAGCTTCAGCGAGCTCCGGTACAAAATTCACCCCTTCACCCGTTAACCCACTCACCCCCTTCACCCGTTAACCCGTTAACCTGTTCACCCGTTAACCCACTCACCCCTTCACCCGTTAACCTGTTAACCCGTTAACCCGTTAACCTGTTCACCAACGCCTGCGGTGCTTCGGCAAATTCCGTCTTCACTCTTTATTCAGTTTATCCACTGCCTCGGAAAGAGGTAAAACCTCCAGTCCTAAATGGTTTATATAGTTTAGAACTTCTTCAAATTCCGCTACCGGACAATTGGTTCCAGAAAGATTATCCGGTTCTTCTATAGAATGAAAACCCAGAATAATGAGGTCTTCTCCATTAGCTATCCCTCTGCGGATGCGTTCTTTATAGATATCAGCCGTCCAGGAACTTTGATAAGCCAGATAACCCAGCCCTTGAACATTAAGAGGAATATGCATTGCGTAATCATTACTACCTCGTAAGTAAGTATAATATTCCGTTAAAACAGGATAATATTCCAGGGGGCATTTTCCTCTCGGCATAGCAAAAGAACGGGGATTAAAACCCCAATTATTCAGACGCCAGTAATCCTGACTGATAGTATATTCTGCTTCTTCGTAAGTTAATTCAGCCAGATTTTCGTGACGAAGAGAGTGACCTCCAATTTCCCAGTTATAATTCTTATGCAATTCCCGAATTTGAGCTAAACTCATATTTTTAGGTCCATAAAGATATTGGGAATTTACATAACAGGTTCCTCTATATCCATATTCCTGCATCAAAGGAAAAGCATAAGTATAAACTCCGCTTTTTTGATCATCAAAAGTAAGACAAATTACAGGAGTATTCCTTTCCACGGGAGTAAAGAAATTACAGGAACCAAGCAACATAGAAAGCAAAATCACAATAAATAACGGCTTTTTCATAATCCCAATTCCAGATTTGCCTGAATTCCCAAATTATGTTTCGCTTTCCGAAATTTACTTCCTTCTATATAATATAATAATCCGATTCGTTGGTTTTGGCAAAAATGCCAGTCCCAGGACAAACCAATTCTCTGAAAAGTGCTTTTATCATAATAATCAAGATAGTAAAAAGGATTTAGGGAACAAACGCTTATTTTACGGCTTAAAGCTATTCTATATTGTTGATAACTCATTAAAGTCGGTTCCAATTCCAGATATTCAGCACTGCCAAATAATGCGGTTAAATTATCTATTTGATAGTTACCTGCTACAAGGGCATAAGTAGTTGTATGATTTTCAGTTACATCATAATTGGGAAGAAAGCTTAAAGCCAGCTGCCCTTCTAAAACAAGGTCTCCTTTTTGAATTTGGGTGTTTAGGTAACTGATAGAAACAGGCGTCTGCCAATGGTTATCCTGTGCTCTAATTTCTTCTGCAGCTTTAAAATAACCAAAAGGATACTGCCGTTGAAAAGTAACCATTCCAATTGCCTGATTATGATTATCACCCCCGACATCAATTGCAATCAGGTTTTCGGCAAAGCCAAATCCCAAACGAACTCTATTCAAACGCGTTGCCTGATAACGGTATTGATCCTGATCAGCAGAAACAGGAGAAAAAGAATATAGTTTATTGGGTAATCCATAACCCCAGGGAATAGAGCCGACTGTAATTTGCCGGTTTTCTTTAGCCCAGGAAAGGTCAAAGCGATATAATTCTACATAATTCTCTATAAAATTGGCTCTGCTGCGTAGTTCCATTGTGGCAAAAAGGTCTTTATAAGCCAGGGAATCAATACCAAATCCTATTTGATAAAATTCGTTCCAGTGTATTTCCTTTCCTGTTTGGTTAGGACAATAGGCACCGGTATTGAGGGATTTCCAACTCAGGAATAAAGGAACTTCCAAACCGTTCATAAAAGCACACCAGGCAAACAGCAAAAAGAAAAGCAGGAATTTAATGCTCTTGTTAGCCATAATATTTCACTGTAACGGAAAGTAATATCCGTTCAAATATATAGGTAGGTTGTTGCTTTTCATTGTGCTGCTCTTTTTTTTATCATATCTCTTTTGTAAACATAGCCCTATATCTGTCAAATCCTTTTTTGTTGTGTAGCCGGAGGACGCTAATCCTTCGTTTGTTTATTGTGCAGAGCTTCAGCGAGCTCCGGCTACCCAAAATCCTTCTCGCCCTCTCGCCCTCTCGACCTCTCGACCTCTCGACCTTCCGACCTTTTTTATTGACAGCAAATCCGCTATTAAAAATAAAGTAAAAGCCAAAGACATCAAGAGAGGAAAAAATGTCAGGGAAGAGAATATTACTCTGTGTAAGCGGAGGTATCTCTGCTTACAAAGCAATAGATTTAGCCAGCCAGCTAAACAAACAGGGTTGGGAAGTTAAATGTGTGCTAACGGAAAATGCTATGAAATTTGTAACACCTATAAACTTCAGTGCCATAACGCATAATAGTGTGCACACTTCTCTGTTTTCCGATATTGATCCTATTCCTCATATAACCCTATCCTCTTGGGCAGATTTAATTGTTGTAGCTCCCGCAACGGCAAATATAATTGGCAAGGCAGCAACTGGAATTGCCGATGATTTACTTTCCACAATTTTAGTTGCTTCCAATAAACCGGTGCTTTTTGTTCCTGCAATGAATGTGAATATGTATCAGTCCTTAATTGTTCAGGAAAATCTCAGGAAACTAAAGGAGCGGGGAAATTATGTTTTACAACCGGAAACCGGAATGCTTGCCTGTGGCGTTACCGGAGAAGGTAAATATCCTTCCAACACGGAAGTTGTTTATGCTATTAAGACCTATCTGAACTATCAAACTGATTTACAGGGAATTAAGGTTTTGCTTACTGCCGGAGCAACAATTGAAGCAATTGACCCGATGCGTTTTCTCAGTAATCGTTCATCCGGTAAAATGGGTTTTGCGATTGCTCGCGCTTTAGCATTAAGGGGAGCTGAAGTTACTCTTATTTACGGCAATATTCAGCTGGAACTTCCTTATTATTTAAAAGAAGCTGTTTTTTGTGAAAGTGCTGCTAAAATGTATGAAGCAGCTATCACTCGTTACCCTGAAATGGATTGGCTGATATGTTGTGCAGCCGTTGCGGATTATAAACCTAAAGAAACAAAAAACCAGAAACTGCCCAAACAGGAAGAACTAAATCTTGAGCTTATTCCTACAGTAGATATTTTAGCCGAACTGGGAAAAGTGAAAAAGGAAAATCAAATTTTGGTAGGTTTTGCAGCTCAATCCGATAACCTCATTCCAAGCGCTCTGGATAAATATTACCGTAAAAACCTTGATCTTATTTGTGCCAATGATATTCGCTTTGCCGGTAAAGAAGATGACGAACTTATCGTGCAGGGAAAAATTAAGGGCTATCCCACCTTGCCGGAAGACCCCAATCTCAATTCTGTAGTGATGAAAGGGGATAAATTCTCACTGGCTCATAACTTGATTAACATTCTGAAAGAGCTATGAGGCAGATTTTAATAAGCGGAGCCAATTCTCAGATTGGCAGTTACCTGGCTAAAGAATATTACCGGCAAGGATACAAACTGGTATTACTTTATCATAAACGCAATGAACGCATTGAAGAATTATTAGATAAAGAAGGTGTATTTTCCTATCCTGTTGATTTATGTAATTCCGAAGCTGTAAAAGAAGCAGTTTTAAAGGCGGAACGGTCTCTGCAACAAACAACCGATACTGTAATTCATTGTGCGGCAATTCGCAGTTCGGATGCTTTACCACTTTACAAAACAGAGCCACAGCAGTTTGCTGAAGTGCTGCAAACAAATATGATGAGCACCTATAATATCCTTCGTTGGACCTTACCTGCAATGCAGGAAAACGGTTTTGGCAGAGTAATAATTATGGGAAGCGATGTTAGCCAAAAAGGACTAAAAAATGGTAGTGCTTATGCCGCTTCCAAAGCAGGAATAGTAAATTTAGTAAAAAGCGTGGCATTAGAAATGGCAAAATACAATATTCTCATCAATGCTGTTTCTCCAGCTCCGGTAGAAACCAATCTGGAAGAGGATTACAGCGGAGAGTATTTAAACTTCCGGAAGCGCTATTTTGCAGAATATTTAGCCCAAGCCCCTACCGGCAAATTAGTTACTAAAGAAGAAATTAAGAAAGTTATAGACCTGCTGATAGAGGAGAACATTGCTAATCTCAATGGCAAAGAAATCATTATAGACGGAGGTGTATAATGAAGGTTAAGCTCTGCACCATCTTCTTCTTCCTGATTTTGATTGCGAATTTGACCGCAGCGGAAGTTCCTTTTCGGGAAGGAGAAAAACTTACTTTCACGGTTAAATATGGAATAATAAGTGCCGGAGAGGCATCTTTGCAAACTGAAAGTTCTGTTTATCTGGGTGCTCCGGTTTGGCGTCTTTCCACCACAGCCAAAACCTATCCCTTCTTTGATAAAGTTTATAAAGTGCGTGACACAGTAGAAAGCTGGTGGGATAAAAATAATCTTCAGCCCTATAAATTCAGCAAAAATTTACAGGAAGGGCATTACCGTCAACATCGTGTACACCTTTATGACCATTCCTCGTTAAATTCAACCTATAAAAAATGGAACTTCAAAAACAAGGTTTTTGAAAACAGCACAATGGAAATTCCTGCAGGAACTCAAGACATTTTAAGCGCTTTTTATTTAGCACGCACTAAAAATCTGCAAGTGGGAAAACCGATAATTGTAAATATAACTGCTGATGGCAGAAATATGCCAACCGAGATTTTAGTTCACCGCAAAGAACAGCAAAATACCATTTTCGGCAATATTGAATGCCTGGTTATTGAACCTAAACTGAAAGGAGAAGCAATTTTCAAGCAAAGCGGCAGAATTTTAATTTGGGTTACCAATGATGAATACAAAATTCCCGTGCGCCTGGAAAGTAAAATAACTATCGGCAGTTTTGTGGCAGTTTTGAAAAGTGCACAGCAGGTTCCTTACAAAATAAAGGTATGACACCTGATCTTTTAGCTACTGAGACCTACAATTATTATCTGCCGAAGGAATTGATTGCCCAATTTCCTGCAGCGGAAAGAACTGCCTCACGCCTGATGCAGGTTAAAAGAAAAAGCGGAGAAATAATTCATCGCAGGTTCGCGGATATTGTTCAACTGCTGAACGAAGGGGATTTAGTAATCATTAACAGCAGCAAAGTTATTCCTGCTCGCCTTTATGCTACAAAAGAAACAGGTACCACAATAGAAATTCTGCTGCTGAATAAACTAAATGAAAACACTTGGCAGTGTATTGCCTCTCCGGGGAAAAAAGTTAAACAGCCCCAATGGCTGTATTTTTCGGATAATTTAAGCGGCTTCATCAGTAAGGGCAATAGTGATGGCTTCCGAGAGATTAGTTTCACTTGCAAAAATGATTTCTGGCAAGAGCTTAACCGCATCGGGCACATCCCTTTGCCTCCATATATTGAACGCAGTGATACTGCTTTGGATAGCGAAAGGTATCAAACTGTTTATGCCAAAGAAAATGGCTCTATTGCAGCTCCTACCGCGGGTTTGCATTTTGACGCCCAAACCCTTACAGCCCTGAAAGAGAAAGGCGTGCTTTTCAGCGAAGTTATTTTACACATTGGCATTGGAACTTTCCGTCCGGTAAAAACGGAACGCATAATAGACCATAAAATGCATTCCGAACTGGTTACAATACCTCAAGCTACAGCAGACAGCATCAATTTAGCCAAAAAAGAAGGCAGAAGAATCGTCTGCATTGGAACAACCAGCACCCGCAGCGTAGAAAGCTTTTGGCAGGAAGGAAAAATGCAAAGCGGTTCAAAGTGGACTGATATCTTTATCTATCCCGGTTTTCAATTTCAAGTAACGGATGCTTTGCTCACCAATTTTCACCTGCCCAAATCTACCCTTTTAATGATGATAACTGCTTTCGGCGGCTATCAAACTATTATCCAGGCATACAATATTGCCGTTCAGGAAAAATACCGTTTTTTCAGTTACGGCGATGCAATGTTTATTGAGGATTGAATGCGTAATTACTTTTATTATGATTTATTAGACAGCACTATGCTGGAATACAAACGCTTAAAAGAACTAAATGCAGAACCCCTTTGCGTGCAAGCTAAAACTCAAAATGACGGTTTTGGCAGAGCTAATCATATTTGGCTGTCTCCTCCAGAGGGCTTATGGTTTACTTTTGATTACGAAAATAATAGAACGCTGCCTTCTTTTGCCTTATACCTGGGATTTTGCATCCACCAATGTTTGCAGTCCCTGTTTGTAACTCTGAAGGATAAACTGCAAATAAAATGGACTAACGATATCATTTATTCCGGATACAAACTGGGGGGAATTCTCTGTCACTACTATCAGGATAGAAGAATGTATATCGCGGGAGTGGGCATAAATACCAATAATGAAATTGATTCCGAACTGGGAAAATTCGGTGCAATTTGCCTGAAGGATATTCTGGGTTTTGAGGTCTCTAATAAAGAACTCTGCCGCTTAATAATTAAAACGGTGGAGGATAATTGTGTCTTTATGGATGAGCAGAGCAGTTATCTGAACTATTGTAATGACTATCTTTTTGGCAAAGGGCGCATTGCTTTACTGGAAACGGGCGGAACGAATTTGGAAGCAGAAATTATTGAAATAGACGAAAGCGGAGCTTTATTGACAAGAAATGAAAAGGGTGAACTGATAACGGTGCATACCGGCTCTATCTTAAAATTTTTAAATTAACCTGCCTCAGTTAAATTCTTTCTGTTTCGGTAAACAGTTTACGGTTTTTCTTGACAGATATGCAAAATCCAAAATCAGGTTAAAAAAAATAATTTGACCTTGGATATAGTGGAGGAATAATGAATAAATGGATACTATCAGTGTTAACTGTTGTGCTGTTTCTCTTTGGCTGCACGGCAAATCGCACAGTTCCGGAAATTGAAAATATTGAACCCTATACGGGGATTGTTACCAAAGTAGCTATCTTACCGCTTAAAACGATGGATTCATCCAGTGGTTACATTCAAAAGATTTTAACCGTGCGTGACCTGGAATATGTTTTCGCTAAACACCCTCAATATTCACTTTTGAATATGGAAGAAGTGGCAGAACAATTCCGGCTTTCCGGTTATCGGGATGTAGAAGAACTGGAAATTGAAGAAATGAGAGAGCTGGCAGAAATGACCGGATGCGATATCCTGGTTTTAGGTAGCATCAATAGTATTAGTAGTGATCAGTTTTCTTTATCAACACGGTTTTTCAGTGCAAAAACAGAAGAACTTACTCAACTGGATTTTAATGTAACTAAAGATAGAGAAGCCCGCTGGAAAACTTTGGAAACAACTTTTATTGCCAAGCTTGATGATGTAGTTTCCAATGAAGTGAGCAAAATCTATAATATTGCCTTAAATAATTATGCCAATGGCAACTATGCGGAAGCAGAGAAAAACCTCAATTTTGCTCTGGGGCTTAATCCCGACCTTAAAGATGCTTATTATTATCTTGGCTCCGTTTATTACAAACAAGGCAAGCTGGAACAGGCAATTCAAAATCTGGAAATAAATCTGGAAAAAAATCCGCAACATACCCAAACGCTCAATTCTTTAATGGAATTATACGAGAAGACAAATCAGCCCGCTAAGCGCTTAAACACTATGGAAAAACTTGCTGCTTTAAATAATAATGAAGATTTGTGGCTTACCATCGGCAACCTGTATGCTGAACAGAATAACATCCCCAAAGCAGAAGCTGCACTTAAAAAAGCAATTGAAATTGACCCTGCTTTTATTGAGGCAAAAACTCGTTTGGCATTGCTGATGTATGACCTCAATCGTTACGAAGAGGCAATTCCCTATCTGGAAGCGATTTTTGATCAGTATCCCGAAAACGAACTTATTTCTACCCGTTTGGCAAGCGCCTATCAGAAAGCCAATCGTTTGGATGATGCCATTGCTAAATATGAAAATACTATTAAAACCAATCCCCAAAATGCAACTGCTTATTTAAGCGCCGTAAACCTTTATCGCTTAAAGGCCTCCCAAACATCCGACCCGACAGTGGTTGCAGCAATCAATAAAAAAGCTATTGATATCTTGAATGCTCTTGTTACAAATCAACCGAACAATGCTTTAGCTTATATGAATCTGGCAGCTATTTATCTGGGACAGAATAAATTTACCGAAACCGAATTATATGCCAATAAGGCATTGCAAAATGATCCAACTTTATATCTGCCCTATATATATCTTGCTACGGTAAGTCAAAGCAAAGGTACAACCGATTATAACAGTTTCATAGACCTGGAGAAAAAAGCTGCTCAGGCAGTCGGTAAAAAAGCGAGTACTTTAAAAACCCAGCGAGATAATGCCAAGAACGCAGCTATAGCCAATTTCCGTAAAGCTCTGGAATATTTAAATAACGCCAAAGCACGCGCTACAGATGAAAATGCTCTCACAGATATCAATAATCGGATCAATAGAGTTAATCAGCTGATAAATCAGGCAACGGCGTCTTATTAGTAAACCTTTTCAGGGTATATCAAAATAGCCGGTTAGCGTCTGAACCGGGTAACGCTTTAGCTATAATAATTTAGCTAAAGCTAAAAGCAGATGCAAATAAACGGGTTGTCAAATTCCGATGGGGCACAATAATGCCGGTTTCAGAGTAAACTTATTCCCCGGCATTAAGTAAATCGGAATTCGGCAACCCTAATGCTAAATATCCCTGCTAATTGTTTCTACGGCAATTTTCAAGGTTATCGTCCATTTACAGGGAGTGGTCTAAAAACTGCCAGTCCTGAACTTCAGGCAATAAACCCGTTTCTACAGCTTTTTTAATGCTGATGCAAGGCAGGTTGTTAGCATAGATATATTCCCTGGTAATAGTGCTCAAATCAATTTCCGGATACAATTCCGCCAATTTATGCATCATTTTCAAATAGAGATTCACCCAGGAATACACATTCTTTTCAGCATTTTGCGGCAAACCGTTATAGCGTAACGAATACAACCGCAAATCATTTTTGAAACCGGTAGATGGCTTCAGGGAATGCAAATTTGCCGTTATTGAACCAGTTCTGTGATTATGAGCCGTAATTTTCGGCTGCACTTTTCGGCGAGCATACACCTTTCCAGATTTTCTGTTGTAGCAGAAGATCAAACCATCTGCTTTACCAGTGTAGCCCGCTAAGCCGTATTGAAATTTTACTTTCATTTTCTTTCTCCTTTTTGTGTCTTTCTATAATATCCGGGGGTGACAAAAACAGATAAGAGGTGACAAAATTCCAAAAATTATTCTCACCCTGCCGGGCATAGTGCAGCTATCCAATTACCGCTGCTTTCTCCTGTCATTTATATAGCTTTAACGATTCTTTAACGATTCCTAAACAAATTTAAGGCATTGTTAAAGATTCGTTAAGACATCAGTTACGGAAGAACAAAGAGGAATGATTGATGATTGTTGTTCTTGCTTTTACTCACAATTTTGAAATGAGGAAAACATTTGTAGCTCGGTTGTAAGTGTGCAGGATTCTTGTTTGTTTTGACTCTAAACCGACACTTTTGTAGTTGCAACTATATGTAATCGCAACAGGAAATTTATTTATTGTCCGATACTGTCAAAGCTGAAGCTCGGTTTAGAGTTAAAACAAAAATAGTACCGGCGGACGCTGTTCCGCCTTATTTTTTCGGCGCTACGGCGAGCGCCGGTACAAAAAAAATCTTATTCGGCGCTACGGCGAGCGCCGGTACAAAAAATTTCTTCTTCCAGTGCCCTGGAAATGCAGGAATGCAAGAAATCGGCAAGTTTCCGTTTATCTTTATAGATTTCATCCTCTGGCTTAATTGGCGGTAGTATTTTCAGATAGACGGTAGCAGGACGGATTTTATTCTCTTTTTCATAGATTTGCCAGCTGCCTTTAACAGCTAAAGGCACAATCGTCGCTTCCGCTAACTGGGGAAGTTTCAAGCTTCCCAAATGGAAGTTTCCTAATTCATTGCTACGGCTGCGTGTTCCTTCCGGGAAAATAACCAGCGGATTGCCCTTTTTAATCAGTTCCGCACTTTTTTTAATGGTCTGCATTGCTTTCCGGGGATTTCTGCGGTCAATGAAAGTGCAGGGAATTTCTCGCATCCATTGGCTTAAAATGGGTATTTTAAATAGTTCTCGCTTGGCAATAAAGCCGGTGTGCATTCCCAAAAAGCCCAAAATAAGAGGAATATCAAACAAACCTTGATGATTACTGACGAAGCAGATATTCCCGCCAGCAGGCAAATTTTCTTTTCCTGAGACCTTCACTTTGCTGCCTGTGGATAAAATAGTTATTTTAGCCCAGGAGCCGACTACAAACTGCATAAAGCGGTGGGAGATTTTTCGCGGTAAAAGTAGCTTGGCAACGAGGTATAGGATATAGAATAACATCCAAAGAAGAAACAAAAGGCAGAATAGGACTTCCCAAAGCAGTGATTTCATTATGCTATTGTCTTAATAACTAAGGGTTACCCACTCTTCATAGATATCATTCAGAGAAGTTACCCAGCCCCGTTTTTTTAAGGCATAATCAATTGTTTTCCAGTATAATTTACCCCACATAGGATAATCAATGGGATCAAAAGTGGTATTATGCCACAGCAAAGACAGATGGGATTGATATTGTTCTGCCGTATCAATCAGATTCCGCAACGAACTTTTAGCAGAAATATAGTGTAAATTCATCGCTTTTTTGGAAAAAAGAGTTGTATCCATTACAATGAGAGGAATTTCCAAAACCCGGAAAGGTCTGTTTTCAGCTATATTGAAGGGAAAGAAGGGAAAAGATATCCCTGCCCGAAAACCAATATGCTCCCAATAGCCCAAAGTGGAATCATACTTAATTCCGGCATTTTCCAAAATAGCAAAGCTCTTCTGATAGTTAAAGTGCAAATAGTGGGTTCTGAAACCGGCAGGATTAAATCCTAAATCTCGCAAGTTTGCCAGCTCCTCAGCTAAAACTTCAGGATTATATGCGGATTGCGGACTGCCATGCAAACCCACATCTTGCTGACCCAATAAATCCATTATCTGAACGCGGGCTTTCACATCGCTGATGTAATTCTGACGCTGATCGGGAAAATCGTTCCTTGCCAGTAAAAACCAGGTGGAACGAACCCCTCTGTCCATTTCGCAGCGAACTAAAGTTCGCATTGTCTTCCAGGGATTATAGATTAGATTTTTATGCAGAAAATGACCAGAAATTTTATATATAGAATTAACAGGTCGTTTGATAAATGTCCGTAGGTTATATTTAAAGGCATCCAGTTTGGCAGAACTATTCCAATAATTCCAGTAATCAATATCGTGAGAAAGAGATACGGCAAAACGCTTTTTTTCTATCCAGCTTATTTCTCTGATGAATTGCGGACAGTATTTTTCCATTGCATACAGCAGCATTTGGCAATATACATCCACAACGGGAGTTTCCGTAAAATCCCAACGGTATTGCAAGCTTTGTTTATAGTCAATCCTGCCCTCTGTTTGCCCGAAAAAAGAACTGATATATTCATGCCAGCAGGTTAAAAAATAAAACCCGCTGGCAATTATATCTTTATGAAAGAAGCAGGTCTCTTCCGTAAAAGAAAAGATAGCTCCGCTGCGGGAAAAAAGAAAGGGAATGGGTTCGTTTCTGAACTTGCAGAAATCCACTTTCTCCAGGGGATACAATTCCCTTCTTTCAAAGAACTCTGCTGTTTCCGGCTCGTAATATATTTTCAACGGATAATCAAACTTCCCGGGTAAGCCGTAATAAAGGTGTGCACCTTCATAGTGCTTGCCGTAAAGAAAGGTTGGATTTAACCGTAATATATAACAATAGGTGCGGAGCACAAACTCTGCTTTCGGGATATACTTTTCCGGCAGATTCAACAGAATATTGATGTTAGGATAGCGTTCCAAAATCAGGCAATCCTTTCGGCTTTGGATTTTGACTGAACAACCTCGTTATTCGGAATCAGCAATATTTTGATTGCCTCGTGAATTTCGGTTACATACATAATTTCCATCCCTTCCAAAATATCGGCGGGAAAATCGGATAGGGTTTCTCTATTTTCTTCCGGAATAACTACCTTTTTAATTCCTGCACGCCTGGCTGCCAAAAGCTTTTCTTTCAACCCGCCAATAGCTAAAACCTTTCCCTGCAGGGTAATTTCCCCGGTCATAGCAATATCATGACGCACTTTCTGTCCCGTAAATAGAGACGCCAAAGCAACCGTGAGAGTTAAACCGGCGGAGGGTCCGTCCTTGGGAACTGCTCCAGAAGGAAAATGAATATGTATATCTCCCGTTTCAAACATCTTGGGTGGTATCAAATAAGTGCTATGATTGGCTTTCAGGTAGCTGACCGCGATGCGTGCTGATTCTTTCATAACATCTCCTAAAAGCCCGGTTAAGATAATATTCCCCTTTCCCGGCATCCGCAGTGTTTCACAGAAAAGGATTTCACCCCCGTAACCTGTCCAGGCAAGACCAGTGGCAACTCCCACCTCGGGTTTGCGATTTGCCAATTCCAGAGTTACTTTGCGGGGACCGAGGTAGTTAACAATATCTTCAGCTTTAATAGTTAAATTTTGCTGCTTACCCATAGCAACTTCTTTGGCTATCTTACGAAAGATGGAGCCAATGCGTCTTTGTAAATTCCTCACTCCCGCTTCGCGCACATAATAACGAATAATTTCCTGGAGAGCGCCTTTGGTAAGGTTAACCTTTTCTTTTCCCAATCCGTTATCTTCCTTTTCCCTGGGAATTAAAAAGCGCTTAGCTATTTCTATTTTATCATTTTCCAGATAGCTGGTAAATTCAATAATTTCCATTCTGTCCCGCAAGGCAGGAGGAATGGTATCCAAAGAATTGGCAGTGGTTATAAACAGCACTTCCGAAAGGTCAAAGGGCAGGTTGATGTAGTTATCCACAAAGCTGTTATTCTGTTCAGGGTCTAAAACTTCCAGTAATGCGGCAGCGGGGTCTCCTCTAAAATCCCTGCCTACTTTATCAATTTCATCCAGCATAAAAACCGGGTTGGCAGTCCCCTGCCTCTTAATTTCCATTATAATTTTCCCGGGCATAGCACCAATGTAAGTTCTCCGGTGTCCACGAATTTCCGCTTCGTCGTGAATTCCACCTAAGGACATTCGGATAAATTTACGCGCCAGAGCTCTGGCAACCGATTTACCAATGGAGGTTTTTCCTGTTCCGGGAGGTCCTACAAAGCAGAGAATAGGTCCTTTTAAATTACCTTTCAGCTTCTTCACCGCAATGAATTCCAGAATGCGTTCCTTGGCTTCTTTCAAGCCGTAATGGTCTTTTTCCAGAATGCGCTCAATTTTATGCAAATCCAGACAATCTTTACTATAATTTCTCCAGGGCAAATTCACAATCCACTCCAGATAATTGCGGATTACGCTATATTCACTGGAAGCAGGTTGCATAGTGGAAAGTCGGTCTATTTCTTCCAGAGCCGTTTCTTGCACATAATCGGGCAGATTTTTCTGTTCTATAAGTTCTCGCCATTTCAATATTTCTTTGCTGACTTCATCTGTTTCGCCTAATTCTCGGCGAATGGCATCCAATTGTTCCCGTAAATAATAACGCCTCTGGTCTTCATTCATTTCCAGCTGAATATTGCTGCGGATATGATTTTCCACCTTAATCTGCTTAATCAGTTCTGCCAGGCAATTGTTCAGATAGCGGAAACGCTGTTTCAGGTCAATCGTTTCCAATATTTGCTGGCGGTCATAAATCGGTAAATCAATGTTTCCGGCAATGATATCGGCAACTCTGCCTGCCTGCTTGATATTGCTAAGCCCGGCAATCATTTCCCGATTGAGGATAGTGCTTTCCTCGGCTATTTTTTCCAGCAGTTCCAAAGCTACAGTTCGGTAAGCTTGAATTTCCGTATCTTCTTCATATTGCTCTTGAATTGCTTCCACATCTACCATAATGAACGGGGTTTTCTGCACAATTTTCTGCAGCTTGATGCGCGCTGAACCCTGTAGCAGCATACTGATTGAACCATCCTGATTGCGCAGCATTCTTAAAATAGTTACAGCCGTTCCGAATTTGACAAGTTCAGTTACTTCGCCATCCTCTTTTTCCATATCCAGGAAAAATGCCATCAATTTATCGTTAGCCAGTGCATAGTCAATCACCAGCTTAGATTCTTCATCCGAAACCACCAGGGGCATAAGCAGGTAGGGAAACATCACTACATTGCTCATATGCAGCACGGGTAAAGTTCGGGGTATTTTATTGCTTGTATTATCCACTTTATCTCCTAATGATTTTTTTTCTGTTCGTTAACACCTTTCTTAAACGAAAGGTTAGGTATAATACCTGCCTTATCAGAAATCCGGATAATTATTTTTAACTGGATTTCCCGGCAAGTGCTAAAATGAAAACTGCCATCATCTAAACTAATTATACCATCCTGTAATCTCTAAGCAACAGGACTCCATATATAATCTCTAACATAACAATGTTATTTCAGTATGTAAATTAAGTTCCGTATCGTAACTATCACATCCCTATTTTTTGATTCATCTATATATACTAATCAATTTCCCGAAACAAGCAAATTTCAGATGGCTTAACACTGCACAGCAATAAATAATGCCGTTGCCAGCTTAACCAAATTATCGTCGGTGGCTTTCAAGCTTTGTGATAATTTCTGGGCTATGTTCCTCATCACGATATAACCTGCCCGGTAGTTATTAGCTGCAAAGCTATCAAAATCCGTTCTGGCAAGAGTGTATAATTCACTATCCGCAAGAGCGATGATATTTGCCATTCTGATTCCATGTGCCAATAAACCATTTTCTCCAAAAGTGGGCAGCGATTCATCACTGAGGGTTGCTAAAACCTTTTCCGTTAGCAGCTGATCTTCATCAAAGCCCTTTACCAGGTCTTTCGTAACTTGCACTTTGCCCTGCACCAGAATAAAAATCTGGTCACCTTCCGTGTTTTCTTTAATAATTACCGTACCTTTAGGAACCAGCAGTTGTTTAAAGCAGGGTTGTAAAAATATCAGCGCTTCAGTATCTACTCCTGTAAAAAGGGGAACTTTAGCCAGAGTTTCCAGTTCTATCATTCTTTCCCCCTTTAAACCATCAGGATGGCATAGTCATTTGTCTGCAGCGTAACATCCCTGTTTGGCTTCCAGCGCACATTGTTTTTCTCTTCCGGAATTTGTTTACGGGATTTGCTTAAGGCATATTGAATAAATTGGTCTATACCACTGCTATCCTCCGTAAAAATAGAGGAAAGTTCAAGCTCCGGTTCCGTGGCTATTACTCCTAAAAGCAAGTAACCGCATTCCTGATAATAATAATCGGATAGCTCGCCAAAGCTTTTCCCGATAAATTCAGCAGGAATTTCTTGCGTTTGCAGATGATTTTCTCTATCCTGTGCCAGTTGACAGAAAACAGCCAGATAATTATTATCTGCAACGGTATTGGCTAAAACATAACCGCCAATATCATCCCACACAATAATATTCTGAATACCTAAACGCTGCAGCATAGAACGATTTTCAGGATTTACCAGCTGCACAGTTATCCTGTCTTTTTTGGCAAGATAATGAACTGCATTAGCAACAATAATACTATGGTCATCAGCACTGGAGCTCTCAAATTGCTCATCCGCCAAAATGATAACCCGGGCAGCCGTCTCTACGGAAGCATGCTTTAAAGTTTCTTCCTGAATAGTTTCACCCCGAACAAACTTCAGCGAAAGAGTTGGATAACGAGATTCCAACCTTTCAAAAAACTCCGGCGGATTATTTGTTACAACACAGATATCTATCTCGGTTGCCTTTTTTTCCACCATCGCTTTCAAAAAATAATCGGCGGTATTGTTCCAGCCGCAAATTACTATATGATTGTGCGTTCTTATCTGTTTCAAGCCCTTAGCTCCTTTCAGCCGGTCTTCCACAAAAAGGGAAGCAACCAAACCCGTAAAAAAAGATAATGAAGAATAGCCCACAATAATCAAAATGATACCCACAAAACGACCCTGATAGGTAACCGGGTATTTATCGCCATAGCCAACTGTAGCTATTGTTACAATTGCCCACCAGATACCATCCCAGAATGACTTTATAGAGTTTTGCTGCCCGCCCTGATGTTCAAAACCCCAAGCCAGCAATGCGGAAATCAATAGCAGAATGGCTATAAAAGAGCATACCCATAAAAAACGGATAAGCAGTTTTTGGTCTTCTCCGCGGATATTAAAGCGGTCTAATAATTTCCGAAAGGGATGTCCAAATAATTTCATTGGTTTATACGATAATCAAGAACCAAACCATATTCATAATGCCGACCAAGAGGTTAATTCCGGCAAAGATAAGTAACATCGGTTTATAAACATAGCGCTTGAAATAGCCATAGAAGAAATCCACGCTGAATTGGATGTCATATTCATCAATACGATGTTCAATCCTTAAGCTATCCACCAATTTGGGCACCGTTTTGCGTAACAGGTTTTCCGCAATAGCCGTAAACGCATCCGTAATCTTATTCCTAATCGTTTGTTTGAACTTTCCGGGTAAAAACCGCCAGTCATCTACAAAACTTGTTTTTTCCCAAAGATACTGATGCACTTTTTTTATCCAGCCGTAAAGATAGCCGTCTTTTATATAGGGATGGGTTGCCTGATCCAAATAATCGTGTAACAGATCACGAGCTTTATCAAACACCCATTCTCTTTTGGCAACAAAGAAACCTGGAGTTAGCGGTATCTTTTTGCCAAAGATATATCTTGCTTTGCGATTGAACAACAGCCAATTCAGAAGCAACACTAAAAGTGTGCCCAGGGCTATGTTCCATAAGATAAAAGTGAGTGACTTTAAAAAAATCATTTAAAAACCTCCTCCACTTCCCCCACCTCCAGAACGACCACCTCCGAAGCCACCAAAACCGCCAAAGCCCCCGAAGCCGCTATTACCGCTACCCCAGGAACCACTATTGCCTCCACCTCCGCGTCCGCCAAAAATATTAATCAAGATAAGCCACTCCAAAATTCTACCACGAGTGACTATTATTAAGATAACGAAAATTATCAAAAAAGCAAATATGCCTAACCCTGAGGAATTACTCTCTTTTTTCTTCTGGGCATATTCTGAGATACCGGTGATGGTAACTCCCTTTTCTTTGGCTATGGCAGAAAGCAACATCATTGAACCCTGAATGAATGCATCATCCCATTTTTCATTACCCGGGGTAAGGTAGCTTTTCATTGTTTGGTAAACCTGAAATGTATAGGCATCGGTTAAATATCCTTCGGAACCATAGCCGACTTCCAAACGCAGTTGTTTTTCCTGCAAAGCCAAAAGCACTAAAACACCTTCATCCCGCTTACTTCCAATTCCCCATTTATTGTATAGTTGAACCCCGAAATCTGTTATATCGGCTTCTTCAATATTCGGAAGAGTTACTATTACCAGATCCACATCCGTTTTTTCCCGCAACTCAATTGCCCAGTCATTAATCTTATTGCGGGTTTCAGCACTTAAAACATTGGCAAAGTCATTTACAAAACCAACTTTTTTGGGCACAACTACGCCCAACAGTAATGTTGCTGCTAAAAGGAATGAAATAGCGGAAAAGAACCGTTTATATATCATTCAGGATATGCCCCATCTTGTCCTTTTTGGTTTTCAGGTATTCGCGGTTGTTTTCCTGGGGTTTAATTTCAATTGGCACGCGTTCCACAATTTCCAGTCCGTAACCGCTTAAACCCACTATTTTTTTCGGATTATTGGTCATTAGTCGCATTTTCTTTATCCCCAGGTCTTTCAAAATTTGTGCTCCGATTCCATAATCCCTTAAATCCGGGGGAAAACCAAGCTGGATATTTGCCTGCACAGTATCCGCTCCTTCATCCTGCAAATGGTATGCCTTAATTTTATTCAGTAAACCAATTCCTCTACCTTCCTGACGCATATAAAGAATTACTCCGCGTCCTTCTTCTGAAATCATTTGAAAGGCACGAGCCAATTGTTCTCCGCAATCACAGCGTAAACTGAATAACGCATCGCCGGTTAAGCATTCGGAATGAACACGCACCAAAACCGGCTCATCTTTATTGATTTCTCCCATCACTAAAGCAATGTGATATTCATCTGAAATATCGCTGCTATAGGTAATAATTTTAAATTGACCGAACCGGGTTGGCAGCTGTGCTTGAGAGACCTGATGCACAAGGTGCTCTTTTTTTCTCCGCCAGTGAATTAACGCCTCAATCGTGATTATTTTCAGGTTGAATTTGGAGGCAAAAAGAATCAAATCATCCAACCGAGCCATTTCTCCATCCGAGCGAATAATTTCACATATTGCTCCTACAGGATTCAGACCGGCAAGTTTAGCTAAATCTACAGCAGCTTCAGTATGGCCTGCTCTTCTTAAAACCCCTCCCCGCTCTGCAATTAAAGGAAATATATGCCCCGGACGCATAAACATAGAAGCATTCGCATTTGGGTCTGCCAATGCTTTGATGGTTTTTGCTCTCTCCGCAGCTGAAATTCCTGTAGTAGTGCCTTCAATCACATCCACGGAAACGGCAAACTTGGTTCCCTGGCGGTCACTGCTTTTATTAGTCATCAAAGGGATATTCAAACGGTTGGCAACCTCAATATCCAAAGGAACGCAAAGCAGACCTTTACCCTGGCTAATCATAAAGTTCACTTTGGCAGGTGTGATTTTATCCGCAGCCAGCAAAAAGTCGCCTTCATTTTCCCGATTTTCGTCATCTACAACGATTAGCATTTCACCCTTGCGGATAATTTCAATCGCTTCTTCAATAGAGGCGAAAACAGTTCTATCCAATTCCTGTTCCATTCTGTCCATTGTTTATATCCTCATTCAGTAACACATTAACATCACGGGTATCCGTGTCAATACTAAAATAATTATTCAACCAGCGCAAAGTGTATTTTATATCTTCCGGTAAGGGAGCGGTAACATTCAACAACTTGCCTGTTATCGGATGTTCAAATTCCAGTTGCCATGAATGCAACGCCTGGCGGTGTAAGTGATTAACAAGCAATTCAGTAACTTTGCGTTTCATATTTTGCGGCACCAATGAATGCACATAGTTTCTGCTGTTATATAATAAATCCCCCAAAACGGGATAATGAATATAGGCAAAATGGACTCTTATTTGATGCATTCTTCCGGTAGCAAGATTCACTTTCGCCAAGGCAAAATAATGCCAGGTTTTCAGCGTTTCATAAGTAGTAAGGGCATGGCGTCCTTCTTTTGCCACGCAAACTGTTCTGGGATTTTTATTACTGCGTGCCAGAAAGGTTTCTATATCACCGTTTAGGGGTTCGGGAACTCCTGTAGTTATAGCCAGATAGGTCTTTTTTACTAAGCGTTTGGCAAACATTTCACAAAGCCGTGCCTGAACAGGATCATTTTTAGCTATAATAATCAATCCCGAAGTGCCTCTATCCAAACGATGCACAATTCCAGGTCTATTCAATTCTCTGCCTCTGGAAAGATTTTCTCCGAATCTATATAGTATGGCATTTACCAAAGTTCCTTCCGGATTGCCAAAACCCGGATGCACAATCATTCCGGCTTGTTTATTGATTATGGCAAGATCATCATCTTCATAAATTACATCCAGAGGTATATTCTGCGGCAAAACATCCATCGGTTCAGGTTCCGGAAGATTGATGATAACTTCGTCTCCTTCCTTCAACAGGTAGCTTTTTTTCACCGGAGTAAGATTTACCAGGATTCTGTCTTCTTCTATCAGGCGCTCAATAAAACTGCGGGAATACAATTCCTGGATATTCAATTCCACCAGATATTTATCTAATCTCTGCGAGGCAGGTAAAGAGTATAATACCTTCAGTTTATCTTTCACTGTTATAAAATTCCAGCACATAAACTGCGCCGGTGGAAATTCCTTTCCTGTTTCTTACAACAGAACCGTTGATTCGCACTTTGCCTAAATATACTACATCTTCCACAATCACATCGTAAATATTATTTCCATAGCGCAAAGAATCCATTATCACAGAAAAAATGCGGGAATAATAATCGTTTTTCCAAATCAGTTCGTTCAAATTCACTGTTTCCGAAATCATCGGAAAGCGTTTACGCAAAGGTTCATTACAATAAACTACATCGCCATTGGCACCGGTTATTAAGATACTTTGGGGTAGAAGGTTTATTAGCAGCTGGAGGCGCTGATGGTGTTCAAATATTTTATCCGCTTTTGCCTGATCAAAACGGGTAATTATCTCCAGCATTTTGTTCAGGGCATTCACCAGCTCCTGGAAATCTTTATCCTGATCATAAATAGAGCTGTCTATATCAATTTGATAGTTGCCGCTGGAAATTTCCTCAATCAGCTGTTCCACCTCATAAATCGCCTTATGCAAACGGTAGGGTATATAGTTGTAAAGAATAACGATATACACAAAAATGAGAAAAACGAAGATGATTACAATGGAATGAATATCGCTGGCAAGGGTAGCTAAATCCTGTGCCTGAGCTACCGAAAATAATAGAATAAGGGTTTGTAACACGATGATGCCAAACAGAATGGCAATCAAAATATGATATCTGGTTTTAAAAGAGCGTTTCATTGCTTTAATCCTTATTTACTGCCGTTTCATAGATAAGCTTGTCTATATTGCCTTTAGGTCCAAGCAAAATTAGCACATCGCCTTCGTTAATAATATCATTGGCTCCAGGCATATCGTTCAACCGATTTTCTATTACATTCTGCCCATCTTCCGTTACTGAAAGGTAGTTATATTTGATGGCAACTACATTCACCCCTCTTTTTGAAGGCAGGGCAAGTTCCTGTAATGGTTTGCCCACAAATTCTTTGGGAGCAATCATTTCCACTACTATGTGCCCACTGGAGAGATTGATATATTCCAGAACATTACTGGAAATTAAGGTTCTTGCCAATTGATTGCCTACCATTTCTTCAGGCAGAAGAGTATGCTGCACGCCAATTAATTTCAAAATTCTGCCATGCAATTCCGATTCAATTTTGGCATAGATAATACCCACACCAATTTTTTTCAGGATAGCGGCAGTGAGAATGCATTCTTCAATATTACTTCCGATACCGATAATCACTGCATCTGTCTCATTCAGGTTTTGAGCTCTTAAAGCATCTTCATCGGTGCTATCCATGCAAACGGCGAAAGTAACGATTGAGCTTACTTCATTAACCAAATCCTGATTTTTATCTATGGCAATCACTTCCATCCCGTTTTCTGCCAATATTTTAGCAACGGTCATACCGAAACGACCGAGACCTATTACTCCGTATCTTGCCATTTTTTTTACTCCTTTTTCCAACAGTTCCTTTAGCCAATGGAGATTTTTTCTTCCGCATAAGAGAAATTGGGCTGTCTTTTGCGAATAGAAATTGCATACACCAAAGTTAAAGGTCCTATCCTTCCAATATACATCAAGATAGTTATCAGCAGTTTACCTGCATAAGATAACTGAGAAGTTATTCCCATACTTAAGCCAACCGTTCCAAAAGCAGAAAATGCTTCAAACAGTATTTTTTCAAAGGGAAACGGTTCTATAAGCAGCAAAATAAAAATTATCGTTAAAATGATAGCCAAAGCCAGAGTTACCAGGGTTGTTGCCTCTCTGGCATTGGATTGCGGTATTTTGCGCTTGAAAATTAACAGGTCATTTTTTCCGCTGAGCATTGAAAGCACGGAAAGCACCAATACCGAAAAAGTTGTGGTTTTAATTCCCCCTCCAGTGGAACCAGGGGAAGCACCAATAAACATTAAAATAACGGTTAATAACACCGAAGCGGAACTGTATAAACTAATATCAATGGTATTAAAGCCGGCAGTTCTTGCCGTTACGGATTGAAACCAGGAACTGAAAACCCTTCTGGAAACCGTAAAACCCTTCATAGAACTATAATATTCTCCAATATAAAGTCCTATAAAACCAGAAACAATCAATAATGCAGTAGCAGTTAGCACTATTTTGGAATGCAATGCTAATTTTCGCACCTGCTGATGATGAAAGAAAAAATGATAGATGTCAATTAAAACCGCAAAACCCAATCCCCCCAGAATAATTAAAAAAGTGAAACTGAAATTTACCAACGGGGATTCCACAAAACTGACTAAATTACCGCTCCATAAAGAAAAACCGGCATTGCAAAATGCTGAAACAGAATGAAAAATAGAATAGTAAATCGCTTTCGCAACAGGCATCATATTGGCAAAACTGAAAAAAAGAAACATCGCTCCAATCAGTTCAATTAGCAATGTAACTAACACAGTTCCCCGCAAAAGTTTAAACACATCAATTACCGGGGTCTCACCAACAACTTGATGCATCACATTCTGCACATTTAAAGATATCCGTTGCCCCAGCATTATAGCAAAAGCTGTAGATATCGTCATTATCCCTAATCCCCCAATTTGAATCAGCAACAAAATTACAATCTGACCGAATAAGGAAAAATAGGTGCCCGTATCCACAACTATCAAACCCGTTACACAAGTAGCAGAAGTAGCAGTAAACAAAGCATCTATAAAGTTTGTGATATATCCTTCCGTAGAAGAAGCAGGCAGCATTAACAAAATAGTACCAACTAAAATTACCGCTGCAAAACTAAGCATTAAGGAAACAGGTGGATTCTTCATCAGCAACTTGTATATTTTACCTTCAAATGCCGTAAAAAGAAGAAATTGCACAATAAACCAGGTCTGCCGAATCAAGAGGAAAAAGATTACAAACTTTGCCTGATAACTAAGCAGCAAAGAACCCAAGATCAACATCGCAAGATCAAAATAAACAATTGTTTTGCTTTGTTTCACCTCTCCTGATAACAAACGCGATAAAATGGTAAGTACCAATAGCCCTAAATTTGCCAGGGCAGTAATAAAGACAATGGTCTTATAAGCACCGGTATAATATTCAATAATCGGTTCCAGAAAAAGAACTAAGAAACTCCAAATAGCCAGTAAATAGGCAATTAATTCTATATGGCTAATAGTTCCAGATTTTTTTTCCGAGGGCATAGTTTCGTTTTTTAGTTACCTGATTGCAAGTCAGTAACTATTTCCCGCTGAATTTCAGCAATCGTTTGGCGAGCAGAAAGTTCACGCAGTAAACCCTTGTTCGCAAAAAATTCTTTCAAGGCAAAGGTCTGAGCATAAAATTCCTTCACTCTTTGCCGAATTGCTTCTCCGGAATCATCCGCTCTTTGAATTAAGTGAGAACCGCATTTATCGCAAATACCTTCCTGCTTGGGTTTTTTACTTAGAATATTGTAGTTTTCACCACAGGAACTACAAACACGGCGTGCCTCAATTCTGGCTATTGCATCTTCAGCGCTTAATTCCAGATAGTAAACTTTTTTTACATTATAGTTCCGCAATAAATATTCCGCCTGAGCCAAAGTCCTGGGAAAACCATCAAAAATAACACCAGGACAATTCTTCGCCAAAGAGGCATTCACAATTTCAAAAACCAGGTCGTCCTGAACAAGTTCACCTTTGGCAATAATTTCTTGCACTTTTTTCCCCAGCTCTGTTTGCTTGCTAACCTCTTCGCGAAAAAGATCTCCAATATTTATGTGTTGAAATCCTGTCCTTTCAGCCAAAAGTTCTGCCTGAGTGCCTTTACCGCTACCCTGGATTCCTAAAAAGACAATTACATCTAACATAATTTACCTCTTTTTTAACAAAAAAAAGCAGTTACATTGTTCTGTCAAGCGAAATGAAAATTTTTTTAGCTCGCAGAGTAATATCGGATGATTGATGTCCCGTTCAACCACTTTTTGCGCTTTTTTCCCGGATGGTTGACCTCCTGGTCAACCACCTCTTGCCCTTTTTTCCCGGATGGTTGACCTCCTGGTCAACCACCTCTTGCTCTTTGTTCCCGGATGTTTGACCTCCTGGTCAACCACCTTTTGCGCTTTTTTCCCGGATGGTTGACCTCCTGGTCAACCACTTCTTGCGCTTATTTCCCGGATGGTTGACCTCCTGGTCAACCACTTTTTGCACTTTTTTCCCGGATGGTTGACCTCCTGGTCAACTACTTTTTGCGTTTTTTTCCAGGATGGTTGACCTCCTGGGCAACTACCTCTTGTGCTTTTTTCCCGGATGGTTGACCTCCTGGTCAACCACCTCTTGTGCTTTTTTCCCGGATGGTTGACCTCCTGGTCAACTACCTCTTGTGCTTTTTTCCCGGATGGTTGACCTCCTGGTCAACCACCTCTTGGGCTTTTTCCCCGGATGGTTGACCTCCTGGTCAACCACTTTTTGCACTTTTTTCCCGGATGGTTGACCTCCTGGTCAACCACTTTTTTCGCTCTTCAGCCGGTCTGCAAACCTAAAATTGTGCGTTAAAACAACCGGATAACCCAACTTACCATTAGCAAATTGAATGAATCTCATTCCCAAAGAACACCCGTTATTCTTTCAATAACTCTCCGATATGACTCCCGTATCGTTCCCATATCGTGATACGGGATTGATACGAGAATCTCATTATCTGCATATCGCCAATTCCCTTGCAAGAATTATAAAAATGTAATCGCCTGCCCTCGTGGCAAAAAAGAAGATATCTACTTTGCCTTCTTCTATACATTTCATAATGAAAAGACATAAAAGGAAAATAAGGTTGAGAAGGTTGAGAAGGTTGAGAAGGTTGAGAAGGTTGAGAAGGTTGAGAAGGTTTGAGAAGGTTTAGAAGGTTGAGAAGGTTGAGAAGGTTTAGAAGGTTGAGAAGGTTGAGAAGGTTGAGAAGGTTTAGAAGGTTGAGAAGGTTGAGAAGGTTGAGAAGGTTGAGAAGGTTGAGAAGGTTTGAGAAGGTTTAGAAGGTTGAGAAGGTTGAGAAGGTTTAGAAGGTTGAGAAGGTTGAGAAGGTTGAGAAGGTTGAGAAGGTTAAGAAGGTTGAGAAGGTTGAGAAGGTTGAGAAGGTTGAGATGCCTTAAAGCCCCTAAGGACAACATCGTAATGCTGATCTCCTGGTCAACCCCTTTTTGTGCTTGAACGACGAGGAAATCGTCCTTCCGAATAAAAAAGCCCCTTAGGGCAACACAAAAATAGCGATGGTGGCATAAGCCCCTCGGAAAAAGTAAGATACGATAGTTTTTTTTCACTTTCCCGGTTCCCTGAAAGCCCCTTAGGGCGAGATCGGATGGTTGACCTCCTGGTCAACCTCTTCTTGTGCTTGAACGACGAGGAAATCGTCCTTCCGAATAAAAAAGCCCCTTAGGGCGACACAAAAATAGCGATGGGTGCTTAAGCCCCTCGTAAAAATCACGATGCAATCGGCGGAAGGTTTTGACTTACAATTTTCACCTGCCTTCAATGAAACTACGCCCCACACTTTTAGTTCACTTACAACCGCTTTTTAGCTGGTCTGAAATCTGAAAAATTGTGAGTTAAAACAAAAAGCATACACCCTTCCAACCCAACTATCAATCACCCAATATTTCTCCGCCCTCCGTTCTCTGCCAAAAAGCTCCTAAGGGGCTTTCAGGATGCGGGAAAATAATAAAAATACTGTAGCTTATATTTCCCGAGGGGCTTACGCACCCATCGCTATTTTGGTGTCGCCCTAAGGGGCTTTCCAGCATAGAGTAAAAGGCGAAGAGTTTGTCTTCCCATTTTTTTTCAAGTGTATCACTTTTAGCTTGCCAACTCGTACCATTTTTTATTGCCATCCACACAGGGAAAAAGGATAAAAAGATACTGTAGCTTTCATTTTACGAGGGGCTTACGCACCCATCGCTATTTTTGTGTCGCCCTAAGGGGCTTCCAGGAAAGGGGGAAAAGGATAAAAAGATACTGTAGCTTTCATTTTCCGAGGGGCTTACGCACCCGTCGCTATTTTTGTGTCGCCCTAAGGGGCTTTCAGGATGCGGGAAAAGGATAAAAAATACTGTAGCTTACTTTTTACGAGGGGCTTACGCCACCATCGCTATTTTTGTGTCGCCCTAAGGGGCTTTTAGGCAGAGGGCAGAGAGATATTTTTTTCCGTATTTTCCGAGGGGCTTACGCACCCATCGCTATTTTTGTGTCGCCCTAAGGGGCTTTCAGGATGCGGGAAAATAATAAAAATACTGTAGCTTTCATTTTCCGAGGGGCTTACGCACCCATCGCTATTTTTGTGTCGCCCTAAAGGGCTTTCCAGCATAGAGTAAAAGGCGAAGAGTTTGTCTTCCCATTTTTTTCAAGTGTATCACTTTTAGCTTGCCAACTCGTACCATTTTTTATTGCCATCCACAAGGGGCTTTTTTATTCGGAAGAACGTTTTCCTCGTCGTTCAAGTACAAGAAGAGGTTGACGAGGAGGTCACCATTTCGATGTTGCCCTAAGGGGCTAAAAATTACTTCAGCAAAAGCACCTTAGCTGTTTTACGATAATCTGGTGCAGAAAGTTGGATAAAATAGATACCTGAAGCAAGGTCTTTGCCATTTTCGTCTTTGGCGGAAAAGCAAAAATGTTGTTCTCCTCTGGAGTAGATAGCATTAACTAAGGTAGTTACCCTGCGTCCTTTGATGTTATATAACTCTATGGTAATCGGTGTGTTATCTCTATAAACGCTGAAAGAAACAGTTGTTGCCGGATTGAAGGGATTGGGAAAAACTCCTTTTAAAGCTGTAGAAACCCGGGGAGCGGTTATATCCTCTGCGGCATTAACTTCCAAATTAAAATCTGCTGTTGTAGTGTTTCCCGGTATTATATTCACTTCCCTGCTAACAGGATTCAATCCTGGAAAGGATGCTGTAATATAATGCAAACCGCTACTCAATAATAATGAATAGGTTCCAGCGGCAGAAGTGTAAGCAATTTGGTTAGCATCGGCAGTAACGGTTGCTCCGCTAACTAAATTAGTTCCATTTCTCACGGTGCCGCGTAAAAAACCTGTGTTAGGAGGACGCATAATAAATCCCGTTTGAGGATACTGATTAGAATCAAAAGCATAAAGAGGTGGCGCATTGGGATCGTGTTCTTGCTGGTCACTGTAAATATATTTTGTGCGTTGCATTGCCCCGGATTGGATGCGGAATTTATTTTCGGTATTAAAAACATTATAATCAAAAGGACGCTGCACCATTAGAACAAGGTTTTGACCCTGATAATTGTATGCAGGAGAAAGCGGAAAAATTATCTCATTCTCGCCTGCCAGGAAGGACATTGTTCCGTAATAAACCAATGATAGTTCAGAACTTGGTATCCAAACTAAAGGCAAATTAACCAAGTTAGTTTCGCCCAGCCAGATAATAACAGGTGTCCCATTAATATTTTCAATAAAATCATTGTAAAATATCAGGTGGGTAATAAGCCCCGTGGTATCTATTTCCGGAGCATAAATAATGGTTTCAAATAAGCTGGTGTGATAGGTGAAATCCAGAGGCAAATTGCCGGTAAGATTACCACTTCCAACATTGATATTAAGATAGCCCGCTTCCAAAGCAGTGATATTTTGCGGTATGGAACTATTATTTGCCGGATTTTGATCTCCAGGTAAGATGATATCTGCATAAATTAAGTAACTTCCAGGAGTAGAAGGAACCCAGGATAATGTTTGATAAATTGTTTGCCCTGCCACAATAGGATTTCCTGCTGCCATAGCTAAAAGCTCTCCATCTTCTTTTACTAACTTAACGGTATAATTATCCTGAGCTTCGTAGCCAAAGTTATTTATTTGAACTTGCACTGTTTCAGCCGCACCTAAAGTGACAAAACTATCGGAAGTAATTGCGCTACAGGCAAGGTCGTTGGCAATGCCTTGAGCCGTATAGGTAATTTTTATTTTAGGATATTGACCGTTAAGAACAAAACCGCTTGCAGGAGGATTGGCAGGATCTAATACTTGAGTATCGTGATAGGCATTCCTGGCTCTGGTTATTGTATCGGTCTGACTGTAAAAATTATCACTGGAAGAAAAATAACCACTCTCCATAGGTCTCTGAACCATCATAACCAGAGTGTCCCCTGTATAATTGAACAAGGAATCAAGTTCTATATTGATAATATGAATCCCGGAAGGATAACTAACCTCCCCGTCAAATACTAAAGTCAATTCGGAGGAAGGAATCCAGCCGGCAGTTAAGCTTGTAAGAGTCGTAGTTCCCAGCCAAATTTTGGTGGGTTTATTGCTGAGCTGAGTTACGAAATTGTTGTAAAAAGCAATCCGGGAAATAGTTCCCTGAGCAAAACCCAACTCATTTTGATAATATAAACACTCAAATAAAGAGTTATGATAGAAGAAATCCAGAGGAATTCTTGCCATTTGATTGCCTGAGCCGATAACTACTTCATCCGCAGTTAAAAATGCCCAGCTGAAAGCTAAACAAGCTGTCAGAAATGCTATGATGATTCTTTTACGCATCGTAACCTCCTTATTTAATTTTGCCCTAAGCAAGGTTAACATCAAGGAGAAAGAGCAACTTTTGAACCGTTTTAGATATTTTTAATAATAGAATTGCAGTAATTATCCTCTCTCCCTGCTGCCCTGCAAGGAGAAAAATCCTTTAGCTATGCCTTTAGGATACCCTACATCGGAAATTGCCAACTAAAAAAACTATTCTCCTTCCAAAATTATATAGGCAAGGGCAAAATCCTTTTCGTGTGCCAAACTGAGGCAAATATTATTTACTTTCAGCTCGTCCGCAATTTCTTTCGCTCCGCCGGTAAGTTTGATAGAAGGAGCACCGCTTGCAGAATTGATAACTTCAATATCCAGCCAATTAACTTTTCCATCCCATCCGGTTCCTAATGCTTTCATAACTGCTTCCTTAGCTGCAAAACGAGCTGCAAATGATTGTGCGGAATTGGCTTTGCGGGAACAATACTCAATTTCTGCAGGCGTGAAGAGTTTTTCGCAAAACCTGGAGTTTTTGGTGATAGCATTTTGAATACGCTCGACCTTAATAATATCACAACCAATGCCAATAATCATATTATAAAGCTCCTTCCAGTTTTAACAACTGCTGTTTTATAGGCAACCCTCCGCCATAACCTTTTAAAGAGCCATCTGAACCAATTACCCGATGACAGGGAATCAGCAAAGAAACAGGATTTTTATTTAAAGCTCCGCCAACAGCTCTACTTGCCTTAGGTTTTGCTATGCGTTTGGCTAATTCCTTATAAGATATAGTTGTTCCGTAAGGAATCCGCATTGCTTCTTCCCAAACCATCAACTGAAATGGAGTTCCCGTTGCAAAAAAAGGAAGGTCAAATTCTTTGCTTTTGCCCTGAAAATAAAGATCTAACTGCCGGTAGATTTCTTTTTGCAAGGAACCAAAGGGCTTGCCGGATTTCTGGTTCACGCAGAAATTAACGCTCATAATGGTCTCTTCTTCAATCTCCAGCAGCAGATGGAAAAGTCCATCGGGACTGTTATAAAAGATTCGTTCAGACATATATACCTCCGGAGGGTTGACGTCCTCGTCAACCACCTCTCACGCTTTTTTTCTCTACCAAAATGTATGCGGTAACGAAAAGACCGGGTTACTATTGAACGACAAGGATGTCGTTCCTCCGGGTTGTTGACCTCCTGGTCAACCACTCTTTTTCTTATGAACGATGAGGACATCGTTCTTCCGGATTGTTGACCTCCTGGTCAACCACCTCTCACGCTTTTTTTCTCTACCAAAATGTATGCGGTAACGAAAAAACCGGGTTACTATTGAACGACAAGGATGTCGTTCCTCCGGATTGTTGACCTGCCGATCAACCACTTCCAACTACATAAAACAAAGCCCCTTCCTAAAATTGAGAAAGGGGCTAAGATTGAGTTTTTCTGTGTAACTATACAGTGAATCTTCTTCTTTCTTTGATTCTGCCTGCTTTACCTTGAGCGCTGCGCAGATAAAATAGTTTCGCTCTTCTTACTTGACCGTGACGAATAATCTCCAGTTTGTCTATATTTGGAGAATTTTGGGGAAAAATTCTCTCTACGCCTACACCACTGGAGACCTTACGCACTGTAAAGGTCTTGGAAATGCCGGCACCCCGTTTTTGAATAACGATGCCTTGAAAAACCTGAATGCGTTCCTTGTTACCTTCTTTAATTTTATAATGGACTTTAACGGTATCGCCTACGCGATAATCCGGTAAGTCAGTTCTGATTTGGTCTCTGCCAACTTGTTGCAGAATATCCATTTGGGTTCCTCCCATATATATACTCGGAAGGAAAAAACCTGTTCTGATTTGGGTTGAACGGATTTAAAAAAGGATGTTTCTCTACTCCCGTTCACATTTATCTTTAGTCCTAAAACGCTATCTTCGCCAAAAAATAAAGCCCGAGAAAAATAATCCACTCCGGGCAAAAGCCCCGAAATCTTATGTTTGTTTTGGTTTCTTTCTTCCTGCTTGTTTACTCTTATTTATTCAAGTCCGGTCTGCGGGTTCGGGTTAAGCATTTTCCCTGTTCAATTGCCCAATTTAAAATCTCCTGGTGATTTCCGCCGCATAAAACTTGCGGCACTGCCAAGCCCATAAAGACATCGGGTCTTGTGTAACAGGGAAAACCCAGCCCTTCCTTGCTGAAAGAATCACTATGGGCACTTTCAATATCACTCAACGCACCGGGCAGTAATCTGCAAATTCCATCCATAAAAGCCATTGCCGGAATTTCACCTCCGCTTAAAACATAATCCCCCAAAGATATTTCATCCGAAACACAGAGGTCACGCACTCTTTGATCAATTTCCTTATAGTGACCGCAAAGCAGAATTATGCGTTGGTAGGAAGTGTAACTCTCTAATATCTTTTGCGTTAACGGACGCCCCTGCGGAGTAAAATAGACCACCGGAGCATTTCCTGTCCGTAAAAGTTCGCTTAATGCATCGTATATGGGTTGAGCTTGAATTACCATTCCCGGAAAACCGCCATAAGGATAATCATCTACTTTATGGTGTTTATCAGAAGAAAACCGACGAAAATCCGTCAGTTTCACTTCCAGCAGTTTGCTCTTTTCTGCCCGGGAAATGATGCTGCTGCTTAAAAAGCCGCTGAAGGCATCCGGAAAAAGGGACAGGACTTCAAAAATCATTTCTTCGCCAATGTCTGATAGAAAGATATAAGCTCCAGGGCATTCTGTAAAATTACACAGCCGGGATTATCTATCACCGTATCTATGTAATAATCTACAAAAGGAACCAAATATTCAGTTCCTTTGCTGTTCACAATCTGTAGAACATCCTGAGCTCCATTGAAAAAAAAGTCCTCTACTATTCCTAATTCCTCACCCGCAAAAAGAACCTGGTAGCCCACAAGGTAATTTAGAGAAGGTGCTTCCGTATCTTGCTCCGTTTCCTCAATGCCAATCACTGCATCTTTATGCAAATATAGTTCTTCAGAAACACCATCTTCCCTTAGTTTAATCCAGGTTTTGTTGCCTTGTCTCATTCTCTCACTGATAGTTACAAAAAACACTCTATCGCTGTTAAAGATCAAATACAGTTCCTCAAGCTCAGAAAATATAGTTCTATATTCCGGCTTGATCATCACAGGATGAAAGCCATCTGCATTCTGCCTACCCAGTTTGCCAATTCCGGTTAGAAAAGGATGTTTCATTTACTCGATAATTTCGAGCTCCGCACGCTTTCCTTGTTTAGTGCTTACAGCATTAATAATTGTTCTGATGGCACTTGCGGTTCTGCCACGCTTGCCAATCACTTTGCCAATATCAGCTTTGGAAACCCTAAGCTCATAGAGGGTAATTTTGTCGCCAGTGATCTCGGTAATATTCACTTCCGCGGGATCATCAACCAGAGCTTTAACTATGAATTCAATGAGTTCTTTCATCTTTCACCTCAGTTTTCTTTTATTCTTTTATTCTGCTTCCGCAGTAATCTGGTTCTTTTTTACTTTACTTTCATGCCAAATTTGCAGAACTCCTGCTTTGCGTAATAAAGAACGAACAGTATCCGATGGCTGAGCACCTACGCTAAGCCAATATAAAGCCCGTTCCGTATCTATATTTATTTTTGAAGGATTGGGTTTGGGATCATACCAACCAACACATTCCAGATATTTTCCATCACGCTTCTGGCGAGAATCAACTACCACTATCCGATAACTGGGCTGATTTATTGCCCCCATCCTTCTCAATCTTAGTTTAACCATTAGTTCTCCTTCAAACTATATGCATAATATATTAAGAATTATACTTCTTTTTTAAAACTAAGCTTTCCGTCAAGATAAATTTTTCAATCCTTTCTCAGAAAAGCATTGCCAGCTTTTACCGCCGTCCAATCCCATAATAGGTAAAACCCATTTCCTTAACCGTTTTGGGATTGTATTGATTGCGCCCGTCAAAGATAACTTTACTGCGCATAATTTTACTCATTCTTTCAAAATCGGGATAGCGAAATTGATGCCATTCCGTAATCAGCAACATTGCTTCTGCATCTTTCAGGGTTTCATATTCATCGGCGCAAAGAGTAACGGAATTATTATTCCCGAATATTTTCTTGGCTTCTTCCATCGCTACCGGATCATAAGCTTTAATATTGGCTCCCAAAGCAATAAGTTCGTTAATAATTACTACTGAAGGCGCTTCCCGCATATCATCCGTCTGTGGTTTAAACGCCAAACCCCATACAGCAAAGGTTTTTCCTTTCAAGTTACTGCCAAAATGAGCAATAACTTTTTCTACCAGCACTCTCTTTTGCGCAGCGTTAACTTCTTCCACTGCAGTTAAGATACGCGGTTCGTAACCCACTTTAGAGGACATTTTGATAAGGGCTTTAATATCTTTGGGAAAACAACTTCCCCCAAAACCGACTCCGGGATAAATAAATTTATAACCAATGCGGGAATCACTGCAAATACCATTTCTCACTTCTGCGATATCTGCTTCATAAGCATCGCAAAGACGGGATATTTCATTAATAAAGGAAATCTTAGTTGCCAGAAAGGCATTAGCGGTATATTTTGTCATTTCCGCAGAACGAATACTCATCAATAAAACCCTGTCATTCGTCCTGCAAAAAGGTGCGTAAAGAGTCCGCATAATTTCTCCCGCTGCAGGATTATCAGTTCCAATTACAACCCTATCCGGACTCATAAAATCATCTATAGCAGAGCCCTCTTTCAGGAATTCCGGATTGGAAACCACAGTAAATTGTAGCTCCAATTCAAGCTCCTTCAGCTTTGCCTGGATTTTCTCCGATACCAAATCAGCTGTTCCAACGGGAACTGTGGATTTATTTACGATAATTTTGGGCTCATTCATAAAACCGGCAATTTCTTCCGCAGCCGCAATTACATATTGTAAATCAGCGGAACCATCTTCTCCAGGAGGAGTTCCCACAGCAATAAAAATTATCTGCGATTCGGTTACTGCCTGCTGAATATCTAATGTAAAGCTCAAACGCTTGGCAGTCATATTACGCAGAATCATTTCTTCCAAACCGGGTTCATAGATAGGAACTTTACCTTCATTCAGTAGTTTTATCTTGTTCTCATCCTTATCTACGCTAATTACCGTATTGCCCATTTCCGCAAAACAAGCGCCTGTAGTTAAACCCACATAGCCACTTCCTATCACAGCTATTTTCATTTTTGCTCCTTAAAGTATTTTATTACTTGAGAAATGCCGTCCTTAAGCTCTGTTTCGGGTTTCCAACCTAAAAGCGCTTTGGCTTTGTTGCAGGAAAGCAAAGACCGATGTAAGTCCCCTTTTCGGGCAGTCCCAAAATGCGGTTCACTGTTTATACCTAATTGCTTTGCTATTTCCCGATACAAATCCCTGGTAGTTGTTTCCCGGCAAGTTCCAATATTAAATATATCCCCTGCTCCCTGTTCCAAAGCCAGTAAATTGGCTTGAACTACATCCCCCACATAAACATAGTCCCTAATCATTCCGTCCGGTTCATTCTCATAACGATAAATAGTAGGTATTTCGCCTTTCAGCATCTTTTCCGTAAAGAGCGATACAACTCCTGCCTCTCCTAAAGAGATTTGCCGGGGTCCGTAAACATTGGCATAACGTAAAACCGTGTAATTCAAACCGTATTGGTGACGGTAAAAATAGAGATAGTCCTCTCCCGATTTTTTGTTTATAGCATATACGGATAAGGGTTTGGGATTGTAACTTTCGGTGGTAGGATACTCTTCCGCTTCACCATAAATAGCTCCCCCGGAAGAGATATAGATAACTTTTTTCACTCCTGCTCTAACGCAATTCTGCAAAACATTAACCCAGCCATAAACATTGGTAGTAATATCTTTTAGAGGATTTTCAATGGAGAGCGGCACACTTATCTGAGCAGAATGATGATTTACTATAGCGGGCTTTTCTTTGGCAAAGACCTCGCTTAAACTCTCAGCACAGATATCCATTTCGTAAAAAATCGCTTTAGGATTGATGTTACGCCTGTTTCCCGTAACCAAATTATCTACAATAACAACTTCGTGGCCTGCTTGAATATAAGCATCGGCTACATTAGAACCGATAAAACCAGCTCCACCCGTGATTAGTATCTTCATCAGTCCGTCTCCACAATTTCGTATTCACCAATAATCTTGATGTCTTCGGTTTGCACTTTCACCAGCACCGCCTGCCGTAAAATATTCACCTGTAAACGCACTTCCGTAAGCTTGGATTGGTCTTCCACAACTCCACAAACGCCTTTCAAGGGTCCGTTCACGATTTCCACTTCCAAACCTTTTTCCAACCAAAGCCCCGGTTTCATTTCCACATTCTTCTGCCTGCCATAATAGATTGCCCGCAATTCTTCAATCAACTCTTTTTGAACATTCACTTTAAGAAATCCTACCGTATAACCCGAAATCTGTAATTCCTGTTTGCTTCTGAAATCTATGCCCGCAAACACATACGAAGGAAAAAGAATTTTATCCACATCCACTTTGCGTCTTTGGTAGATACGCTTATCTGTATATTGCGGTAAATAATAGGTTATTCTATGCTGCTTGGCATATTCGGCAACCTTTTTCTCACAGCGAGGTTTTGTATGCACAACCACCCATTGCCTGTCATCGGTGAAAAGTTCCAGTTCACCATACAATTCATCTATATAGACAGGTTTATGGGTAGCCATTTTTAATAACGGTAATATTCCGGTTTATAAGGTCCCTCAAACGGCACATTAATATATTCCGCCTGCTTTTTGGAAAGCTGAGTTAATTGCACTCCCAATTTGGGCAAATGCAAGAGCGCCACTTCTTCATCCAATTTCTTAGGCAGGGTGTAAACATCAATTGCGTGACGATTTTGCCAAAGGTCAATTTGCGCTAAAACCTGATTACTGAAAGAGCAGCTCATTACGAAGGATGGATGGCCTGTGGCATTTCCCAGATTAACTAACCTTCCTTCCGAAAGCAAAATAATCTCTTTATCATTGGGAAGTTTGATTAAATCTACCTGGGGCTTGATATTCACTTTTTCCACCCCTTCCATCTCATACAGCTTATTCACCTGAATTTCATTATCAAAATGGCCGATATTACAAACGATGGCTTTATTCTTCATTTTAAGGATATGGTCAACTCTGATAACATCGCAATTTCCTGTCGCCGTAATGAAAATATCTGCAATCTCTACCATATTTTCCACAGTATTTACTTCGTAACCTTCCATCGCTGCCTGTAAAGCACAAATAGGATCAATTTCACTAATCACAACTCTGGCACCCAAACCGCGCATTGATTGGGCACAACCTTTTCCTACATCTCCATAACCGCAAAGCATAACTATTTTGCCGGCAACCATAATATCCGTTCCTCTCTTTATTCCATCGGCAAGAGATTCTCTACAGCCATAAAGATTATCAAACTTGGATTTAGTTACCGAATCATTTACATTGATGGCAGGGAATAATAAAGTGCCTTCTTCTCTTCTTTGATAGAGACGATGAACGCCGGTTGTTGTTTCTTCGCTAATTCCTTTTAAGCGCTGGACAATTTTATGCCATTTATTCGGGTCTGCAACTAACTTGCTGATAAGCAATTCCTGCACTATTTGCATTTCTTCATTATCGCTATCTACTTCCGGAAGCTTACCATTTTGCCGGTATAATTCTTCTAACCGGTATCCTTCATGAACCATCAGAGTTGCATCACCACCATCATCAACAATTAAATCGGGTCCTTCGTCCCAGGAAAGCGCTTGTAATGTACACTGCCAATACTCATTCAGGGTTTCTCCTTTCCAGGCAAAAACAGGAATTCCCCTTTGAGCAATTGCTGCTGCAGCATTATCTTGAGTGGAAAAGATATTACAGCTTGCCCAACGAACTTGAGCTCCCAATTCAATCAGGGTCTCAATTAAAACAGCAGTTTGCACTGTCATATGCAAGCTGCCGGTAATTTTTGCTCCTGCAAGGGGTTTACTATTCCGGTAGCGGTCTCTTAAAGCAATCAAACCTGGCATTTCAGTTTCAGCCAGGTTAATTTCTTTTCTACCCCAGTCAGCTAAGCTCAAATCAGCTATTTTGTAATCCATTTCTTCCTCTTATCAGGTATTCTTATTATCTATTGCGACGGTGAAAGTCATTTCTTCCCCCGTCTCTACCTCTATTTCTATCATCCCGATGTTGAGGATGGTAGTTTTGGTATTCTTCTCTATGGGCATCAGGATTGGGTGTAGGATTTCCCGGCACTCCTTTCATAGTTAAAGAAAGTTTGCCTTTATCCATTCCGAGGGTTTTAACTTGCACGGTATCGCCTAATTTAACCATATCCAGAGGATGATTTATGCGTCCGGTAAACATTTCCGAAATATGCACCATCCCTTCTTTGGCTCCACCTAATACTTTTACAAAAATACCGTAGGGTTCAATGCGCGTTACCTGTCCTTCAAACATATCACCGGCAACAGGATCAATGGCTATGCCTTTAATCTTAGCTTTGGCTTTATTGATAGAATCTCCGTCCGGCGAAAGAATTCTCACCGTTCCGTCATCCTGAATATCAATCTGCACCTGACATTCTTCAATGATAGATTTTATCATCTTTCCACCGGGTCCAATAATCTCTCCAATCTTATCTATCGGCACTTTGAAGGATTCAATGCGAGGAGCCCAGGGAGCAAGTTCACTTCTTGGTTCGGCAATGCATTCCGCCATAATATCCAAAATCTTGAAGCGTGCGGCTTTTGCCTTATTTAAGGCAATTTCCATAATTTCTCTGGTTATTCCCGAAATCTTAATATCCATCTGCATTGCAGTAATGCCTTCCCGCGTTCCTGCACACTTAAAATCCATATCACCCAAGTGATCTTCCAAGCCCATAATATCGGTTAAAACAATATAGTCCTCACCTTCCATAATTAAACCCATGGCAATTCCGGCTACAGGAGCTTTGATGGGAACGCCACCTGTCATTAAAGCCAAACATCCACTGCAAACAGATGCCATAGATGAAGAACCGTTGGATTCCAAGGTATCTGCTACCACCCGAATAGTATAAGGAAATAGTTCTTTATCCGGTAAAACAGCTTTTAAAGCTCTTTCTGCCAAATTGCCATGTCCCAGTTCACGACGGCCTGTAGGTCCCATTCTTCCTGCTTCGCCAACGCTGAACGGAGGGAAATTGTAATGCAGATAAAAGTTCTTTTTATATTCTGTTTCCAAACCGTCTATCACCTGTTCATCAGTTCCACCGCCTAAAGTTAAAGTTCCTAAGGATTGCGTTTCACCTCTGGTAAAAAGTGCCGAACCATGCACTCGGGGTAAAATGTCAATTTCACAGGTTATCTCTCTAATATCATCAGTTCCGCGTCCATCTACACGATGCTGTTTTCTTAAAATGGAATCCCGCACATAGCGACGGATAAGTTCTTCAAAAGCCATTTTATAATAGCGTTCCGTTTCTTCCCAATGGTCCCCTTCCGTTTCAGTAAACACTGCATTCATTTCTGCTTCAGCTGCATCAAAAGCATCCTGTCTTTCCTGTTTGCCAAAAATTACAGCTGCTTCCGCTATTTTTGCCCCAAAAGCATTTTCCACTTTGCTCATAATCTCTTCCGGAATGCTATCCAAAATCACTGCCACTTTTTCTTTGCCGCAAGCGGAAATGAAATCCTGCTGCAAAGCACAGAGTTTTTGAATTTCTTTATGTCCTGTAAAAACAGCATCCAGCATTATTTCTTCGCTCAGTTGCGAAGCAGCGGATTCAATCATCACAATTGAACTCTCACTTCCTGCAACTGTTAAATTGAGTTTAGAATCGGTTTCAATTTCGTTGAAATGGGGATTTACTACAAACTGGTCATTAATATAGCCAACTGTTACACCGGCAATAGGTCCGTTAAAAGGTATATCGGAAATGGAAAGAGCCAAAGAAGCACCAAAAACACCCATTGTTGAAGGATCGGTAATACCGTCAAAAGAAAGCACGGTTACAACGATATGAACTTGATTCCGAAAACCTTCCGGAAACAAAGGACGAATAGAACGGTCAATAACCCTTGCCATCAAAGTGGCATCAGTAGAGGGCTTTGACTCCCGCTTAAAAAAACCACCGGGTATTTTACCGGCAGCATACATCTTTTCAATGTAATCAACTGTTAAGGGAAAGAAATCCTGATTTTCCACGGGTTCTTTAGACATCGTGGCGGTAACCAAAACAGCTGTTTCTCCATATTGGATAAAAACACTGCCATTGGCTTGTTTTGCCATTTTGCCAGTTTCCACAATCAATTTGCGTCCGCAGAAATCGGTTTCACGACGAGTAATATTGAAGTTATGCATAACTTCTCCTTTTTATATTCTGCGGGAGAAGAAGCAATAGGCAAAAAGGTCTTTTCTTTTACCCTTTGGCTTATTGCTCATTTCTCCCGCTGTTTTTTTTCTAATAGAGCGAAATCTCTATCAACTATAAAATCCGGTAGGTTGACATCTCTGCCAACCTTCTAAACAACATTTATGTCATTTACCCGGAATTAGTTATCTCAGAGTTTATTTCCTTATGCCAAGTGCCTTGATTAAATTACGATATCTGGTAATATCTTTTTTCTTTAAATAATCAAGGAGACGCCTGCGTTGCCCGATCAGTTTCAACAAGCCGCGCCGACTGGAAAAATCCTTCTCGTGGATTTTCAGATGCTCTGTAATATCTTTAATTCTTTGAGTTAACAGAGCAACTTGCACTTCCGGCGAGCCCGTGTCTGATTCATGGAGTTTAAACTCTGCCATGATAGCTTCTTTTGCCTCAGGTTTTAACGGCATTTCATCCTCCAGATGATTTTGATAAGTCCAATTTTTTGGGTGTCTCTTATCTGTCCAGCATTATTTTTGGGTGACAGGGTTAACGGGTTAACAGGGTTAACTGGTTAACAGGTTAACAGGTTAACGAGTGACAGGGTTAACGGGTTAACAGGTTAACAGGTTAACGGGTGAATGGGTTAACGGGTGAACAGGTTAACGGGTTAACTGGTGAGATCGTATGGGACAAGATAGATAATTACAGACATAAAAAGTAACCAAAGTTAATTATATTTAAAGGGATAAAAACTCAGAGTATTATTATTACTTCTATCAAAGCTCTCCTTGAAACCCAAGTTAATTATATTTAAAGGGATGAGAACTTAGAGTATTATCAATACTACTATCAAAGCTCTCCTGGGAACGCAAGCTAATTATATTTAAAGGGATGAGAACCTCTATTTATTGTTGGCTTTAATCAGACCGAGAAGCTGGCGTTTTACAGAAAGAGCCAGTTCTCTGCATTTATCTGCTTTTTCCTTTTCAGAAATAAACTCCAGCATAATAGCTATATCTATTTGTGTATTCAACTCCGTGATTGAACCCAAAGCAATATTTAAAAAGTTTAAAAGCTCCGGTTTAGTTTTCCTTCCACAACCTTCTGCAATATTGTAAGGAACGGAATTTGCCGCTCTTTTCATCTGAGAAATTAAACCCCATTTTTCATCAGCCGGAAAGTCCTTCGTAATATTATAAATCTCTTTAACAAGCAATAAACTGGATTTATAAACTTCCAAATCAGTATGCATCATTTTAATACTACCTCTCTCTCTTTATTGTTCTACCTGTATCTTTTATAATCACTTAGTTGTATTTCCCTACTTTTCATCTACCGGAAAGTCCTTCGTAATATTATAAATCTCTTTAACAAGCAATAAACTGGATTTATAAACTTCCAAATCCGTATGCATCATTTTAATACTACCTCTCTATCTTTATTGTTCTACCTGTATATTTTATACTCACTTAGTTGTATTTCCCTACTTTTCATCAGCCGGAAAGTCCTTCGTAATATTATAAATCTCTTTAACAAGCAATAAACTGGATTTATAAACTTCCAAATCAGTATGCATCATTTTAATACTACCTCTCTCTTTTTATTGTCTTACCTGTATATTTTATAATCACTTAGTTGCATTTCCCCATTTTTCATCTGCCGGAAAGTCCTTCGTAATATTATAAATCTCTTTAACAAGCAATAAACTGGATTTATAAACTTCCAAATCAGTATGCATCATTTTAATACTACCTCTCTCTTTTTATTGTTCTACCTGTAAATTTTATAATCACTTAGTTGCATTTCCCCATTTTTCATCAGCCGGAAATTCCTTCGTAATATTATAAATCTCTTTAACAAGCAATAAACTGGATTTATAAACTTCCAAATCCGTATGCATCATTTAATACTACCTCTCTATCTTTATTGTTTTACCTGTAAATTTTATAATCACTTAGTTACTCCACTTTCTATTTCTCTATTTTCACGCTCAACACTCTATTTTCCACTTCCCCCCTTCACCTGTTAACCCGTTAACCTGTTCACCCGTTAACCCATTCACCTGTTAACCCGTTAACCTGTTCACCCGTTAACCCCTTCACCTGTTAACCTGTTAACCCATTCACCTTTCTGGTGGAGGTGGCGGGAATCGAACCCGCGTCCAGAAAACCGATCACCCCAAAATCTACATACTTAGTTGTCTTTATCTTAAGGAAAGCAGTGAAAGACAATCAGACCTGTTTTCCTGCAGCTGATTTTTCTTGGGTAGAACTTATCAGCAATCAGTTCTACCGCATCCGTACTGTTCCGACGCCCAATCTTCTTCCGACGGACCGAAGAAGTTGAACGTTAGCAGCTTATGCTGCTAAAGAGTAATTGTTGTTTGCAGTTAATTTGCGTTTTTGTTACTTGTTAACGGAGTGGTATAACAATCTCCGGTATGCATTTAGAGCACTCTGATTCCCTGTCGAAACCATTTCACCCCCTATGAACTGTATAAAAGAACTTAAAATGGAAAACTGATTTTTGCCCCTAAAAAACTCTCTTACGATAACCAAAATAATCAATATACCTTCGCTGTCAAATAGTATTTTTGCTTGAGGACTTTTTGCCTTACAATTTTCACCTGCTTTCCCGAAAGCCACTATCCACCGTCTTTTTCACTGGCAACGGAGCTTTTCCCTTATCCCGAAGTAAAAAAAGCAATTTATAACAAGAATGAATTTTCCCAATACAGTAATACCCTAATATTGAGAGAAAAAAGCTCAGTTGTAAGGGCATCTTTCATTTTTTTTATCTCCCGATTTTCTGTTTGGAGACCAGTAGTAATCTTATTGTTCGGGGAGTAATAACTGGGGGAGCATATTCCGGAAGGCAGGAGAATATTGTATCTTACAAAAAGCTCGCCGATTCCAAAAAGTTAGCCGATTCCAAAAAGCTCGCCGATTCCAAAAAGTTAGCCGATTTCAAAAAAGGTGAGACCGATTTTACTTGACATTATATGCGATTTATATTATCGTATATATAAATAGGAAAGGGAGAACATAATGAAATTATCCGCTATATTCTACGCGATCGTGATTCTTGCGTTTTTTATGCCGTTTTTTCTGATAAGTTGTGACAAGTCAGAAGTTGCCTCCTTAAGTGGGGTAAAATTGGTTACCGGTGGTGAAGTAAAATTAGATCTAGCTAATATATTTAATGGTTCCTCGGGGGAAGGTAAATATGAAAATCCCGCAATTGGTATTCAACTATTTGCAATAGTAGCTTTTATCCTGGCGATTGCAGCACTGATTATGGCTTTGGTATTACCGCTAAAGATGTATCCTCTGCCTGCTTATATCAGCATTTTGGGAGTTATTTCACTTCAATTATTGAATATAGAAATACCGCAAATGATATCGTCATTTAGTAATTTTTTAGATGCCAATCTGAAGTGGGGAAGTACTATTTCGCTTAAAGTTCAGCCAGGTTTCTGGATAGCAAACATCGGATTTATTTTAGGGGGTATCTCCACTCTCCTTACAGGGATTAAGAAAAGCTCCGAATCTTCATATATTGAGCAGCCGGAGGAATATCCTGCCTCCGAAATTCAGGGCTGGGAAGAAGAATATCCTGCAGAGGAAACAATTTCTGAGCAGGAAGAAGAGAATATACCTCCGGAAGAGGAAATTCCCACCCTTATAAAAGAAGAGAATATACCTCCGGAAGAGGAAAATCCAACTCTTCTTGAAGAAGAAAACCCCGCTATTATAGAAGAAGAGCCGAAGATAAATTAGAGAGCAATTATTGTGGATGAGATTGCAGAGCTACGCTGGATAAGAATTTTACTGCTAATAATTGCTTTGCCGATAGTGGCATATATTCTTAAAACGCTTAAAAGTATATTCATTCCTCTGGTCTTTGCCATTTTTCTGCTTTTTCTGTTTGCTCCTCTAATCAATTATCTGAAAAAGCGTAAAATCCCGATGGCTTTGATTTTACTGCTTACTTTGGTAATTATAGCTGTTTTTTTAGGAGTAGTAATTCTGTTAATTTATGCTGCTTCCAATAGTTTAATTAGTGGTTTGCCGCGTTATCAGGATAAGTTTATTACTCTTATCTCCAAGTTTACGGAGTTCATTCAGAACCTGGCAAATAACTGGAATATCAGTTCGGAGAATATTTCCATAGCTAATATAGCCCAGATTTTGAGCAGCGGCTTTATCTCCATTCCTCAATTTCTAAGCAATACAGTGAACACTTTTGTAAGTATCATTCAGAATATTCTGTTGATTATCTTTTTCCTTATCTTTCTGCTCTTGGAAATTGACAAACTGCCTTTGCGACTGAGAAGAGCCACCACCAAATTAAGTAAGGAACAAACCCTGGATATTTTGCAAAATATAGAGAAGCAAATTCAGAACTATTTAACCATCAGAACCTTGGTTAATCTATCTGCCGCGCTGCTTTGTATGCTGTGGATGCTTATTTTCGGAGTGGATTTTATTCTGGTGTGCGGAATTTTGCTTTTTGTTTTGGATTTTATTCCTGATGTGGGTTCTATCATTTCGTCTGCAATTCCTATTCTAATTTACCTGCTGCAGAGTGGTTTCAGTTTTTTGTGGTTAATTTTTACTTTGCTTATTGTTGCCACGCAGATGCTGATTGGTAATATTATAGAACCAAAGTTACAGGGAGTGCAGTTAAATCTCACTCCCATAATGGTTTTGATTTCCTTAATTTTTTGGGGTTGGCTTTGGGGAATAGTAGGAATGCTGATTTGCGTTCCCTTAACTGCTGCCATCAATATTATTTTAAAACAGGTTGCCCCCAATAATTTTATCTCCGCTCTTATCAGCAGCGAATAATTCACTACTCCTAAAGCGAAAAAGAGAGCTTTGCAACATTGAAGATATCAGGATAGCCCTATTAAAGATAACTACCTTTTATTTGCTTGTTATCACTGGTTTTTTTTGTGCTCTTCATTCTTTATTCGTCATTTCCAGGTTTCCAGATTTCCCTGTTTTCACCCTAAAAATAAAATACAGCGTTCCCAGAAGACCGAAAGCTGCAGCCGTGATAAAATTTAAATCGGGACTTTTCTGCCAGAGAAAAGCTCCTCCAAAAGCTGCAAAAGAAACAATCACATCCCGAATCAAATAATAAGTTCCAAAAGTATATGCTTTCGCATCTTCCGGTGCCAAATCCATAATTAATGCTTTTCTTGTCGGCTCGCCAAATTCTTTCAAACCCCGAATAATAAAGGCAATAACCATTGCGGAAAAGCTATGGCTGATCAGCAGCACCAGAGGAAAAATGGTAAAATTGGCAAAAGTTATGGCTACAAAAGGTTTGCGGGTGCTTTTATCCGCCAAATAGGCAATCGGAATATAAATCAGCATTGCTGTAACCATTTCAATCGTAGTTAAAATACCAAACTGCAATTCGTTAATGTTATTATTCTCCACAACCCATACAACTACAAAGGCATACGGAATCTGTTCACAAAAACGCACCAGAATATCGGAAACAAGCAAATGCTTCAAATTGGAAGAAAAGCGGCGAGAACTTTTACTTTTGTCAGGTTTAGCTTCCGGAGGTTGATCTTGAATGAATTTGCCTTGCACCATTAACGCTACGGCAGCTAAAATAAAAGCCACCATAAAAGCATAGCGGACTCCCTGAATGCGGCCATAACGCAAAATTAAAGCACCCCCAAGAATAGGACCTAAGGACATCGGAATCCGCTTTACAATGGAATTTAAAGAAATTCCCATTGAGCGTCTATTTGCCGGAACTACCGAAGAAATCAAGCTCATTGTTGCCGGCAGGGAAATTGCCGTCCAGGAAATGAAAAAAACTGCTCCCACCAAAACAGCTATCCAGGAAGGAAAAATAACCACAATCAGATAACCGAACATTGCCATTAAATTAAAAACCTTAAGTGCCTTTTTATAGCCGAATTTATCTGCCAACCAGCCACCTGGAAAAGAATATAGGGCACTTAATAAATTATCCATCCCATTCAATAGACCGATAATTATGGAACTGCCACCCATAGCAATGATGTATAATGGCAGAAATCTTTCCGCCATTTTTTCACCCATCCCTACAAGGATAACCATTATCAGCATTCCCAATATACTGCTGTTGAGAGCAAAAAAGTGAATGATTTTAGGGATGAGACCTTCTTTCGGACATTGTTCACTTTTCATTTCGGGCATTACTAAACTCCTGTTGAAGCTAAAGCATTTCTATAATATTACTTCTCTCTTGAAAATACTTTTTTTCTCTGCCATTTATCCGGAACTCCGTTTAAGCAGGAATGACAAGGACTTTTTTACTCTAAAAAGGAAATTAGAAGAAATTTTCTTTTCTCTTTTCAGCACCGGCAGAAAACACTACATCACACAATATAAGGCAAAATTTGCAAATGCCAAGCGCAATGGTATCTCCCGTCTTTTTAAACATATTGGATAGTAACGGTAAATACCGGAACTATTAGTTATCCTTTTGTGCAAAAGGCAGATAATTGTCAACTAAATAAAGGGGTTGGCATTCCCAAAGAGACCCCGGAATTTTCTCAATAACCCTCCGATATGACTCCCGTATCGTTCTCGTATCGCGATATGGGAACGATACGGGAATCTCATTAGCCGCATAGCGGAAATAAGAAGGAATTGATTCTGTTTGTTTTGACTCTAAACCGATTCTTCTGTGGTTGCAACAAAATGCAGAAGTAACAGGAAATTTATCTTTTGTCCGATACTGTCAAAGCTGAAGCTCGGTTTAGAGTTAAAACAAAAATTCCATCCCGAAACAACCATTTCTGAACAATTCCAACCCAATTCTGCAAATGTGTAAAAAGACATTCTTTCACGATTGTAGAATTTGAGAGGTTGGTATGGCTTGGTTGCCAGTGTGCAGGATTCTTGTTTTAACTCACAATTTTTCCGATTTCAGACCAGCTACAAAGCGGTTGTAAGTGAGAAAAGATGGTGGGATGTGGTTTCATTGAAGGCAGGTGAAAATTGTAAGTCAAAACAAGCTGTTTGTTTTGACTCTAAACCGATTCTTCTGTGGTTGCAACAAAATGCAGAGGTAACAGAATATTTATCTTTTGTCCGATACTGTCAAAGCTGAAACTCGGTTTAGAGTTAAAACAAAAATTCAATCCCGAAACCATCATTTCTGAACAATTCCAACCCAATCCTGCAAATGTGAAAAAAGACATTCTTTCACGATTGTGGAATTTGAGGGGTTGGTATGGCTTGGTTGCCAGTGTGCAGGATTCTTGTTTTAACTCACAATTTTCAGGTTTGGAAACCAGCTAAAAAGCGGTTGTAAGTGAACTACAAGTGTGGGGTGTGGTTTCATTGAAGGCAGGTGAAAATTGTAAGTCAAAACAAGCTGTTTGTTTTGACTCTAAACCGATTCTTCTGTGGTTGCAACAAAATGCAGAGGTAACAGAATATTTGTCTTTTGTCCGATACTGTCAAAGCTGAAGCTCGGTATAGAGTTAAAACAAAAATTCCATCCCGAAACAACCATTTCTGAACAATTCCAACCCAATTCTGCAAATGTGAAAATGGACATTCTTTCACGATTGTGGAATTTGAGAGGTTGGTATGGCTTGATTGCCAGTGTGCAGGGTTCTTGTTTTAACTCTAAACCGATTCTTCTGTGGTAGCAACGAAATGCAGAAGTAACAGAATATTTGTCTTTTGTCCGATACTGTCAAAGCTGAAGCTCGGTTTAGAGTTAAAACAAAAATTCCACCCCGAAACAACCATTTCTGAACAATTCCAACCCAACCCTGCAAATGTGAAAAAGAACAATCTTTCACGATTGTGGAATTTGAGGGGTTGGTATGGCTTGATTGCCAGTGTGCAGGGTTCTTGTTTTAACTCACAATTTTTCAGATTTCAGACCAGCTAAAAAGCGGTTGTAAGTGAACTATAAGTGTGGGATGTGGTTTCATTGAAGGCAGATGAAAATTGTGAGTCAAAACAAGCTGTGTGCCTTTTCTGCTTGACAATCTTTTCGTGCTTTCTAAAAGAGAATTTATGCTGTTTTAATCAGTATTTATTTATATAAATTAGTTGAAATCCTGATTGCGTAGTAATGATAAGGAGCTTTTCAACTATAGGTGATATTAGCAAAGGGCGGATAAAGTTTCTAATTTTAAATAGCGCTAAGTGAATTTTGGTTTTAGCGTTTTATAAAAAGAGGTGAATTATTTTAAGTTCCAGTAAGTTGTGGGATTCCATAGCCCTGATAATGGCTTTACTGATTAGTTTGGTTTTAATTGCTTCGCTTACTCAGATAATTGTTGGTGGCTCAATATTTCATACTTTCAGTAAAGTAACTTTGCGGATTATCAATATTCTCTTCGGAATTTCCATTGTTTTCATTATTCTGATAGTGGTGATGGAAAATGGCTCTCCGGCAACTACTATGGCGTGGATCTTAGTGTTAATTTTTTTACCTGTCGTGGGTTTTATTTTGTATCTTTTTTTTGGTAGAAACTGGCGAAAAAAACGCTTATTTGGCAGAAAAGGTTATGCTGATACGCAAATTCTGCTCACTTATATTCAAAAACGCCCGATAAAAATTGAGAATGATTGGCAGAACGATTTAACTGCGAAATTGAACCGATTACTGGAAAATAACAGCAAGGCATCTTTAACCGTAAATAATACCGTAACTTTATATAACGATACAGTTTCAGCATTTAACGCAATGCTACAGGGAATAAGTGAAGCCAAACAATTCGTGCATTTGGAATACTTTTCCATCTATGCGGATGAAACAGGTTACACTTTGCAAAAAATGCTTATCCGGAAAGCGCTGGAAGGTGTTGAAATTCGTTTCATATATGATGATGTGGGATGCTGGATGCTGAAAAAGGAATTTAAACACGAATTGCGTAATGCAGGTGTGGAATTTGTTCCTTTTATGCCTGTTTGGATTCCCTTTCTAAACAGTCGCTTAAATTATCGTAATCATCGTAAACTGGTAATTGTAGATGGCAGAAAGGCATATTTAGGCGGTTTGAACATTGGCGATAAGTATTTAAGTAAAAAACGCTATTTTGGCTACTGGCGAGATTCTTTGGCGGAAATTGAAGGTCAGGCAGCTCTTGCTTTACAGGCAATTTTTTTAGCGGACTGGAATTTTGTAACCGGTAAGAATTTAATGCAGGAAGCGTTACTGGATAAATATCTTCCTCCCCCACAGGCAGATAAGCACAGATTTTTGCCGATGCAAATTGTGGCTAACGGACCCGATAGCGATTATGATAGTATTATGCAACTATATTTTGCCTGCATTACTTATGCTAAAAGCAGCATTCGTATTTCCACTCCCTATTTAATCCTGAATGAAAGTTTGCTGTCCGCGTTGAAAATAGCCGCTATCAGCAAAGTGAAAGTGCAAATTTTGGTGCCGGATAAACCAGACCACTTTCTGGTTTTTTGGGCTTCCCGCAGTTATTTTCAACAACTCTTGGAGGTGGGAGTGGAAATTTGGACCTATCAAAAGGGATTTAATCATTCCAAGGTCTTGATTATTGATGAAGAAGTATTGCTAATTGGAAGCGCTAATATGGATTTAAGAAGTTTTAACCAAAATTTTGAATTGGCTGCTACAATATATGATAAAACAGTTTGTGCTGAAGCGATAAAGCAGTTTGAGGAAGACCTGAATCACAGTAGTAAAATTAACCCGGCGGTTTTCAAACACCGCAGTATGTTTCAAAAGACCAAAGAATCCATCTGTCGTTTGGTTTCACCCTTATTATAGGATGCGCCGGGAGGAAATCCTCCGCAGCCATTTTTCGCTATCCGGTTCGTTAGCGAAAAGTTTTTAGTTAACGAAATAACCGGGGAAAAATTAACTGCAGGATGCCGTTATTCCTTAAAAAAAGGAGATAAAGTAATGAAATTCCTTCACTACCCGTTATCCGAAAATCTGGATACAATAGTTCGGGAACTTGCTAAACCTGATTCTATTCTTGTTTTTCCAACTTTAAGCGCGGCAAAAAAAGCGCAAAAAGATTTTTTAGCAAAGTGGGACCTTTCCTGGCGTCGTTTTTTCAGTATGGAAGAATTGCGCTCGGCTCTAATTTTGCCTGAACAGCCATTGCTTACTGATGATAAACGCTTACTTTGTCTTTATCTGGTGATGGATGAAAGCGAACGGCAAAATTTCAATATCTATAGTTACAGTGATATAGTTGATTGGGGAAGGCGTTTTTTTGATTTTTGGGAAGAACTGGGTGAGGAATGTGTTTCCCTTGAGGAATTGCAGGAAAAGGTAAATTCCGGAACCTTCTTTATGCAGGAATGGCAGAGTATTTATTTGCAAAAGATAATAACTATCCGCAGCAACTATTATAAATACATCTCCGCTTTAGGTTTCAGCGATGCTATTTTTTGTTTGAAGCCAGCTAATATTACAGTTCCCTGGCAGGGCTTAAACTTCTATTATATAAATCAATACTATTACAGTGCTTTGGAAAAGCAACAACTGAAAGCAATTGAAAAAGCAGGCAATAATGTTACCCTCGTTACTCACGGTTGGGAAATTCAAGGAGACCTGGATAACTGGAAAGAACAAGAGTTTTCGTTAGCAGAATCCTGGAACTCCTTACCGCAAAAACCTGTTATTAAAATGATAGAAACCGATAACGAAACACAAATGGCTTTGGCTTTTCTTTCCTGGAATCTGGAGCAGACCTGCCAAAATTGCGCGATTATTGACAGCAGCTTTCACTTAAAAAGTTACAGTCATTACTTCCCCGCAGAACATTTTGCTAAGCCGAATAACTATTCCTTCTGCGAAGGAAAGATATATAAAATGCTCGCTGCAATTTATGCCGGAATACAAGCTGTTAAAGCAAGCAGCGGCTTTCTACCTTTGAAGATATTGGCAAATTTCATTTCCGAGGACTGGTTTTGCTTTTATTTTTATGATGAGAGCTGCAATTTGGAACCCGCGGAATATATGGAACAATTACGCCTGGAGCTTAGCTTTTTAATTAACCGGGATTATCTTTATGTAGATTGTGCAATGTTTGGCACGGAGAAGAAACAGTTTCTGGGGTTGCTGGTGGAAGAATATTACCGTTTAATAAATGCTTTTAGCCAGGTGGGCAGGGTTGCAGAACTCTGCTCTTTGTTGGATAGTCCCCAGGGTTTACTATTGGATAAACTACTGGAAGATAACGAAAAGCAACTCACGGATATAATTCCTGTCTTCTGGGAACGGATGGCAAATTTCACTGCAACCGAAACCCTGGGCTTAATTAGTTCCTGGCAGCAAATTTTTACTGAGGAAAGTATTGGCTTAAATCTGCTGGATTTGCTTTTGAACTTTCTGAAGACAGCTAAAATAAGCTATAGTAGAAAAGAAATCTTATCTCCCGAATGGGAAATAAGCAATTTACTGGATACGCGTAATCGTAGTTTTTCCACCGTTGCTTTTTTGCAAATGATTGAAGGCAAAGTTCCTTCCAGTCCAACTCCCGTTTGGTTATTCAATGAAGCACAAAGAGCTAAATTGGGCTTGAAAACCTTTGATGATATAAGAAACTGGGAACGCTACTATTTCTTCCGTTTGCTTCTGTGTTCTGAACGGGCAGTTTGTTTCAGCTATGAAAATCAGGAATTTGCAATCATTCCCAGTTCCTTTTTAGGAGAACTGAAAGACCTGTTGCAAAATGACGAAACAGCTAAATTTCAAAAACGCAAAGTGACTGTTTCCCTGCCTGAGGTTTATAACTTTGAACTGAAGTGCGAACCAATTCCCCGGCTGGAAGATAGTGAATACTGTGCTGTAAATAAAGATATGGATGACGATTTCTTTATTATCCCTTCCGATCCTGTAGCAGATTTCACTACCAATAATATTTGTTTTACTGCGTCCGCGCTTATCCAGTTTCTTAAAAATCCCTTCCTTTGGTATGTGGAAAATAAAAGCAAAATCTATCTTCAGAATTGGGAAGCAGCTGAAACAATAAGCTATAAACTCTTCGGCAACATAATGCATACCTATTTTTCCACTACTTTGGCAGAGCTTAGCGGAATTCACGAAAGCTGGAACTGCCTGGATGATCTTTTCGGTAATAGCGAAAAACTGGAAAAACAATTAAAAAGCGTTATTGCTTCCGATAAGATGAAATACCAAATCCCGAAAAACTATAATGCCGATTTCCTGGGAGAAATTCTGGCAAAAAAACTGGCTCAGTCACTTTTCTTTTTCTATAATGACTGGCTGAAAAAAAAGGTGGAAGGAAGACGCTTCAAACTTATTCCGGAAACAGAAGAACAAACCAAAGAAGAAAAACTATGTAAACCACTGTCTTCTTTTCAATTGGGAAATAGGGATTATATTCTTTCCCTGCGCGGAAAAGCTGACCTTAGGATTGAGCTGGAAAATAAAGCTCTGATTGTGGACTTCAAAACCGGTAGTCATGACTACCGTCAGCTTTGTGTTTATGAATGGTGCTATTATCTCTTGGATGAGGTCTTGCCTCCGGATGCGGTTTCTTCCATCTTTTGGAATATTCTGGACCCCACGGATAGAACAGAAGGAGTGAATGAAGAAAAACGCAATAAGCTGAAACAACAAATATTGGAGAAAATTACAGATTGCCTGGAAAATGGCTATAGCACAATTACTAAGACAACAGATAGACAGCGCCTGAAAAATATTACCCGGGCAGATTTAATAGGTAAAAAAGGAGGTGACAAATGACCCCCAATAACTGTCGTATCATTTGTGCCAGCGCCGGAACCGGTAAAACCTACCGCCTTTCTGTGGAATACCTTTCGCTGATTCTGAAATATTACGGAAATAGCGAATTCTCTCTGGATAATATTCTGGTGCTAACCTTCACGCGTAAAGCCACAGCTGAAATTAGAGAACGCATCATCAAACACTTGGAACTGCTTCTTGCCACACCCGAAACGGAAGAAGAACAAAAAGAACAAAGAGAACTCCTGCAAAACCTGAGGATACTTAATAACCTTAAAGATACCCCCTTAAGCGAACAGGAAAAAAATCTGCTTCTTAGCGCCAGAAAAGAAATTATTTGTGATCAAAGTCATTTGCAGGTGATGACTATTGATTCTTACACAGGGCATATCTTTAGAAATATCGTGCGTCCTTTACGCAATATTGAACGCTACGAAATTGATACTCAAGCAGTGCAGAAAATTATGCCTTTCCTGCTTGACCATCTGATGCAACCGGAGCTCAGAACCCGTTTTGAAACCCTGCTAAGCAGAAAAGTAAGCCGATCTTTAGACGATTATACTTCGTTTTTCAGTTCTTTGATAGAACGGCGCTGGCTTTTTTATATGCTAACTATGAGAATAGCGGCTAATCCTTCGCTAAATAGAAATTTGTTGCTTAATAATCCCAAAACCGATGCGGAAAAATATAAACAAAACTTCCTGCAGGCAATGCAACAGCTTATTTCTCAAGTAAATGAAATTCGTTCTGCTGCAGGACATAGCAATTTGGAGGACTATTTTCTTAAGGATTTTAAAGCTCTGGCAGTGAAAGGAGCATTAACTCCAATTGAAATTATGCAGAACTTAAAAGAACTAACTCCCGATACTGCAGAAAAACTGCTTACTATAATGGATAAAAGTAATATCTGGAATAAACAAAAAATAAGCGTTAAGAAGTATAATGCGGAAAATATTGAGCTGCAACAAACGCAAGATGAAGCTAAACACGCATTAGCTGATTATCTGATGGTGGAATTGTATCTTCCCGAACAAGAGGAAATTTTAACTTTATGGGCAAGCGTTTTAAAAGAATATGACCGTCTGATATATCGTTATAAAAAGCTAACTTATGAAGATATAACCTGGTTTACTTTTGCAGCCCTCTTCAGTGAAGAACCTCCTTTTTTAGATCCTGCCAGTGCAGATTCCGCTACCGAATTTTATCAGTTCTTAAGCCATAGAACCCGTTTTTTACTGATTGACGAATTTCAGGATACCTCGCTTATCCAATTTAATGTCCTGAAACCTATCATTGAAGAAATCACAGCCGGAGAAGGTTCTAAACCCTTCGGGGGCTTGATTGTTGTGGGCGATGAAAAACAATCTATTTTCGGCTGGAGAGGTGGTGAAAGGGATTTATTATTGCATTTGAAAGATATTTTCCCCGCTCTAAGCGAGGTGGAAATTGAAGCACTGGAATTAAGCTATCGCTGCGGTCCAACTTTAATGGAATTTCTCAATAAAGTGTTTGCTAATGCCGAATTGCACAATTTACTGCAGGAAAAAGAAATGCAATGGAAATATAATCATATAGATAGTGCTGCTATTCAAGAAGAACCGGGAACTGAAATTGAATTTTGCCTGAAGAATTTCTCTACCTCTGCCACTAATGATAACGATAAAAATATCTATACCGATTTTGTGGAAAGAATGGTGAAACCTGCCTTGGAAAAAGATGCTTCCGGCTCCATCGCTATTTTATGTAGAACTAATGAAGAACTGGCAAAAATTCAACAGACCTTGGATAATAGCCAGATAACCAGTTTGTTCCAACCCAACAGATCTGTAATAAGCCATCATTTCGTTGCTCCTTTAATGTCCTGGCTGCGTTTTCTATCCTGGGGTGACTGGATAGATTTTATCGCATTTTTGCGTTCGGACTATGTGCTGATCAATACCAAAGTTTTGAAACAGACCTTAAATGTTATCTCCCGTATTATAGACCTTCAAAAGGATAGCGCCAGACCCGTAAAACCAAATTTTTCCGCTATTCCGGTAGTTAATGAATTCTATCAACTTTCCCTGAAACAGCAAAACAAACAGGCAACGGCAATTTGCCGGGAAATAATAGACCTCTGCTTACCTGACAAACAACCCAATGAAAGGGACTATTTGAATTTGCATCGCTTTCTGGATATTATGGCAACATACCAATTGACCTCAGCTGATAAAGGAACTTCTTTGCCTGACCTGCTGAACTATTTACAGGAAAATGCTGCTTCGGATGATTTCAAACAAGTTTCCGTGAATGCCGATAACAGCTTGCAGCTGCTTACTATCCATAAATCCAAAGGACTACAATTCAAACGGGTTTTTGTGTTCTATAACTTTTCCGGTAAACATAATGAAAGCAATAATTCCCTGGATTGGGCATTGGAGTATGAAGGAAAGACCTTTAATCATATTTTGGATTACGGCATTAGCTTACACTATCAGAAAATCCTGAAGTCCTCAAGCTATGCCAATCTTTATCTGCAAGCTCAAAAAAGAAAACAGCTGGAAGAAATGAATAACCTCTATGTTGCTTTCACTCGTGCCAAACAAAAATTGCATCTTTACTTCGGCTATACATTGAAAGAGGGCTGGGATGAATATTATAATGCCCATAAAGATAAAAACCTGCCCGCTGTGCTCTGTAATGCAGTTCTTTCCTATTTTCAGAATACAACTCCCGATGAACAAGGTATTTATAGGCAAAAGGGCTGCCTGGAAGAAAACGGAAAAGATACAAACGCAGCAAGCAAACCTCCTCTAAATACAGCGGAACAAGTGAATGCCCGTTTTAAAATTTGCCATCAAAGAACTATTGCAGGAGATGAATTAGTGCCGAAAGAACTTCCCCGGGTGAAAGACCTGAAAAACTATTATTTAACCGAACGCCCAAATCTGATTGGCGATTTACTGCACTTTTATCTATCCTTCATTATTCGCAACGAAGCAAAAGAACATCAATATGCACTCCGCCGATGCTTAAATCGCTATGGAGCAATTTTACCGGTTTCGCAAATAGAAAAATTGGCAACGCGCTGCCAAAATGTCTGCACAGCAAATCCTTATCTATTTACCCCCGGTTGGAATAAAATCTTCACCGAACAGGAAATAATCTTCTCTGGCAATGTGCTGAGGATTGACCGTTTGATGGTTAACACCTCAGAAAAAGAAGCTTTAATTGCGGATTACAAAAGCGGAGATAGTTACGATCCCAAACAGCTTTCAGAATACAAAACGGCACTAACAATGCTGCCTGTTTTTAAAGGATACAATATCAATACAAGGATTGTGAGTATTTAGTGTAAGGACTGTTAAAAACGGTGTGTAAGCCCCTCGGGAAAAAGGTTGAGAGGGTTGAGAGGGTTGAGAGGGTTGAGAGGGTTGAGTAAAGCCCCTTAGGGCGACACATTGATAGCGACGGGTGCGTAAGCCCCTCGGAAAATGTAAGCCCCGATTTCTTTTTTTATTTTCTCTTGTTTGATCTTGCCTGCACCCAAAAATAACTGGGTTCAGGAAGGTTGACCTCCCGGACAACCACCTCCTATCCTTTTTATCCTATTCTTCTTTATGGATTTCCAACAAAACTATTGACTAAAACCTCAAGCCAAAAGATAAGGATAAATTGAGAAATAACTAATTGGAAAAAGCAATGCTAAAAGCTAAAATTTTTGTGCAACTAAAAGCCAATGTCCTTGATCCGCAAGGCAAGGCAGTTACCAATTCTCTGCATAATCTGGGTTACGCAGATGTAGTTGAAACCCGCATCAGCAAATATATAGAAATGATATTTGGCAGTGAAGACAGAGAAAAGGTAACCAGCGAAGTGGAAAATATCTGTAACGACCTTTTAGCAAATCCTAATACCGAAACCTATCTTTACGAAATCGTTTCCATGGAGTAATGTTTTGCGCATCAGTGTAGTAACTTTTCCCGGTTCCAATTGTGATCACGATGCTTACCGGGTTTGCCAAAGCCGAGGTCATCAAACAAAACTTATCTGGCATAAAGATACGAACCTGGAAAATCCTGACCTGGTTATTTTACCGGGTGGTTTTTCTTATGGCGATTATCTTCGTTGTGGCGCTCTGGCAAGATTTTCTCCCATCGTAAAAGAAGTGATTGCCTTTGCCCAAAAAGGAGGTTTACTGCTCGGAATATGCAACGGTTTTCAAATTTTAACGGAATGTGGTTTACTACCCGGCACTTTGTTGATGAACGCTTCGCTGCATTTTATTTGTCAGCATCAATTTGTGCGGGTAGAAACAGCTGCCAGCCCTTTTACTACAGGCATTGGCAAAGGTAGAATCTTAGACCTTCCTGTAGCCCATAAAGAAGGTAATTTTTATATTGAATCCGATGGTTTAAAACAACTGCAAGATAACGACCAAATTCTTTTTCGCTATTGCAACAAGCTTGGCATTACGGATAGCGAAAGCAATCCCAATGGCTCGTTAGATAACATTGCCGGCATTTGTAATGAACAGCGTAACATTTTAGGGATGATGCCTCATCCTGAACGCTCTGCCACAGATACGGTTTTAACTCAAGATGGAAGGTGGATTTTTGCCTCCTTGGAAAAAGCTCTTTAGCAGCTTCCTGAAACTGATAATTCCACCTGCCTGTCTGGTTTGTGGAAAGCGGCTGGAAGACCGCCATCAGGTTATTTGCTCTGATTGTGAAACCAAGCTGTATTTAATGGAAGAAGGCACCTGTCCTGTTTGTGGTAGCATCAATCAGAATATTCCCTGCGAGGTCTGCGCTGAAAGCAATTTTGCCTTTGATTCCGCGATGTCTGTGTTTCACTATACAGGAACGGCTAAAGACCTGATTCATATTTTAAAATATGAGGGCTATACCTCACCGGCAGGATATTTTGCTTTACCCCTTGCAGAATTTATTGAAAGTAAACCGCAATTGATGAAGTATGACTTTCTTTGTGCTGTCCCTTTGCACAGAGTAAGGAAAAGAGAACGCGGATACAATCAATCCGATTTGATTGCTTATACGGTTGCCAAACTACTGGCTATGCCCTATTTGAACCCTGTGCAGCGTAAAATAAATACTTTAAGCCAAACCCTGCTTTCTCGCGAACATAGAATAAAAAATCTAAGCGGCGCTTTCCAGGTAAAAGATAAAAGCAGGGTAGAAGGAAAAAATATTATCCTGATTGACGATGTTTTCACCACCGGTAGCACTCTGAATGAAATTGCCAAAGCCCTTCGTTCAGCTGGAGCTGCAAAAATTTGCGCCATAACGGTTGCCCGAGCTTGAGATGAATAAAGAATTTTGGGAAATTAGACCTGAGACCTCCGAAGGCGAAATAAACGAAATGCTTGAGAAGGTGGCAAAATTTATTGCCGAACGGCATTTAGCTCCTGCAGGAATACTCCTTTTTGAATCCATCCGTCCGTTACACGGAATTGGAAGTCAGGCACTGTTTTTTATTTTACCGGTAGCGGAAATCATATTTGATTCCAAAAAGTATCAGCAATTTGCCATTATGATGGAAGATGAAAACAACCTGAAGAAGCTTATTAAAAGAATGGATGAGCTGGACGAACTTTATAACCGGGAACGCAGAGAGCAAAACAAGCTGAAAAGACAGCACCGCAAAGCTAAAAGAAAGCTATTACTACAGAAAATTTTTAAGACCAAAAATAAAACTGCTTGAATAAGTGGAGGATATATGCAATACGATGAGAAACGCCTTGCCCGTATTGTTGCTACTGATTGTGGCAGCACTACTACTAAGGCAATATTAATTGAATGGGTGGATGGAGAATTTCGTCAAACCATTCGCGGGGAAGCTCCTACTACTGTAGAAGCACCCTTAAACGATGTTACTAAAGGTGTTATCAATGCCACTCAGGAATTGGAAGAACTGGCACGCTTGAAATATCACAATCCTAATATTAAATTTATGGAAAACGGGAAATTCGTAATCCCGCGGAAAGGTGATATTGGCGTTGATGCCTATGTATCAACATCTTCTGCGGGTGGCGGCTTGCAAATGATGGTAACCGGAGTTGTTGCTTCTATGACAGGTGAAAGCGCTGAAAGAGCAGCTTTAGGAGCTGGAGCAATTGTAATGGACCTGATTGCCAGTAACGATAAAAGAATGAACCACGAAAAGATTGAACGCATTCGTGAACTGAGACCCGATATGATTTTAATGGCTGGTGGTGAAGATGGCGGCACAGTTAAACATGTAGTAGAAATGGCTGAATTAGTTGCCAGTGCAGACCCTAAACCCCGTCTTGGTTCAGCTTATAAACTGCCCGTTATCTATGCCGGTAATAAAGATGCCCGGGAAGAAATTATCAAAGCCCTCGGAGAAAAAGTAGATTTGATTATTACCGATAACATTCGTCCCAAACTGGAAATTGAGAACCTTCTTCCTGCCCGGGAAAAGATTCATAACCTCTTTATGGAACATGTTATGAAACAGGCACCCGGCTATAACAAACTGATGGAATGGACGGTTGGTCCTGACCACGAACAAGTTCCCATTATGCCAACTCCGGCAGCCGTGGGAAATATTATGCAGGCAATTGCTAAAGATGAAAATATTGAGGTTGTGGGTGTTGATATCGGTGGCGCTACAACTGATGTCTTCAGTGTTTTTACCAAGGATTTTATTTTTAACCGCACAGTTAGTGCCAATTTGGGTTTAAGTTACAGTATTTCCAATGTGCTGGCTTCTGCGGGACTGGAAAATATTATGCGCTGGGTGCCTTTTGATATTGATGAAAGCGAACTGCGCAATATGATTAAAAACAAGATGATTCGTCCTACTACGATTCCTTCCCTGTTAGAAGAACTTGTTCTGGAACAGGCAATTGCCAAAGAAGCATTGCGTTTGGCTTTTGAACAGCATAAATCCTTTGCCAGCTCTTTAAAAGGAATGCAAAAACAGCGCGATATTTCGGAGGCATTTTCTCAATCCGTTTCCGGCGAAACAATTGTGAATATGATGACGCTTAACCTCCTGGTTGGCAGTGGAGGTGTTCTTTCCCATGCTCCCCGCCGAAACCAAACTGTTCTAATGTTAATTGATGCTTTTCTCCCCGAAGGCATTACCCGTCTTTCCGTAGATAGCATTTTTATGATGCCGCATTTGGGTGTGCTTTCTGAAATTAGTGCTAAAGCAGCTACTGAGGTTTTCCGTAAGGATTGTATGGTATATTTGGGAACCTGTGTAGCCCCCGTTGGTAAATGCAAGATTGGTAAACCGGCTCTTTATGCCAAACTGGAATTACCCGATGGCACTGTTTTTGAAGAAGATATTCCTTTTGGTGAAATGCGTTTAATTCCCTGCGGAGTAGGCCAAATAGCTAAAGCAACACTGAAAACGCATAGTGGCTTGATTCTGGATAGCGAAAAGAAGAAAGAAATGACCGTTGACCTTTATGGTGGAGTTGTCGGCATCGTTTTAGATACCAGAGGGCGTCAACCCTTTGTTCTTCCAGCAGATAAAACAGAACGCATTGCCGCTCTTAAAAAGTGGATGAAAGAACTGAAAATTTACCCGGAACATATTTTGTCATAGGAGGATAAAATGGGACAAGCTTATTCTGCCGGTTTAACCGTTACCGATAACATCATACTGCATAAAGAACGCATCCTCCCTCTCAAGGGTCAGGTGCTTGTAAAAAAAGGCGATAAAGTAAAAGCTGAGGATGTAGTTGCCGAAACCTTATTACCAGGCAAAGTATTACCTTTCAATCTTGCCAATAAACTTGGCGTAACTCCCCAGCAATTAGTAAATTATATAAAAATCCAGCCGGGAGATAAAATCACTAAAAAGACCGTCTTAGCCGAAACAAAGGGTCTTTTCGGACTGGGAATAATGAAAACGGAAGTTCTATCCCCCATTGAAGGTGAAGTGGAAAATATTTCTTCCGTAACAGGCCAAATCTTACTCCGCGAACCACGCATTCCGGTTCAGGTGAAGGCATTCATTGATGGCTTGGTTACCGATATTATAGAAGACGAAGGTGTAATCATTGAAAATAAAAGTGCTTATGTTCAAGGGATTTTTGGTCTTGGAGGAGAAACCTTCGGCGAATTGAAAATGATAGCAGATAGCCCTGATGATGAATTGGATGTTGCCAAAATTGATGCTTCCTGTGCAGGTAAAATAATTGTTGCCGGTGCTTTTGCACCTTATCATGCTATTGATATTGCTCGCAAAAATGGAGTTAAAGCTATTATTACCGGCGGTATAGACGATCAGGATATTAAAAAACTGCTCGGTTATGATATCGGCGTTGCCATTACCGGACACGAAAACATCGGAATTACCATCGTTTGCACCGAGGGCTTTGGCAGAATTAATATGGCACAAAAGACATTTAATTTGTTAAAGCGCTTTGAGGGCTATAAAACCTCCATCCATGGCAAAACCCAAATCCGCGCTGGAGTTATTCGTCCCGAAATTATTATTCCCCTGGAGTTTGAAGAACAGGAACTGGTCGCTAAAGAAGAAACTATGCCGGTTTTGGAAATAGGAACAGTTATCAGGATTATCCGCCAACCCCATTTCGGACGCATTGCTAAAGTTACGGCTCTGCCCGAAGAACTTACCAAAGTAGAATCGGAAACCCTTGTTCGTGTTCTGGAAGCAGAATTTGAGGACGGTTCTAAGGTTTCTTTACCTCGCGCCAATGTGGAAGTGATAGAATCCTAAACAAAAGATATTAGCCCCGGAGGGCAGTATTCTATGCCTGCTGGTTGAGAGGGTTTAATAACGGAAGGTTGACATCCTCGTCAACCTGCGGTATTAAACAATCAAGAATGCGGAGCTTCAGCAAGCTCCGGTACACAGTTGACATCCTTGTCAACCTGCGGTATAAACAATCAAGAATGCGGAGCTTCAGCGAGCTCCGGTACACAGTTGACATCCTCGTCAACCTTGGATCACCAAATCAGACCTAAAAAAATCCTGTAAATCCCTGTCATCCTGTTCATCCCAGACCTATTCTTTTATCCTCAAAACCTGTAAATCCCTATCATCCTGTTCATCCCAGACCTATTCATTTATCCATCAAATCCGTGTAGCTTATTTTCTTTCCGTTTCAGTAGATTGGCATTTGTAACCACTGTTACGCTGCTGAAAGCCATTGCCATTTCCGCAATTACCGGATGCAAGACCCCAAATGCTGCTAAGGGAATCGCAATCAAATTATAGAAAAAAGCCCAGAACAAATTTTGTTTAATTTTGGTAAAGGTCTTTCGGGAAAGTTCTATCGCCATTGGAATCAGTTTCAGATCGTTATGCAGGAGGGTTATATCTGCCGTCTCAATGGCAATATCGGTTCCCAAACTCATTGCAAAGCCAATATCTGCCTGTTTTAAAGCAGGAGCATCGTTAATGCCATCCCCCACCATTCCAACTACTAAACCTCTTTCCTGTAATTCCTTAATTTTCATTGCTTTATCGCCAGGTAGAACAGGAGCCAGCACTTCTTGAATACCGCATTTTTCAGCAATAGCGATAGCTGTTTTTTCCTGGTCTCCACTAACCATAATGCTTTTAATTCCTCTATTCTTCAAATCGGCAATCACTTCGGCAGCGTTATCTTTAATTGTATCAGCAAGATAGAACCAGGCAAGCAATTCCCCTTCTGTTGCCAGTCCAATTTGGGTGGCATAGTTTAGTGATTCTTCAGTAAAGGATTTCAGGGCTATTCCCTCTTCCTGCAGAAAGTCCGCACTACCCAAAAGATATTGTTTTCCGTATATTTTGCCTTTAACTCCTTTGCCGGGGATAGCAATAAAATCCTCCCGCACAGGTAGTTCCATAGTATTTGTCGCTTTCACGAATGCCACAGCTAAGGGATGTTCTGATGCCTGTTCCAAGGCAGCTGCAAGCGTTAAATTTTCCTTTTCAGTTCCCTGGAAACAAGCTGTCTTAAGCAATTGCAGAACGCCATTAGTCAAAGTTCCCGTTTTGTCAAAAATCATTGTATTCAGTTCTCGCATTCTTTGTAATGCTTCGCCGTTGCGAATTAAAATCCCTTTTTTGGCTCCCAATCCACTTCCCACCATTAAAGCGGTAGGAGTTGCCAAACCCAGTGCACAAGGACAGGCAATTACCAAAGTTGCGATGGAAGCCATCAAGGCAGCTGCCAAACCTTTTACTGGAACCTGCAAGGGAATAACGCTTATGATAACAGAAGCAAGACCTTGCATTGTATCGGGAAAAAGCATCCACACCGCAAAAACAAGCACTGCCAAACATAGCACCACGGGAACAAAAACAGCTGTTATCTTATCTGCCAGCAATTGAATAGGCACTTTAGAATGCTGTGCTTCGCTAACCATCTGTATCACTTGTGCCAGAAAGGTCTCTTTTCCTACTTTGGTTGCCTGCACTTCCAGATAGCCATCAAGGTTGATTGTTGCCCCTAACACATTATCATTCGGCTTTTTAGCCACCGGAAGGGACTCCCCTGTTGCCATTGACTCATTTACTGAACTGCTTCCTTTAACGATAATCCCGTCAGTAGGAATTTTTGCTCCGGGCTTAACGATAAATATATCTCCCGCTTTCAGTTGGCTAATGGGAATTTCTTTTTCTGTGCCCGCATCCAGAATAATTGCCGTTTTAGCTCCCAAACCTATTAGCTTTCTAATTGCTTCCGAAGCAGTCCCTTTCGCTTTTGCCTCCAGATAACGACCGGTTAAATGAAAAGAGATAATCATCGCGGCAATACCGGCAAAACTATTTGCCGCAATGTCTTTTATGAACAGAGATAGAGGAGCTGCCAGCAAAGAAGCGATTGTGCCCATTGCAATTAGCACATCCATATTGGCACTGCCGCTTTTAACTGATTTGTAGGCAGATAGATATACGCTTCTTGCCGGGAAAATCATCGCCAGCAAACTTAATATCACCATCAGCCAGGCATCTATCTGTTCGCTAAAAATTGCTCTTCCCAAAAGCATATCGGGAATCATTAACACTAAGACCAAAGCGGTAATCAACCAGGAAAGCCCCATTTTCTTTTTTGCTGTCTGCATTTGGCGGATTTGCTCCAGTTCTTTATCTGCTTCTGTCTCTTTCACATTAAAGCCAATTTTTTCAATTGCCTGCTTAAAATCAGCAAGCGTTAATTGCTTGTCATCGTAAACAATGTATGCTTCTTCCAGAGCGAGATTTACATTTGCCTCGCTAACACCTTTCAGTTGTGATAGTGTTTTTTCAGCTCGCGCACTGCAAGCAGCGCAATGCATTCCTTCAATACCAAGAGTGATTTTCCTTTGCATAATTTTTCATCCTTTTGCTGCTAATTTCCACCTTAATGATATGATATTCCAAAACTGAATATAAGCAAAGAAAACTCTTTACCGCTATTCTTTCGTTTTACATTACCCGGTAACAGTAAAAAAACCCTTTCCCGAAACTTATTAATGCTGTATATTTGAATAGAGTTAGCTGTTTTCCATTCTCCATTCTCAATTGTTCACCCTTCACCGTTCACCTTTCACCGTTCACCGTTCACCGTTCACCCTTCACCTTTCACCGTTAACCTTTCTATAAACTGACACCCAAAGCTGCAAGTTGTGACACAAGGGGAAAGTGGAGATAAGGCTTTGATTGGTGGAGAGATACGATGGACTGGCTTTGGAAATGTCCAAGCGCCTATTTGGACGTTTTTGGACTGTTTGCTGACACTATTACTGCAAATTAGCGAGGCGTTTGGACAGGCTTTGGAAAGAGCAGTTGGGAAAATGGAACTTTGAAATTAGAAAAAGCGCAATTGGAGTGCGATTGTGCCGATCAGGAAAGCTCCGTAATTCCAATCCGAGTCTAAAACCAGAACCGGATAGTCTATATTAAATGGTTGGAGGATAATCTGTTGCCTGTGGTTGTCGATCTGTACCTTCTTGATGGTGAGACCATCGTCAGTCCTTACAACTGCAATTTTGCCATCGGCATTTTCCCAGCTTAGATCGCTCTTGATGACCACAATGTCCTGATGCTGGATTACGGGCTCCATGCTCTGCCCATTTACTTGAAAGACAGTGTATTGCTTGGGGTTCCCGGGTAGGAATGAGACAGGCAATTGGATCTGACCCACCTGACTCCACTCGTCCTTGATCTCCATCGGAGGTCCGGCAGCGATCTCACCCACTATGGGAAAGGTGATTGACCGAGTAGGATCGAAGTCTTGATTGGTGATAGGATGCAGGATTGGCGAGATTATGGTGGAAATTGAGTTGTCTGCATTGGTTTGGTTTGTAGGAGCCGGATTGGATTGGATAAGCTCTTGAAACTCGTCTTTAGCATACATAGAACCGCTTCCGGTAAAGAGCCAGTGGAGGTTGATCTGATCTTTGGAGAGGGCTTCCAAGAACTCAGGATCGGGATATCGCTCATTCAATTTGTATCTTGATAGGGAGGCACGGGAGATGCCATACTTATTGGCAAACTGGTAATCCTTAAGGCGCATGGCCTTAATCACCAAGCTAAGGCGTTGTCCTATTGTAGGTTTATTCATTGTTGACTCCGTATAGCAACTTTACCATTGACCGATTCCTTGTGGCTGCAATTCTGGTTCCTGATGCCAGTCTACCGGGAGGTGGATTGGAGTCAATACTAAAGTGCATACTGTGACTCTGGCGGATAATAAGTGATTGCCGGACAATCTTTAAGAAATCCCGCAAACTGAGCGGAAAGGACTTCCCAAGATTCTGCCGTTGTGGTTATTAGCACCCCCAATACTAGATAGAGAGGTGTAGCATGACTACAGCGAAAGCAAAACCAAGCGGAAGGCATAAACTGGCGAAATGTGGGGATGTCCAAGCGGGTATCCCCGTCCAAGTGGGGGGTGAAAAACAGCCTAAATCATTGATAACTATGGTGAGAGGGCAAAATGTCCAAGCGCTTAGCCTCATTTTACGGCAGTCCCTGGGAAAATGTCCAAGCGGGTCACGGTTCTTAAAGGATATACAGATGGATTGTAGAGTCGATTACATCTGGCTGCCCTTGGACAGGGTAGCCATGCTGCTGGGCAAGAACCTGAAGACGATCAGGCGCATGGTAGCGGCCGGGAAACTGATAGCTCTCAAGCATCAGATACCCACCAAAAACGGAGCCACGATCAAGACTTTCATCCTGGCTACGGAAGAGATCATTGCTGCCGAGTATGAGCATTATCGGGATAAGCTGAGAAGACCGGAACTCTATTTCGAGGAAGAGATCAAACTGGGCGAGTTTTGCTTCCCCAGTGTCTTCCTGGTCTATTACAATGATGAGGGATCTGAAACGGAGTCTGATTCTGGATCAGTTACTAAGTCAGATTCTTCAGACAAGTCTGTATCTGTATCTAAGCGCATTGTATCTGGAGGTCATGATGTATCCGCTTGATGAAAGACCCACTCCAGAGTTCTATGACCAGTATAAGGCAAAGCTGGCAGAGTTGAATGAGCTATTGAAGCACCAAGGTCTATCCTTGGAGATCAAGCCAGGCGGCAGATGCTTTGTAGTGGACAGGACCAGAAAGGATGCTCCGGAACCCGATAAGAGCCATCTGATCGCCTACGCTGAGCAGTTCAATAAAGATACCACGTTGCCGGATAAGGACGATGAGGATAAAGAGGACTACTATGGATATGACGAGCAGAAGTTCTTTGAGGTGGTAATCTCCCAGATTCATGACGCCAAAGATAACGATGTGGTGATCGACCTCTATCCCGACTACATCGACCTGGCTCCGGTGGAAGAAGAGAAGCTGCTGCACAAGGAAGAGGCGCAGCTCTATGCACAGTTCTGCTTCGAGGCGATAAAGAGGCTGGATGCGGCACAATCGCGTACCACTGCCTGGAAGCGGATCACTACCGACTACAATGCGGGCAGGATAGTCCCGGAACTGAGGGAAATGAAAGGTCCAAGGCAGGAACGGGCACTGCGGGAATGGATCAAGACCTACTATGAGAGCAACTTCAATATGTTCGCCCTGATCCATAAGAGCAAGAGCACCCGCAAAGAGCGCAAGATCACCTTTCATGAGCAGCAGTATCTGCTCAACAAGCTGCTCAGCCCCAACCGGATCAAGATCGGTTCCGCCATCGTCAATATGAAGCAGATGTCCAGGCAGGGCTTTCTGGATTCACCAACCCATGAACGGACTTTGAGACGCTGGTGCGAGGAATGGGCAGAGACCCATCCGGCTGAGTGGTTCCAGGCCAGAGAAGGCAGTAAATATGTATCCGAGCGAGTCATCAAGTCCATCCGCAGAGACGATAGCAGCTTAGCTGTGGGCGAAGTATGGGTGGCGGATGGACATACCCTCTCCTTTGATATCATCAATCCCCAGACCGGCAGAGCCCAACGCATGACCATGATCATGGTGATGGACTGGGCAAGCAGGTATCCGGTGGGAGCATCTTTGGCCTTTACCGAGGATAGCCAGCATATCCTGACCGCCTTCCGCAATGGCTTCATTAACGCCTCGCAGATCGCCGATAATGACAGACAGACGATGGCAGTTCTGCCCCAGTACGTCTATCTTGACAATGGCAAGGCCTTCAGGTCAAAGCTCTTTCATGAACAGTGGGAGGATCATGACCTGAACAAGGAACTGGGCGGCATCTTCCCCAGGCTCGATATTGGAGTACGATTCGCGGAGAGTTACAATGCCAGGGCCAAGATCATCGAACGGTTCTTCAAGACCTTCCAGGAGCAGTTTGAGCGGTTCATCTCCACCTTCCGGGGAGCCAGCGTTGCCGATAAGCCAGCCCACTACGGCAGAAACGAGAAGTGGGCAAAGAAGTTGTATACCGGCAAGCCGCCTACCATAGAAGAAACGATGCAGATGATCAACTTCTACGTGCGAAAATGCTATGGAGAGACACCGCATGGCTCATTGCAGCATCGGACTCCCTATGAGGTCTTCAGTGCTGCCAGGATAGCCGAGAATCGCCAGATCGAGATCTCCAGGCTCAACTTCATGATGATGGCAATGGAGCGCAAGAACATCCGCAATGAAGGTATCCGGCTCAACAAACTGCTATATTGGGACAGGAAGCTGGTCGATCATGTGGGACAGCCCTGCATCATTCGGTATGACTATAGCGATGCCAGATGGATCGTAGTCTATGACAAGAACGACACCTTCATCTGCCAGGCGGCGCTGCGGCAGACCCAGCATCCCTTCATTGAGGTCTCGATGGACAAGGCAGTCTCGCACAAAGCACTCAACAAGGAATACAATGAGATCAAGAAGCTGAGGCGGGATAAGGAACGCAGCGCTCAGAAATGGGTGATGTCTGCTCAGGAATCGGTGGATGCGCTACTGAGGCAACATGCAAAAAGACCGACAGAGCCAGATGAACTGGAAAACAAGGAATCGCTGTTCAATAGTCCACCCATGCTGGAAGCACCGCCACCTGATCCGGATGAGATCATCGAAGAGATGACCAGGCAAGCCATGCGCAACATGCCACTGCATCCGAGTATGCTTGATAACAGAGCAAACACTGAGCATCAGGATGATGAAGCTGAACAGGAAACGCCGTATGATGCCAAGTGCAGGAAGGATGAGGAAATCAGAACCGTACTTGAGCGGATGGGCTTTGATCGTCGGGAATTCAGGGGTGAGATCCCTCAGTTCTTTATCGACATGGCCAACAACCATATCCGCAAGCAACAAAAAGAGCACAACAAAGCACAGACAGACAATCAAACAAAGCCTGATAAGGCAACAAGCGAACAGAACAAACAACCAGATCATGACGATACAGATAAACGCCAACACAATCTTGATGAGATAGATATTGAACTTATGCGCTCTGAGGGCATCCCCATACCTGGTGAAGATGAAGAGGAAGAAAGCACTCAGGAGCCCATAGAATACCTGGATAAAGAGACGCTCCGCAGAATCGGGATCTTTAAATAGGGGGCGGCCATGAAACAGGGAAAACTGATAACTACAGCCAATGTAGTCAAGGCCGACCGTGCCATCGAATATCTACAGCGTAGGCCGAAACTGGAGTTAGTGGGCTTGGGCCTGGTGTATGGTAAACCCGGTCTGGGCAAGAGCACCTGGGCAAGCAGAACTGCCTTCAGCAAGGGATACATCTATCTACGGCTGGAATCAACCACTACTCCCAAGAACTTTGCACAAAGGCTGCTCAACTCACTAGCCAGCAGATACAACTACGGGAACGTGCCCACCTGTGGAGCTACCAATACCATCTTCAAACGCTGCATGGCGATCCTGGAGAATCATGAGGATGCGGTGATCATCGTGGATGAGATCGACTATGCCTTCAGCAACAAGCAGCTCTTGGGTGCGATCCGGGATATCGTGGATGAAACCCTGGCCATAGTGATCCTGGTGGGGATGCAGAATGCCAAAGAGAAGCTGCTGCAGGTAAACGAATACTACTTCGACCGCTGTAACGTATTCTGCGAGTTCGGCAGCAGTGACAAGAAAGATATCTCGGAGCTTTGCCGCCAGGTGATGGATAAAACGCCAAATGAGGCCATGAAAGAGATGATCTATCGTGAATCGACTGGGAACTTAAGAAGAGCAGTTAAACTCATCTATGGCGTCGAGAATGCGATTGGCGGCAATCAGAGTTATACTTCACAATCAAGCGAGATCAACTGAGGTGAACATGGGAACTGAAGAAACAACCAAACAAGTTCATCCAATAATTCCAAGCTCCAAACAAGCAAGAAAAGCCGAGATACTGGTTCGCAACTTCGTGAGCCAGTATCGGAGGCCGTTCTCAACAGATACTATCGCAAGCTATACTGGCATATCCATCAAACGTCTGAAGCCAATCATAGACCGACTAATCTCAGATCAAGAGATCAAGGTAGTATCCGTTGATCCTGAGCAGATCTATGTGAAGGCTAATCGCTACCTGGGGATATACGAGAAGACGCATGATCATAATCGGTGGAACTTCGATCAAGACAAGGCGATGATATTACTTGAGGAAATCGAAGCCACTAGACATAGAAATGTCCGAACCATAGCCAAGGCTATCGGTAAATCCAGGCAGTGGGTGTATGTGTATTTGGAAGCTCTGGCTTCGATTGGAGCAGTAGAAAAAGTAAACGGCTACTACAAGATTATCTCGAAAGACGGAGTCTGGGCTATTGGATCGAATATCAAAAAAGGGATATTGTCCTGTATATTGTGAGAATTGAAGTATTATTGAGTCTTTGCTAAACTGATTCCACTTGGATTGTGTACAGTATTCACAAAGCATACGCAAATAATGATAAGGGCTATGCTGTGCTGCTCTTGACAAAATACATCAATCTAGGATAATTGCTCAAGCCAAAGAGTTCGGTAATAAGGAGTATAGGAATATGTTTGGTTCGGCGATAAATAGGTTGAAGAAATTAGCAGATAATGGCGATGCAGTTGCTCAGTACGAGCTTGGAGTTTGCTATCGGGAAGGTAAACAAGTTAAAGAGGATTATCGGGAAGCTGTTAGATGGTTCTTGCGAGCTGCAAATCAGGGTCATGGTGAGGGCCAATACAACTGTGGAGTTGCCTACTATGAAGGACTGGGAGTTGGAAGAGATCTGGAAGCATCTGTAAAGTGGTTTCGCAAAGCAGCCGAACAAGAGATTGTTGACGCGTTTCTTAATCTTGGGTGGAGTTACTTTGAGGCAGCTGGTGTAACAAAGAACAACGCTGAATCATTGTTTTGGTTTATGCTGGCTTCTGCTTATGGAAACGAAGATTCAATCGGTAATGCAAGGTTAGTCTCAGAAGATCTATCTGATAAGGCAGTCGCTGATGTATTTCGAAGAGTCGAAGACTGGCTTCAAGGTCATGGTAAAGACAATAGTCAAATTCTCTTAAGTGTTTCGGAACTTGGGATATCCAGTGTGATCAGACGAGCGACAAATGGGGACGTTGAAGCCCAAGCCAACTTAGGATTGTTCTATCATGAAGGACGGGGCATCGAAAAGAATGACCGAGAAGCTTATAAATGGACAATGATGGCTGCAAAGAATGCACATCCATCGGCACAAAACAATTTAGGGAATATATATGCCAACGGGCATGGTATAGAAGTAAACCATCAGGAAGCTATCAATTGGTGGTCGAGAGCAGCAAGGCGTGGTATTGTTGGGTCAATGGTTTCCTTAGCTGATTTGTTCTCAAAAGGCCCTGATATAACTAAAGATCTCGTTAAAGCCGCACTATTATATAGACAAGCAGCTGAGCAAGGTGATGGATACTCCCAATATAGGTTAGGATCGATGCTCCATGATGGTGTTGGAGTCACACAAAATCTCAGTGAAGCTTTCAAATGGATGAGCATGGCTGCTGAGAATGACATTACTGAAGCTATTTACTCTTTGGGAATCATGTATTGGGAGGGAAGAGTCGTTAAACGTGATTATCAGAAAGCGTTCCAACTGATACTGAGAGCTGCAGAGGCAGGATATGCTGCCGCTCAACACACTATAGGATCGTTTTATTTGCAAGGAGAAGTAACTCAGATAGATATGGGCAAGGCATTTTTATACTTTATTCAAGCAGCGAAACAAGGTATGCAGGAGGCTCAATATAATGTTGCTGTTTGCTATTGTAATGGTGATGGTATCGAGCGCAACATAGAAAAAGCATATTATTGGGCGAAAATTGCATCATATAGTCAGGATGAAGACGCTTTGCAACTACTTCATGAAATCTCGAAGATAATTAGTAAAGAAAACATTTCTCGGATCAATGCTGACGTAGATCGCTACATAAGTGGGATGAATCAAGGATCACAATATTGACGACATTTAAAAGAAACCCAAGGCATAGTACGTTGCTGAGCAACAAATTGAAATTAAGGGAGGAATAGTGGCACGGTTCAATGAAGAAACACTTAATTCATGGAGAAAGCCTCCAAGTGACACGGAGGATTCTAAACTTTCGAACTCGTTAAGATTAGTCAAAGATGCAATTAGTAAACATGATTGGCTGTCTACTTTGAACCTAGATATTTTTGGTCAAGGCTCTTATGCTAATGATACTAATGTAAGATTGAATAGCGATATTGATGTTTGCGTTATGAATAGAGACTGTTTTTTCTATGATATTCCAAAAAATGCATATGCGGGAGACTATGGCCTGGGAACGCCATGCGGATATCTATTTCGAGAGTATAAGAACCAGATAGAAAAAGCACTTAAGGATTGCTTTGGGAGAGAATCGGTTGTTAGAGGCAACAAATGCATAACAGTAAAGGGTAATACTTATAGAATAGAGACAGATGTAGTCGCCGCTTGGGAATATAGAAATTATGGCGAACAGGGAGGATATGTCGCTGGAACCAAGTTGATTTCTGATGCTTCTGATGCAGTTTTAAACTATCCAAAGCAACACATTTTCAATGCAATACAGAAAAACCATTTAACCCATAAGAGGTTTAAGCGCTTAACGCGCATTTTAAAGAAGATAAGATATAGAATGATAGCGGATGGGTTTAGTGTAGATGATGGGATTACCTCGTTTTTATTGGAGTCACTACTTTGGAATGTCCCAGATAACGTATTCATCATAAACAACACATGGTCAGACAGATTAAAGGAAGCCATTGTTTTCTTGTATAACAAAACAACTGACCCCGCGACATGCAAAGAATGGGGTGAAGTTTCGGAATTGCTTTATCTATTTCACAATCAGCGCAAATGGACGATTCAGTCTGTTAACAAATTCATGCAAGATTTGTGGACTTATCTGGAGTTTTAATGTCACATCAACAATTAAAACCACTAGTCACGATACTGGCAACAGCGACAATTATCACAACGATAATGTATATAATACTAAAACAAACTGATTTTTCCTCTCCAAAGCAGCTTTACAGTTTAGTATCTTTCGTTGTACTGGTAGACAATTTGCTTTTACTTCTTTTCGTAAAATTTCTATGGAAGCAAAGAGCATTAAGGGGCTGGTTAGTGTCAGTTCCAAACTTGAATGGATGCTGGATAGGAGAGATTCAGTCTACTTGGGTTGATCCGTTAACTAGTAAAAGAATTGATCCTATACCAGTCATACTTAACGTAAAGCAGACTTATTTAGGACTCAGTGCCGTCATGATAACGGGAGAAATGAGAAGTGAAAGCATTAGTTACCAGTTCCTATATGACAAAGAAAAGCAGATTAACCAACTCATCTATACATATAAAAGTACGCCTAAGCAAACAGTCAAAGATAGAAGTCCATATCATTTCGGCACAATAGCATTTTCCTTGATTGAAGATGATTGTCTTTCATTGTTAGGAAATTACTGGACTGACAGGAAAACTACTGGAACGATCACTTTAACCTACAGAAAAAGGAAGCTGATTTATGAATTACCTAATGAAATCAGTCACCACCCGGTAAGTGCACTAAGAGACAACAAATCGTAGTATCTGCCTCCAATATGAAAAAAAAACATTGACACAAATTCGATTCCTAATACAGTCGGTTTTATTCGATTTTATCCTGATTTGTCATTGTGATGATTGAGGGATAAAATGATACATTCAAGACAGTTATGTAAGGAGCAACATGGAAGACAGGCTGTTATCTGTTGAAGACTTGAGACTCTATCTGGGAGTGAACAGAGATACTGTGTACAAGTGGGTGAACGAAAAAGGTTTGCCCGCATTAAAAATTGGTCGGTTGTGGAAGTTTCGGAAAGCCGATGTGGACGAGTGGGTAAAACAATTTACGCACAAGAAACCTGTCGCAGCTAAGAAGAAGTAGCATCGGGCATTTTAATATCTGATCAATCCTCACACTTCGAAAACAAATAAATGCCAATGGCACGTAAATAAAGGGACTTGATGAAAAATAGGAAACCGAAATTCTCCGGGCACCAGACTTTTGTGACACGCTACGGATGGATCGAGAAGGGATACAGATTTGTTAGCGACGGCAGAAGCTTTAGCAGCCAGGACGCCATTGTGGACCTGGGCGTCGGCAAGAACATGGTGGAGAGCATTCGCTATTGGGTTGAGTTAACCGGAGTCACTGAGTCTGGAGCTACAAGCGAATTTGGAACGAAACTGCTGGACGAGAATACTGGTTGGGACCCATATTTAGAAGATAACAATTCCTACTGGCTTTTACACTGGAAACTGAACACCCACCCTGATTACATACACTCTGGGATGATTTTGTATTCCCATTTGCGGAAACCTGAGTTCAATAAAAGAGACGTTATAGATGCCGCCATCAGGCTACTAGATGCACATGGCAAAAAAAGCCCCGCAGACAGCATTCTGGCCAAAGACATCGATTGTTATTTACGGTTGTACGCCGGAACCAGAAGGTCAATCAATAAACAAAAGGATGAGAAGATTGGCAGCCCCTTTCAGGAGTTGAACCTGATCCAGTCAGTAAACGACAGCGATCTGTACAACTTCAACATCGGAAGCAAAAGCAACCTTGCCCCTGAGATCATTGGTTACGCTCTCTGGGACTACATGAGCAGACAGAAAAAAATCGCTATCACCATTAACGAAGCCATGTACCGTGAGTACAGTCCGGGGCAGATATTCATGCTGGATGAGAATACGATCGTGGAAGCCGTGGAACAGCTAAGTAACGAACCCAAATGGTCAGAGGCCTTTGGTTTCAGCGAGGCTGCGGGAGTTGCCCTAATCCACTGCAATCTTGTGGAAGGAAATGATATCCTGGATCACTATTACAAAAAGGCTGTGGAAGCATGAAGACGCTGGTCAATGAATATGTTGGCGTAGCTTCACGCTTTACCCGGTCTGTTAACCTTAATGCCGACTACAGCAGGGAAACCCAGGACTACGGATACATCGTCACCGGAAATGTGCTCTCTTCTTTAACCCAAATCCTCTCCGGACTGATCAAGAAGGGTGGACAGAAGTCGTATTGCCTGTTTGGCTTGTACGGATCGGGTAAATCAGCTTTTGCGGTATACTTGGCTCAGCTTCTCTCGATGGATAACGGGCAGGGACAGAAAGCTCGGGAACTGCTAAGAGGCAAAGCCATCGATCCCAAGATTGAGAACTTCCTGACTGATAGAAACAAGTCCTCATATCTTCCGGTCTTGGTAACCGGCAGACGCAGACCAATAAACCAACTGGTCATGGAGAGTGTGATCGAGGCTCTGCGTCAGCTCCCAGGCAGGAAAGACAACCTGGAGTTGCTCAACGAGCTTGAAGAGCAGTTGAAAGCTGAATTATGGCATGATTCCCAGATTGTTCTGCAAGCCATGGATAAACTGGGTATTGCGTCAAAAAAGGCGGGTTTTGCGGGTGTCCTGCTGATAGTTGATGAAGCTGGCAAATCTTTCGAGTACGCACTCAGCGACCGGGAGGGCGGAGACGTGTTCATCCTGCAGGAACTGGCTGAACATGCGGAAAGGCTGAGCAAGTATTCCATGCTGTTCGTTATTACTTTGCACCAACAAATGGATAGCTACAGCGAGTTGCTTTCACGGACCAATAGGGCTGAGTGGGCAAAAATCCAGGAACGCTTCGTAAACATCCGTTTCGCAGAACCTGCAAGCAGCACGATACAGATGCTGGCCGAGGCGATAAAACCTCTAAAAAGTGCCCCAAAGGACGTTAAACAGGCTCTTGAGCGGGTGATCAAGAACCTGCTGAAAATGGAAAGCATAATCCCACCTGGTCTCACTCACGAATCATTTGCAAAATCCGTTCATAAAGCCTGGCCGATACACCCCACGCTGCTGCTTGCCCTGCCATACATATTCAAACGATTCGCACAAAATGAGCGTTCGATTTTCTCATACTTAGCCAGCGAAGAGTATGCCGGATTCCAAAACTCGATCCGGGAAAACGTAGTTGAAGACGATCATGGTTTCATCCGGATTAATGACATTTACGATTACCTGCTCTCAAACTACGAGATTGGGCTATCCCGAAACCCGCATTCAAAGAAGATGCTGGAAGCCAATGACGTGATCAACAGCAGGTCCCGGTTAACGGAGACCCAAACCTGTGCCTTGAAAACCATCGCGGTATTAAACTCACTGTCAGAAATCAGCCCACTCAGAGCTACCAAAAATATGCTGGAACTCTGCCTACCGCAGAGTGCTGAGATCGAAAGCCTACTTCAGAGCCTGGTTGAGCAATCATTGATCACTTTCCGCAAGCTTGACAGCAGCTACCGCATCTGGGAAGGCAGCGATGTAGACTTGGAGGAACGCCTTAATGAAGCCAGGAGGCACTTGCACTTTGATACGCAGTTGTTCCTGGATACCATAGGCAAACACCTTAAGCAAAAACGTATGGTAGCCCGACGGCACAGCCTTGTAGCCGGAATGATACGCCACTTCTCGATAGAATACTCGGACAGTTTAACTGATGCCAGCAGCATGCTGGAGAGGGAACTAGCGGAAGGAGCCTCAGGCCTGGTTATGGTTCTGATACCTAACGAGCATTTCTCAAATCTTGTTGAGGAAGTTCAAGCAGTCACAAAGAAAAACCCCCAACTATTGGTTGCGATTCCCAGGCAGATGGACAGCTTGAGCGGGGTAGTGAATGAATTGGCTTGTCTGAAGTGGGTAGAAGAGCACACAGACGAATTGAGGGATGACCGCATTGCCCGCCGCGAACTGAACCTGAGGATATCAGCCTATGAACAGGAACTCAGTAAAAGGGCGTATACAATCATTGATCCCAGACCAAATCCCCTGGGAAATGAGTGCCTGTGGTTCTGGATGGGCGATCAGCAAGAAGCGAGCAATCCTGTGGATGTCAGCAAATTGCTTTCCAAAGCCTGCGACGTCCTCTTCCATAAAAGCCCGGTTCTGCGCAACGAACTCATCTCCCGGGATGATATCTCAAGCGCAGCATCAGCAGCCCGCAGAACGCTGATGGAACTGATCCTGACGAACCCCGAGCAGGAAACCCTGGGCATGACAGGATACCCACCAGAAAGAAGTATTTACGAATCTATCCTCAAAGCCTCCAGCATGCATGTGTATGATGAGAAGCTCGCATGCTGGAAGTTTCAAGCACCTCCGAATGGCAACTTCGTAAACCTGCGCCCTGCTTGGCAGCTGATTGAGAAGAGCGTTTTCAATGAAAAGCTGGAAGAGCTGGAACTCACAGATCTCTATGCGAAACTCAGGAAAGCTCCCTTTGGCCTGCCGGAGGGGATATTCCCAATCTTGATAACAGTCTTTTTCGTAGTGCACCAGGGAGAGGTGTTTTTGTACCGGGAGGGAACCTTTTTGCCCGAACCTCAACCCGGCCATTTCGACCTTTTGCAAAGGCGCTTGGATCTGTTTTCGATAAAGGGGGTGAGACTTGAAGGCATCACCCGCAGTATAGTGGAAAGACTGGCCGGTAGCCTTAATACAGCTCCCAAGATCGCTTCAGTAGTCAGGGCTTTGTACAGAAGCTTCTCTTCATTACCCAATCTTACTTTGAAATCAGGAAGAATTGCCGATCCACAAGCCCTGCAGGTTAGAGAAGCTTTCTTGAATGCCGGTTCTCCGGAGAGCTTGCTGTTCAAAGAGCTGCCCCGGTGCTTTGGGATGGAGATTGTAGGCTCCAAACACTCTTCAGCCGATGATTTTGACGCCTATTTCAATGGTTTGAATGGAGCCTTGCAGCTTTTGGCAAGACACGCGCAGGAAGTCCTCTCTGTAGCCAGAGACAAACTTCTCACAAGCTGCGAATTGGATATTGGAGAGACTGGTTGGCTCGCGTTGGAGGATCGCTGCAGAGTGCTGGCAGACAGGATTAACCACAGTGAACTGACACCCTTTATCAACAGCGTCTTAAATGGCGCTAAAGAAGATCACGATCCCACTCCAGCTCTATCCAACGTGAGTAAGAGGTCATTTGAACAATGGCTGGATTCGGATATCGACAGGTTTGAAGGATTGGCCAGGGGGATGGGAGACCTGTTCCTCCATTACTGGAACAGCTTTGGATCGCTAAAGCCGGAAAACCACAATGGAAAAACCGAGCAAGCATCCATGTTTCGACAGGAGATTCGGAACCAGATCTCCAATATGAAAAGCAATCTACCCATAAATGAGATCCGCAGAATAATCCAGGAACTGCTGACGGAACTGCAAGAGGATGAGGACACTAATGGCAATGACTAATAAACAACCGTGGGGGTCATAGATGGAAAACAAGGTTAGACACATACTGGCATTATCCGGAGGCAAAGACAGTTCCGCACTTGCCATATATATGCGCAGCAAGGGAATAGATATGGATTATGTGTTTTGCGATACTGAGAAAGAACTTGATGAGACATATGAATACATGAACAAGCTTGAGGCGTATCTTGGGAAGAAAATCCACTATTTAAAGTATGCAGATGGTTATGGTTTTGACGATATTCTAGAGATCAAGAATGGCTTTTTACCTTCACCTGAGTCAAGATGGTGTACTGATTACTTAAAACTGAAACCTTATGAGAGGTTCATAGGTAATGATGAGGTCATCAGTTATGTAGGCATACGGGCTGATGAGGCCCAGAGGAAAGGATATATATCGACCAAACCAAATATCAGAACGGTGTTTCCCTTTATCGAGGATAACATCGGTAAAGAAGAGGTGTATCGCATCCTTAAAGAATCCGGCCTCGGAGTTCCTAGCTATTACAACTGGAGATCACGCTCCGGCTGCTATTTTTGCTTTTTCCAGCAGAAAAGGGAGTGGATAGGTCTCTACGAAAACCACCCCGATCTATTCAAGAAGGCGGCAGCCTATGAAAAGATAGGCGATAGCCCCCGTGACACCTATACCTGGAATCAGGGTGAAAGCCTATACGACCTGATCAAACCTGAGCGGATCGCACAGATAAAGTCAGATTATATCAAGCGCCAGGAAAGGGAAAAGAGCAGGTTTTCTGCCAAGCAAAGGTTGGTGGATGTCTTTGAAGATACTGAGGATGAGAGCCCCGATAAGGCATGCCTGATCTGCCATCTATAGATTATGATTTACTTAGATTATAGCGCCACTACGCCATGCGCCCCACAGGTCCTGGCTGCCATGGCACCCTACTTTCGTGACCGTTTCGGAAACCCCAGCAGCTCTCACGCATTCGGCAGGGAGGCAAAGGCTGCGGTGGAAAAAGCGAGATTGCAGCTTGCCGAGTTTGTCGGTTGCGGTCCCGGCGAAATAGTTTTCACCTCAGGAGCTACAGAAAGCAATAACCTGATCTTCTTATCCCTATTGCTGGACGCAAAAGAGAAAAGACGAAAGATCGCAGTGTCCGCAATTGAACACAAATCGGTGCTGCTTCCAGCCAAAAACCTGGGCACAAGAGGTTTTGATCTAACCTTGCTGCCTGTTACCAGTAATGGAATTGTGGATATCAACGCCGCCCGAAAATTGATCACGGAAGATACAGCCTTGGTTTCCGTGCATACTGCCAACAATGAGATAGGTACCATACAACCTGTGAAGGAACTGGCAGAAATCGCCCATCGGGTTGGAGCGAAGTTTCATACCGATGCCGCCCAAGCACTTGGGAAGATGCCTTTCGATGCTCAGCAATTAGACTGTGACCTGGCATCTTTTAGTTCCCACAAAATTTACGGCCCCAAGGGCATTGGCGCTCTCTATATCAGAGGTGGGAGCCGTAAATGGCCTTGGGATTATCCTCTATACGGCGGGGGACAGGAATCGGGTATTAGACCAGGAACTTACAATGTTCCAGCTATTGTGGGTTTTGGGGAAGCTTGCGATATAATGAGTCTTAATTGTAGTCATTTCCTTAGAAAGCTATCCAGTTTGACACAAGCATTCGAGAAACTACTTTCTGCCCAACATAGTCCTTTTCTGATTCACTGCCAAGAATCACCCAGAATCGGTGGTTTATCTAGTATTTATTTAAATTCGCCAAAGGCAGAACTGATTTTAGAGCATCTTTCTGGAGTAGCCATAAGTAAAGCTTCGGCATGCAACTCAAGTTCATTGGAGAAATCCCATGTTATTCAAGCTATCAATTCAGACTATTCATTGTCAGATAAAACAATAAGAGTTTCATTTGGTTTGGAAACCGATGATTCTAATGTCGCAGATCTTTTTAATGAACTGATGAATTCAGTCCAGAAGATTCACAAGTGAGATACAATGGAGGAATGGTGATAGAAGAATTCTCAAAGTTAATTCATGGCCTTAGAAAAGACCAGCATTACAAGCCGCACAAACATATTTGTATGCTTGCAGCCATTATATACCTTGAAGAAAGAGAATTTTCCGAGAATAGGATACATTATAACGATGCCTTTAAGAGAATCTTCAGCTCAATATTTCTGAAGTACTCAAAAGATGATGATAGGGATAGGTCTTATAACCCCTTTTTCCATTTACGATCATTACCCATATGGATTCTAGTCCCAAATCTTGGAAGAGAAAAGGAACTTGCTGAATCGACATCGATAAGCGGGCCATCTCATTTGATTACACTCGTCTCATACGCTCATTTAAGAGATGAAGAATTCAACTTCTTAAAGATGGCAGAGCAAAGAAAAATCGTTAAACAGATTATTATCGACATATTGAGAGATTATGCCAATAATGATATCGATCAAGAACAACCTCAGAATAGTGAGGGGGATAACGCACGAGGTGATTCAGTCTTGTTCTGTGATTATTTAAGTTCTCTTATCAGTACAAACATCTTCAATGAAAACGCCATAGCGGAAGCACAAGCTGTAAATCCACTCTTTGGAACCATTCACACGACGCACCCGCTAGTGCATATACTGGACAAGGAGTTAAGACAGAAAACAGGCAAGCATGTCATTCTAACAGGACATGCCGGCGATGGCAAAACAACTATTGCAGTAGATATCATCAAACAATTGCGAGGCTTGCCGCTCTCTACCATGCTAGAAAAGCCGATTGAAAGGCGAGAGGAAATTGAAGAGCACCGACTAAGCATCATCAAAGATTTCAGCGAGCGAGAAGGAAAAGCGGACCAAACCTTGATCGAAGAATTGAAAGCCGGACAACGTAGATTCATGATCATTTCGAATACAGGAACACTGCTGGATTTCTTCAAGGGGAACGCACAGGCCTGGCAAATCAATTCTGTTGAGGCTGAGAGCAGGATATTGACAGCGATTAGCCAGAAGAAAGGTGCCGCTGAAGTGGAATTTGCGGGAGTGGAGTTCATCGTTTACAATCTGGCCTATATAGACAATTTAAAGCTGGCAGAAAATATCTTTACGAGGATGCTGGAGCCCGATAATTGGATAGGATGCGGTTCCTGCTCACGAGAGAGTTTCTGCCCCGTAAAGCATAATGTGGAACTAATCCGTTCTGCCCAGGAGCAGGTGACACATAGGCTGTTCTTACTTTACAGGCGCTTGTATGAGTATGGCACCAGGCTAACCATCAGGCAGCTTACATCTCACTTGGCCTACATCATCAGCAGCGGGATCAATGCCGCAAACGTGCACAAGAAGATGTCGCAGATGAAATCCGAATACCTTTTCTTTAACAGGTTGTTCGGTGATGACGGTAAGAGCCCAGATGTCGCCGCAAGCGAGATGAAAGCGATTGTGGAGCTGAAACGGCAAAGCCTGGGCACCATATTCAATTCCGGCATAGAGATGAATCTCTGGCTTAAGCCATCTGTTCATGGAACAATCAGGGTGCTACCTGCGGTTAAAGAGCTGTTTTCCGATATGCGCAAGAAAGGGATGGCATCCCTTACTGTAAGCGGAGCCGGATCTACGCCTGAGCAAGCCCGCAGACAATTGCGCAGGCTGCTTTATTTCTTTGTGAACGATGAGGTTGCTGACTCCCAAGTAATGATCGATTTTCTAAACTCACCCAATATCTTGTATTGGCAGGAATGGCAACAGAAAGGGTCAGTATTGGAGAAAGCATACCGTGCCAAATACACGAACATGGTCTTCCACGTTATACAAGAGCATTTTACCGGTGTGAGGATGCCGGAAGGCATGGGCACCCAAGACAGTAGATTGTACATCACATTGTCCCGCAAGCAAAGCGAAGTACGGCAAAGCGCCCAGATCGTGATTGCCGAATTGGACTGGTCTCAGAGCGTGATTCTGGAACTTGATAGATCAAGCAACGCGGCCGGAGCGGAATACGTTGAACTTGCCTTAAAAGGTCAGGGAGTGCTTAAGGGAGTAACTCTGAGGCTGGGCTTACCGTTTTTGGATTATGTAACCCAAAGGCATTACGGTGAGATTGGAAACCTCTTGAACGCCGCATACAAAGAGCGGTTGGAGCATTTTAAGCTACAGGTGCTCAAGAAAACCGCCTCCCTAAACGACGATATGATGCTTGTCAGACTACGCAATGACAACAGATTCAAGAGACAAAAATTCAGTATAAGCGACCAAGCAGTGGAGGTGTTTGATGTCTAACTCAACCTTTCCTTACGATGCCAAATCGGAACAAGCATACAAGAGCAATCCTGCCATAAGGCTTTTTGGAAACAGATTTAGTACTGACCAGACAAGTTTAGAATTGTTGGGCGAATTCTTACTGATAACTACTTCCGTAAAGGAGATCGAGGGCAAAGAACTGAGATCAGCTCTTCCCCCTTTGGATGACATCCATTCTTGGAGCAATTCCAAGTTAAAATACTCCCCAAAAATCAAATTGAATCTTAAGCTGTTTGCTTTCTTATGTTCATCCAGACTGGATTCAAGACACCTTACCCACAGAGAGCATTACACCCAGCTAATACAGGAACTCAAAAAAAGAATCAAAGTTGATAGCAATGATAAGACTCAGGTAGTAAAGACACTTGAGAATTTACTACTTGGCTTTCAGGGTGCAGGAACAAGTCGAACATGGTGTGCACAGTCATTTATTCCCATTAGTCGTGGCCTAGTTGCTGGTGAAGCTATCTGGAATGAAACAAAGGCTAAAAGTCATTATGCAGAATCTTGGAGCTATGTTCTCGATAATGCCAAACTTTACTTTTCATTGAATAAGCATAGATTCTTAGCAAGAGGAGGAGAACTCCTATACCTACAGATATGCCAAGCGATGAAGCAAAACCCGGGAGCAATACAAGCCTGGAACCTGGATGCAAAGCTTGAATTCAGCTCAGAAGAGCTAGAACCAGAAAAGTTGCTTAACAGTTTGGAGAGGGGCCTGGCAAAGTTTTTTAGCGCTTGTCCTAAGTTTATCGATGACCTGGCTGAGTTCATCGATGACAAGCTAGATCCTGAAACAGCCGCAAAGACAGACATGCACGAACAGCAACCGAGATTTGTGGAAGCCGGTTGGTGCAATAGCGCAACCTGGCAGGAAGGCTACCTGTTGGCAGTGGAAATGAACAGAATATTGTCATCCGGCCTGGATGTGATGGACAGCGTTTACTATCTGGAGACCTTATTCATGCTGCATACCCTGAGGAATCTAATCATGCAGAGCTCCAGGTGTTTAAGCAATGGAGAAGCAAAATGGCCTGGCTACTATATGGCTATAAACAGGTCTGACGAGGAGAATGGGACGCTCAAGCGGATATCGCATCAGAGCCTCAAAAACATCGAAAAAACCATCTATATGGCGATCCGCTCGCATATGCAGGGTACAGATATAGTTCAGGATGAGAAGATCCTCAAAGAAGCCGATACACGTTCCGGGCACAAGTTTTTCTTAAAAATGGCAAAGCAAGCCGGTTTGGTGATCCCCAAGCGGGGTGCTTGGGCTCGATTTGTTTTAACTCCCCAGATACTCAGGGTGCTGGTAACTACCATTGTACCGCAGCAGGGGAGGATAACATATGAAACATTTAAACAATTGATTAGAGCGAGGTGGGGCATGGTGTTTGACGAGGATGGATTTGGCGAGTGCTGCGAATGGCTGGGGGTGGAAAAGGTATATCTTTCCAGCGATACAGATGCCTGGCTACTTGAAATGCTGGCAGAAAGCGGCCTCTTGATGCATTTGTCGGATTCCTGCGCCTTGGTGTTGCACCCCAACCAAGGGAATGATGGAGCTGGATCATGAAATACATTGCGCGTTCGTTCAAAGATTACATCACAGGTAGGATAGAATCCCAGCTTCCTTCCATGGAATTGGGCGGGAAAATGATCTTCATGGTGGAAAGCATCCCGGAAGATCTGACGATAGCTACTGCAGACCTGATCAGCAGTTTCTTACATAATATTGCTGATACCAATGTACTGATCAAAGTCGCCAGAACACTAACCGATGAATGGACTGACGAGGGCAGGGACAAGGCTGATAAGGCCGGGTGGATAACCTTACTGGACAATCTAGCTTATTACCGCAATGAGCCTATGCCCCCTGATAAATATAACGTGATAGTCCTCTATGGGTCTGATGTTGTCACTGATTCCGCCAGTCTAGCTGATTTCAACCTTTGTAGTTTGAAGTTTGTTTGGGAAACGGGAATGTCTCGTAGTTTCAGTCATTGGGTTGTCGATAAACTTAGTTCCAACGGCATAGATTTTTACAACAAAGCAGACATGCTGGTATTTGATAACATCCTCTACCCTATCATCGAGCAGGGTAGGGCGGACCTGATATCCCTTAGCAAGTGGCTGGAGCGCTTGGACCTATCATACTGTGACAGCGTTCCGACAGTGTTAGAAGTGGTTTTGACGAAGCTACGGGATTTCCAACTACCCAATTTCACCAGCTTTCCCTATACTAGAAAAAACAAGAAATTCAATCCGTACGTCTATAAGGCTATTGAGTTCTTTAACTACACCATGTTCATTGAGGAAAACCAGAAAAGGAAGGCTTTTAAGGCCATTGATGGGATACTCGAAGCCATCGAAACCGGAGAAGAGGGATGGGAAGACCTGGAAAATGAGCAGATTCGAGGCGCGTACAGTAGCGGAACGGAATTCTTGGGCGGGATGAAGAACTACGTCCTGACTGCTGACCAAGAGGAGAAAGAAAAGCTCTTGGAAAGCGATTTCGTCTTCATCTTGGACAAGATACTGAAATTCAAGAAAAAGCAGGAAAAGAAGAAAACTAGCGTGAAGAGCCTGGAAGGAAGCCCGGTAGAAATTGTACTGACAGCCATGTGGGACAGTCTCTCAGAGTTTTCAAAGTCAAAAGATTATGGTAGCGTGGAAGATCTAAGCAGGATAGAGATAACTGCTGACCTGTTCAAGCACGACATGGAGTGGGATGACAGCGAGGGAGACTATTCCACCCAGGATGTCTCAGAACTGGCAAGAGAGTTCTTGCACAGGCTCATTGGCGGATTGGACAGCTTTATCGTACAGCATACCTGCCTTAAGAACAAAGATGGCCTAGAGATTGAGATTCAGTGCAACCTGGACAGCGATGAGATCAAATTCCGCTATAGCAGGACAGCGATCTCCGAACTGGTTTTCAGCGTGAACCTCTATGCACAGGAAGACGAAAAGCCGCAGGAAAGAAGATACGCCTGGAAACTGCCTTCCAACCATAGCTATCGCCTGGCAACAGAATTGATCAACATGGCAGCCGATGAATTGGATAGGCCAAACCATGCGCTGGTATTACCCTTCTTCCACCTTCCCTATTATGACGAGATTCTTAAGACTTCATCCAATGATGAGCTGCGGAGAGTCTTCCTGCACAGCTTGAGAGACTCTGCTTCAGAAGGGTCTTTCCTGAGAAATCTGTTGTCTGGGACTTGGCTGAAACATGACGATAGACTGCTACCCCATTATAGGAATCTTGCCGAGAAGTACCACCTGTTTATCAAAGCTGCCAAGAAAAGCGGATTGATCGCTGCTTTGACAGACACCTCGGTTTGGGACGTTCTGAGACAGCATTACGAAGAGGTGTTAGACCTGATAAGCACTCAGGAAGAGATGCTGAAATCTCCGATGGCTGGAATGATGCTAAGAGCATTTATGGTGATAAGAGAAAGAGAGAAAGATGGAAATGAAGCATGGTATAGTGAGGCTTACGAAAAATCAGGGATCATCACGGTGCTTCACCCGTCTCTGCTGGAAATGCTGCAATCCCAAGTAGTTTACCAAAGTTCATGTTTCAACTATGCTGTGAAAGCTGAAACCGATAAAGACAAGAGGCGGGATGCCTTTAAAAAACATATTTGGCAATCCTATCTTGACCTTTCTCATATCAGAACACCCATAAACTGCATTCTGATCGATGATGGGCTCAATCTGAACACCAACGTTGTGGGGCATGAACTGATCCACAAAGTAGGTGATCCAATTGATGGAGATGACCTAAAATCGACCAGGCTGATGCTGGGAATGTCCGATGAAAGCGATGATGAAATAGGCGATGTGAGCGATGCGGACATGTTCTTGGAAACCCGGGAATCCAAACTGCTCAACAACCTCCTGTTAGACTATTTCAGGCTGCATCCCCACGCCAGGGATGGACTGAACCTGGCCGTTTATAGAAACCAGGATATTCAACCGATTATCGCAGCCATACATGCTTATCTAATGAAGCTTTCAAACATAAAAGATCCGAATTACTACGTTATTAGAAATGAGCGCAATAAACCCTACAATATCAGCGTGAGCATTTTTACTGATTCTGCTGATGATAGCGGCATAGCCCATTGGATAGAGCTTTGGAGAGAAAGATGGGAAGCGGCTGAGACTGAAAGCAAATTCCAGGTATACCGCAACTGCAGGTTTTCCATCTCGCACCGATTGATCAATACCGCCGACCATAACTCATTTTTGAGGATGATCAACGATAATTTCAGCACCGATGTGACCATCCTGTATGATATTATCGGGACAGGAAACATCGCCGATAAGTTTGAATCCGTTGATCCAATGGACATCCGAACCCACTCTCTCAAATACCCTATCCTGGAGAAAGCCGTTGCTACGATCGACAATCCCTCGGACGAGTTCAAGCGCTTCAGGATTATCAGCAATAGGCAGTTCAGCATAAGCTCTCGGTTAGCGGGCTGTATGCATGCCCTAAAAAGTGGCAATACCCAAAAAGGCACGGTAGTAATGGGCACAGGAGATCTCAAGCCCTGGATGGATGTTATCGAGGCGGTCCACAGCAAGTCGGAGTGGGTGATCTGCATCGATCCTAGTGTGGATGACCGCCTGATACGAGATTCAGGCAAGAAAAGCGAGCTGCAGAGGGAGATTATTGGTTTCGGCTCTGGAGTGGGCATTTCAGGTGAAGAAAACTACACCATATCGACCGAGCACTTTTCACTAAATGACATCGAAATCAGGCTGAGAGCTTCCATCAAGCAACTGCTAGCAGACACTAAATGGACTGAGGAGGACTATCAGGCTGTAGCCAAAGGAACCATGAAAGTAGCCCAGGAATTGTCCGGATTGTCGTTGGTAAGGGCTACAGGGGCGGCAGACCAGTATATCAGAGATTTCATGGCATATGCCCTCACCCGTAAGATTGTGGGCAGAGATGATACTATGTTGTGTGATAATCTGGTGACTCTCGATGCATACAGGCATTGGTTCGACTTTGCGGAAAGCGGAGTAAGACCAGATCTGCTGTGGTTAAAGGCGAACATAGGCCAGGATAACCGTGTACACCTGAACCTGCATCTGATTGAGTGTAAAATGGGGAATAAATCAGAAGAACTGCTGATTAAGGCCAAACACCAGATCAATAACGGGTTGAGTGTATTGGTAAAGGCATTCAAGCCGAATTTCCAGGAGCAGCAAAATCTCGATGACGATAAGCCCGATCGCCGCTATTGGTGGATGCAATTACATCGCCTGATAGCTGCTAAGGCCAGGATAGATAAATATCACGAACAGCAGGTCATATCAGCGTTGGAGAAACTAGCCGAAGGAGATTACGGAATATCATGGAGCGCTTCCGTGATGGCTTTCTGGATTGATGATGAGCATGGCACAATCAAGAAATCAGGTTCCTGGAACAACAATGAGACCTCCACAGGCAAAGCTAATGTGTTTTCAATAGGCAGGAATTACATCAAAGTACTTGCTCAATCAACAGATGAAACCACAGGAGTCATTGCTAAATTTCTGGACGAGCCTCTTTCAGAAGATGAGAATGTCATGCAACAAATTGAAGACATCGACCTACCCCCTAGTCCGGAAGATGAAGACTTTCAACCCGGTGAGACTCTGGCAGACTGGGACGATGACGAGTCTGAAGATGATGGAGGAGATACTACGCCTAATTGGGATGACGAAACAAGCCCTGAGCCCCCTCAAGAGGAGTCAACGGAAGACCAGCCTGATACTGAGCAAGAGCCAGAAGATGAAGAAGGCCATCAAGAAGACGATGATACTGTGTTGCCCAAGATTCCTGAGAGGATTCTCCTGGGCAAAACCACAGGTGGCAAAGAAGTCTATTGGGAGTTTGGGCATGATAGCTTGGCAAACAGACACATGGTGATATTCGGCACATCCGGCATGGGTAAAACATACGCAATACAATGCCTTCTATGCGAAATGGCCAGGCAGAACCAGAACAGCCTAGTCATAGATTACACAGATGGCTTTGTCCCAAACAACATAGAGACTGCTGCAAAACCGATTATTACTAGTGATGGACAGACGTTCATATACAATGATCCACTTCCTATCAATCCTTTCAAAGCTCAAGTCAGCGTACAGGATGGCATGAAATTCAAGGATACTCCAATCACAATCTCAAAGCGAGTATCTTCAATTTTCAAAAACGTGTATGACCTGGGAACCCAGCAGCTTCCTTTCACTATTGAAGTCATTCAAACCGGTATTGAACGATATGGCGATAAATTCAATCTGGACAAGATGCTGGAGATGTTTTATGAATACCTCGATGATCCACTATACACAAAGAACACTGTCCAGACTACTATCACCAAATTGAAACCGTTTATTACAAGCAAACCCTTTCTGGTCGACAGCAGGGAAATTGGATGGAATGAGCTGTTTGCAGATGAAGAGAATAGAAGCAGAGTCTTCCAATTCCATAAAGTTGACAAGCACTCATCGAGGGCTATCATAGAATTTGTTTTATGGGACCTTTACAACTACGTTAGCAGCTATGGTGGAAAGCATTTACCCAAGGTCATTGTACTAGACGAAGTTCAAAACCTAGATCTGGGACCAGACGCGCCAGTGGCAAAGTACCTTACAGAAGGAAGAAAACATGGCTTGGCCTTGATAACAGCAACTCAAACTGTTAAAGGAGTTGGCGGTGTCTCTGATGCAAAGGTCAGTAGGCTATTTCAAGCGGAAATGAAGCTATTCTTCAAGCCCACAGAGAATGAGATGAAGGAGCACGCTCAACTGCTTAACAATGCTATTAGCGATATTCCGGTGAAGGAATGGACAAATCGGTTGGCAAAACTCCAAAAGGGTGAATGCTGGGTTTTAGGAAGGCACCTGGATGATCTATCTGGAGAACTGAGATTGAAAGCACAGAAAATTCGCATCTCCCCCCTTGAAGAAAGAGGTTTCCATGGCTAAGAAAGAAGTCAATACACGCTTGCCCAGGAACTTCCACCGTACTTTCAAACCGGAGCGGCAATATATCAATGCAATTCTAAAGTTTGCAGCTGAAGGCCGATCTGGCGATGCTCAAGCAATTTCTGACAAGACAGGGATTCCCACTGGTGAGTCATCAGGGAAAGTGCTTCCAACGATAGATTATTGTCAGGGAATGGGCCTGATAACGATTAAAAGAAACAAAGATATGTTAATAAGTCCTGAGTTAACAGATCTTGGAAGAGTGATCCTGAAGGAAGACCCCTTTGTAAAAACTGATGTGAGCCAATGGTTATGTCATCTTAACCTGTGTAACAAGTCTACAGGAGCTGAGCTTTGGCACTTTGTGTTTTGGTCAGGTTACCACAGCCTGGGAGACAAATTTTCAAGAAACGACCTGGAAAACATGCTGGAATCTAAGTACGGTAGCAGTAATCGCAGTTTAATCGGGCCTCTTCTCAGCATGTACGAGGATGAAGCGTCTTTTAAGGTTTGTGGTGCTTTTCAAGATGATGGCAAGATGATCACTCGTAAAAAGGCACCAATCAAAGACGATCTGGCCAGGGGTTATGGAGCATGGATTATAAGTTCGATGGAGCTCTGGTTCCCAAAGCAGAATCAGGTCTCAACCGCTGAAATCGAACAGAAAACAGGATGGCTGACGGTTTGCAGGTGGCTGGGACAAGGAATGTCAGATATACTCGATATGGTCGAGAGAAAGGGAATTCTTAGGGTGGACAGACACATGAATCCTTGGATTCTGAGCCCTATGAAAACGGCTAGAGAAGCATACAATCAAATGTTCGATGATATGATCTAGGGACTGGAGGAAATAATGATCCTAAAGGACATCGTAAGGTTTAGGGGAGATAAGCTCTTCAATGGAGCTGTAAACATCGATTGGTACATAAGTGATCCTGACAAGTCACGATTAGCGGCTGAAGCATTTGTTTTTCATGGACCTGCCTATCATGGTGTTTCTCAGGATGAAGTAGGATATACTCATGGTCACAAGCTAATTGATACAGCAAGCTTCACCAAGGCAATAGTGAAAAGATCTTATGGCCATGAAGATGTCCCGTTTACATTGGCCATAGCAGGATATGGAACCGGAAAATCACACCTTGGTGTTACAATCGCGGAGTTACTGAGTGCTCCTGCAGACAACACCCCCGCTGACATCCTGGCTAATATTTCATCTGCAGATAAGCAGATAGGTGATGAAATTGGGCTTTTACTCGATGATGCTGATAAACCCTGTTTAGTCATTGCTCTTAATGGACTCACAAAATTCGACTTTATACATGGATTATCCAACCAGATCATACAAGTTCTTCGCAGGGATGGACATGACGTAAAACCAATCGAAGATCTAAGACCCAGATTCCAACAAGCAGTCAGGATGCTGAATTGGGTCACCAGCCCCCAGTTACAGGAGGAACTGTCCGAGATTTGTGGAGGTGCTCGCCCGGCGGATATCATAGCATTGCTGGAACAACAGGATGAGGCTACATACATCAATGTAAACAAGTTCTTAAGCAAACATGATATGCAGATTAGAAACCTACAGGGTGAATCAGTACAAGAGCTGATCGGCAGAACTGTAGAAATCTACTGTGGCGAAGGAAATCCATATCAGTCCCTTGTCATCCTGTTTGATGAGTTTGGAAAATATATGGAATTCGCCTCCACTCGAAGTCATTTAGCCGGAAGCGGGGTCCTTCAAGAGCTATTTGAAGCCATACAAGCCTACTCACCTAAGGTCTGTTTCGTGGGTTTTATCCAGTTTGAACTGAATGCATATCTTCAACGTATGGCTACTGAGCAAAAAAACGAGATGCAGAGATACATTACCAGGTATCAAACTGCTGATAAGCTTTATCTGTCTACCAATCTTGAAACGCTCATTGCCAATCTGATCGAAAAGAAGAATCCCCAGTATTTAGATCAAATTCTTGAGGGGAAATCAGCCTTCCAAACTTCAAATCTTGAACGAACGAAGATCAATGAGTGGTTTCCTAGCTCAAAACATATTCAGGTCTGGAATGATGCAGACCTATTTCATAAGATAGTTAGTAAAGGATCTTGGCCCTTATCAGCATATAGTGTATGGCTCCTGTACTACCTTTCTGCGGTTGGAAGCCATTTACAGGAAAGATCTGCCCTGGCTTTATTGATTGAAGCTTTTAACCAGTATGAATCGAGCCAAATATCAGAACACAAAGATTGGAGGATTGCCGCTGTAGACATGATGAGCAATTCTTTTATCCAAGAACTACTGAGTTCTGAAGAATCTGGAGCGCAAGGAACCATCATGCAAGCATACCAGACAGTCATGTCGAAGTATGCTACAAAGTATTCAATAAATCAGATAAGGATTCTAAAAGCAATCGTACTAAGTTCCAAACTAGGCTTGGTAGCAGCAAACCGGGCGGATGCTATCGAAGCTCTAGAAGCTTTGACCAATATGGACAAGGCTGTACTGGCTGGAGAATTACAAACTTTGCTTGATGAGTACAACGCCATAGAGTGGGATGAGGCATACAAAAGCTTTGATATTCTTAGTGACGCGCTTCCCAGAAGTCAGTTCATCAATCACATCCGGAGGCTTTCAGCCAGTTATGATGAAAACGCCCAGGCCCAGTTATTCGTATCTTCCATCAAGGATTGTTGTGATCTGATCAAAGATATACAGAGTGATTTTGCTGAGGAGAACAAGATCAGCACCCCTGAGTGGGCATTTCAGGCAAAAGTGGCAAATCTGGACACATTGCCTCAGCAGATAATACTCGAGACTGACAGATGGTCAAAAGCAGAGAGTATTGATGATCCTAGGGGATCAGTTATCTATGTTTACCTAGGGGAAACTGCTGATATAGACAGCGTTTCTCGAGAAGCTCATAAACTTCTCAAATCAGCCGCAGAGTCACTCAAGGTTAAAGCTGTTCCAATATTATTGGTGTTTCTGTATGATGTTGAAGCGAAATTGGGGCAAGGACTCATCGAGTTATCTATCCTGGATTCCCTCTCCAACGAAGAACTAGCAAAATTCGGCAATCTTGTTGAATCACATCGCGTGAAAATCGAACGTTCTATACAAGAAGCTGTAGAAGCCCTATTGAAAGAGAAGAGGTATATCTCGCTGGGCGGAAAGCAAATGGAAGGATTGAGACTGAGTAAGGCAGCAACAGAGCTGTTCAAACAAATCTACACTCATCCTATTCTGTTTCCTTTTGATGGCTTTGCCACCTCTAGAGGAAACGCTGCTGACACTTGTTCCATGCTGACCCGGGAATTGATGCACTCAACCCTGGATTATAGCACGGTAATGGCAAAACCGGTAAAAGACAAGAATAGGGCAAACAGCGTTCTCAAAGATGCTTGGGGTATATTCTCCGCAAATGGGAAAATCAACAGACGGCCTACCAATAACATTCTTAAGAAACTTTCGATCGAATGGGATGAGATACTACAAGAACGGATGCTGTCCTTGCGCGAAATGTATGACACCATGATCAAGCCGCCCTTTGGAGCTAATCTAGACTCAGCCGGATTATTCTTGAGCGTTTATATCTCCCCACGCAGCAACACCTTGAACGTATTCAAAAATCAACAGTATACAACTGTCAATGGGTGGGCAGGCGACAATCTTATCAGATCAAGACACTTCAATCCGTCTGTCTTGGACGATGCTTATCTACTCCTCAGATCTGATGACACTTCTGAGTGGGAAGCCCTCCTAGACGAGTGGGAGCAAGCAGAAAGCCACATAGCCCGTGTAGATTGCATGGAGCGATCTGAAGTACTGAAAGAAAAAATACCCGTGCCGCCTGAGCTTTATCATCGAGAGCAAAGACTGACTGAGCAAGCAAATGAATCAGCAAAGAAAATTGATGAAATGGAAGAAGCAAAAGACGATGCGATAATGAGGATTAAGAATAATACCGAGAATGGAAATGTTATCCCATTATCTTGGGGCTGCTCTTCTCTAAAGCGCTTAATAGCTAAGCTAGAATCTGAAAAACCTCTGTGGATAGATGAGCAGATCGATGATATGCGACCGGTTCTGGTTGAAGGCAGACAAACTATTATCCAAGTGTTTCCGGATTGGCTTGCTCATATTAGCCCCAAATCCGAATCTCCTGATCATGTGGGAGAATTCAAACATCTGATGCTGAATAAAGTCAAAACTAATCTGGAGGATCTTGGACTTGATAATGAAGCCAGTAATCTGGATGCTCGAGTTAGATCATTGATTCGTAGGGTAGAAGATGTGGCAGAAGCTCGTAGATTGATTAGTGAGGTTGATAATTGGATACGAATCAGCCATGGTGTCCTTGGCACCAGTAGACTCAAAGATATCAGGACAGCCAAAGATGTAGCCAAAAGCTATGCCAGTAAGCTCAAGGGTATGTTTCAGAGAATCAACCTTAATGAACTGCAGGTTGTAAGAAAAGGCCTCAAAGACTTCTATGATTCGCTAACCACAGCCGAAAATAAAATCACGAAAAGAGCAGATAAAGTCTGGACGTCTAAGATAACAACTGAGGATTCAATAGATGAGTTGTTGGAGAAACTTGATTCTCTCATCAGAGCCTACGATGGACTGGAATCTGACCTGGAAGACTTTCATATATTAAAAAAGGCGCTACATCAGTTTAAACGATCATACGGTCGCTTAAGCGACATCAACCTAACCTGGAGTTCTTTTGATACACTCTCTACAGAAGTTGAACAAGAGACAGTCTCCAAGCTTGCTGAGGATGAACTTCCATGGCCACCCGAAGATGTGATCAAGAACATTGTCAAAACCATATCTGATTCTCGTAAGCAGCTTAGTAAGGAATGGGCAGATAGTATCCTAGCAATTGAACCGGATATTCCAGACATGGATGTTGCATCGGCCAACCAGCTCCAGAATAAGCTATCTAGCCCGCCAGCTTATGTAACTGATGCCCATCTTAAAAAGCTAGAGAAGATAAGAACCGCTCTTGATAAAAGGCTGAGTGAGATCAAGATCGAGTGGTTGGTAGAGAAATATAATGAACTTTCAGATAAAGATAAAGTGATCTTTCGGAGCATGCTTGATTAACAATCTACGACATATTGCTTGCAAATATACATCATTCAAAAACCACGTTTTGATATTATAAGGAGAATAAGATGAATCTTGCACAGCTAGTCAGCAGTTATTCATGGCTGTTAAAACCTTTTATTGTAATAGTGTCAGCCATACTAACATTTATTGGAGTAAAGAAGGGAGTTAGTGTAGTGTCGAAAAAGAGAATCTCCCTCAAGAACACCAAAGGTAATGCAATTCAAATTGGAGGAGATGTACATGCTTCAGAAGTTAAGCAATCTGTTTCAAGGTTCGACAAAACAGATTAATACTGGAACCGCCATTCAGGCGGCTGGAGACATTATCAATTCTACGGTTGTACAGAACATCAATGTGGGTAAGCCGTCTTTGTTTGATCTTGCTTCAAGACACAGTAATCATTTAGATGAAATTCCTTATACATATTATGAACCACCTCTTCCCGTCAATCATATAACTAGAAATAATGATATTGAACAGCTCAAGAAGTTGCTCTCTGAATCACCCATAGTTGTGCTGTACGGGGGGCGGTATACAGGGAAGACGATTCTATCATTGTCGCTATCCAAGCTGTTAGATTATCAACTACATTACATCCCAATTGTGGGGCAATTTTCATTCATTCATGCTGTCGAGTATTACGGGAAGAGATTGAAAAAAAAATTTGATCTTACCACGATGAAGGGTTTTTCTTCATTGATCAAGAAGAATAACTCTTTATTGGTCATAGATAACCTGCCAGCCACATTAACAACAGAGATGGAGATTAATGTATTAAATGATCTTATTTCTGCTCATGTACAGGCTGGGAATTTGATATGTATTAATGCATTAACCTCGAATCTGAATCCAAAATTCAATCTGAGCTCTGCTCATTACTACAAAATCCCACCTATCTCACATAAGGATATCGCACTATATCTAGAATCAAAAGGTAATAGGCAATTTGCACGGTTGATAGCAAATATAACCAATGGCAACCCAGTATTAGTGAAGACCTTAATTGAATATCTGGATAAATCAAACTGGGATTTTGGAAACTTTCAAACCATTGAAAATGTTATCAGAGAAAGATATGCTTCAAATTCGATAAATTACATTCGAACAGAGTTTATTGAAAATACTGTTGATGACGATGCTAGAAATCTCATTTACAAGCTAGATCTATTATTAGAGCCCATTAGTATGAATACAATATCCCAGTTATCTGAATTACCGCCTGTTACATCCAATTTGGATAAAGCTCTCCAACAGGTTGCCGGGATATGGCTTGATCAGACACAAGGCTTATACTCCATTAATCCGTTAATCAAAAGAATGGGTGAGAAGTATATCTCTGAATCTGATAAAAGGCAGATATGGCAGAATCGCGTGCATAACATAACTCATGCAAGAGGGAAAAGAATAGATGTTTTAACATCGAATTCAGTAATAACGTATGCCATTAAGCTGAATGACTTCAACTTATTGCTAAGTGAGTGTTTTATAGTAACATTGGCATTATTGGATGCACCTGATGCCGTCTTTAACATGGTAGCTGACGATTTCTTGCTTATACCTTTATGGGCATCTAAGAGCATCCCAGAACTTGTACCGATAAGCATACAAGCTCAGATCAGATTTTTCCAACTATGCATTGGCGAGAGATTAGGGAAGGATAGCACATTTATCAGAGACGACTTGATCCGGTTGTTAGATTTACCCGGCGAGTTCGATTATATGTCTGTTATGAGCATCCTAGGATTACTTACAAAAACTAACAATCTTGATGTTGGACTATACCTTAGAGTAGTAAACATAGCTCACCAGAATATAGACAGCATTCAAGCAGTAGTAGATGATCAGAATAGCAAGCTGTATTCTGCAAACTTAAAAGATTCAATACTGAAAGTAAGCGGAAGCACTGATATTCTAGATATGTTCATCAACTATTTCTGGCTTTGTTCATTGAATTTTGACTTAGAGCAATTCAATGAGGTTTTTGAGACAGCATCAACATTTAGCATCGTTATGAAATTAAGACTCTTCAAATCTTCTGTGTTCGACGAACTAGTATTTAGCATATTCGAAGCAGTTTATCTCAGATTGTATGAGAGCCAAAGGACAATGGATCAAATCCAATACTGTCTATCTGTTTTAGAAAGAGCTAAATCAATTTCTGATGAAATTGAAAGTACTTCCATGAGGATTGCTATTGCTAAAAACGAATTGATAATACATGGTGAGGAACTAAAAGAGATTAATAAGGTATCTGTGATTTACTCTCAGTTAGTTCAAAATTATCATGATTTAGATCCTGAATCTAGGTACTACCTTTATTCAACATACGCGTCCCAATTGTACCTTGCGAATCTTGGAAAATCCCAAGATGATTTTGCTTGTCTTCTGTTTGAAAATGCATTGAACAGCTACACACCCGACAAAAACAATACCAGAGTAATTGACTTGTACTTCAAAATCAAGCAGTTAGCTCATTTAACATCACGATCACTTTTGCACGATAAAACCGTATATGTTGCTGACATGATTAAGACTACTAGACGAAATGCTTACCTAAAGAATGAGATGAAAATTGACTGTTTTCAAATTATGGCAGCTCTTTATCTTTCTCAAAGCAAAGTAATTGAAGCCGTGAAAGAGCTATCAGAGGGATTTCTTTACGGGCTAAAAGAGCTAAACTTCGATCCCACAGTATATAATGATACTGAAAAGAGCATATTGATTCGGGTTACCTTATATATTAAAAATGTTTGGATCTGTGAGGTTTCTAAAAGCGACAATCTAGAACTAAATGATGAAACAAGCGGACTACCATTAACCTTCGAGAATTTGTGGTACAATTACCCTCAACTGCACCTGGCTTGGTCATACGATTATTTGATTACAAGTGTAACTCTTCTGGTTGTATTGTTTAATGTGTTGGGTGATCGTGAGCTGGCATACAAATGGATAGGTCTGTTTTATCAATTGTATTTGAAGAACAAAGCGCACATCTTTAACTTGGAATATATGTACAAAACTCACAGCCAATACCTTATTACATTGATTGAGAACGATAACTATGTATCCATAAAAGAGCAGCTAACAGCCGTAAAAAACTCGAAATCTGGTCTGATCTCTGAAGCAGAGCAGGTAGCTGTGTTGTTAGGTGTTGCGAGTGATATCTAAACCAATGAATTGATATGCAGAAATCCTGTCACAATTTGAAGTTTTCGGTGATCTTATTTGCAGAAATCCTGTCAAAAACTACCTAATGGGGTCTTGGTAAGGATGAGTAATGATGAGCTACGATGCGACAGTTTGCAGATTTCGCTGCACAATTTGCAGATTTCGTTGTCACGTTGCACTTTCACCGTTCACCTTTCACTCTTGGCAGATTTTCCTTGACACTTTTTTTCCTTTTTTGTTGTATGGCGTTGTGCATAGATATGGTTCTGTATTAATAGTTTAGAGTTGCATAAGATATTATATTATATTGTGTTAGTTGTTTTAGCTTCCCTGAAAAGCACTACGGGAAATAAAACAAAAACTGTCGCTCAATGCTTTTTTTATTTAAGGAGAAGAAATTGATTTGTTATCTTGACCCTAAACCCAATGCCTATATTAAAAAAATAGCTACTGCGTGCCAAAGGGCAGAAAAGATAACTATCCCCAATTTCTTCATAAAAAGCTTTCCCCTTCAAAATAATCCGCAGCCCTCCCTATCCTCTTTGGGAAGAGCTGTTTCTCTGTATTTTCACAATTTTCAAAAATGCAACATCTGCTCGTTTGATAATTTCCTGAATCTCTTATTCACAATCTATTATTACTTTTTATCTTATAGAAATTCAGAAATATCAAACGCTGTATTTCCCTGCTTTCTAACCTTCAAAAACAAACAGGAAACATCTTCAAACCTAATACAAACTTATAAACCAAACACTATTGAAGATAATTCCTTCCATTTAGAAAAATCAAAAAAATCTTCATTTTATAAGGAGTTTTTAGTATGAAGAAATTATTACTTATAACCTTAGCATTGGTTATAGCTGCTTTGGCTTTTGCCCAAACAGATATAACTATTGGAACAGGAACATCCACAGGTCGTTATCCTTTTAATGACTATTATGTGTATTCCCGTTCCTAGTGCATTTATTTAGAAAGTGAAATAGGATATCCAGG